>WNFL01392418.1_pt2 | contig 13245 bp, 11 predicted proteins | sample 5400361 | NCBI WGS metagenome assembly WNFL01 (sample SAMN13153351, study PRJNA577476) | soil metagenome | isolation source: 40 cm soil on Douglas fir-dominated hillslope | place: USA:California | collected 2013-09-17
CCGCCGCGATGGCGCCGCCCGGGCGTTCGAGGACGACGAGGGTGACCAGTGGCTGCTCATCAAGAAGCGCGACGAGGCGTCAGTCGAGGGCTGGGACGCGGAGGACCATCCCCAGAGCGTGAAGACGGGCCGGACGAACGACGAGGTGCAGGCCGATCGTGACGCGATCTGGATCAGCCAGGCGCCGGCCGCGAGCGCCGAGATCGACATCTCCGCGGCCAGGACCGAGCCGATCCCGACGTTCATCGAGCCGATGGCCGCGACGCTGACCGATCGCCCGTTCCGCGACGAGGACTGGCTCTTCGAGGTCAAGTGGGACGGTTACCGGATCGAGGCGGTCGTCAAGGATGGCAAGGTCCGAACCTTCACCCGGAACGGCAAGGACGGCGAGACGTACTTCCCGCGCCTGCTGACGCCGCCGACCTGGATCGATGCCATGGAGGCGATCGTCGATGGCGAGGTCGTCGCGCTCGACGACGACGGCCGGCCCGACTTCCCCTTGCTCCAGGAGCTCACCGGGACCCAGTCGCCGAAGCTCGTCTACGAGGCGTTCGACCTCCTGTACCTCGATGGGCGGTCGTTGCTCGGGGTCCCGCTCGAGGACCGCAAGCGGCTCCTCGAGGTCGTCCTCCGCGAGGGCGACCATCGGGTCCGATTCGCGGATCACGTCCTCGGCGAGGGCGTGGCGTTCATGGAGTCCGCCCGGAGCCTGGATCTCGAGGGGATCATCGCCAAGCATCGCCGCTCGACCTACGTGCCCGGCACGCGCTCCAAGGCCTGGCTGAAGATCAAGAACCGGCCCGAGCAGGAGCTCGTCGTCGGCGGCTTTACGCCGGGTGAGGGCGCCGCCAAGGAGCTCGGCGCGATCGTCGTCGGCGTCTACGAGCGAGAAGGCAGGAAGCGCAAGCTCCGGTTCGCCGGGAAAGTTGGCTCCGGGTTCAACGCGGTGACACGAAAGCGCCTGCGCGCTCGCCTCGAGGCGCTCGAGATAGCCGATCCGCCGTTCGACCCGCCACCACCCAAGGACTACAAGGGCCGCTGGGGCGGTGACCTCGCCGGCGTCCGCTGGGTGAAGCCCGAGATCGTCATTCGCGCCGAGCTCGGCGGCTGGACCCGCGACGACCTCGTTCGTCAGGCGGCGTTCAAGGGCTTCGACGAGGGCGGCAAGCCGGCGAAGGAGGTCGTCCGGGAGCGACCCGTCGCGGCGAACGCAACCGTCGAGGCGGTCGACGAGTCGATGCCCGACGATGATGTGCCCGTGCCACGACCGTCGAAGTCGGCGCTGAACGGCGCTCCGAAGTCAGCATCAAAGCGTGGATCGCCGACCGCGTCGGCGTTCGCCTGGTCCGCGACCGCGGCCGAGCTGGCCACGCTCGACTCGATGAACGCCGAAGGGTCGTGGACCGTCGGCGGCTTCGAGCTGAAGCTCACGAACCTCGACAAGGTCATCTTTCCACCGCGAGCGGGCGAGCCCGAGCCCGACGGCTCGATGCCCAAGAAGGGCGCCCTGCCGGCGCCGGTCACGAAGCGCGAGCTTGTTCGCTACTTCGCCCGGATCGCGCCGGCGATGCTGCCGCACCTCGCGGAGCGGCCGTTGAACCTCCAGCGCTTCCCGAACGGGCCGCAGGCCCAGGGCTTCTGGCAGAAGGACATCCCGTCGACGGCGCCGGCGTGGCTCCGGCGCTGGACGGAGGTCGGGGTCGAGGAGCGGCAAGCGAATGAGCACCTCGTCGCCGACCGCGTCGCAACGCTGGCATGGCTCGGCAACCAGGCTGCGTTCGAGGTCCACGCCTGGACGAGCCGCCTCTCCGACCCGATGGTCCCGACGTTCGCGCTGATCGACATCGATCCGGGCGACACGACGACGTGGGACGAGACGCTCACCCTTGCTCGGCTCTATCGGACGGCGCTCGGGCACCTGTCGGTTCGGGGCTATCCGAAGACCACCGGCAAGCGCGGGATCCAGGTATGGGTCCCGATCGTCCCGAAGTACTCGTTCAGCGACACGAGCGCCTGGGTCGAGTCGCTGTCTCGGGCGATCGGCCAAACCGTTCCCGAGCTCGTGTCATGGGAGTGGGCGAAGAAGAGTCGCGGCGGCAAGGCCCGCCTCGACTACACCCAGAACACGTATATCAAGACCCTCGTCGCTCCCTACTCGGTGCGACCGGCCGACGGCGCCCCGGTCTCGACGCCGATCACCTGGGACGAGCTCGACGACCCCGACCTCCGGAGCGACCGCTGGACGATCCGGACGCTCCCTGAGCGAGTCGAGCGGCTCGGCGACCTCTTCGCCGGGGCCCAGACCGAGCATGGACGCAGCGTTCGCGGCGTCCGGGTGTGCGTGCAGGTCCGTACGTGCGATTGCGACTCGGTAGAGCCCGTAGCTTGCGCCGCCGAACCAGGCCCCCAGGAAGAGCGCGGACGGCAGCGTCGCGACGTCGGGAATCCCCACCCAAATCGCGGTCTCGTTGACGAGCAAGAGCGCGGATGTCAGGAACGAGAACCTTGGGAGCCATCTCGGGAAGGCCGGGACGCCGCGCATGGCAAGCCCAAAGGCCGCCACCCACGTCCCCTCGAGCGCGTACGCGCCGCTGTTGTACAGGGCGTCCCAGAAGCGGAACAGCGGCACGACTTCGCCGCCGGACGTCGCGGCCGCCACGAGGCCAGCCTGCGCGGCGATCTCGACGAGAATCACCGGGAGCTCGGCCACCACCGCGACGAGCGCGACGGTCGTGAGGAATCTCGCCCAGGTCGTGGTCGCGAGCGTCTCTCGGAGCGCGACCACGAAGATCGACATGAAGATCAGCACGAAGAACTCAGCCAGGCTCCAGGACGCGATGCCCTGATGCGCGTAGTAGGTCGTGATCGCTGCGGCATCGGTGGTGCCGCTCACGCGCTGGCCCGCGATGATCTGGAGTCCGATATGGGACCCGAGGATCCCCAACAGCGACAGGACGCCGGCCCAGGCGCCGACGCGAGCAACGGATCGATCCATGTGTCTCTCGCCTCCCTCTCGAGTGTGGTAGAACGGCGTTCTTGTAACAGAACGGCGTTCTACCTGTCAACATCACAGGAATGGCATCCGACACGGCCCAGCCACGGCGTCGAGTCGCCGAAACGCGGGGTGACGCCAGGGCACGGATCCTGGCTGCTGCTCGCGACCTGATTCCGCGGGCCGAGTCGTCGCTCCCGGTAACCGCCATCGCCAGGCATGCCGGCGTCGCGATCCAGACGGTCTATGACCAGTTCGGCTCGAAAGGCGGGCTCATGATCGCCGTGGTGAACGATGTCCAGCAGTCGGTCGGCCTGTTCGCCGCATTCGAGCAGGTGTTCGGCAGCCCGGATGGCGAAACGGCCTTGCGGAGGATGATCGAGGCCACGATGTCGTTCTGGGATCGCGCCTGGCCCTACATCCGGTTCCTGCTCCGGTCGCGAGGTATCGATCCCGTCGTCAGCCGCGAGCTGGACTTCATCGATCGCTTGCGGAACGCCCACCTGTGGGCGATCACGAAGCGCCTCGAGCAGGAGCAAAGGCTTCGAGTTGACGAGTCGGCAGGCAGCGCCGCCGACCAGGCATTCGCCCTGACAACGCCGTCGGTTTACGAGGAGCTTGTCGTCAGGCGCGGGGCGAGCCCTGCGAGTGCCGTTGACGCGGCGATCAGAGCGGTACTCGGCGCAATCATGGAGCCCGGCGCCGTCACCGCGGCCGACGGTCCGCCAGACTGGCCCAGCCTCGAAGCCGCGGCGGCTGCGCGGGCGAAGGCCCAGGGGTCGGACCCGTCACGGCTGTCACCGGGCTGGCAGGGCTCCGCGGTGTGGACCGAGTCGGAACCGGGCGCGGACGGCTAGGACCTCCTGGTGTCGTGAAACCCGGAATGGGATGGACGGGGGTCTTGGGCATTTCACCCTTATTCGCGATCGTCACTCCGAGCGGTGCAGCGAGCGTGGTTCACGAGCCCAATCCCGCGGCCCTGGCGTTGATCGTCGGCGCTGGGCTCGTGTGGTACGGCGTTCGACGCGGCAAGGACCGTTGGGCCGGGACAGGCACAGCCCTGATTCTGGCGTTCAGCGTCCTCTTCATGTTCGGGCCAGGAGGCATTCTCATCCCGCTGGCCCTCTCGCTCGTGATCGTGCTCATCACGCGGCGTGTGCTCGGCCGGCGAACGACGCTCGGCCGCTCCAAGGCCTAGACGAGCGGGACGACCTCGGCGACGAAGCGGTCGACCGCGGCGGTCAGGGTCTCGGGATCCGGGGCGGGGAAGGCCAGCGCGAGGTGGCTCACGCCAACGTCGCCGAAGCGGCGAATCTCGCCTGCGACCCGAGCCGCGTCGCCCCACATCGTGTAGAAGCTCTGCTGCGTGCCGTCGAGGTCGACCCGGACGCGGGCCGACAGGCGCGGCATCGGCCGGCCCGCTGCCTCTGCGGCCGCATGGATCGTGGGCACGCGGGTGGCGAACGTATCGGGGCTCGCTGCGGAGGCGTGGTAGCCATCGGCGAGCCGCCCCGCGCGGGCGAGAGCCCGCTCGTTGCGACCGCCGAGCCAGATCGGGAGCGATGCGCCCTGCGCCGGCAACGGCCCGAAGACGAAGTCGTCGAACGAGTGGAAGCGGCCCTGGAACGGCGCTGAGCTCCCGGACCAGAGGTGGCGGCAGAGGGCGATCGTCTCCTCGAGGTAGGCGCCCCGCACCGCGAATCGGTCCTCGAGCCCGAGGTTCCGGAACTCGGCCGTGCTCCAGCCGGCGCCGAGCCCGACGATGAGGCGGCCCTCGGACAGCTCGTCGATCGTCGCCAGCTCCTTGGCCAGCACGATCGCGTTCCGCATCGGCACGACGACGACGCTCGTCCCGATGCGGACCGTCCGGAAGCGACCCGCAACCCAGGCCAGGAGCGTGAGCATCTCGTACGTCCGGCCATAGTCCTCCGCGGCACTCGCGTCGACGAGGAGGTGGTCCGTCCCCCAGACGTCGCCGAAGCCATGGCGCTCGGCGGCCGCTGCGGCTGCCTCGATGCCGGCGCGGGTGGCGTCATTGCCGATCGACGGCAGGATCAGGCCGTACTCCATCGTCGGCATCCTAGCGGGGCCGCACGTACGGCAGGCTGAGGAGACCGACGAGCGGCTCACCGGTCGACTGCGAGAGCGCGAGCCGGCCATCGGCTGCACCAGCCATGACGAGCTCGACGCTGTCGTCGTCGGGGTGATTCGGGTCGTAGATCCCGATCCGGACAGCGGCGGCGGTTTCGTCATAGCGATGGGCCACGACCTGGTGGCCCAGCTCGTTTCGCAACGGGTTGCGGCCGGCCTCGCGCACGAGCCCGACCATCGCGAGGTGGCCCGCGTCGATCTCGCCCCGGATCGCCGGCCAGGCCTCGCCGGCGCTCGCCCTGGCGCGATCGCCCTCGCCTTCGAGGGACATCCACAGGAACCTGGCGGGCACGATGACGAACCGGTCGAATGAGTCGAGCTGGCGGCGCGCGATCTCGTCGAACAGGGGCGTCGCGGGCGCGGGGGAGACCTGATCGAGCGGCGGCGCCTCTCCGCCCTCGAATCGATCTCGAACCGCCTGGCTCATCCCCAAGGCGCAGGTAGCCGTGACCGATCCAGAACGCCGGCACCGAGGGCCATGCGTTCGTGAAGTGGAAGCCGTGCACCGACGGCACGAATCCCGGGACGGATCGCGAGGCCATGTCAGGCGGTCCGCGCCTCGGGTCCCTGCCGGCGCGCGACGGCTTCCTCGAACGTGAGGCCGCGAAGCCAGACGCCGTCGAAGGCGAGCTTGAGCGTCAGCGCGAGCGCCGGGTGTTCGACGACCATGATCGTCAGCTCCTCGCTGCCGGCCACCGGATCCTGCATCCCGAACATGACGATCGCCTCGTCGATGATCACGAGCTTCAGCGGGACGACGTCGACGAATCGGGCCTCCTCACCGGCCTCGATGAACCGAACGACACCGGCGGTCGCCGCCGGGTCGTCGAGGATCGACAGCTCGTAGATGCTCCGGGCCGCGTGGACCCGGCTGACCTTGATGCCGGCCCGATTCTCCTGGGGTGGCGTGGCGTACGGCGGCTTCGTGAAGACGAGAATCTCGTCCTTGACGCCGGCCTGGAGCTCGGCGAAGCGCTCGTTGATCGCGCCGCGATCGCGGAGGACCTCGATGAATTCCAGCGGATCGCTCTGGGCTCGACCGGCCTGGAACTCGGGAGCGAGCGTCGCGATGAGCGCCCCGGCGTCGCGCTCCAGGTCGGACATCTCCGCCCGGCGGCTGGCGACGAGGCGCTCGAGGGCGGGCTCGGGGGCGAGCGCGGCGTACTTGACAACGCTCCCCGGCCGGGCCGACGCCAGGCCCTTCCCGACCAGGCTTGCGAGGACGTCGTAGATCCGCTGTCGCGGCAGGCCGGCGGTGCGGGCAATCTGGGCCGCGGTGAACGAATCGCGGCGGACGAGCGAGACGTACGCCCGGGCTTCGTAGCTCGTGAGACCGAGACGGATGAGCCGGTCGACGATCGCCTTCGGATCCATGGTCGGGACAATAGGCAACACTCGTCGTGGTGTCAAAGCCCCCGCGGTGCCCTCATGGCGGCCCGTCTAGGCTTGGCGACGATGGCCGACACGCCGACGCCGCCGCGATTCACGAACCGCCTTGCGGGCGAGACGAGCCCGTATCTGCTCCAGCACGCCCACAACCCGGTCGACTGGTGGCCATGGGGCCCCGAGGCGCTGACCCGGGCGAAGCTCGCAGACCGGCCGATCTTCCTCTCGATCGGCTACGCCGCGTGCCATTGGTGCCACGTCATGGAGCGCGAGTCATTCGAGGACGAGGCCACGGCCTCGTTCCTGAACAACCATTTCGTGCCGATCAAGGTCGATCGCGAGGAACGACCCGACCTCGACCAGGTCTACATGGCCGCGGTCCAGGCGATGACCGGCGGCGGTGGCTGGCCGATGTCCGTGTTCCTGACGCCCGATGGCCGACCGTTCTACGGCGGCACCTACTTCCCGAACGAGCCGCGTCACGGGCTGCCGAGCTTTCGCCGGCTGCTCGAGGGAATCGACCTCGCCTGGCGAACACAGCGGCCGGAGCTCGAGCAGACAGGCGCCCAGCTCATCGCCACGCTCGTCGAGAACCAGCGGCTCCCGGCGGTCCAGGCGCCTCCGACGGCGGAGCTCATCGAGACGACGGTTGCGATTCTTGATCGGACCCTCGACCGGGCCAATGGGGGTTGGGGCGGCGCACCGAAGTTCCCGCAGCCGATGACGCTCGAGTACCTGCTCCGGCGAGCGGCCGCCGGCGATGCCCGGGCCATGCCGATCGTGCGACGGACGCTCGACTCGATGGCCGCCGGCGGGATCCACGACCAGCTCGGCGGCGGGTTCCATCGCTATGCCACCGACGGGCGATGGCTCGTCCCCCATTTCGAGCAGATGCTCTATGACAATGCCCAGCTCGCCCGGGTGTACCTGCACGCCTGGGCGCTGAGCGGCGACCCACGGGATCGCGATGTCGTCATCGGGGTGCTCGAGTACCTCCTTCGCGAGCTCCGAACCGCCGATGGGGCCTTCGCCGCGAGCCAGGACGCGGACACGGCTGGGGTCGAAGGCGCGACATTCACCTGGCGTCTTCCCGAGATCGAGGCCGCCCTCGGCGATGCGACGCCGATCTTCGCCTCGGCGTATGGGGTCACCGACGCGGGCAACTGGGAAGCGGTCACGATCCTGTCGCGGGTTCGCTCGACAGACGAGCTGGCGACCGCCTTCGAGCTCGAGGCAGCGGAGGTCGAGCGCCGGCTCGGCGATGGTCGAGCGCGGCTGCTCGTCCTGCGCCAGGGTCGGCCCCAGCCGGCTCGCGACGACAAGGCCCTCGCGGCCTGGAACGGGCTGGCGATCGCGGCGTTCGCCGACGCGGCACGCCTGCTGGCCGACGTCGACGCCGGAGCCGCCGCGCGGTATCGCGTCGCGGCGGAAGCCGCGGCCGACGCGATCCTTGCCGGGCTGCTCACGGCGGAGGGTCGCCTTTCGCGGTCGTGGAAGGATGGGCGTGCGACGGGTCAGGGCGTGCTCGAGGACTACGCGAATCTCGCCGACGGGCTGCTCGCGCTCTACGAGGCGACGTTCGAGGAACGCTGGTTCGTCGTTGCCCGACAGCTCATCGATTCGGTCGTCGACCGGTTCGGCGACCCCGAGGGCGGCTTCTTCGACACGGCGGTCGACCATGAGCGTCTCGTGACACGGCCCAAGGACGTCCAGGACAACGCGACGCCGTCCGGCAGTGCAACGGCGACATTCGTGCTCCTCCGCCTCGCGGCGCTCACCGGCGAGGGTCGCTACCGGGCGATCGCCGAACGAGCGCTCGCGACCGTGACGCCCTTCGCGGCCCGCTACCCGACAGCGTTCGCGATGTGGCTCCAGGCGATCGACCTCTCACTGGCCGACGTCGCCGAGGTCGCCATCGTGGGGCCGCTCGACGACGCCGCGACCCGGGCGCTGATCCGGGTCGCCGGTGGTGGCTATGGACCCGCTCGCGTCATCGCGGTCTCCGGCGGCGTGAGCGACGGTGAGGCGAGCGCGATCCCCCTGCTGCACGACCGGCCGATGCGTGACGGTCGGCCCACGGCCTACGTCTGCCGGGGCTTCGCCTGCCAGGCGCCGGTCACCGAGCCCGATGCGCTTCGGGACCAGCTCGTGGCTGCCGGCGCATGACGGTCGCCGACGGGTTCGCGATCCGGGAGGCTGTCCCATCGGAGTACGACGCAATCGGCGACCTCGTCGTCGACGCCTACCGTGACGTCGGCGAGACCGACGAGGAGTACACGCCCGAGCTGCGCGATGTCGCCGGTCGGGCGGCGCAGGTCCCGGTCCTCGCGGCCATCGATGACACCACCGGTCGCGTGGTCGGGACGGTCACCTACGTCCCTGGGCCCGGCCCGTTCCACGAGGGCGAGTTCGGTGAGGCGGCCTCGTTCCGGATGCTCGCCGTGGCGGCCGACGCCCGCGGCCGGGGCATCGGCCAGGCCCTCGTCCAGGCCTGCATCGAGCGGGCTCGGGCCGATGGCCGGACGTCGATCGGGATCCATACCCGGCCGTTCATGACGGACGCCCAACGGATGTACGCGCGACTCGGGTTCAAACGCGCGACGGAGCTCGACTGGGAGTTCGACGCCGGCGAGTGGCTCTTCGCCTACCGGATCGAGCTCGCTTGAGCGACGAGATCGTCGCCCCCGAGGCCGGGCGGGCGGAGCGGCCCGAACGGCCCGAGCGCCGGCGCGGCGCCGAGGTCGTCGAACCGCGGCCGGCGGCCACGCTCGTCCTGCTGCGACCGGGCCGCGGCGGGTACGTCGTCCTGCTGACTCGTCGCCATCGAAGCCTCCGATTCGGCGGCGACATGTACGTGTTTCCCGGTGGTCGCGTCGACGAGACAGATGCCAGCCATGCGGCCGCCGCGATCCGGGAGACGTTCGAGGAGACCGGCATCGCGGTCGACCCCGCGACGCTCATCCCGCTCACCCGATGGGTCACCCCGCCCGGGCTGCCGTCGCGCTACGACGCCCGATTCTTCGCCGCCGTCGTGCCGGCCGGCACGGAGGTCCTTGCCGCGTCGGACGAGGTCGAGGAGTCGCGCTGGCTCAGCCCGACGGACGCGCTCGAGGCCGTCGCGCTCGGCGATCTCGAGATGTGGCAGCCGACCGTCGTGACGCTGCAGCAGCTCGTCGGCCTCGAGCACGAAAGCGAGATTCGGAACGCCTTCCGGCCCGGAGCGAATGGCGGCCCGCCGACCCTCGTGGCTCTTGATACGGGGCTGACGCGCCTCGATCAGCCGTGGGCAGCAGGGATCAAGGGCCAGACCGAGCCCGGCTGGCTTGTCGGGAACCGCGACTGGATCGTCGTGAACCCAGCCGACCCGACGGGCGAGACACCGAACGCGATCTTTGCCGCCGCGAGCGCTGCCGGCGCGAGGGTCGTGGCCGTGGCCATCACCGATCTCGCGCCGCGACACCACGCGGGGGTCGAGATGTTCGCGGCGGCGATGGCCCTGCCGGTCGTCGCAGGCCCGGGCGCCGCGCGTCGTGCGCCATACCCGTTGATCGAGCTGGCCGAAGGTGAGCGCGTGCCGTACGGCGATGTCGCCCTCGTGGCGCGGCACGTTGGGGGCGGGCGGCCCGAGGCGGTCCGCTACGCCGGGCCCGGATGGTCGCTGCCGGATCGCGAGCCCGCCGCAGGCTAGGTCTTGGGTGGCCCGTCCTGGTCGGCAGGGGAGTCGGACCGCAGTCGCTCCGCCTCGGTGCGGGCCTGGCGAACGCCCCGGCCAAGGAGCGAGCCGATCTGGGGCAAGGTCTTCGGGCCGCGCCAGATGATCGCGACGATGAGGATGACGACGAGGACCGCGAAGGTGTCCACAGGCCGCCGATGGTACGCCGGGGCATCGGCCGGGACGGTATCGTGGCGGTGTGGCTGACGGCCCGCTCCTTGTCTTCGGGCCGCGCTCGACGACCTACGACCTCGGTCCGGCCCATCCGCTGACCCCGCGTCGCTTCGGGCCCGGGATCGGCCTGCTCGAAGCGGTCGGAGCCACACCCGGCCTCGCCCCCGAACCGGTCCCCGACTCGGTCCTCGAGTGGATCCACGATGCCGGCTACGTCGAGCTCGTCCGGGCGTTCTCGCGGGATCCTGAATCGCGCCCCAGGGCCGGGATCGGACCGGGCGACACCCCGGCCTTCGCGGGCATGCACGAGGCATCGGCCGCGGTCGCCGGCGGCTCCGTCGCCGCGATGGAGGCGATCCTGCGCGGCGACGTCGAGCACGCAATCCACCCCGGCGGCGGGCTCCACCACGCGATGCCCGCAAGGGCCGGGGGCTTCTGCGTCTACAACGACCCGGCGCTCGCGGTCGCCCGGGCTCGCCGCGATGGCCTGCGCGTCCTGTACATCGACCTCGATGTCCACCACGGAGACGGCGTCCAGCGCATCCACTGGAACGATCCCGGCGTGATGACGGTGTCGATCCACGAGACCGGTCACGCGCTGTTTCCGGGAACGGGCTTCAGCGACGAGATCGGCGGCCCGGCCGCCCGTGGGACGAAGGTCAACGTGCCGCTTGACCCCGGGACGGGGGAGATCGGCTGGCTCGCTGCGGTTCGCCTCGTGCTGCCGGCCCTCGCGGAGTCCTTCCGGCCCGAGGTCATCGTGTCCCAGAACGGCGCGGATTCGCATGCGTTCGATCCCCTCGCGCACCTCCAGGTGACGACCACGGCGATGGGCGAGGCGGCGCGCCTGGTCGACGAGATCGCCCATCGCTGGGCGGGCGGTCGCTGGCTCGCGACGGGCGGCGGCGGGTACGACATCTTCCGGGTCGTCCCGCGAGCGTGGGCCCTGACCTGGCTCGCCGGGGCCCACCGCGAGACTCCACGAGCGATACCCGAACAGTGGCGGGCACGCTGGGCGAGCGAGGCTGCGCTCGCCGCGGGCGTCGAGCTACCGACGCGCTTCGAGGACCCGCCCAACGCAGGCCTGCCCTACGGTGCCCGGGAGGAGGCGGCCGACCGCCACGCCGTCGAGATCGCTCGCGAGGCCCTCGAGGCGGTCGGCCGGAGCAGCCCCGAGAGGTAGAATGGCGGGCTCCGTGACCGCGCCCACCGAAACCCCGACCTCGGCGCGCCGTCCGGACGACGCGAGCCCGGCGCTGGACTCCCTGGCCCCGTTCTCGCCCGCCGTCCGGGCGTGGTTCGAGAGCGCCTTCGAAGCGCCAACCCCGGCGCAGGCCGGCGGCTGGGCCGCGATCGCCGCGGGCCAGCACACGCTCATCCACGCCCCGACCGGCAGCGGCAAGACCCTCGCCGCCTTCCTGTGGTGTCTCGACGAGCTCGCCCGGCGGCCGTCACCGGAGCCGACGCGCGCGAATCCCGGGACGGTTCGCGTGCTCTACGTCTCGCCGCTGAAGGCCCTGACCTACGACATCGAGCGGAACCTGCGCGCGCCGCTCCACGGAATCTCGCTCGCCGCCGAGCGCCTCGGCGAGCCGACGCCCCGGATCTCGATCGCCAGTCGGACCGGGGATACGCCCCAGGAGGACCGTCGCGAGCTCGCCAGGCGGCCGCCGGACATCCTCGTCACGACGCCGGAGAGCCTGTATCTCCTCCTCACGAGCGCCGCCCGGGAGACGCTCCGGGGCGTCGAGACCGTGATCCTCGACGAGGTCCACGCGATCGCCGGCACGAAGCGGGGCGCTCACCTCGCCCTGTCGATGGAGCGTCTCGAGCGGCTCCGTTCGCCGGAGGCGCCGCGAATCCAGCGGATCGGCCTCTCGGCGACGCAGCGGCCGCTCGAGACGATCGCCCGCTTCCTCGGCGGGACCGGCCCGGGCCGGGAGGTGGCGATCGTCGACGCCGGCAGCCGGAAGACGCTCGAGCTCAAGGTCGTCGTGCCGGTCGAGGATATGAGCCGCCTCGGCGAAGTCATCCCGGCCGACGAGGCGCCTGGCGGCCCGGTGGGCCGGGGCGACCTGCGCACGAGCATCTGGCCGGCGATCCACCCGAAGCTTCTCGAGCTCATCCGGGCCCACCACAGCACGATCGTCTTCACGAACAGCCGGCGCCTCGCCGAGCGGCTCGCCCAGCGCCTGAACGAGCTGGCAGGGGAGGAGCTCGTCCGGGCTCACCACGGCAGCATCGCCCGCGAGCAGCGCCTCGAGATCGAGGAGGACCTGAAGGCCGGCCGTGTGCCGGCGATCGTCGCGACGTCGTCGCTCGAGCTGGGCATCGACATGGGCGCTGTCGATCTCGTCGTCCTCGTCGAGTCGCCCACGAGCGTCGCGTCGGGGCTCCAGCGCGTGGGCCGGGCCGGTCATCGGGTGGGTGAGCCATCGCGCGGAATCCTCTTCCCGAAATTCCGGGGCGACCTCCTCGAGGCAGCGGTCGTCACCCGCCGGATGCACGAGGGCGCGATCGAGACCACCGTTCTGCCCCGGAACCCACTCGATGTCCTCGCTCAGCAGCTGGTCGCGATGACGGTCATGGACCCGTGGACCGTGGCCGACCTGCTCGCGACCGTGACCCGGGCGGCGCCGTTCGAATCACTCTCGCGGGAGGCCCTCGAGGCCGTGCTCGGCATGCTCGCCGGCGCGTATCCGTCGGACGAGTTCGCCGAGCTGAAGGCGCGAGTCACGTGGGATCGCGTGACCGACGTGGTCGAGGGCCGACGCGACGCCCGGGTCGTGGCGGTGACGTCCGGCGGCACGATCCCGGACCGCGGCCTGTT
>WNFL01236842.1_pt1 | contig 13238 bp, 10 predicted proteins | sample 5400361 | NCBI WGS metagenome assembly WNFL01 (sample SAMN13153351, study PRJNA577476) | soil metagenome | isolation source: 40 cm soil on Douglas fir-dominated hillslope | place: USA:California | collected 2013-09-17
CCGCGTTGGTCGCGACGGTGAGCGAGGAGGCGCTCATGGCGAGCGCGCTGATGGCCGGGTTGAGCAGGATCCCGATCGGGGCGAGGGCACGCGGCATTGAGACAGCGATAGCGCCGCGCGTGGAGGCGGAGACTGACGGGAAAGAGACCAAGTGACACGTCGGCCACGACGCGCGTGATCCAACTATGCGCGCGACGGGAGCGCCACTGACAGTCAGGGCACCGTGCCGAACGACGGGTAGAGGTCATAGACTCCCGGATAAATCCGGGAGCTTGCAATTAGCCCGCGAGGGCCACCGCGTCTGGCGGTATGACAGCCGCCCGACCGCGAGCACGAATGTTCGCAGCCGCGTTCAGGTCCGCATGGGCGGAGAACCCACACGCGACACAGAGGAATCGAGCTTGGGACTTCCGATTCGCCTTCTCGCACTGCCCACAACGGCTACACGTCTGGCTCGTATACGCGGGGTCCACGTAGACCACGCACACGCCGGCCAGGGCTGCCTTGTAGGCGATGAAGGCCCGCAACTGGAAGAACGCCCAACTATGCAGGACTCTCCGCTGGCGCTTCGCAACCGTTCGCTTCGCGCTGATGCGCTCCCGAATCCCTTTGAGATCTTCAAGGGCGATCGCGCGCGAAGTGCCTTGCGCCGTCCGCACAATGGCCTTGGACAAACAATGGTTGACATCGCGGGCGAAACGTTTCTCGCGCCCGCCGCGCTTCCGAATCAATCGTTTAGCGCTCTTGGTACCCTTCTGCTGCAACTGCTGGCGGAAGCGGTTGTAGCGCGCGCGCACCCCATTGATGTGGGCGTGCTTGGGGCCGGTTGAGTGGTTCAGAAACTCGCCGTCGCTCGTCGCCGCCAGCGTGATCACGCCCAGGTCCACGCCCAGGTAGTCGCTCGGCTCATCAAGGGGCGGTTCAGGTGCATCCACGGTCACCGCCAGGAAAAAGGTCGCGCTGCTTTTGCGGTAGAGCAGGTCACATTGCCCACGCCTGCGCTGCATCATACCGTCGGCATAGGTGCCGAAGCGAAAGGGGACCACAACGCGCCCGTCCAGTGTAAGGAGCGACACGCGGTCAGCGGTGGGAAAGTTGTAGATGCGCTCGTCGTAGACCATCGCGCCGTACGAGCGGAAACTCGGCTTCACGCTCTTGTCCCGCTTATAGGCTTCCGCCACCTTGGCAATCGCACGGATCGCCATCTGCGACGACAGTCCGAACCGCTGGCGCACTTCATAGTACACCAACTTCTGCAACGCGATCTTGTCGGCGCTATGCTCGGCGAATGCCACGTCCGCAATCACGTTGCAGGCGGCGTTGAACGCTTCCAGCGTGCGCAGGAGCGCGGCGTGTTGTTCTGACGTTGGGGCCAGTTTGACGAGCAGCGTTTGTTTCATACGTTTAGTATGCTCGCATGGAGTATACTTGTCAATGTTACAGTAGCGCGTGTGGGCGGCGGCGCATTCCTCCCCGGTCTAAAGACACGGGGCTTCCTGCGCCGGTTTCTGTGAGCTCGACGATGAGCTGCTGCTCGTCGAGGCAGACGGAATCGACCTGTAGACCGGCCCAGTGGGGAAAGACGCTAGCAAGGAAGGAGACGAGGCGCACGAGGGAGACTCCAACGAATGGGCATGAGACAACGTGGGCGACTGCCCCTGTCGTTCTACCATCTCAGCATGGAATCCGCGGCACCGCAATTGGACAAGAACCCAGTGACTGAACCGCCACGGCGACGCCGAATGGACCGCCCAGCAGATCCGCCGGCGTCATCGTCTCGAAGTCCGTCTGTGCGAGTACACAGCGATCGGCGAACGGTGCGAGCCGCTCGCACGCCAGCTCGAGCATTGGCGGCGAGCCATCCACGCCGACGAGCGCTACACGTGGCAGCTCGTGTAAGATGCACGCGGCGATGACGCCGTGGCCGCAGCCCAGATCCAGCACCCGCGCTGGGACAGAGCCACTGGCGAGATGGTCGGACACGATCCTCTGCAGCAGGTCCAGCGGTTGCCTGCGCTCGGTGCTGTCGCCGGTGTTCCGCTCCGCCCAACTGCGCGCGAAGGCCAGATCGTTCCACTGTTCCATTGCGTTCTCTTTCCCCTGCGCCAGGGTGATTTAGGGTGATTTCCCTGTGCGGTCACTTCGAGGTGGCTTGCCGTTGTGGGAGCGATGAGGAGGACCCTGCTCGGCCGAGCAGGGTCCTCCTCATCGCTCCCACGGATATCGTGCCGCGGGCAGCAGATGCCGTCAAGCCATCAGTCTACTTCGCCGTGCTCGCGAAGGTGTTGGTGTAGGTCTTGGTCAGATCGATGTTCTGGCCAGCCTTCACCTTGCCGATCTGCTGCTCGATGCTGAGCACCGTCGGCGGGCCGTCGGAGGGCATGGTGCCGTCGGCGCTGAAGATGGCCTTCTGGTTCTGCAGCGCCGTCACGTAGAGGCTCTTGTCGCCGGCGTAATAGTCGGCAGGCATCTTGTCCGCAATCTCCGCCGCGCTATGCGACTGGATCCACTTGAGTGTCTTGGTGTACGCGTTGACCATGCGCTGCACGACATCATGGTGCGCGTTGACATAGCTATTGCTCATGAAGATGCAGATGAATGGATAGTTGCCGCCAAGCGCCTGCTGCGTCGACTGGGGCGAGCGCAAGTCCACGAGCACCTTGCCGAGGCCGCTGCTGACGACCTTGGAGATCGTCGGCTCGGTGGTCATGCCGGCATCAATCGCGCCCTGCTGCATTGCTGCGATGAAGGTGCTGCCCGCGCCTACCGGGATGTAATGCGCATTGTTGGGATCGGCGCCGGCCTTCTTGAGGATCGCCTGCGTGAGTGTTTGCGTGCCGGAGCCAAGCTCGGTGACGCCGAGCTTCTTGCCCTGGAGGTCAGACGGCGAAGTGATTGAGCCGGCCTTCTTGGTAGCAACTACCTCTGCCTCGCCGGGGGCGATGTCGAGCTGGACTACACACTCCATATTCTTGCCGGCTGCCTGCAGCTCGATAGTGTGGTTGTAGGAGCCAGACCCGGCGTCCACCTGGCCCGCGAGCACCGCATCCTCGGACGACTGACCTGATGCCTCGTCAATGAGCGTCACGTCGAGGTCTTGCTCGTTGAAGTAGCCCAGCTTCTGCGTCAGCTCGTTGGGCAGGTAGATCTGCTTGCTGAGGCCGCCCACCATGATCTTGAGAGACGCCCGCTGCGAGCCTCCGCCCGCGCTCGTTGTCGTCGTGCCACATGCCCCCAGGACGAGGGTCAAGAGAACGATACCCGTCAGACCAAAGCGCTTGCTCCACTGGTTCATGTGCCTTGCTCTCCTCCATTGTCTTACTTGCGTGTCGGCGTATTTGCGGCCGATCAGTCCAGTTCCAGGCGAGGTTGACTCCCGAGTTAACGCCCCCTCACGGCTCTCTTCCTCGTCCCGCGCACCTCCTCTCGCCGCCAACCGCAGAGCTGGTAGAGTTTGGTCATGTCGCATCGCCCGCTAGACGTTCAGCACATCCTCCAACGCGCTGGGCCGCCACCGGATGAGCCGGTTCTCAAGCCAGGTGACAAGCGCCTCAGCGGTGAGCGAGAGCGCCGCGAGGATTGCCAGACCTGCGAAGACGCCGTTGATGTTGAAGTTGGCGCCGGCAACCTGGATCATGAGGCCCAGGCCTTCGATGCCGCCCACGAACTCCCCGACCACCGCACCGACGAGCGCGAAGCTGAAGCTGGTGTGCAGGCTGGCGATGATCCAGGTGAGCGCGGAGGGGATAATGACCTCGGTCGAGATCTTGCGCTGGTTCGCTCCGAGGATCCGCGCGTTCGCCAGCAGGTTGCGGTCCACCTCGCGCACGCCCTGGAAGGCGTTGAAGAAAACGATGAAGAAGACCAGCACCGTCGCGAGTGCGACCTTGGACTGCAAGCCGTACCCGAGGCCGATCAAGAAGATTGGAGCCAGCGCCACACGCGGAATCGAGTTGCCGGCCTTGATGTACGGGCCCAGGATGGCGGCCAGGAACCGATTGCTGCCCAGGACCACGCCGAAGATCACCCCCAGCGCAACGCCGATAATGAAGCCGAAAACGGCCTCCTCCAGCGTGGTGGCAATCTGTTGCCACAGCGGCCCCTGCGCCGTGCCCTCGCGCACCCAGGTTACGAGCTGCGCCCAGATGCCGGAGGGCCTGCCCCAGAAAAACGGGTCGATGATGCCGAGACGAGCGCCGAACTCCCACCCACCGAGGATGACGACCGCCACCAGCGCGCGCAGGGCGTTCACGAGAATGCGCCGGCGGCGGAGCTCGGCGCGGGCCGCGCTCACCGCGTCGCTGGGGGGACTGACGATCGGTGCGCTGACGTTGTTTGCCACGCTCATGACTGCCCGCCTCCTTGCTGCTTGGCGCGCTCGTAGCTGATCATCACCTCGCTGCGCAGGTCTTCCCAGATCGTGTGGTACAGCTCGACGAAGCGCGGATCGAAGCGAATCTCGGTGACGTTGCGCGGGCGCGGCAGGTCGATGGTGTAGTTGCCCTTGACCGTCGCCGGGCCCGCCGTCAGCACGATCACGCGGTCGGCGAGCGCTATGGCCTCCTCCAGATCGTGGGTGACGAAGACGACCGAGGCTGAGGTGGACGACCACAGGCTGAGCAGCTCATTGCCCATGAGGATGCGCGTCTGCACGTCGAGCGCGCTGAACGGCTCATCCATGAGCAGGATCTGCGGCTCGTTGATGAGCGTCTGCGCGAGGGAGACGCGCTTGCGCATGCCGCCGGAGAGCTGGTGGGGATAGCGATCCTCGAAGCCCGCCAGCCCCACGCGCGCGATCCAGTCGCGTGCCTGGCGCTGGGCCTCATGGCCGCGCACGCCACGGAATCGCGGGCCGGCCGCGACATTGCCGAGCACACTCTTCCACGGGAAAACGGCGTCTGTCTGGAAGACGAAACCAACGCGCGGGTTGACGCCCTGCACCGGCTGCCCCATCACGAGCACCTCGCCGCCGGTCGCGCGCTCTAGCCCCGCGATGAGGCCGAGTGTCGTCGACTTGCCGCTGCCAGTCGGGCCGACGACGGCGACAAATTCGCCTGGCTGGATGCTCAGGCTCAGATCGCGCAGCGCCGTATAGAGTCCACCCGAGGGCGTCCGAAACTGTTTGGTGACGCCGCGCAGCTCGATCGTTGGGGTAGATGACTGGCTCGACGTGCTCCGCGCGACTGATGTCGACTCCATCATGCTCATCATCACCATCCTCCATGTGGGTAGGCGCATGCGACCGTGCCCCGGTCCAGCGATGATAGAGTAATCGACGGGGCGTAAATACCGCATAAACGCGGCGCCCCACGACATTAACATCGCGTAAACATTGGCATTTACGTGGCGGCGGCCGAGCAATAAGGTTGCATGGAACAGACCATACGCTGTTCCAGAGAGCGAGGAGGGCGGCGGCGAGGGAAGGCGGAGGTGTCGGCAGCCCACGCGTCGCGGGCGGAGTGTGTCGAACGGTGAGCGGTCAGGGGGTGGCGAAACGGTAGCCGACACCAGGCTCGGTCAGCAGCAATTGTGGCCTGGCAGGATCGGACTCGAGCTTCTGGCGCAAGCGGTTGATGTAGACGCGCAGGTATTCGGCCTCACCGCCATACTCCGGTCCCCACACCTTTTGCAGCAGTATGCGATGTGTGAGCAGCTTGTCCGCGTTGGTGACCAATTGCTCCAGCAGGGCGAACTCCGTCGGCGTCAGGCGCACCTCTTCCCCGCGCAGGCGCACGACATGGCCTGGCAGGTCAATCTCCAGCTGGCCGTAGCGCTTGATGCCGGACGCAGGGGGTACAGAGTCCCATTGGGCACGCCGCAGCACGGCACGCACGCGCGCGAGTAGCTCTTCCACCCCAAATGGCTTGGTCAGGTAGTCGTCGGCGCCGAGATCGAGCGCCGCGACCTTGTCGCTTTCGGCGTCGAGCGCGGTCAGGACGATGATTGGCACCGCGGAGTGCTCGCGCACGCGACGACAGACCTCCAGGCCATCCATGTGCGGCATCATGATGTCCAGGATGAGCAGGTGCGGCTGCTCGCGCTCCCACTGAGCCATGGCCTCCAGGCCATTGCCGGCCTCGACCACCTCGAAGCCGCGGGCGCGCAGGTTGCGTGTGATGAAATCGCGCAGGGCTACTTCATCCTCGGCGACGAGAATCCGCTTCGATGGCATCGTTGCCCCTCTCCGCGCTCAATGCGGCACGCTGCGATGGTTCGTTGATCGGCTCCTGATGCCCACGCGCTCCACGACTGGACCGCGTCGCCGTGCCGCTTCCGCTCCGCTGTGCGGCGGCCTCTTCCTGTGCCTCAGGCGCGCGATTTCCCGGCGCCATAGGCAGCGTCAGGCGAAAGATGGTACCCTGCGGGCCGCTCTGCGCCACGATGGCGCCACCGTGGGCTTCGACGAACGCTTTGCAGATCGCCAGGCCTAGCCCAGTGCCCTGCGAGCGCCGCTGGAGGCCTGAGCCTGCCCGATGGAAGCGCTCGAACAAGTGCGGGAGGTCCGCGGGTTCGACGCCGGGACCGGCGTCGCTCACCGCGATCTCGACCATGTCGCCCAGCGCCCGCGCGGCAACCCGCACGCCCTCCCCGCTGTAGGCCAGCGCGTTCGCCAGGACATTGCGCAGGACGACCTCGATGCGCGCACGGTCCACCTTGAGCAGCGGCAGATCGGCCGGGACATCGACCACCAGGCCCACGAGCGGCTGACCGAGGCGCTGCAGCGCGCCCGAGAGCAGATCCTCCAGACGCCAGGCCTCGCGATGGAGCGGCAGCAGGCCGGCCTGCTGCCGCGACAGGTCCAGCAGATCACGGACCAGGCCCGTCAGCCGGTCCACCTCGGCGCCAATCGTCCGCAGGCTGTGGCGCTGCTCCTCGGGCGACCACGTCACGTCGTCTTGCAGCAGGGTAGATGCGTGGCCCTTGATGGCGGTAAGCGGCGTGCGCAGCTCATGCCCCACCGCGGCGAGCAGCGTCGTCTTGAACTCGTCTGCCTCATGCTCACGGGTCACATCACGCAGCAAGAGACCGCGCCCGATAGTTTGCCCGGCCTCATCCGAGACATCGAACAGGCGCAGCGCAATAGCGCGGCGGTGCGCGTCGGACCCGATCTCGATGGTCCAGCCCACCTCTTCGCCCGCCTCGGCGCGCGCGCGCGCCTCGTCATAGGCCGTGGGGTTCGCCGTGGCCTCACGCAAGACCTGATGCACCGTGGCAATCGTGCCGCTGGTGAGCGCTTCGGTGGAAAGGCCAGTGAGGGCTGCCACGCCGGGATTCGCGTAGAGGACACGGCCGTCCGCGCTGGCCAGCACAAGGCCATCGCTCATGCTGCCCATGATGGCGGCCAGCCGCTGCTTCTCCTCATGGGTCTGCCGGTACAGCCGCTCGTTCTCTGCCGCCACTTCGCGCAGGCGCTCGTCGCTGCGCTCGTAGAGCACGGCATGTTCCCAGGCCAGCGTCGCATAGTTGGCGAAGGTCAGCAGCAGGTCGATCTCGTCCTTGCTGAAGGGCTGCGGCTCGGTGCGATGCACGAGCAGCACCACACCACCCACGTGCCGGCTGATGATCGGAATCGCTAGAACGGCGCGGAAGCCCTCCTGGTACGAGATCGGGGGAAAGCTTGCTGTGCTATCGGCGAGCATCTGGACCGGGTGGCCGTCGTGGAGCGCCCGCGCGGCTGGGAAGGCGAGGTCGTCTGGCGGGATGTGCACGGCGTTTTCATAGGAGACGTCTCGTCCTGCGCTGACCAGCACCCGCAGGACACCGCCGTCATCTGGCACGAGCACGGCGGCTGCCTGCACGTCGACCAGGCGACCCGCCTCGTGGATGATGGTCCGGCCAACCTCGCGTGGATCGAGCGTTTGCACCACGGCGTTCGAAGTTTCCAGGAGGGTCTGTAGCTCACCCAGCTGTGCGCGCACGTCGCGCTCTAGACGCTCCAGCGATTGTGCCAGGCCACCAACCTCGTCCTCACGTTCAACCAGCACGAGCGCATCCGCACTGCGCGGCTGCCTGGGCGCGGGCAGCTCACGGTGCGCGGCGGCGAGCGCATGTAAGGGACGGATGACACGGTTGAGCAGCATCATCCAGAACACCAGGCCGCCAATGGCGAAGATGACCGCCGTCGTGAGCAGCCACACGTGGAACTGCGCCACCACAGCCAGCGCTTCACTGGCCGGCCGTTCCACAATGACGGCCCAGCCAGTGTTCGGGACGGGAACGGCGCTGAAGAGCCAGTCGTTTCCATCGGGACCGGGGCCGAGCTGGGAGGCGGCGCGGCCGTTCAGCGCCTGCGCGGCGCCTGGTAGCTCGTTGAGAACGGTCTGCAGGATGCGCGTGTGTTGTGGTGTCGCAATGAGCTCGCCCTTGTCATCGATGACGCCGATCTGCAGCTTCCTGTCAAGACCTAGCTGCTCCTTGACAGTCGAGGCGAGCGGCTCGCTCAGCTCGTCGAGCGAGAGGCTAGACACGACAATGCCGACGAGCGGGGCGGCGCGGCCATGGGCGGGGGCGGGACGGCGCACGGGCTCGGCAACGATCACGCCCGCATTGAAGGTGGTCTCTTCGGCGATGCCAACCTCGAAGACCGGGTCGGAGGCGGTGCGGGCGCGCTGGATGACATCAGGCGGCGAAAACTCCTGCCCGACGCTGGCCTTATCGGGTGCCCCGATCAGCTTGGGTGACGCCACAGACGTGCGAATCGCCCCGAAGGGATCGAGCCAGTAGACATGATCCACATCCGTCCGCGCGGCGACATAGGTCTGGAAGACGCGCCGAATCGCGTCAGGAGTGGCGGCGTCGAGCACGATCGGGCTCAGGTACTTAAGGGAATTCTCGGCGTCCGTCAGCTTGAGGGCGGTGTCGACAGCGATCTCCTGCGCCAACGCCTGGTCTGAGGTCTGCACCTGCTCCACCAGGCGTTGCTCGACGACGGCGTTGACGGCAAGCCCGGTCAGCAGCACGACGGTGACAAAGAGCAAATAGACGCTCACCACCTGGACCAACAGCGACCGACGTACCAGCTGGCGCACGATCTGCGGCACGGCACTCACTCCTCATCGAGGCAAAGTTGGATGTGCATGTGTGCGTGTTGCGTACATCATACCAGCCGACGGTGGCACGGTGTCGTTACGGCGCGTGGGCTCACGAGAGCGCTAAGTCCCTTGTATCTCGAAAGTCGTGTAGGATAGGGCCGTGACGTCCTGCACACGGGTGCGATAGGCCGCTCGTCCCTCGGTCCCTTGAGGCCGCAGATGAGCAGGGGTCGTCGCGCCCCTCATCGCAGCAAACCCGAACAGTTGCCTGGGCCAGCCGTCTGCTGAGCCCGTATCCTGCAAGGCCGGGTCGGAGCGGGAGCACACGGGAGCACACGGGAGGACGTAGGAACGAGGCGGAGGACGTGATCGTCGGGACTGATGTCGCCAAAGCGGCGCTGGACGTGGCCGTCCGTCCGAGTGGCGAAGCACGGCGGTTGGCCCATGATGCGGCGGGAATCGGCGCACTCGTCGGATGGATGCAGGCGCTCAGCCCAGAGGTGATCGTGGTCGAGGCCACGGGCGGCGATGAGGCGCCACTGGTGGCGGAGCTGGGGGTCGCCCACCTGCCGGGCGCGGTGGTCAATCCGCGCCCGGTGCGCGATTTCGCCCGCGCCACCGGGCGCTTGGCGAAAACCGATCGCCTGGATGCGCAGGCAGTGGCCCATTTCGGCCAAGCGGTGCGCCCCACCCCGCGCCCGCTCCCAGACGAGGTCACGTGCTCATCGTCGATCACGATGGTGGTTGAATCGCCCGTGCCGACCGGCAGAAAGACCACGCCTTGCTCGGGGAAACCTGACATGTTCGCCGTACTCCTGACCCGATCGCACCCACCACTGCTGGGTGCCGCGAGCAACCGATGCGCCTGCGCGAGCCCAGCCTCGGCCAGAAGGACGCACCTCAATAAACCATTCTCAGGCTCTGATTTCGAATCAGAAAGTCGGGTCGGGTGCTCCCGCCTGATTCACCGAACAAACAGAGTAGACGGATACCGTCGCGACACCATGGCCAGCTCATCCAGGCCGCCACTCTTCATTATACCACAAGATGTTGTTTCGGAGGCGGGTTCGGCACTAAATGTGGCATTTATAGACCAAGCGTTCTAGAAATAGCAAGCCATCCTTCCCAGCGTCGGAGACGAGATCAGCTTCGTGCGCTATGTCCCCGTGCGGAATGTCCGAGCGGATACGTGGCAAGGATGGAGCTCAGTGGGCGTAGCGTCACACATCTATCGCCCCATCCACCCCCAAAGCTGACGACAGTTTTGACGACTGCGCCGGTGGACATCGGGAGACATCGGTGCGAACAGATGCGCTGAGGGCAGGAAATTCCCGACTCGGCGCACCCCGGCGGACGTCAGCGGACGGGCGGGGGGGAGTTCGACTCTCCCCGATCACGCTCACCATCGAGTTCTCGTTCATACCCCATGGTTGACTTGCTCGGCCTGCTCGGCATACACTCCACGTATGATTCAGAATACTTCTCTATTTTGGAAGGTTTTTGCATGGCACGGTACAAAGAGAAACGTGCAGCGCTCGTGGCCATCGCCGCTCGGCAGGCAGCACGGTTATTTCACGGCACGACAGGCACTGCTTGCCGGATATGCCTATCCGCGGCAGCACTACCACGTCCACGTGGGCGACTGGGAACGGGTCGCCCGCGGGATCTTCCGCCTGCGTGAGTACCCCCTGCCCGAGCGGGAGGATCTGATCGTGCTCTCGCTGATGAGCCATGATCGTGCTGGCCAGCCACAGGCGGTCTTCTCGCACGAGACGGCGCTCGCGCTGCACGACCTGAGCGACGCCAACCCCGCGCGCATTCACCTCACCGTGCCGCCTGGGTTCCGCCGCCAGCTTCCATCCGGCCTCGCGATCCATCGTGGCATCGTGCCCGCCGGCGAGTGGGAAGAGCGCGAGGGCTACCGCGTGACCACAGCGCTGCGCACACTGACGGACATCGCCGCCACTCCGGCGAGTTGGCCGTATCTGGAGCCAGCAGTCCGTGACGCCCTGCGTCATGGACTCGTGCGCCGGCAGCAGCTCCTCGAAGCGGAGCTCCCGCAGGATGTGCATACCCGACTGGCGGCGGCAGTGAACGTCGGCGAAGCGTCCGAACAGAAGGCAGGAGCCTAGATGATCGGACGCTATCAGACCGCGCGCGACTTCCGAGTCGCGCTCGAAGAGCGTCTCAAGCAGACCGCCCGAGCGCAACGCCTAGACCTCATGCGTCTGCGCCGCCAGGTCGCGTTCGATCGGCTTCTTGCACGTCTCTTTCCCGCGCTTGCAGACCCTGCCACACCCGCCACACCTGACGCGCCCACTTCGTCCAGCGCCCCTACTGTTCCTAGTGTTCCTAGTGTCCCCTGGCTGCTCAAGGGCGGCTATGCATTCGAGCTGCGCCTGGGTGGGAAGGCCCGTGCAACCAAGGATCTCGACCTCACGATCCCTGATCCGCGGATGCTCACGGTAGGCACCGACGAATCTCATGGATCGCGCGATACGAACTCCGTCGTCCTCGAACGACTGCGGGAAGCAGTTGCGCTCAGCCTCGGCGATGGCTTCGAGTTCCGCATCGGGGAGCCGATGGCCGACCTGGACGCGGCCCCCTACGGAGGAGCGCGCTATCCCGTCGAGGCGCGACTGGACAGTCGGATATTCGTCACCTTCCATCTCGATGTGGGCATCGGTGACGCCACGGTTGCCGCTCCGGAGTGGATCACCGGCCCCAACATCCTGGGCTTCGCCGGCATCCCTCCCGCGCACGCCGCGGCGATCTCCCGCGAACAGCAGTTTGCCGAGAAGATTCACGCCTATACGCTGCCGCGCGGCGAGCGCACCAACACCCGCGTCAAGGATCTCGTGGACCTCGTGCTCCTGCTGCGTCTTGGGCTGCCCGCCACAGACGCTGTCAAGGCAGCCATTCGGGCGACATTCGCCCGTCGCGCGACCCACCCGATTCCAGACGTGCTTGAGCCGCCCCCTGCCGAGTGGAGGGCCTCGTTCGACCCGCTGGCCACCGAGGTGGACCTTGGCGCCACGACGGTGGATGCCGCCTTTGACGAGCTCGCAGTCTACTGGCGCATGCTCGCCCTGTGATCGAGTCGCAGGTCCTCTGTCTGGTGCTACGAGCGTTAGGGGTAGAGGCAGATAGTGGCAGATGGCAGCGCTTCCGCTTCGTGGCGGGACGAGCGCCCAGGACGCAGAGCGACCGTCCCAGTTCTTCTCACTCTGTACTCTGTTGCCCCTGTTACCTGTGTGGGGTGAACTCCGCGCTCGTCGGCCGACGGCCACGCGTATTGCCTCGCTCGGTAGGCCCGACGTGCAGGTCCGGCGTGTTGGTGGCGGAGCCTCGAGCGGAACCAATGACCCGCGGCCGGCCCTGCGGCGACCGTGAAGGAACGTCATACAGATGGCAGGGGCTGTGATGGGTCGCCCTGAGGCGGGTCTACCACAGTGGCAGAGAGAAGAGCGGCGGCAATGATCACGTTCGAGCGAAGGTCAGTGCAAGAACCGGGAGCAATATGGTCAAAACGTTCGTGCGGGAACCCAATCCATATCCTGTGAATTTCGGATGGATTTCTCTCCTATTTCCCCCATTTTCGCGGATTTTCGTGTGGTACCATAGCAATTGCTTTGAAGTATTTCCGAAAAACGGCTCCAGGCCTGGCCTGGAGCCGTTTGGAGCGGGAGACGGGATTCGAACCCGCGACCCATTGCTTGGGAAGCAATTGCGCTACCACTGCGCCACTCCCGCAAAGTGGTGCCCGCGTCAACCCGCGTCGACCGCCTGAAACCGTTCCGTCGGACCATGTGGTCCTGCACGGATTTCCACTCGACGATCGCATTCGCTATACTGGCGAGGGCGGCGGTACGGACCCCGGCGAGCGGATGGCGAGGTGCGGTGTGGCGGTTGTCGAGACACGCGAGAGCGCGCGGACAGCCCTTTCCAGGGCGGACCGTATCGCCGCGTGGTGCCTACCCTCGGTGGGAGATCTCGTCTTCGCCAGCGTGCTCTTCGGCGTGCTACTCGGCAAGCAGGGCTACATGCTCGACGGCGACTCCGCCTGGAATCTCCGTATTGGCACCACCATCCTCGAATCCGGCATCCCCCGCACCGAGTTCATGCTGGGCACCTCGCTTGGCCAGCCGCGCATCTATTGGGAGTGGCTCGCCCAGGTTATCTACGCGCTCGGCCTGCGGGCAGGTG
>WNFL01401467.1_pt1 | contig 13238 bp, 13 predicted proteins | sample 5400361 | NCBI WGS metagenome assembly WNFL01 (sample SAMN13153351, study PRJNA577476) | soil metagenome | isolation source: 40 cm soil on Douglas fir-dominated hillslope | place: USA:California | collected 2013-09-17
GCGCGGCGCGCGGCGCTGAGTATGGTCGTCACATCGCCGCGCGATTCATGTCCATCGGGCAGACGTTTGAGGACCAGTTCGCTCAACAAGGTGATCGGCACCAATACATTGTTGAACTCGTGGGCGATGCCGCCAGCCAGTGTGCCCACGATTTCGACGCGCTGTTGGTGCTGCAGCTGGCGCTCCAGGCCGACCCGGCGCGCCTCTATCAGCTCCTTCTCCCGGATCTGCGTGCGCAGTTCCTCGTTGGCGCCGACCAGTTCGATGCGCATGTGGTCCAGGCCGAGCGAGAGCTCGTGCAGCTCGCGCACCGGGGACGGCACGCGCAGCTCACTGCCATAGTCCCCGCTCGTGATGCGTCGCGCCGCAGCCTGCAGGCGGCGCAGCGTGCGCGCCAGGAAGTAACCTGCCATCGACGCGGCAAATGCCGACAGCCCCAGGCCGATGGACAGGATCCACAACATCTGACGCTTGGCCTTGCTGATCGTGGCCACCGTCAGGCGCTCGTCGAACCCCAGCCGCAGCTGCAGTGTGCCGCCCGGACTGGTGACCGGCCGCTTGATGAAGAAGATGCCGTCGTCATTTTGTGCAAAGACGGTATCTTCAACCGCAGGAAATCGAATCTGCGCGGGTCCGAGGGCGCTGCGCAGCTCCACCCCGGGTCCCGTGAGTTCCGCGTAAACGCCATCGCCATTGAGGATGACGCTGTCGAGCAGGCTGGCCTCGAGCTTGGGCGATTCGGCGACCCGTTCCACTTCGAGCTGTGCAGCGATCTGGTGCGCAAAGATGCGCACCTTCTCTACAAAGAGGGTTTCGTGGCTCTTCTGCACTACGGCGCCGAGACTGAAGTAGAGCACCGAGAGCAGTGCGGCGAGGCCTACGACCACCAGCGCCGCCATGCCGGTTGCCAGTCCCACTCTTATGGAGGCCATGCTGCCCGCCGCGCCGCGCTACTCGGTCCCGGCCTCGTCTGCGAAGCTCATGCCCACCGTGCTGAACCCGCTGTCGACGTAGAGGATCTCCCCGGTGACGCCCGCCGCCATGGCAGAGCACAGGAAGGTGGCGGCGTTGCCGACATCCTCGATCGAGACGTTGCGGCGGAGGGGGGCAACGCGGGCGACGTAGCCGAGCATCTTGCGAAATCCACCGACGCCGGCGCCCGAGAGCGTCTTGATCGGTCCAGCCGAGATCCCATTGACGCGGATGTCGCGGGGACCCAGGTCCGCAGCGAGAAAGCGCACGTTCGCTTCAAGGCTCGCCTTGGCGAGTCCCATGACATTGTAATTGGGGATGGAGCGCACGGCGCCCAGGTAGGAGAGGGTCAGCATCGCGCCAGGCCGGCCGGCCATCAGCGGGGCGGTCGCGCGAGCCAGGGCCGTGAAGCTGTAGCTGGAAACATCGTGGGCGATGCGGAACGCCTCACGCGAGGTGTTGGCGGTAAAGCTCCCGTCGATGGCCTCGCGCGGTGCGAAAGCGACGGCGTGCACCAGGATATCGAGCTGTCCCCATTCGCGCGCCAGGCGCGCCGCCATCGCGTCGATCTGTTCATCGAGCGTGACATCGAGCGGCATGGTGAGGTGTTCGCCCAGCGATTGCGCCAGCGGCTCGACCCGCTCGCGAAACCGGTCGTTGGCATAGGTGAAGGCCAGCTGCGCGCCGTGGGCGTGCATGGCCTGGGCGATACCCCAGGCGATCGAACGATCCGTGGCCACGCCGACGATCAGCGCGCGTTTCCCCTCCAGGATCCCCATCGGTCAACCGCGCCCGTTGACGAAGGCCACCAGTTTCTGTCCGGGGCGGATCGCACCAGATGTGGAGATGCCATTCCAGCCGAGCAGGTCGCGCACCGTGACCTGCAGTAATCGTGCGATGCTGTAAAGAGTGTCGCCCCGGCGCACCGTGTAGGTGACCTGGCGGGCATTGCCGGTATTGCTGGCGCTGCTTCGCGTGCTACTGGCCTCAGCGCGCGGCGCGCGGCTCGAGACCACGAGACGCTGGCCGGCGCGGAGCGTATCGCCGACATCCATATTATTCAGGCGCGCGAGCGTGGCGACGTCGGTCCCCAGGCGGTGCGCGATGCCGTACAACGTATCGCCGCGGTGCACGACGTGCAGGCCGTGGCGCAAGCCGCGCCGGCCGCTCATGCGGCCCGGGCGATCGACCAGCGCCGCGGCGCGCATGGCCTTTTCCGGCAACTGGAGGGTGGTCGAGGGCACGAGCAGCACGGCGCCGATGACCGGCTTTTCCTTGCTGTCCATGTTGTTCAGGTGCCGCAGCAGTTCCGGGGTCGTCGAGTATTGGGTGGCGATCGAGGCGATCGTGTCGCCGTGGCTCACCTCGTAGCGGTCGACGCGCATGCGCTGCTCAGGCGTGAGGCTCAGCAGGGTCTGTTCCAGGCCGTTGGCGGCCTCGACGGGGACCAGCAGGCTGTAAGGCCCGGTGGGATCGGTGGCCCAGCGATGGAAGGCCGGGTTCAGGGCGTACAGCTCATCCTTGGAGATGCCGGCGACCTCGGCCGCCACCTGCAGATCGATCTGTCCGCCGGTGGCCACCTGCGCGAAGTACGGCTCGTCGGAGATCTGGCTGAATTCCAGGCCATAGGCGGCGGGGTCGGCCACGATACGGCGCATCGCCAGGAGCTTCGGAACGTAGGAGCGGGTTTCGGTCGGCAACTTCAGATGCCAGAAATCGGTCGGGCGGCCGAGGCGCAGATTCCGGTTCACGGCCCGCTGCACATTGCCCTCGCCGCAATTGTAGGCGGCGATGGCCAGCAGCCAGTCACCGCCCAGGCCATCGTGCAGGGCCTGCAGGTAATCGAGCGCGGCGCGGGTCGAAGCCACGAGATCGCGGCGGCCGTCATACCACCAGTCCTGCTTCAGGCCGTACAGCGAGCCGGTGCCTGAGATGAACTGCCACAGGCCCGAGGCGCGCGCCCGCGAGTAGGCGTAGGGCTCGAAGGCACTCTCCACGACCGGCAGCAGGGCCAGTTCCAGGGGCATCGAGCGGGCGTTGAGCTGCTCGACGATATAGTGCAGGAATGGCTCGGCGCGACTCCAGGTGCGCTCCAGGTAATCCGGGTGGTTGGCGTACCAGTTGAGTTCGCGATCGACGATCGTTTCATCGACATCCTCGAGCCTGAACCCGGCCCGGAGACGGACGAACAGGTCGGGCGGCGGCGGCGCCACCAGCGAGTGATCACTCAGGGCCGGGGGGTCGATCGGCTGCACCACAGCGGCCGCTTCATCAGCCAGTGGCGGGGCTTCGGCTGCAGGCGCCGCATCCAGCGCCGGCTCGGCCGACGGGGTGGCGATCGCCGTGACCCTGACCGGTAGATTGGCTTCGGGCGCGCGCGGTTGGTGGGCACACCCGGCCAGCGCCAGGAGCGCGACCACGAAAAACGGGACGCCATTGAGGGGTCGAATCGGCTTAGACAAGTTGCTCCATCCCAGTGCCGGGCCGATAACATGTTACGGTATGGGCGCCGGATACTAATGTGATCCGGCTGACCTATTTAACCCGTAAGTTCACATAATTGCTAGCGTTTTTGGGCAGGGGATCACAGTCTCGATGCGCACCGCCGAATACGCCCCAGGATTGGCCCACTGGCAGACCGGCGCGCTGGGGCGCGCCGTGGCGCTCGCCGAAGCGCAGCTCCTGGCCACCGCGATGGATGACGTCTTCGGCCTCGAGTTGCTGCAGCTGGGCGTTTGGGGCCGCGGACGGGAACTGCTGCGCGCGAGCCGCACCCGCCACCATTGCCTCATCGGCCCCGGGGACACGGGAGCGGAAGTGCCCGACATCATCGCTCGCCCCTCATCGCTCCCGATCGCCAGCGGCACGATCGATGCCATCCTCCTGCCGCATTGCCTGGAGATCGAGCCGGATCCCCAAGCGGTGCTGCGGGAGGCGGATCGCGTGCTGCTGGGCGAGGGGCACCTGATCGTGCTGGGCTTCAATCCCTGGAGTCTGTGGGGATTGCGCGCGGCGGCGAGCCGCACGGGTTTCCCGCCGGGCTTCAGCCGCCTGCTCTCGGAGGGGCGTCTGCGCGACTGGCTGGTGCTGCTCGGGTACGAAGTCGGCGCCGTGCACCGCTACCTGTACGTCCTGCCGGCCGAGCCGCGCGCCCGGCCCCGCGTCCCGGGCATGCTGCGCCGCGGGCTCATCAATCCTCTGCCCGCGGGCGCTTACCTGCTCAAGGCGCGCAAGCGCGTCTACGCCCTGACCCCGATCCGCCCGCGGCGGCGCGATACGCGGGCCCTGCTGGGCGGCCTGGTGAACCCGTCCACATGAGCGCCGCGCCGGAGCGGCTGGATATCTATACCGACGGCGCCTGCCGGGGCAATCCCGGCCCCGGCGGGTGGGGCGCGCTTCTGATCAGCGGGCCGCACGAGCGCGAACTGTCGGGCGCGGAGCCCTCGACCACCAACAATCGCATGGAACTGCAGGCGGTGATCGAGGCCTTGCGTGCGCTCAAGCGCCGCGTGCGTGCGCGTGTCTTTACCGATTCGCAATACGTGCAGCTCGGCATCACCACCTGGCTGCCGGACTGGAAGGCGCGCGGCTGGCGCACCGCCGCGCGCAAACCGGTGAAGAACCAGGATCTGTGGGAGCAGCTCGATGCGCTCGCCGCCGGGCAGGAAATTGAATGGCACTGGGTGAAGGGGCATTCGGGCAACCCCGGCAACGAGCGCTGTGACCAGCTCGCCAACGCCGCGATCGATGCACTGCTTGGGGTAATATCGCGCTGATGCGACAGGTTGTACTGGACACCGAAACCACGGGTCTCGAAGTCACGCGCGGACACCGCGTCATCGAAATCGGGTGCGTCGAGCTGCTTAATCGGCGCTCCAGCGAACGGCAGTTCCACCGCTACCTCAACCCCGAGCGCGACGTCGATGAGGGCGCCCGCGCGATCCACGGCATATCGCTCCAGGACCTGGCCGACAAGCCACGCTTTGCCGAGATTGCCGCGGATTTCACGGCCTTCGTCGCCGGTGCGGAACTGATCATCCACAACGCCAGCTTCGACCTGGGCTTTCTCGACGCTGAGTTTGCCCGCCTCGGCTCGGCCGCGCCCATTCGCCTGGGCGAGCTGTGCCCGGTGCTCGACACCCTGGCGCTCGCGCGCCAGATGCACCCGGGACAGCGCAACAACCTCGATTCACTGTGCAAGCGCTACGGGATCGATAATTCGCACCGTGAGCTGCACGGCGCGCTGCTCGATGCGCGCATCCTGGCCGATGTCTACCTGGCAATGACCGGCGGGCAGAGCGCGCTGGCGCTCGATGAAGCCTCGCGCCACGGCGCGGGCCGCGCCGCTGCCGGGCCCGCAGGTGGGGACCGTGACGCCGCCCCTCGCGTCCCGCTCCTGGTGCGGGCGGCGAGCGCGCAGGAGCGAGCGGCGCACGAGCAGCTCCAGGATCTGCTGCAGAAGGAAAGCCACGGTCAGTGCCTCTGGCGCCGGCCATGAAGCTGCTGGTCACCGGTGCCGCGGGCTTCATCGGCTACTTCACCTCGCAGCGCCTGCTGGCGCGCGGCGATGAGGTCGTCGGTGTCGACAATCTCAACGACTACTATGACGTCACCCTGAAGCGCGCGCGCCTGGCGCAGCTCGATGGCCAGCGCGGCTTCCGCTTCGTGAAACTCGATCTGGCCAACCAGGCCGGCGTGTCCCAGCTGTTCGCGGGCGAGAAGTTTCAGCGCGTCGTGCACCTGGGCGCCCAGGCCGGCGTGCGCCATTCACTCAAGGACCCGCACAGCTACATTTCCAGCAACGTGCTGGGCACGCTCAACGTGCTGGAAGGCTGCCGCCATCAGCGCGTCGAGCATCTGGTGTACGCCTCCAGCAGCTCGGTCTACGGCGCCAGCACCAAATTGCCGTACTCCGTGCACGAAGCGGCCTCCCACCCCCTGTCGCTGTACGCGGCGAGCAAGCGCTCCACCGAACTCATGGCGCACAGTTACTCGGCGATGTTCGGCCTGCCAACCACCGGACTGCGCTTCTTCACGGTTTACGGGCCCTGGGGCCGGCCGGACATGGCGCTGTTCCGCTTTGCACGTGCGATCGTCGATGGCAAGCCGATCGAGATCTACAACCAGGGCCATCATCAGCGCGACTTCACTTACGTGGATGACATCGTCGAGGGTGTCGTGCGTATCGTGGATCGGGTGGCCGCACCAGACGAGCAGTGGAACAGCCTCGCTCCCGACCCCGCCGGGAGTTTCGCGCCGTACCGGCTGTACAACATCGGCAGCCACCGGCCCATCGAGCTGCTGCGCTACATCGAGCTGCTCGAGGCGTGCCTGGGCCGCAAGGCCGAGCGCATCCTAAAGCCCCTCCAGCCCGGAGATGTGACCGACACCTCCGCCGATATCAGCGAACTCACTGAGGCGATCGGCTTCCGCCCGGCGACACCCCTAGAGGTGGGCGTCCGCCGTTTCGTCGACTGGTTTCGCGACTACTACCGGGTCGCCAATTAGCAATGGAGATTCCCGGAGCAGGAGCGGATCCGACATCCGACTTGTGCCGCGGGCGTCACCACGGATATACGCAAGTCATGCGGGAATGGAAGCAGCGCCGCAAAGGGGCGAGACTGACTGAGCTGCGCGCCCTGCTCGATGCCGTGTCTGGGAAGCATCCGGATTATTCCAGGCTCGATCCAGGTTTGAGGCGACTGCAGTCGGAGTCGCTGCTCCAGAAGAAACGCTGGCAGACGCCATGACCGAACTCGACGTGCTCCGAGTTGTGAGCGAGCGACTGACAGCAAGGGATCTGCCGTTCATGCTGACGGGCTCTTTTGCGCTCGCCTATTACGCTACGCCGCGCATGACGCGTGACATTGATATCGTGGTGGCACTGACCCGCGCAGATGCGGGGGGTCTGGTGGCAGTATTTGCTCCCGATTTTTATATTGACGGGGACGCTGTGCGAGACGCCTTGGCGGCCGAGGGGCTATTCAATATGATGCACCTGGAGAGCGGTATCAAAGTGGACCTCATTGTCAGGCGGGCCGACGAATACCGGCGTGTCGAATTTGAGCGACGCACGTGCGTAAATTTTGCGGACATCCGGACCTGGATTGTGAGCAGGGAGGATCTGATGCTTTCCAAGCTGGTATGGGCAAAGGCAGGCGCATCCGAGTTGCAGCTTAGGGATGTGCGTGCGCTGAAAACCGACCAGGTGGATACCCACTATCTCCGGCACTGGGCCGCAGTGCTTGGCATTAGTGCCATGCTGGAGGAGCTGCTCGCATGAGTGATACGGCGGCGGACTTTTCCGCGCTGGTAGCCGAGCGTCACGCGCGCATGAGCGTGTCCGAGCGCTTCCGCGCGGCCTCAGCCATGTTTGATGTGGCCGTCGCGATAGTGGATTCATCTCTGCCGCCTCACTTGTCACGACGTGAACGGCGTCTGGCGCGAGCCCGGCGCCTGTATGGAGATGGCGTTTCTGTGGCGGCCCTGGAAGCCTACGCGGACTATGCGGGGTGAAGGGCTGGTGAAGCAGCTCACGCCGGATCAAGTAGCGCGGCTTCCCGCCGGTCCTGATTGTCCGGCCTGGGCGCAACTGGCAGCGGCCGCTCCGCTCGTGTCTTCCACGAGCAAGCTCTTCGCCGCCGATGCCGATCGCTTCGCCCACTTCTCGGTGCAGGCGGCCGGATTGCTGTTCGATTTGTCCCGCCAGCGCGTGGATGCGCCGGTGCTGACGGCGTTCGCCGCGCTTGCCGATCAATTGCGCGTGCGCGAGCGCATCGCGGCGATGTTCCGCGGCGATGCCATCAATCTCACCGAGGGCAGGGCGGTGCTGCACACGGCCCTGCGACGCGTCGGTGCGCCGAGCGCGCTCATGGTGGGGGGCGTGGACATCGATGCGCTGGTGCGCGCTGAACGCGCGCGGATGCTGGATTTTGCCGAGCGCGTGCGCAACGGCGAAATTCGCTCGAGTGCGGGCCAGGCCTTCAATCTGGTGATCAACATCGGCATCGGCGGGTCCGATCTCGGCCCGGCGATGGCCGTTGAAGCGCTGCGCCAGTACGCGCAGGCCAGTCCGCGAGTTGCCTTTGTCTCCAACGTCGATGGCTGCCAGCTCGCCGACCTGCTGCAGGAGGCGGACCCGGCGCGCACGCTGTTCATCGTCTGCTCGAAGACCTTTACGACGCTCGAGACCCGCAGCAACGCGCTCGTGGCGCGCGAGTGGCTCCGTTCGCGGCTGGGCGCGGCGGCCGTGCCGCAGCATTTTGCAGCGGTGTCGACCAACCAGAAGGCGATGGATGAGTTCGGCGTGCACGCCGACTACCGCTTTGCGATGTGGGACTGGGTGGGTGGACGCTATTCGCTGTGGTCTTCCATCGGCGTCGCCCTGGCGGTCGCGATCGGCCGTGAGCACTTCGAAGCCCTGCTGAGCGGTGCGGCCGAGATGGACGCGCATTTCCAATCCGCGCCCTGGGCGCAGAACCTGCCGGTGCTCGCGGCCATGCTCGGTGTCTGGAACGTCAATTTTCTGGGGCTGCCGACGCTCGCGGTGCTGCCCTATGACCAGCGGCTGGCGCGGCTCCCCGCCTACCTGCAGCAGCTTGAAATGGAGAGCAACGGCAAGTCGGTGCGGCTCGATGGACGCAGCGCGCCCGTCCCCACCTGCCCCGTGATCTGGGGCGAGCCGGGCAGCAATGCGCAACATTCCTTCTTTCAGTTGCTGCATCAGGGCAGCGCGCGCGCGGCCTGCGATTTTCTGCTGCCCGTGATCTCCTCCTGCGACAGCCAGCCGCAGCAGGAACTGGCGATCGCCAATGCGCTCGCACAGGCCGAAGCCTTCGCCTTGGGCCAGGACGCCGCGCAGGTCGAGGCGGCACTGCGCGGGCAGGGGTTGCCGCCCGCTCGCATCGCCGAGCTCCTGCCTCACAAGATCCATCCCGGCAGCCGGCCGGTGACGCTCATCATGTTTCCGAAACTGGACCCGCCGACCCTCGGCCGCCTGCTGGCGCTCTACGAGCACAAGGTCTTCGTGCAGAGCCTGGTGTGGGGCGTCAACGCGTTTGACCAGTGGGGCGTGGAGCTCGGCAAACAGCTGTGCGAGCAGATCCTGCCGCTGGTGCAGCACCCGCAGGCGAGTGCCGCGATGTCCAGTTCCTTGCGCGGGGCGCTGGACTTCGTGGTGCGCGCGCTGCCCGCGAAGTAGGCCGTCGGCCTAGAACAAGGTGTACATCAACCCGATGGACGTCAACCCGGGCGTGCCGCCCGAGACGCTGAAAGCTTCGTATTCACCGCGCAGCGTCCAGGAGCCCAGTTTGACCTGCACGCCGACGCCGCCAGCCAGGCGCGAGTCGGTGCGGTCGACGCGAAACACATTGCAGCCGGGGTTCGCGGGCGTGCAGGTGTAGGTGGTGATGGTGCGCAGCTGGCTGTGCAATCTGGCAAGACCCGCCTTTGCGTACAGGTCCAGTACCGGCAGCGGCAGGTACATCACCGCGAATGCCGCCGTGCCCGCCATCTTGAGGTCCGTCGGCCAGCCTCCCACCCTGGCACTGGGGTGGCCGAAATCCAGGTACGCCAGTTCGACCCCGAACGGCGCTAAGGGACGGAGTCCTACCATCAGCTGATAGGCGCTGTGATCATTCTTGAAACTGCCGAAGGAGGGCGTACCGGCTTCAACCTGTGCCTGGCCGAAGGCGCCGCCGGCATAAAGGCCAACGAGGTCGGCCGCGCGACCGGGCAGCGAAAGTACTCCAGAGCACCACACGGCCGCGACGGCGGCTCCGAGCCAGGGGCGAGGCGAGCGGACTGACTTGATAAGCTCCATGGACACTCCCGTAGATTGAATCTGCCGAGCGTAGTTTCCACGGCGTGCGTGGTCCATTTGTCGCCGGCCGCCGACCAGGAGTTCACGCGGCGCGTATATTATGGTCTAGCACGGCAGGATTCTGGTGAAGGGGGATGCCATGCGGCAGATCGAAGCTGGTCCGGAGGGTGGCGCCGCTTCACTGCGCGTCCGCGAGGCGCCGGTGCCGGTAGCGCGAGCCGGAGAGTTGCTGATCGAGGTGGACTACGCCGGCGTCAATCGCCCTGATCTGCTGCAGCGGGACGGCAAGTATCCGCCGCCACCCGATGCTTCCCCGGTGATGGGCCTGGAGGTCGCGGGGCGCGTGGCGGCGCTGGGCGCCGAGGTCAGTGGCTGGCAGGTGGGCGATGCGGTGTGCGCGCTGACGCCCGGCGGCGGTTACGCCGAATATTGCCGGACGCCAGTGGGGCAGGTCCTGCCGGTGCCCGCGGGCCTCTCGCTGGAGCAGGCGGCCTGCCTGCCCGAAAACTGGTTTACGGTCTGGGCAAATCTGGTCGAGCTGGGCCGCCTGGCAGCTGGCGAACGGCTGCTGGTGCACGGCGGTTCCAGTGGCATCGGTCTTGCCGCCATCGCACTCGCGAAGCTGCGCGGCGCGTCCTGTGTGGTCACGGTCGGGGATGAGGACAAGGCGCGCTTCTGCCGGGAGTTCGGCGCGCAGCATGCGGTGAACTACCGCACCGAAGATTTTGTCGCGCGGGTGCGCGAGCTGTATGCCGGTGAAGGCGTGGATGTGGTGCTCGACATGGTCGGCGGCGATTACATTCCCAGGAACCTGAGTCTGTTAAGGCGCGATGGACGCCTGGTGTTCATCGGCTTCCAGCATGGGTCGCGCGCCGAGCTCGATTTCGGGCCGGTGCTGCGCACCCGGCTGGTCATCACCGGTTCGACCATGCGGCCACGCACGCTGGCGGAGAAGAGTGCGATTCGCGACGCGCTGCTGCGTGAGGTCTGGCCGGCGCTGGAAGCGCGTCGCGTGCGGACCCACGTGCACGCCAGCTTTCCGCTGGCGGAAGTCGCCGCTGCGCACCGGCTGATGGAAAGCAGCCGGCACATCGGCAAAATCCTGCTGCGCCTGCGTTAGCTACCGAGCCATTCGATTACGGCGCTGCGATTGATCGCGCCCTGCCGCAGCGTCACGACCTTGTTCGGCCCGATCACGTAAAGCGTGAACACGCTGTATCCAGCACCCGTGGCGTTGAAGGTGCCCACGCCGCGGCCCGTGGCCGCATCGATGGCGAAGAATCCGTTGCCATTGGAGGATGAGATCGCGCCCGCCGCGATGTGCACTGCAGGCAGCAGCAGCAGGGGCGCGACATCCTGGGGGAACTGAGTGCCGCTCACGAACCAGCCGGGCACCGTATAGATATAGGGACCCGCGACCTGCGCCTCGAGCAGACCGGCACTGCCGACCGCGCTGCCCTTTTCCACCACATAGCCGTTGTTCGGGCCGTCGAGGTAGAGCACAAAGCTGCGTGTTACGGTGCCGTCGGTATAGCTGAGCGTCGCGTGGCCGTCGCTGTCCACCGCGTAGGCAGCGCCAGTAAAGGTTTTCGACAGGGCCGCCGTGCTCAGATTGGCCGTATCCAGCGCCACGTCGATGGTGCCGCTGCCGGCGTTGGCGTTCGACAGTCTGCCCAGCGCCAGCACCGCAATGGGCGAGAGCGCTCCGTTCGTGGCGCCCCAGAGGCTGAGCACGCCGGATCCGGAAAGACTGCTGTTGTCGAAGGTGCCGGACCGGCGCGTGAGGAATCCAGCCAGCCGCGGCGCCGTCGCGTTCGATTCTGCGCTCACGACCAGCAGGCGGTTCGCATCAACGATGTAGTAGGCGAAGTGAAAACTCGTGCTGGCGCTCGTGAGGACAAAGGTGCCGCGTCCGTTGGCATCGGGTGTGCCGAGGACCCCCGTCACCGGCGCGGCGTTAAGGGCGCCGCTGCCGTTGGAATCGGCTCGGCCGACCGTCACCATGCCGCCGGCATCGATCGACACCGTGCCCGCCAGGCCCATCCGGCTGCTGTGAGCGTCCGTCCCGAGCAGGCCGAAGGCGTAGTCGCCAGCGAGCGCAGGCAGGTTAAATGCAGCGGGGTTTTGCAGCAGGAGCATTCCCGTGCCGGACTGGCTGTCGGCGCCGCTGATGAGCTGCACGCGGCCGCTCGTCAGGGCAGTGGTCACGGCATAGTCGTAGACCGGTGAAGAAGTCGCGCCGCTCAGCGCCAGCGTGCCGTTGTTGGACGTGCGCGTGGTGCAGGTGCCCGTAATGGTCTCCGCCACGGGTTTTTCCGCCGTGGTGTAGTCCTGGTAGCCGCTGACCGTCCCTGCCGTGGAAACATTGACACTGGCGGCGCCTACGGCCGGCAGGCCCTTGGAGAAACCCGAGTAGAGCAGCGCGTACTGTCCCGTGAGCAGGCAGGCCGCTGCGGGGTTGATCACCAGGGTGAGATCGACGGTGGCCGTGTGGGTGTTGGTGTCGGTGACCTGGACCTGGAAGTTGTAGGTCCCGGCGGCGGTCGGTGTACCACTGATCAGCACGAACGAGGTGGTGGACGTGCCCAGCGTCACGCCGGCCGGCAACGCTCCGGAGCCGGCCGAGAGCGCCCAGGTAAAGGGCGCGAGCCCGCCGGACGCCGTCACTCCGGCGGCATAGGGGCTGCTGACATTGCCCGGAAACAGGGGGGTCGGGTCGATGACCGGCGTGCCCATCACCACCAGCGTGGCGCTCGCATATTGCGTGGTGTCGGCGATGGAGGTGGCCGTAATGATGGGCGTCGTGGTCCCGGTAATACCCGTGGGTGCCGTGTAGGTCACCGTCGTGGTCGTGATATTGGAGAGCACACCGACCACGGCCGGGTCGCCCGGGAGTGTCCAGGTGACCCCCTGAGTGTTCGTATCGTTGGTCACCGTGGCGGTCAGCACCAGCGTCCCGCCTTGCTGCACCTGGGCACTGTTGGTCGAACTGCTCAAGGTGACGCCGGCGGTCGTGCCGACGGGGCCTGTGACCGCGGAGCGCGAACCGCCGCCGCCGCAGGCGGCCAAAGTTGCGGCCAATGCAGCCAACGCGGCCAGGAAGACGGCGCGGACGATGCGCCCAACCGGCGCGCAAGCGGAAACCCTCAAATCAGCTCTCCTAGAGTCTTGTCGGTTCGGCCCACCGGGGGGTGGGCGAGCCGCGTAGCATAGCGGCATTGAGGCCCATGAGTATCAAGAGGTTCGGGTGCGGCGGCGCCGGAATGCCAGCGCCGCAGCGCAGGCCAGGGCCAGTAGTTCATCGGGTGCCATGACGCCCCCGCCGCCGCCCGCGCTTAAGGCCACCGAATTGATGGTCTTCGAGGCCTGATCCTGCCGGCCGACACTGTCGGTGACGGTCAGCGTCACCGTGATGGGACGCAAGGCCGGGAATATGATCTTGGCC
>WNFL01407613.1_pt1 | contig 13236 bp, 17 predicted proteins | sample 5400361 | NCBI WGS metagenome assembly WNFL01 (sample SAMN13153351, study PRJNA577476) | soil metagenome | isolation source: 40 cm soil on Douglas fir-dominated hillslope | place: USA:California | collected 2013-09-17
TTGGTTACCCAGGAGAACACTTTGAGGGTGGTACTAGATTTCAATCAATTGATATTGATGATTGGAATGTAATAAGACAACAATCAAGGTCTGGACTGATGTTTATTGGAACAGTTCACTCGCATCCTTCATTTGACCATAATGTTCAAGGAGAGGCAAGCCCTGCAAGTGAAGACTTACCATTAACAATGGCAGCATTAAATCTTATTGGCAAACCCGTTGGTAAAGTTTTAGAGAGAATTAATGAAAGGAACGGTCGTTTTAGAGCTTTCTTGGATCGCATAAGAATTACAGCTAATAAAGTCAATCCTCCAAGTGCAGGTGATTTTATCGCAGCGATGTTTGGTGATGAGCCAATGTTTTCGGTAGTAACGAATAGTAGAATTTACATTGCATTAAAAACAAATGAATCACGTATATCAAGAAAGCATCTCCGCCCTAGCTGGTCATCTAAACAGGAGCTAAAGATGGCAGTTCAAACGGCTGCAAATTTAATGAAGTTGACATTAAGAGAAAGAAAACAACATGTAAACGATGAAGAAATAGAAGCAGCAATAATTGATCCAACTTTACGTACTGCTCATAAACTAGGTTATGCGCTATATTCTGTTGATACACCCAATCAAGAAGCTCCAGTAGAGGGATTAGTCGCAACAAGGTTAGTGTAGTAATTTCACGAGCGATTCATTTTTATGCAACATATACAAAAAGCTCAGCATTTTGCAAAAGCGTTTATTATCCCTTTACTAGTTATTTTAGGGACAACTCTTTATGGAGTTTTTTATTACCTTCACCTGCCATTAATTGCTGTCTTAATAGTCCTTATTGCAATTCTCATTGGAACATATCAAATGCTTTATGAAACTGCTATTTCTCTAACAAAAAGACAATTCGCTCTAGATTATATTGCAATTATGGCAATATTTATTGCGGTAATAACGCATGAATATATAGTTGGAGCAATATTAGCTCTCATGGTTGCAACAGGGTCCTCACTTGAAAATTACGGAGTTTCGCAAGCAAAAAAATCACTTACTCAACTTGTAGACAGAATTCCAACGGATATTTTTACATGGGCTAAAGACCATCCTGATAAGAAAGTAAAACTTTCCCAAATAAAAGTACATGACGAAATTTTTATTAGGAAAGGTGAGGTAATTGCGCTTGACGGAGTTTTAGTTTCAGAAGCTGCAGAAACAGATGAGTCATCTCTAACTGGCGAGCCATATTTTATTACTAAGTTAAAAGGAGATCAGGTAAGAAGTGGAACTGTCAATATAGGAAATCCGATTGTTATTTCTGTTACAAAAGCGGAAAAGGACTCAACTTATAGGAAAATAATCACAATGGTACAACAGGCAGAAGAAGAAAAGTCTCCATTTATTCGCTTGGCAGATAAATACAGCACTTTTTTTACAATCACAACATTTATATTGGCAATTATTGCATTCTTTCTATCACATTTCAGTTTGGATAGAGTATTAGCGGTTTTGGCTGTTGCAACTCCATGTCNTTATTATTGCAACGCCAATTGCACTCCTGGGTGGAATGAATGCTTCAGCAAAAAGAAAAATCATCATCAAGAAATTAGCTGCACTGGAGATACTTTCTCGAGTACAAACAATTGCTTTTGATAAAACGGGAACTATTACGCTTGGAAAGCCAAGGATTACGAATATACAAATTACAAATAAATCATATTCAAAAGAAAAAGTTTTATCTGTTGCACAGGCAATTGAAAGAAATTCACTTCATCCTTTAGCGAAAGCAGTTGTTGCAAAGGCAACAGAGGAAAAAGTGCAGTCATTACATGCAATAAATGTCCAAGAAAAAATTGGAGAGGGTATCCATGCAGATGTTGAAGGAAAAGAGTATTTTCTTAAGAAATTGTCAGAAAATATGGGAGGAATGGCAATAGGACTTTTTGAGAAAGGAAAACAGATTGCAGTCTTTTTCTTTGAGGATGAGATAAAAAAAGAATCAAGAGATATTGTTGAGAGGCTACAAAAAAAGGGACTTACGATGCAAATATTTACTGGGGATAAAAAAGTGGTGGCAGATAAAATTGCTTCAGAGATTGGTGGAAATATTGCTGTGTTTGCAGAGTGTAGTCCTGAAGATAAAAAGGAAAGGATAAGAAAACTGAAGGAAAAAGGAATAGTAACTGCAATGGTAGGGGATGGAATAAATGATGCACCTGCACTGGCGCTGGCAGATGTTGGAATGGCATTTAGCAGTGAAGAGCAGACAGCTGCTACAGACGCAGCAGACATTGTATTTTTAGGCGGTGACTTTACTATGGTGCTGATATCATGGGATATTGCCAGGAAAACCATAAGTATAGCTAAGCAAAGTATTGTTTATGGAATAGGACTTAGTATAGGAGCAATGATATTTGCATCAATTGGATTTATTCCGCCAATTTTAGGTGCGGGACTTCAAGAGGCAATTGACGTTGCAGTTATTTTTAATGCACTTCGTGCGGCATTACCATGAGAAGTAAGAAAAATCTCAGCGTATTTTCAATTTTGCTTTATAATATATTTATGCTGCCTGTCATGCCGAACTCGTTTCGGCATCTTCTTAATAGATCCTGAATCAAGTTCAGGATGACTAATATATAATTAATAATTGATATGAAAAATTTTTTACTTTCTTTTTTTGTAACAGGAGCATTTATTTTATATAGTATTCACCAAAGAGGTGAAGATAGTCAGGTAGCAGTTGTGGCACCGAGTCAAGTGCAGAAACCGCTTACAACAGATACTCCTACGCCTTCGCTTGCTTCGCCTACGCCTCAAAATAACCCCACATCGCAGCCTATTCCAACAGCTGATGCAACTCCAACTCCTACATCAATACCAAGAGGTCAATATAAGGACGGACAATATACTGGAGACGTTGCAGATGCGTTTTACGGTAATATTCAGGTAGAAGTATCTATCCAGAATGGAAAAATTGCTGATGTGCAATTCTTGCAATATCCAAATGATAGGCAGACATCAATACAGATTAATCAGCAAGCCATGCCTTATCTTCGTCAAGAAGCAATTCAAGCACAAAATGCTAATGTAGACATAGTTGGAGGGGCAACAGATAGCAGCCAAGCATTTAGGGAGTCCTTAGCATCAGCACTGAAAAAAGCAAAATAGTTAGTGTATAAATATTTTTGAAAATTGATGATTGAAAATAGAAGATAGTCCGCCCAGTTGGCGGATGGACAATAGAAATTAGTCAATAGACTATATTCTACATTCTATTACTATTTTCTATATTCTATTATCTATCGTCAAAGTTATAATTATTATGAAACAAACGCAAATTATTATGGGAATGACAATAATAGTAGAAGTTATTGACCCTTCGACTCCGCTCACCCCGATTGAATCGGGGCTCAGGGTAAAAATTAATTCTGCTAAAAAAGTGTTTAATTACTTTAGAAAAGTGGATAGGCAATTTAGCCCTTATAAAAGAGATAGTGAAGTAAGTAGAATTAATAGAGGTGAAATTACAAGAGAAGATTACAGCGTGGAGATGAAAGAGATTATTATGCTTGCTCAAAAAACACAGTCGGAGACAGAGGGATTTTTTAATATATACAATAATGGTAGACTTGATCCCTCAGGAATCGTGAAGGGGTGGGCTATTCAAAAAGCTTCAGAGATATTAAGAGAATTGGGATTTAAAAATTTCTATGTTAATGCAGGTGGAGATATTCAGGTATCAGGGAGAAATAATAAAGGAAAAAATTGGAGCGTAGGTATAAAAAACCCATTCAATACTAAGCAAATAGTTAAATCTGTTGTTTTGAAAAATGCTTCTATTGCAACTTCTGGCACCTATATAAGAGGTCAGCATATTTATAATCCGCACAGAGAAAAATATCCTACAGACATAGTTAGCTTAAGTGTAATTAGTAAAAATATTTTTGATTCTGATAGATTTGCAACTGCTGCATTTGCAATGGGGGAGAGGGGAATTTATTTTTTAGAATCGCTGAAAAACGTCGAGGCTTATATGATAGATAATAAAGGCATTGCAACGGAAACAACTGGGTTTAGAAAATACGTGATTTAGGATTTATGAATAGGTTACTAGTTGCTAGGAGTTAGTTATCAGTTTTTGTTCACAGTTATCAGCTAATTGGTTACTCAATTTACAACAATTAAAAATATTTGAAAATTAAATAATAAAAATTCACTAAAAATTGATAATTGGAAATTAAAAATTAAACAAATGTTTACTCTTATTGATAACTTTTTAAACCGAGTCACAATGTACAGGCTTGTGCATTACAGTCTTATTGTGCTTTTATGCATTGCTGGTGTTTTTGGATTTTTTGGATTACTTCCATATAGTCCTTTTGCCATTGCTACGTCATCAGTCTTTTTAGTTATTATATGCTGGGTAACCAATAAGATTTTCTCCAATATATTTAAAGCACCTACTAGTAGTGAATCTTATTATATAACTGCTCTTATTTTAGCCTGCATATTAAGCCCAATTATTTCAGTCCACAGCCTACCACTTTTTATATGGGCAGGGGTTTTATCCATGTCTTCCAAATACATTCTGGCAATTAATAAAAAACATATTTTTAATCCAGTTGCTATTTCCGTAGTACTTACTTCATTTGGATTCGGATCATCAGCCAGTTGGTGGGTTGGAAATAGTATTTTGATGCCATTCATTATTTTAGGAGGTTTACTTATTGTGAGAAAAATCAAACGGTGGGATTTAGTATTCAGTTTTTTGATAGTAGCTGTTATTACGACTGTTGCGCTTGGTCTTCTGAGAGGTACAAGTATAACTTTGACAATAAATCAGCTTTTGCTTAATTCAGCACTTTTTTTCTTTGCATTTGTCATGTTGACGGAACCCATGACAACTCCTCCAACTAAATTTTTGCAAATTCTTTACGGGGGATTAGTTGGATTTCTTTTTTCACCACAAATACATTTGGGAAGTATTTATTCAACACCAGAACTCGCCCTAGTCATAGGAAATGTGTTTTCATATTTGGTCAGCCCAAAACAAAAGCTGCTGCTTTATTTATCTGAAAAAAGACAACTAGGAAGTAACATTATAGATTTTATTTTTACATCCTCAAGAAGCATGGTATTTACCCCCGGTCAATATATGGAATGGACCTTGCCTCATAAGGGGGTAGATAGTAGAGGTAACAGAAGATACTTTACTATTGCATCTTCCCCAACAGAGGATAATTTAAGACTTGGTATTCGTTTTTCTCCAAAAAGCAGTTCATTTAAACAGAAAATGATTAACATGGATGAATCAACACCAATCGTAGCAGGTCAATTGGCGGGAGATTTTACTCTGCCAAAAAATCCTCATACAAAATTAGTATTTATTGCAGGTGGAATAGGTATTACTCCATTTAGGAGCATGGCAAAGTATTTGATAGACAATAATGAAAAAAGAGATATTGTTTTACTATATTCAAACAAAAATATTTCAGAAATTGCATATGAAGACGTTTTTGAAGAGGCTCGTAACAAATTAAGTATGAAAACTATCTTCACTTTAACTGATCAAGAATCTATTCCACGAGGGTGGTCAGGGAAAGTTGGGAAGATTGATGCAAAAACAATACAAGAAGAAGTCCCGGATTATCAAAACCGTATTTTTTACCTCTCAGGACCCCAAGCAATGGTGAAGGCTTTTGACAAGACTCTTAAAGAAATGGGTATTCCGCCAAGACATATTAAAAAAGACTTCTTCCCCGGCTTTGTATAAGATATAATTAGTTATTAGTTATTAGTTATTAGTTATTAGTTATTAGTTATTAGTTATTAGTTATTAGTTATTAGTTATTAGTTATTAGTTATTAGTTATTAGTTATTATTAGTTATTAGTTATTAGTTATTAGTTATTAGTTATTAGTTATTAGTTATTAGTTATTAGTTATTAGTTATGGTTGATGTAAAAAAAGAAATACCAAAAATGTTTGTAGGGATTGGTAAAAATCTTGCAGAAGTTATCGCAGGTCAGGCATTTGAATTTTGGCAAAGAAAAGATTTTCGACTCTACGTAGAATTTGATAAGCTTTCTCAAACAGAGCAGGATAGGTTATTTAATGAACTTGAAGTTTCTGTTATTGGCCTTTTTATTATCCATCTAGATTCCGCAATAGAAAAAGTAGATAAGTCATTTCGACCTGTGTTACAAATGCTGCAAAGAGAAATTACACTAGGATTTGTAGATTTACTTTCAAGTACAGGTATTGAAAAAAAATATGTAAAACAGTGGAGTACTCTCATTGACATGCGTCTTAAGGAATATAGAGAAGATTTCCAAACTGCATTAAAAGAATCCGAAAAAATGAAGGAGTTTAAAGGAGATGAGGAATTACGTTCTACCTGGGCAATTATTGAAACAATAACAATTGATGGGCTGACTCATATCAGGAAAGGGGACATGAAAGAAGATGATCCTCTTTGGAAATTACTTAGAAAATGGCTTATTACTCTAGATACTACAATAATGCATCCAATTGCAAAATTAGCCGAAAAGAGCTAGCTTTTTTAGTTACTCTTCGGGTTCTGGGGGGAGAAATTCTTCTCCACCGCTACCGGCTTGTGCAGGGTATTCATTTGGTTTAAGCCAATAAACGTAAGTGCAACCTGTTGCTTTTCGTGCGACTTTGTCCCATCCTGATGTGCTGCACTTTTTCATTTTTTTACCGGCTGCTGTCGTGAAGAGTACGAGTTTATTTCCGCAATCAGGACATTCTTCATCAAGTGCTTCAGTTGTGCCATTTATCCACTCTATATAGTCACAGCCTGTTGCCTTTTTAGCTACTTTATCCCATCCACCCGTTGAACATTTTTTCATCTTTTTCCCAAAACGCGTAAAACTTAGAACTAGGGGGTTTCCGCATTTAGGACATTTTTCGTCTAATGCTTGAGCTTCAACCTCAAACCATTTTACATAGTCACATCCGGTATTCTCCTTGGTTGCAGGGTCCCATCCGCCCGTTGAGCATCTTTGCAATTTGCGGCCTGTTTTAGTTACTGTAATGTCTCCAAGAGGACTTCCGCATTTAGGACATTTTTCTTTAGGGGTATTTGTATCTTCTGCTATTGCCATGAGATTTAATACTACTGTGTTTATCTTAGAGAAGTCAAGGAGCTTTTATTTAAGAAGTGTTTTGACTTTTAATACAATTTCATCTGTTGAGACGCTAGCTTTAATTAAAAAATCACTTACTCTATAATATGTTTTCATTTCTTTTATGTTGTCTAAGCCTCCTGCATTAGTTAGTACAATAACGGGGAGGTTGGCAAACTGTGGCATTTGTCTTAACTGTCTTAGCATGGTTTTTCCATCCATTATTGGTAGGACAAGGTCAAGTAAAAGTACATCAGGCTTTTCTGTAACAGCCATTTGCAATGCCTCTTCACCATTGCCTGCAATAAAAACTTCAAACCCCTCATTCTGAAACCTTATCTGCAGTGCATCTGCCAATACTTTTTCATCTTCAACGATTAGTACTTTCTTTAGAGAAGGAGAAGTAGAGGTCTCATTTTTTTGGCCTGAAGCTTTTGGGGGATTAACAATAACTTTCAATCCATCCAGAATACCCATCTTATCCATATCATATGCCAGTGTAATTCTTATGTCAACTGTTAGGGAGGGCAAGTTTTATCCGAGAAGATTCTTTACTTTAGTCACAATTTCTTCAGGGGTGACGTTTGCCTTAATTAAAAAATCATTAACATTATAGACAGATTGCATCTCTTTAATAATATCAGCATTACTTGAGTTACTTAGTATAATAACGGGAGTTTTGGTAAATTGAGGTAGTTCCCGCAATTTTTTAAGCAGCGTCCTCCCATCCATTACGGGCATGGTTAAGTCTGTGAGTATAATATTAGGAGTATTTGCAATTGCTAATTTCAATCCTTCTTCACCATTTTCGCCTTTGTAGACTTCATATCCCTCACGCCTAAATTTTATTTCAAGAGCGTCTGCCAATACTTTTTCATCTTCAATAATAAGAACTTTTTTTTGATTATCCATGATATCTGTCGCAGTGTTATCATATGCTGATGATGATTCCTATGTCAACTAAAACTAGCTGTTGCGCTAAGAATACTTACTGTATATAATAACGGCAATGAATAGAGTTACTGCAATTGCATCAGGAATTGTTGTTCTAATAATTCTTCTTGGGGGCGGAGTTTTCTTATTTAGCCGTTCTCATACTAATTCTCCTGTCACACAAAAAACCGTTACTCCTACAGTTACGACATCCGCTACAGAAAAAAAATCACTTCGTGATCTCATGTCACTTACGGGTAATCAAAAATGTACATTTTCCGATACTCAAGCCTCAAGTTCAGGTACTGTCTATTCAGGAAGTGGTAATACGAGAGGAGATTTTGAAGGGCAGTCAAACGGAAAGGCTTTACTAACACATATGGTAAGTGACGGAAAATATGTATATCTTTGGATGGAAGGGGAGACAAAGGGATATAAAATGTCTCTAGACGTTTTAACTAAAATGAGTGACTCTGTGCAGCAGCAATATAAATCACAAACAGTTGACATGAAAAAGCAAGTAGATTATGCATGTAATCCATGGAAAATTGATAGTTCAAAATTTGTTGTTCCAACCAATATAACTTTTACTGACTATACTTCTATGATGCAGGAATTAAAAGGGGGAGCCTCTGCATCTCCAAGTACAACTGTAATTCAGGGAAATCAAGCAGCGTGTTCTCAATGTGACCAACTCCCATCAAGTGCTAAGGCGCAATGCCGCACAGCTCTTCATTGTTAAACTGCATTCAAAAGTAAGCTTTTAGTATATTTATTAAACTTCTCTTTCTTGGTATAATAAGTCTTCCGTGTTTAAAGATAATAAAAACTTAATTATCATTGCTCTTATTGCTGTTGTAAATGCCCTAGGATATGGGATTGTAATTCCTATTTTATATTCATATTCCAAGCATTTTGGACTTTCTGATTTCCAAAATGGACTTCTTTTTTCAGTCTTTTCTCTTTGTGCATTTTTCTCAACCCCGGTTATAGGAAGATTATCAGATAAGTATGGGAGAAGACCCCTCTTAATAATATCAATTGTTGGTACCGTAATATCATTTTTCATGCAGGCTTTTGCACCTAACGCGTTTTTTCTTTTCTTAGCTCGTGCGCTTGACGGGCTTACAGCCGGAAATATCTCAGTTGCATCAGCTGTTATTTCAGATACAACGTCTCTTGAAAATAGGGCAAAGGGATTTGGAATTATAGGTGCTGCTTTTGGATTTGGATTTGTTTTTGGTCCTGCAATATCTGCATTAACTGTTGGGATTTCTTTGTCACTACCGTTTATTATTGCAGGAGTCATTACGCTTATTGCAGCTATAATCACAATAATATATTTGCCAGAAACAAATAAGCATATTGGTCAGGTGACGCATAGCAAATTATTTGATTTTGGGAAACTGTGGCACATGTTATTTGATGCCAAAGTTGGAATAACACTTTTCATTACCCTTATTTACTTTTTGGCTTTTTCATGCTCTATTATTTATGGATTCCAGCCTTTTACAAAAAGAATACTTGGACTTTCTAATGTAGAGATATCAATGCTTTTTGTACTTTTTGGTCTGGTAGGTCTAATCACGCAGTTATTTTTTGTCCAGCGCGTCACAAAATACTTAGGATTGAAGAGGGCATTTACTACATCAATTTTTATTGTTGCATTTGCATTTCTTATAATGTTTTTTAGTAGAGCTGTACCTATTTTTATCATTGCATCAATTATTTTAGGAATGTCAAATTCATTGGTCCAGCCTTTGTCACAGACTATTTTATCTAAGGAAACTGATGAAAAGTCGCAGGGGATGATAATGGGTCTCAATGCGTCTTATATGAGTATTGGGCAAATCTTTGGTCCTCTAATAGGAGGAATTGTCGCATCTATTTATATTCCATCTGTATTTTTAGTGGGAATCTTTTTTGCTTTAATTTGTTTTTACCTTTCCTTCAAAGTCCTCAGACCAGGCATGAAATAGCTACTTGAAAAAAATATATTTACTCATCAATGTTACAATGTAGGTATGCTTGATCCTAAAAATATATCATTTAGGAAATTACAAATAGAAGATTTGCTTCTAATGCACAAATGGCTTAATGAGCCGCATGTTCATGAATGGTATGATAAAAATGAGAAAAATACTCTTGAAGCGATTACTCAAAGATATGGCCCCAAGATAAAGGAAAAAAAACCCACTGATTGCTATTTAATTTCATATAAAGAAAAGCCAGTAGGATTTATTCAGACATACATTGTGACTGATTGGCCTGAATTTGGAAATTATGTTGGATACGATGATCACACAGCAAGTGTGGATTTGTTTATTGGAGAATCTAGTTTTATGGGTCAAGGATTAGGGAGTATTCTGATTAAAAAATTTCTCAAAGAAATTGTGTTTAAAAATCCGTATATTACAACTTGTATTATTGGACCAGAACCAGCAAATAAAAGGGGAATAAGGGCTTATGGGAAAGTGGGATTCAAATATATGAAAACAGTGCAAGTAGGTAATGAACCAGAACCTACATATATAATGGAAATTAGAAGAGAGAATTTATCTTAATAACTACGCCAGATTATTTATTTGTAACTTTTATATTACTTGCCTCACGTACTCAAGAATTCCCTCAATAACTATATTAGACTTTACTAGAAATAGTACTGCGTTATAATACATGTGAGTTTCACGCATGTTATCAATAGACCCTGCTTGAGTTAAAATAATTACAGGTAGAGCTTTAAATTCAGGAATATCGCGGAGCCTTCTAAGCATTGTTTTTCCATCCATAACAGGCATTAATAAATCAAGTATTATAAGTTGTGGTTTTTGAGAGCTAACCATCTCAAGTCCCATTTGTCCATTTTCAGCCTTAATTACTTCGTATCCAGCAGGTTTTAGTTTGGATTCTAAAACATTAGCTACAGATGCTTCATCTTCAACTATTAGGATCTTTTTTAGGGGAGTAGTGCTTTCCTTGCCTAAAAGGTCGGCTTTTTTATTTTTATTAGTTAAAATTGTTAAATCATTTAAAAATCCCATCTTAAAGTAATATTAAGCCTTAGTTCAGCTCAAGTCAATCTTATATAGATTTAAATATTTAGTATATTGACTTGATATGCTACAATTACCTTTACTGCCCTATGAAAACTTACGATGCTATTCTTACTGTCGGGAATGGTTTCTCCAAAGATTGGCAATTGCCATCTGAAATGATCCCCAGAATGAAATATATCGCAGAATTATATTTTCAAAAAATATCAAATACAATTATAGCTTGCGGAAAATGGAGCATTGATTGGGAACTAAATGGCATAATTCCTCCAACAACTGAAGCAGAAGTGATGAAAAAAACATTGATGGGATTAGGTATTCCAGATAAATCAATTATAAAAGAAGAATGGTCAGAAGATTCCATAGGTAATGCATATTTTTCAAAGACACACATCCTAGAACCATATAATTTTAAAACAATACTTATAGTTTGCTCTGATTTACATCTCAAGAGGACAAAGTTCTTATTTGACAAAATTCTTGGGGAAACCTATGAAAAAAATTACGAATCAATTCCACTCCATATTATAAAAAGAGATGAATTATTGAGCATTCAAGATGAAATTATGCATGCGCAGCAAGTATTCTTAAAAGATATGAGAGATGGGGAAGATGCATTTTTAGAAAATAAACTTTACAAAGACCCTTATTATAAAGAGATAAAAGTGGAAAAAGGATCACTAAACGCTATGCGCGGATTTGGATCGGATTTAGATTAATCTTCAGCGTCTTCTCAGGAAAGAATGGTTTACTATAATCATTAGATGAATGGATCTGCAAAAATTCATATTATTTATTCAAGTATTATCGTACTCCTTATTGTCGTAATGGCAGGAGGATTTTTTTATTTTAAGCGCAGTTATCATGCGCAGGTTGTAATGGGAATGAATACAAGACAAGGAATACTTCCTCCAGGAGGAAAAAGTCCAAATGGCCAAAAAGGGGGTGGAGGAATGGGAGTTATGGCTCTTGTTACTCCTCCAGCGTTAAGTGAACAGCAGCAACAGCAATTAGTTGCCGGAACAAGTGCTACTTCGACTCAAAAAACTTTCAATATTACAGCTGGAAATTACTATTTTGTACCAAATAAAATAATGGTAAATAAGGGAGATAACGTAACGCTAGTAATGACAAACGCAGGTGGGTTTCATGATCTAGTTATTGATGAGTTGCAAGTAAAAACTACGTTAGTAAAAACCGGTGAAGCCGCAACTGCTACATTTACCGCTTCAAAAATAGGAACCTACACATATTACTGTAGCGTTAAGGGACATAAAGAAAAAGGAATGTTAGGGACAATCGTGGTCCAGTAATATTTAAGGAGACAAGGGAAAATTTGAAAGCAACTCTTTTATCTTCTCAACTAACTCATCAAGTTTAATATTAGATTTCATAAAATAATATGCAGGCTGATTTTGAATAATTGCCTGAAGATCACTATCATTATCAGGACTTATATTTGAAAGAACAACTACTGGTACTGTTTTTCCCCAATCATCCTCTCTCAGCTTGTGTAACATTGTTTGGCCATCCATTTTTGGCATAAGAATGTCTAGGAGAATAATTTGAGGATGTTTTTGTAGAGCAAGAGCTAGTCCATCTTGTCCATTTGTGCTTTGTATTACTTCAAAGCTATTCTCAGTGAGAGTTTCTGAGAGGACTTTGAGCATGGGTGCCTCGTCTTCAATGATGAGAATTGTTTTCCCTTTATTTATCATAGCGTTAGTATAAATCTATAAATAAAGGAATGCAAGATCTAGAGTAGTTTCTTCCCGGTCTTCTTCTGAACACCTGAGAGGGGAAGAGAAACTAGAAAACTTGTTCTTTTATTTTCTTCAGATGTAAACGAAATCTTTCCACCTGTTTCATTAACAATTTCGTGCACAATATATAGGCCTAATCCTGTCCCATCTGGGTCAACCGTTCTTGCATTATCTGCTCTAAACATTTTTGTAAATATTTTTGATTGTTGTTTTTTGGGTATACCATATCCATAATCTGTAATTCGCATAATGAAATTTTTCCTATCTGAGGTAACTTTAATTTCAATTTTTCCACCATGCTTACTGTATTTTATTGCATTAGAAAGCAAATTCTGCACAATAATTGTAAAAATTTT
>WNFL01069416.1_pt2 | contig 13234 bp, 15 predicted proteins | sample 5400361 | NCBI WGS metagenome assembly WNFL01 (sample SAMN13153351, study PRJNA577476) | soil metagenome | isolation source: 40 cm soil on Douglas fir-dominated hillslope | place: USA:California | collected 2013-09-17
TGGTATTCCAACAGCCGGCGCACCAGCTCTTCGCGTGGATCAACGCCTTCATCTTCGTCGGGCTCATCGCTTCCCGCGGGCAAGAGCATGCGCGATTTGATATGCACCAGCGTCGAGGCCATCACCAGGAACTCTCCAGCGACGTCAAGACTAAGGGTTTCCATCAACTCCAAGGTGGCCAGGTATTGCTCGGTGATCGTCGCGATGGGAATGTCAGTGACACTCACTTCATTCCTCTTGATCAGATGGAGCAGGAGATCGAGCGGCCCCTCAAAAATCTCGAGTTGTACGTGTGTGCTCACAGTCCCAACGTTTCGCGTACTTCCATCATGGTTTCGGTCGCTTTGCGCTGAGCCAGCTGGTTGCCGGCGTGCAATGCCGCTTCGACTTCCTGCGGCTTGTTTTCGATTTGCGCACGCTTCTCTCGAAACGGCGCGAGATCGTCGATGACATGTTTGATAAAGATCTTCTTACAATCGAGGCAGCCGATGCCGGCGCTGCGGCAGCCCTTCGACACCTCGGCGATCTCCGCATCGGTGGAGTAAATCTTGTGCAATTGAAACGCCGGACATTTTTCCGGTTCGCCGGGGTCGGTGCGCCGCGCGCGCGCCGGATCGGTAATCATTCGGCTGAGCTTCTGATCTATCTCTTTAGGCGTATCCGAGAGAAATACCGCATTGCCATAACTCTTGCTCATCTTGCGGCCGTCCAGTCCCGGCAGCTTTTGAGTCTCGGTCAGCAGCACTTCTGGTTCAGGAAAAATCGGCTTGTAGACTTGGTTGAAGCGCCGGACGATTTCCCGCGTCAACTCGACATGGGGCGCCTGATCGACGCCGACCGGAACCTTGTTGGCCTTATACATTGTGATGTCAGCCGCCTGTAACACCGGGTAACCGAGAAAGCCGTAGGTCGACAGATCCTTGCCGGTGAGCTCTTTAATCTGCTCTTTGTAGGTCGGATTGCGCTCAAGCCACGGCACCGGCGTGATCATGGAATAAAGGAGATGCAACTCCGCATGCTCTTTGATCCGCGATTGGCGAAACAGCACGGACTTCTGCGGGTCCAGGCCGACGCTCAACCAATCCATCATCATTTCGATGGTGCTTTGATTGATCCCCTGCGGCGTTGCGTAGTCGGTGGTCAAGGCGTGCCAATCAGCGACAAAAAAATAACAACGGTATTGTTCTTGAAGCTTAACCCAATTCTTCAATGCACCGTGCAGATGTCCGAGGTGTAGCTTGCCGGTAGGCCGCGCGCCGCTAACGATGGTATCCATATCGCCCCAGTCTAAAAAACTCCGAGATAAAGTTTTAACAAAAATTCCGTCGGCACATCGATGACCCGATCGATAATACCAGTATAGAGCAGTACGATAAGCGCCAGCATCCCGAAACGCTCGACACTAGCCAGCATTGAGGACAACGGTTGCGGCAGCAATCCCACGGCAACTCGGCCGCCGTCCAACGGCGGCAAAGGGATGAGATTAAAAACCGCTATCGCGATATTGATCAAGACCCCGCCCTGAGCCATCAACACCAGGGGCGCGAGGAAACCGGCCACGCCAGTTCTTGCCATGCCGTCAGGCCCTGCCGCCAACGGCATCAGCGCTTTCAAAGCGATCACAAAACCCAAGGCAAGCAACAAATTCATCACTGGCCCGGCCAGGGCGACCCACACCATATCGCGCTTGGGGTGGCGCAAGTTGTGAAAATTCACCGGCACGGGCTTAGCGTAGCCAAAAACAAACGGCGAATGGGACAGGATCAGCGCCAAGGGTATCAAGACACTGCCGAACAGATCGATATGGACAAGCGGATTGAGACTCAAACGGCCGAGCTTTGCCGCGGTCGGATCGCCAAGTCGATTGGCTACCCAACCATGGGCCAACTCATGAAATACTACAGCGACTAAAAGCGGCAATGCCCATATGGCAATTTGGCGGATGGTTTCTTCCAATACCGTCTCGATCGGTTACTTCTCCTGTATGAATACGGTAAGGCTGGCGAAAAGACAAGACGCGCCCGCGATTAAGGATCGTGATAATTGCGTTCGTTATGCTGAATTGAATTCATGAAATAGAGCGCCAATGGCCGCTCTGCCTGTTTCGCAAGCGCGAGCAACTGCGCCACAGTTTCGCTACGCCGAAAGAAGGAGCGGTAACCCAATTGCTGATAAGCGCTCTGCTCCGGCAGGCTCGACGCGTAGATGACGGCCGATTGAGCCGGCCGTAACGATTGCGGCACCGCCTGCGCCAACGGCAAACCCTGGCCGGCGTTGTTGCCGATGACGACGAAGTCGAGGCCCGGGCCAATTTCGCCCAGCGTCCGCATCATTCCTGGCAGCGACACCGCGTCCCAATTTTTCATCTCGAAATTAGCCTGCGCCGCCGTCAGTGTGTTGGGATAGCCCTGGGCGATTTGAAATACTCCGTCGATTTGAACGATGCGCGTCCAGGGCAACGGCGGAGCCGTGACAAACTCGCCGACGGTCACTTCGTTGTCGAGGATGAGTGCAATATATCGATCGGCTCTATGAGTCGCTAAAGTTTCTTTAAGCGTCATCGCTGCCTTTCTTCACACGAGCGGGATCAAATGCCGCACGAGACAAAATCCAATATTCTCAATCCGGCCATTGCGCCAGCAATTTTCCGTAGCCGTTAAGCGGCGCGCGCCGACCCAGTTGCGACAAAATATCCCATAGCATGGCAGGATTGCTGGCTATCGCAATGGTCTTGAGTTTTTCCTCGATACGATCCAACACCTTCAACGGATCGAGTACCGCGCCTTGGAAGTAAATCGCGTCGACGGCGCCAACTTCGCTGAGCGCTTGTTGGGTCAATTGGAAAACGTCGTCCGGCTGCAAGCGACCGGCTTCACCGATGTTGGCGAAGGAACGCGGCGCGACCACCGAGAACCCAGCGTCGGCCAAATAATCCTCGATCAACTTGTTAAGACGAGTTTCAAAGGGTGTTAATAGCAGCAGACGTGGTGCCGAATATTTCCGTAGCGCTGCCACGGAAGCGCTCAGCGCGGTCGTCACCGGAATCGTTAGGGCCGTTTTTAACTCACCGAACAACCCCGGATTCATCACTTCCGTGGGCGCGCCGATGACCACGACGCCGGACCATGAGTTGGTAATCGCCAACTCTCGAATACGATCAACTATCTCAGTTTTCTTGCCGGCAATCTCATACAGCGAATTGCCGTAGAGTCCCAAGCCATGAAAATCAAACTTGACGAAATTGGGAACCAACTCCATGAAACTGTCGTAGTGCGGCCAAGTCGCTGGTCCAGGACTGATAAAGCCGATATTCAACGGATCGGAACCCACGTGGCGATATTCCTCTGCTCGATCCGGCTACTTATATAAGCCGTCGATAAAGCCGCTCTTGTCGAACTTCTCGACGATACTCGAATCGACGACATCTTCGTACTTCAATCCCGCCGCCTTGGGGACCGACTTGGCGACTTCGGCGATAATATTGGTGAGCGCGTCGCGACTGGGATACGGTTTCTTGAACACGTAGAACTTAATCAGATCGTCATATACCGCGCCGACCTCCTGCTGCGTCGCCAACGCCAACTGTTTGGTCATGATCTCGACGACGCGCCCGCGATTGGCCGGATTCAAGATATAAGCGTTGGCCTGCAATAAGGCGCGCACGATGCGTTCGATCATTTCCCGTTTGGTTTGCATGTTTTTGACGGTGGTGATCACCGACGCGGTCTCCCATGGAATATTCAAGGTGCGCAGATCCGCCAGCATGTTGACGCCGAGCTGTTCCAGCTTGGTGCGATATTCCGGTGAGATCACCGTGGCCGCGATCGCGCCGGTGCTCAAGCCGGCGATCCGGTCGGGTTCCTGGCCGGCGGCGACGATCGTGATATGTTCCTTATCGGCATCAAGCCCTAAACGGCGCAGGCCGACGAGCAGTGCCAAACGCGACGCGGACAGGCCCAACCCGGACGAACCGACGCGTTTGCCTTTCACATCGGCGATGGTCTTCACGCCCGGGCCGCCGACAATCAGAAAAGCCAGCGACGGCGTGCCGGCATAGATATCAACCACCGGCACGCCGCCCGCCGTGGCGACAATGCACGAGATCGGATCATCGTAGGAAACATCGACACCGCCGCTCACCATCATCTGCGCCCCTTGAGTGCCGCCGCTGATGTTCACCTGCTTGACATCGAGTCCTTCTTTCTTGAAATAACCTTGCTCTTCGGCGATCCAAAGCGGCGCCAAGCGCGCATTGCGAAAAGTCACGCCGAAATTGACCGGTATATTTTGCGGCAATGCGTGGCCTGCCGGATTGGTGACATTCAAGAGCGCGGCACCGGCCAGCGCGACAACAAATTTGCCAACTATGCTCATCCGTCTTCTCCTAGCTGAATTGTCGGTACTGTTTGCTTCTATAGCCTACTCGGCGCGCTTTGGAAACGTCTTCGTCAGGACTTTTGACTTTCACCGGTTAGCGCTATAAGCGGAGGCTAAAACTTTGGATCGAAATGGAGCGACCATGACGGAACCTTTATCGCTGGCCGAACGTATCGTGCAACTGATGCAGCACTTGGGCATCGATCGCGCCCACTTCGCCGCGTGCATGCCACGGGATTGGCAAGGGTTGCTCGCGAGCCACGCCGATCGGGTCGCATCGTTAACCTTGATTTGCCCGATGGGTCTGAATGTCGACGTGCTGGAAAAAACCAAAGCGCCGTTGCTGTGCATCGCCGGCGACCGCGGCCGCCCGGCGCGAGAAACTGAACGTGATCTCGCCAAACTTCCCGGCGTAAAGTCGTCGGTGTTACGCGACTACTTCAGCCCGCCCTGGGCCGATCCGATCGCGCAGCGGACTACTGAAATCGACCAGGCGATGAGCGATTTCATCGCGGCAACTAAATCGCTTCCGGAAAGCGCGACTGCGCCAATGGACGGCGAATTTAGCGAAATCAATTATTCGATTCGCGGCCATGGCGCGCCGCTGATACTTTTGCCACTGGCTCTAGCGCCATCGCAATGGGAGCCATTGATCCCGCGACTGAGCGCGCGCTTTTGCACGATCACTCTCGGCGGCGCTCATCTCGGCATGGTGGCCCATTTGGAGAGCCGCGCTCAGTCCAGCTATATGCGCATCATCGATCAACTCATCCGCGAGTTGTCGCTCGCGGCGGGACAGTCAGTGCTCGAAGTGGGCTGCGGACCAGGCGCCATCGTGCGCCGCTTGGCGAACTCGACCGATTGATCGACTTTCAAGAAGACGACGCCGAAAATCTATCGTTCGCCGATGACCAGTTCGATGCGACGATCTCGTGTACGGTCATGGAAGAAGGCAATGCCGATCGCATGCTCGGGCAATTGGTTAGAGTGACCAGGCAGGGCGGCAAAGTGGGGGCGGTGGTGCGTTCGGTCGATTTGCCGCGCTGGGTAAATCTACCGCTTGGCAAAGAGCTGAAACAAAAAGTCGAAGCATCGAGCTTCTTCGGCGGCAACGTCAACGACCAGGGCTGCGCCGATGCCAGCCTTTACCGGCGCATGCATCAAGCTGGACTAGTAAATGTCACGATGCTGCCGCAATGGGCCAGCCATGGTGACGGCGAGCGGCTGGAATATTTGCAGGAGCGCATCGCCGCGTTACTCAACGACGGCGAGCTTGCGGAATGGCGCGACGCCGTTGCCAAAGCGCGCAGTGACGGGACGTTCTTTATCGCGGAACCGTTTCACTGCGCGGTCGGAATCAAGCCGTAAGGGGTAAAGGGTGAGGGGTAAGGCGTCCGTTCCGAAACCCTTTACCGTTTAAGCGCGCAGCGCCGGCAAGACTTCCTTGCCGAGCAAATCGATCTGCTCGAACCAATCGCTAAAGCGCAATCGAAGATCGTAGACAATGTGATCGGCGCCCAGTCGTTCATAGGTGCGGCTCTCGCGCACGATGTCTGCCGGCGATCCAGCGAGGATGACGCCGCCGATATCTTCCAGTGTGGTGAAGGTGCCGGACGAGGGTTTGACCCAGGAGGAAAAATTATGCGCATCGTCGATCAAACCTTTGATATCAATGCCGCGCAACGCTGCTTCCTGACTCCGGCCTATCGTCGTGAACGGCATGACCGCCGTGCTGACCATCGGTCCGCCCGCCTCTTGACATTGCGCGCGCAAATATTCGACGCGCTTTTCGAACGTCGGGAAATTGATTCGCGCCGGCATCCAGCCTGCGCCACTGGCGACGGCGCGCCGGCAAGCCGCTTGAGTGCTGCCACCGATTAAAACCGGGACCGGCTTAACCGGTGTCGGCTTCAACGAAACGTTGTCGAAATTAAAATAATCACTGTGGTGCGACAGCGTTTCGCCAGCCCACAAGCGCCGGCATATTTCTAAATTATACCTGGCGATCTGGACTCGTTCGGTCAAACGGCTCGGCCTGCCGACGGCGGCAAACTCCTGCGGAAAACCGCCCAATCCCACGCCCAGAATCACCCGGCCATTGGAGATTGCGCTTAATCCCGCCACCGATTGTGCCAAGTGGATTGGATGGCGGTGGCAGATCGCCATTGCCGTGCCGAGCGAGAGTTTTTCAGTGACCGCGGCAACCGCCGCCAACAGTACAAACGCTTCGACGTGGCTGTTGTCGCTGCCTTCGCTCGCATGGGGATGAAAAACAATGTGATCGCGGACCCAAACGGAATCAAAACCGTAAGCCTCGGCGCGGCGCGCGCCTTCGAGGCACGACGCTGCCGACGCGTGCTCGCAAAATTGCGGCAATAGCAAACCGAACTTCAATTTCGTGCTCATGACCCGGATGTTAGAATCGATTAAATTTCAGTGGAAGAGTGCGGCGGAACACGCCGCTTCGTCAGACTAGAAATCGATGCGAAATTCATTGCCCGACTGGCTTTTGCAGCGACCAAAGCCATTACCGGTATAGGCGGAACCGACCAGATAACAGCCCAAGACCGTGCGCCGATCACCTTGCAGGTGTGCGATCCAATAAAACAGCGGACCGCTAATGACTTTAGTTTTTTTGCCGGCCAATACAGCATCGGGATCGGCGTAGGCGGTCTCGTGGAACACCGACGACGTTCCCAGCACACCACCGATGGTTCCGCCATGGCGCGACAGATCGGGGCCGTCTAGCTCGATCGTGCCGCGGCCGAAGGTTTTTTCGTAATTCTCGGCGAAGGCGGTACGGCCGACTCGGGTGAAGTTACCGATGAGCGTTTCGTTGTCGGGTCCGTAGATCTGCATCAGACCGTTGTCTTCCCGCCCGAAGCGATAACGGCCGGCGTATTTCGCGCCGTCGAGCGAAGTGATGCTCATTGAATGGGCGCAGCCGCTGATCGCTAGCGCGAGCAACACCCAATGCAAGTTGCCAAATCTCCTCATAGCCGTACATTGTAACACGTCCGGTCTCGGACCTAAATAAAATCGAGCGGACATAAAAGAAAACAGTTTTGCCATCGAGCAAGTTATGCTAGGGATCGCTGTTAGGAAACAATTCGAGAAACGGGAGCACGATTTTATGTCCATCGACCAACGGATAGAAGCTTTAATGGCGGCGTTTCGCAAAACCACTTACTTCCGCTGGATGGCCGAACAGGGAATTCCGGTGGTCGACGGCTTCGGCGTCGAGGATGTGCGCGACATCGCCATGGCGCCGTGGGCCAGGACAGGTGGGAATGCCGCGTTTATCAACCTCTACGGTATGGAAGGCGTGACCGGCATGTACGTCGGCGAAATTCCCGCCGGCGGCGCCTTGAAAGCGGAAAAACACTTTTACGAAGAAGTGATCGTCGTTCTCGAAGGCAACGGCGCCACCGAAATCTGGCAAGACGGCGGCGCCAAGCAAATGTTCGAATGGGGCCCTTGGAGTCTCTTCGCGCCGCCGCTCAACACCAACCATCGCTTGATCAACGGCGGCCGCACGCCGGTCAAGTACCTGGCGGTGACTAACGCGCCGCTGGTGATGGACGTCGTTCATAATGAAGAATTCGTCTTCAATTGCCCGTACATTTTTGCTGACCGCTATTCGGCCGCCGACGGTTACTTCAATCAAGGTCTCAAACGGTACGAATCGGGCATGCAGCATATCTGGGAGACCAACTTTATCAGCGATATTCAAACCGCCAACGTCGACAAGCGCGAAGTCAAAGGCGCCGGAGTGAGCATCACGCAGTTCGAAATTTCCGGCAACAGCTTGATCGGCCATCTCGCCCAGTGGCCCGCCGCCCGTTATCACAAAGCCCACTATCACGGTGCCGGAGCAATCTTATTGGGCCTACAATCTTCAGGCTATGTTTTGCTTTGGTCCAAAGAGCTGAGTACTCATCCATTCGCATCCGGCCGCGGCGAAGACGTCGTCGAGATCAAATGGAAAGCCGGCAGCGTTTATTGCCCCGGCGGCGGCTGGTTTCACCAACATTTCAACACCGGCGCAGACCCGGCACGTCATCTCGCACTACGCTACGGCAGCCGGATCCATCCCATCGGTTTCAAGATCGCCGACAAACGCAGCGAAGACGGCGTCTACATCGACGTCAAGCAAGGCGGGACGCTAATCGAATACGCCGATGAAGATCCCTATATTCGCAATCACTATGACGACGAGCTAAAGAAAACCGGCGTGAAGAGCGCGATGCCGGCGTTCTAATCGATTGGTTAAAAATTCGAACGTTTCAAAGATCAATCCCCGCAAAACGGCTTGAACGATTTGAACTGTTGGAACGGCTTGAACTTATTTAATCACTTCCTCGGCAAACTTCGCCGCAGGTAATCTGACGCGCGTGTATTTGTCTTCCAAATGATTCCTGAGTTTGTGGTATTGCTCGACGGTCATGATATCTTTGGCGGCGCGCACGCCATGTTCTTGCAGCCATTTGGTGTTCACATCCAGTCGCCGGGTCGATTGGTGCATGACCTTGACGTAAAGCTCCTGCCCTTCTTTCGATAACAACCAATTGACGAAAACCCGCGCCGCATTCGGGTGGGGAGCATCTTTGACGACGCCGATCACGCCCGAACCGTTACTCGAAGGCAGCCCTTCCCTGATCGCAGGAATCTCTTTTACCGGGAGTTTGGCGTTGAGAAACCCTTCCAGCGTATAAAAACTCACCCCAAGAGCGAAGGCGAGCTTGCCCTTGGCGAGGGCATCGCCGAGCTGGCGTTGATCGCGGCCGATAAACAAATCCTGCTGTAAAAGTTTGCGCAAATAAGCTTCCCCTCTGATATCCCAAAGAAACGACCAGATCGATTGACCCGAACCTGGTGTGCGCGGATCGAGGAAACCGGCCCTGCCCTTCCATTTCGGATTGAGAAAATCATCCACCGAGCGCAACTCTTGCGCCTTGGCCTGTTCGGGATTGTACCAGAAACCGCCGGTGCCGGCGTCGGCGATATACGAATAAAGGTATCGGCTGCCGCTCAGATTGTCTTCCCAGATATGGCCACCCCACCAATTTTTGGCGTCTTTCACCTCGGGTAAAATCAGCAGCGGTAACAACGGCTCGACCATACCAGCCTCGACCAGCGACTCGTAGGTGCCGCTGCCGCCGATGAAGACATCGAAGTATTTCACCCCAGCGGCAGATTCCGCCGCGATGCGGCTGGCGTTCTGCGGACCGCGCGCGGGAAGCAATTCCATTTCGATGCCGAATTTCGGTTGAAAGACCGCTTCGAGCTGTTTTCTTAGCTCCGGTCGCGCCGGAATGCCGACGACGATCTTGCCTTCCTTCTTCGCTGCCTGCAGACTCTTCTCCCAATCGCTTTTCCAATCGCTTTGCGCCATTACGTCAGTGCCGAGCAACGACGTAAGTAAGCAGGCAATCAAATTACCTTTAAGAAAGTTTGCTCGTCGCAAAAATCGCGTCATTCGGTTTCTCCAATGGGTTACAAACTAAGTGCAAGCGCGTCGGCATGCGGTCATTTACGCGACGCGCGGCGAAACCGCATGCGCAAAGTCAGCTCGCGCAATTTTTCCACGGTGAGAGTTTCTTCTTCCCGGTTGCCATGGGCGGTCTGATACTCCAATTCGACGGTGCTTGGGCTCCACGATATTTTGAACGCGTGGGGCTCGACGCGGTCCAGGTGACGTCCCAAGGTGCGCATCAGTTGCGACAGCCGTTTGGTTCCGGTGGCCTGCGCGGAAACGCGCTTGCGCCGTTTGCGCCGTCCTTGGGCGTCGATCCAAGCGATGTAGCTGGTATCGAATTCGAGACCGCCGTCGGCGCGAACCAGGCGCGCGATGCGATGCGGCGCGACGTTCGACTCGACTCCCAGACCTTTTCGTCAAGACTCTCCTTTTTCCCCAATTCCGTAAGATCCGGCAGCGCGTCGCTGTGAAGAATGAAAGCCAGGCCGCGTTTCTCCAGCACAAACGAACTGAGTCCCAGCGTTTCCAAGGATTGGCCGATGGCTCTCAGTGACTTAGCGTGTGGCATCGAATCAAACGGTTTCCGACTATTTTGATTGAAACGATCAAGAGCGCGCGACTCAATGTCGATTGACGGCTGCCTAATCTATTTCTTGTCCAGCTTCATCGTGTCGGTTACCGGCCGTAGCTTCTTCTGGACGAACTGTTCCAGTCCGGGCCTGCCGCCTTGATCGCGCACGATACGTTGCGAAATAAAATTCGAGATCGCGAAGCCCGCGTCGGCGGAGTTGCTCGTGCTCAGGTGCCACGACTCTTTGACCGCCTTGAGCGCCAGTGGGCTCTTCTCGGCGAGGCAATGGGCATATTCATCTACTTCTTGATCCAATTGCACCCGCGGCACGGCTTTGGAGATTAAACCGATGCGCTCCGCTTCACGGCCCGACATCATTTTGCCGGAGAGCGCGTAATAGAGCCCATGTTTGGATTGGAGATAGTTGGCCAGGATCGGCGTCGTTTCGCCCGCTGGGAAATGGCCGAAATTGACTTCTGGCAAACCAAACTGGGCGTCCTCCGACGCGATCGCCACGTCGCAACCGACGGTCACCGTCAGCGCACCGCCGAGACACCAGCCAGCGATCCGGGCGATGACCGGCTGCGGCATGGTGCGCAGCAATTCAGTGCGCCACTTGCGCACCTTCTCGCGAATATCATCTCTGACCCATTCAGGCTGCGATTCCATTTCCAGTCCGTACTGTTTTAAATCCTGACCGGCACAAAAATTGTCGCCGGCACCGGTGAGAATAATCACCCTGGTGTCTTTGTCGTAACGCAATTCAGTCAACAACTGATACATCTCACGATGCAGTTGGGGGCTCATCGCATTGCGTTTCTCGGGCCGATTGAAGGCGATGGTCGTAATCCCATCTGAATTGGTAACCAGCAGCGTCTCACAAACGGTTGTCATGCTTTCTCCTCGCACCGGATTCTTCGGTGCCTGTTAAATAGCTGTTGGTTTCATAGCATGCCGTGCAGGAAAAGACGAAACCTGATCGCTTCGCTGTTCTAAAATCACAGACTGACAATAACGATCTAAATTGATCAAATCACGCCAAATTTTCACATAAATTGTTTTGTAGGACGCGCGATTTGACGCCGAAAAACAATTGCGGTAGACAAACCGCATGGCAACACGACAAAACCACTCCCGGGCACTGAGAACCATCGGTCAAGAATTGGTAAAACGCGGCATCGATCTTTTTGAGTTGAGCTGTTTACGCGCCGAATATTATCTGCAATGTGGTGATCCACAGCCGCCCCATACCGATCTGCTCAAGATCGGTTTCGCGCCGGACGAAATCATTTCCCTCGATCTCGCCGCCGCCGCGCAGCGAGGTCAGTCATTCAAATGGGTTGATTTCGAATCGATGCCGGAAATCCTGCGCGCGTTGGGCGAATACGTGGCAGGGAAGGACGGCAGCTTAATGCGCGTCGCGCACACCGAGTCCTTGCAGCCACAGGATCACATCAGATTTGAATATGAAGGCCGAGACGGCCGCACTCAAACCGAACAACTGCCGATTTCAGCAATCGCCGACAAAGCGATGCGCATGTACAAATCTCGCCTATCCGACCAAGCTAAATCAGCTGCGACCGATAACCGGGGATCTCCGCGCGCTCCTAGCGGACGCTAACGTTTGCCGAGTCGAATCGATAGCGCGCCGCGTCGGATTGAAATCTGCCGGTAGCCTTTGCGTTTGGATAATTGTTCGATCAACGCCACGAGCGGCTGGCGTGTGCTGATGTATTTGCGCACGGGTCCTGCCGCTTTCATCGCTTCGACATCATCTTTGCCGGCAAAATAGCGCAGCAGCAGTTCGTCGTCGGAAACATCCGGACCGCCAAGTTTTGCGCGGAAATCTCTGATTGAAACTTCTCGTGGTTGGATCCGCGCCAGTTCACGGGCGCGCGGGCGATCGAGAATTCGGTCTTTGATGTCGGTATTGATCGACCGTTGCTCTTCGTCGCCCCAGACGCCGCCAGCATACTGAATCAACTCATCGGTAACTTCTTTGTAACGTTCGCCAAGGATCACATTCATCGCTCCCTGAACGCCGACAAACTGCGAATAAGGCGTCACCATGATCGGAAAACCGAGCTCTTCGCGCACTCGGGCAACCTCTTCGAGCACTTCGTCGATTCTTTCAGCCATGCCGAGTTTGCTCAACTGAAAACGGAAGTTGGAAACCATACCGCCAGGCACCTGATGTCGCACGTGCGCGCAGTCATATTCTCGCGGCGCGCCGATAGGAAATCCTTCTTGTTTGGCGATGCTGGTGAAGTGCAGTTCGACCCGCTGCAAGACACTTTCATCAACTTCTGTCGTGAAACCCATGGCCCGAAGATTCTTCGCGACATTGAACAGCGATGGATTGGACGAGCCATTGGCGAGCGGCGGAATCGCGGTGTTGATCGAACGGACACCCAGCTTGGCGGCCTCCAGGCAACAGCGCGGTCCAAGTCCGGTGATACAGTGCGTGTGCAATTCCAACGGAATCTTACCCACTGCGTGAAGCACAGCAGGAACGAGCGAACACGTGCGCTCCGGTGTCAGCAGCGCGCCGGGATCTTTTAGGCAAATCCGCGCGGGTTGGAGTTTTGCCGCCTCGCGCGCCCGGCCGATATAGTAGGCATCGGTATGTTTGGGCGACTCTGAGAAGATCAGATTGATAATCGTTGCCAAACCAACCTCATTGGCGGAGCGTACCATCTCACGCCAATTGGCCACCGTGTTCGACGGGTCGGAGCTGCGCAGTTGGCGAATGCCGTTGGCGGCGAGCCGTTCGAGCCACAGCTGGCTGGCGCATGGCGGCGTGACCT
>WNFL01062499.1_pt1 | contig 13231 bp, 18 predicted proteins | sample 5400361 | NCBI WGS metagenome assembly WNFL01 (sample SAMN13153351, study PRJNA577476) | soil metagenome | isolation source: 40 cm soil on Douglas fir-dominated hillslope | place: USA:California | collected 2013-09-17
GGTGCTGGTCATAAAGGGCGTTCCTCCTCTGGAGCGGTTGAGCTAGCACTCAAAACCCTACTCCACCAGGGGCGCCCTTTTATATTGCGTCGACTACACGTCCAAGTGCCAGGAAGCTCTCCAACCCCGCTGATCTCGCTTGTGGCAAGTCCGTTGTGTCGAGGACAGAGGAAGGGTACGATGCGCGGGACCGAGGTCCAATCGAAAATTTCGGACTCTTGGCGAGACGGACCGGACGTGCGTGGCTTGCAGCGTCGCTCGGAAGGAGATCGATGAGTTCAAGACCGGAAATTGACCGCCGTACCTTTATGAAGGTCGGCAGCGGAATGCTGGCGGCGGGCCTCGCGCCCTCGCTTGGGGCTGAAGCTAACCGGCCGGCGACGGGAGCTAGCCCGCTGGTGGCTGAAGCTAGGGCGCTCAGCGAAACTCCGTATGCCGTCAATTGGTACCCATTCACAGGTCATCCTGACTCGGACACCTGTTGGTCGCTTTCCGTTGGGCCCGATGGCCGGATCTACGCAGCTGCTTGCGCGGAGAGCGTGCCCGGGGGCGTAGTCAAGCCTGTCCGCTACAACGAACAGCGCAACGACCTCGACTACCTCTTCGACCTCGCCGAAAAGGTGGACGATCCCGGCGACTCAGGCCGTGCTTCGCAGTGCAAGATCCATTACAGCTTCGCGCCCTCGATGCGTGATGGCGTGCTCTACATGGCGACACATCTTTCAGGCCCGCCCATCGATCTGCCCGTTTATTCGCCGTGGTACTCCTGGCACGACACGAAGCGTTGCTTTCGCGGCTCCGCGCTGCTCGCTTTCGACACCCGCACCGACCGCGTTCTCTGGTGGGACACGCTCATCCCGAAGGAGGGCTGCCGTTGCCTATTGCACGACGAAGAGCGCGGATTGCTCTACGCCATAAGTTACCCGCGCGATCATTTCATCATCTATGATCTCCGCACCCGCAAGCGACGCGACGTTGGCCGCATTAGTTCCATCAATCCTCAGGCTCTGTTCCTCGACAAGCGGCATCGCGTCTGGACCAGTAGTGACTACGGACGTCTGGTGCGTTACACACCTGAGACAGACCGCCTGGAAATTTCTCCCGGTCTGTTAGCGCATGACCTGAATTATCAAAGCGGATGGCACAGCGTGTTCTATGATGTGGCGCCCTCGCCCGACGGCGAATGCGTCTACGCTTCCACCTGGTGTCCGAATCCGCGCCTGATGCGTATCTGGCCGAACGAGGGCGAGTGGCCGCGAGTCGAGGACCTCGGGCCGGCCACACAGCTTCGGGACACCAGTTTCCCAATTGATATGTACCGGGACCACTGCGGCGGGCTGACGTTCGGGGGCGATGGCAAGCTCTACTACGTGGCCTCGCACTGGCGTGATTCGAAATATAATCCGACCGCCGAATCGCGGAAACAAAATGAGGGCGTGGTATGGCGCCTCGATCCCCAGACGGTCAAGCGAGAGGAAGTCGCTCGACTCGAACATCCCACGGGCCTGGCGCACTATGTTTCTCGAGGCGCTGTGGACCACAACGGCGATCTCTTCTTCGGTCACGTTGGAAATCAACCCTCCGGTATCTTCAAAGTCTCGATGCCGGCCGACCGGAAGCGGAAAAACGCGCACGTTCCCATTCGGATGTGGGGCTGAGGGCGACACCATGCAGACCAAACGCAGATTCGATCCCAATTCGCCGGAGATCAAGGCGTATCGCAACGAACTCGCGCACCAATTTGTCCGCGAGGGCACCATGGTCGCATTTCCCACGTGCCTGCCCGGCATGACTACGCCGATTCCTCACGACGAGAGCCGCATCACCGCGCTCGACATCAACTCCGAAGGACATGTCTACGGTGGAACAAGCGGACGCCAGGCGCACCTCTTTGGAGCGGCGTTTCACGGGCTCACCGGGATTGTGTTGGATGCCGGAACGGTCCCCGGTGCCACGAGCACGGAAGCCATTTGTTGCGGCGCGTCCGGCGTGATCGCCTTCGTGAATGGACCGCACGGCGGCCGCGCCGTGGCCATGCCGCACCTGGACCTCGCGGAGGACTGGATCCAGGAGTGGGGTCTCGAGGAACCGGTTGTCAAAGACCTCGGCGAGTGTGTTGCGGGCGAGCCTGTGGTTCACGCAATCTCTGCCCCGTCGGGAAAGACCGTCGCCGGCGTAACCACGCGTCACTTGTTCACGGTGGATGTCGAGTCGGGACTGATTACTGTTGTGGGCGAGGCGCCGGGCCGCGGCCATCTGGCCATGGGCCGTGCTGGAGTGTTCGGACTGGATGAGGGCACGCGCCTCTGGCGCTTCGATGTTGCTTCTGGCCACATCCGCCGTGCAGCCGTCCATCTACCCGACGGTGAGTGGACCGGCCCGCTTCGGTGGGTTCGCGATCGCCATAGTGGCCTGCTGTTCACCGCCGACGCAGCTGGGCGGTTGTTCTCTTTCGACGAAAACAAAGGCTTCCGTGCGCTCGGAAGAGCGCATCTCGCGCCAGTCGGACCCATGGCGGTGGTGCCTGACGGAAGGCTCTTCGGCTTCTGCGGAGAGGAGATGGCGAACCTGTTCTGCTGCGACACGGTCTCAGGCAGTGTCACCAATCTCGGGGTCGCCGCTTCCATTCTTGAGCAGCGCCGCTATGGCTACCAGTTCGGCGACGCCGTTACCGGCCCCGATGGAGAAATCGTGTTCGGCGAGGACGATAACGGCGGGCATCTGTGGCTCTACTTTCCGAAAATCAAGGGCGTCAGCAGCACACCTTTGACACCATAGGGACCGGAGGGGGTATCCCTCAACAGCAGATTCGTTTTGCCCATCGGCAAGACAGATGTCTGGCACGCCTTCGCGGGTTGGGCGCAATCCCTGGGTCATTAACCTGAACTGTTTGAGTCGTACAGCACCATGTGGAAGGTGGCTGAGATGAATCCGGCCGAAAGTTAAAAACAGCCATCGGTTCCTTTGTGTTCCCACGCTCAAGAGTCAGTGCTGTAAGGGACTGAAAAGATGGAGAGGCCTATCGAGAGTCCGGGCCAGTCCGGATGAGGGTCAAGGTCGGTGTATCCCGCTCCCAAGTACAAGATTGAGGTTTGCGGCCTCGGCGAACGCGCGGAAGTCCCGGTCGCGCGTGATGAGAGGAACACCTTGGTCGATACAACTCTGGGCAATCAGCGCATCGCCGAGACGGGCCTTGCGGCGCTTTGCGAGTACCTTAGCCCGCAACGCTCCCGCCCGTTGCCAATAACCAGATGCGACCTCGATCAGAGGTACTTCAGAAATTGTTTCGGCAACATCGGAAGGAAGCTTCGGGTCACTTAAGAGTTCCGTGAGCACAACGGGCACCATTACCACCTGGCGATCTCCCAAGGCGCGATCGAGCAGCTGTACATCCTCACCACCGCTCCCTTCCAGAAAGGCAACCCAACTGCTTGTGTCGGCCGCGATCACCGGTCGGCCTTCAGCTCTGTCACCGAGCGCGAGAAGCGAACCTTGCCCCGGAGTTTGCGTAGACGAGCGTAAGTCCGCGAGGCGGCAACCAGCTGTAGCCCAGCACGGACGGTCTGGGTGACACCGGTACCGCTGGCTCGCTGCGCCTTTTCAAGAAGTTCTAGCGGTACTTCAACTGTGATCTTCCGCGCAGTATCCATGATGCCTCCCATCATACCATATTCGATACCAGCATCGAATATGGTATCTCTTTGTTCCCGAAAGGCCGATAAAGGGGCAAGCTCCGCCTCACTGTTTCCTCCTGTCCGAGTGCTCACACCATTTGCATGAATTGAACACAGCGATGCGGCTGCTCCAATTTAAAACGCTAGGCGCATCTGTTTAGATATGTTGCGTCACAAGCCGCTATTCATCCTCGTGCCCGCAGCGGCGCCGCGCGTCATCCGCGGCAAGACGGGTCCATCGAAGAAGCCTTTTATCGTAATTTTGCCTCCGCCGCCTGTTCAAGGATTGGGCGCGGTGGCAGGCTTCAAACTCTACATCGAAGATCGGGCTGGCATGGACTTGCAATCGCCCTACGAGGAGACGACTTCCACACTCATCCTGGGAAGTCAACCACACTCGTTCCAGGGAAGGCATCGCTCGCCTGGCAGGCGTCACCGGCCAAGTGCCCTCAACACAAGACTTACTAGAGTCGTCTGACTACCGCCATGAGCTGCCCAATCACTTCGGCGTCAATCCCATCCCTCAGCTGCCGCGGGACAAAGGGCCGGTCCGGGTATGGGTGCACCGAAAGGAGTCCGTCCTTCAGGGTGCAAGCGCCGCAGAGAAAACCGCCGTCTCTCTTTAGAACCATGTATAGCGGCTGCGCGCACAACGTTCTGGCCGCAGTCTGGATCGGCTTCTTGATTCGACGGTTGACGACGACAAATGCCGCGCGGACAAGGTAGGGGTGGATGGGGCTGCGATCTCCTCCCACCCAGAATACGTCGGAGAGGGACAGATCCTTCAAACCTGCCAAGAACGCGAGAGCATCTTTCGCGAAAAGAGGAATGTCGGACCATTCCGCGACAATCGTTGCAAGAAATCCCGCCCTCTCGGCGCCACGTTCCGCCACGGAATCGTCAACAAGACGATCCGCACCGGAGATTACACGGGGAATCAGTTCGTCGGGCATGGAGTCTCCTGCCCTCAGGTCGACGGTGATACCTGAGGCGGTGAGAAAGTCCCCGAACCTAATGTTGTAGAGAATGCAGATGGAAATGATCTTCTGAACGTGTCGAGGAGGATGGGCGAGCGTTTCGTATTCGGAAAGCGTGCCCACGGCGGTGAAGTACATTTCGTCCGCCAAGACCTCTGCAATCCGCCGGCTTAGCGCCGAGGCTTCCCGAAACGAGAATCCCGCGCGTATCCGAGACAACCGAATGAACTCCCCCAGCGCGGCCCCGCCTGATGTTCGCCATACCTCTCGTTGGGAAGGCGCGTTCACAAATGCCGGGGCTTGGCAAAAGACACTCGAACGGGCCAACGGCCTCATCTCGGCGTCCACTACGCCGTAAATTCGGAATGCTGGATCGGAGTTGAGCTCAATTCGCGCAAAGGGGAACTTCACGGAACAGAGTACCATCCGGCCTTTCGCGTCTCGTTGCAGGCGGCCGCAGCGCAGTGTCGAATCATGCTCCACGAGGAAAAGCTCGCGGCTGAGACCTTCCGTCTCGGGCAGCCGCTCGGCGCCGCTCCTCGGGTGAACGCGCACGATGCTTCCTGGCAGTAGATCGGGAAAGGCCAGGAGGTCGTCGTCGCCAAGCTTGGCATAGAGAAACGATTGCCGGCGGAGGGCGAGCAGCGTCCTTGCACGTACCGGCGGTCCGAGCCTCAGGAAGTATCCCAAAGGAGCGATTCCAGGGATGCGTTCCGGAGGTAGCCTCTCCGCAAACCAGGGAATTCGCGCATTTTCATCGTACACCGATGAATCGAGCACAACCGTGCGTTTCCGTGCCAGAAGCGGCTGTAGCCGTGGGATATCGTCTAGATGAAACCCAAAAATTGCCAACCAGTCGCACAGCCGGTAATTCGATATCCGGCTGAGAGCAGCCAACTGATGGATGTTTGGACGCCAGGACGGAAGCGTCAAAGCGGAATACAAGTGGTGCGGAATGAAATAGGGCGAGGAGCGCCCAAACATCCCGGCAGATTGTCGAGACACCTGATAGGCGGTCAAGCCTCTGGTTGAAAAGATCTGCCGGACGCGATCTGCCCTGGACACTTGGATTATGGCGGCGCTCGTGTATACCGGAGCCGCCATTCATGTTTGGGAGAAATCCTCCCGTTGGCCGCGATTGCGACCACTTGCAAGATTCTTGAGCAGTCTGAGCGAAAACGATGTATAGATGAGCGACCAGTAACGTGGCTGGACATGGACTAGTTACCAGCGTTAGGATTTCCGCCGATGGACCCACGCAAGCCCAACCCGAGTGCCGGACAGAAGCTGAAAGAATTGCGCGTCCGCCTGGGCCTGTCTACGCGCGACGTCGAGACAAAAAGCCAGCAAATCGCGGAGGAGAGGCAAAGCCGCGAATATTGCATATCCCACGCTTGGGTGACGGACATTGAGAACGGCAAATTTACTCCGAGCGTCTACAAGTTCCACACATTTAGCGCCATCTACAATCGCCGAATCACGGAGCTGATCTCCTATTTCGGATTACCGCTGGGCGACGTCAGTCGCTATCGCGCATCCATTGGAGTTCCGAATACGCACATCCTTCAGAGCGGAGTTGACCCCGAAACCGACAAAGTGTCACTGCCGGTGCAGTTCAAACCAGAGTTTCGGCTGGAGAGAACCAACCTGCTTGCACAAGTCGTCGAAAAGTGGGAGGAGATCCCCGTGGGTTTCCTGCAGCATCTCGACCTGCGCAAGTCCGTGTACGGCTACATCGGCCTCGAAGACTACACGCTCTTCCCGCTCATCCGCCCTGGTTCACTGGTACAGATTGACGCCCGCCAAAGAAAGATCAGTGGTGAGAAATGGAAGACAGAATTCGACCGCCCCATCTCCTTCGTGGAGCTCCGGAACGGTTATGTCTGCAGTTGGTGTCAGGTGGATCGGGGCCAGCTAATCGTAATTCCCCACCCTCACTCCCACCAGGATGTGCGGCGATTTGACTATCCCTCTCAGGCTGAAATCGTAGGCAGGGTGACCGGAGTGACGATGCGGATTGTCGGTGAGGGAGTACCCGGAACCGTAGGGCCTTCCCGTTAAGTCGGGCTATCAACATCATTAGCCAAATTGAGCGGCGCCCAGAGAGGCTGCTTGTTCCTGTTTAGCGTCTTTGCTCCACCGCCTGTGGGGTGAAGGGAGCAAGGAGGCTGCCGTTAGAGCAGACCGCGACCTGGGACAAAACCGTTGTTGATCGCACCGCTGAGCTCGCTACTTGGGTTGATTGTTGCTACCAGATCAGGAAGCGCGGCGTGATGACCTACGCATAAGCCGACAACCATTACGCGTTATGCCGACGTCGGCATAACGCGCAATGGTCTTTCGCGCAAAGATAGTTTCAGCGGGGAGCACTACGAATTACTTGCAGGTTTCATCGTTTTCTAGCAGCCTTCGAAACTCGCGCTCGGCTTCAGTTGGCCTATGATGCCCGCCCGCGTCATGGCATATCATGGCATAATCCCATCCCGATGCCTCCAAGCCGTCATGCTTGGCAGGCCGCCATGAGCCTGGCCCTGGTCTACAATTCCGCTGGTACAGAAAAGCAGACGCAGTGGTTTGATTGCACTGTGGACTTCGAGGGCTACACGGTTACGAGTATGAGGCGGCGCGAGTAAAAACTGCGCAATGCCTGCGGTCGCCACTTCACGAAATAGCCAGTCATTCTCTCCCCCATCCCGCAGGGCCACCCGTATGCCGCAGCGCATCCTCCAATTCGTCCCTTTGCTTCTTTAGGTCCGCGAGTTCCTTCTTTTTGTGCTCGATAGCCTTGCGGTGCTCGTTGATCCGCCTTCGCGTGATGCTCTCCTTCATCGCGGTTGCCGGATTGGGATCGTACTGGACTAAACCTGAGTTAAGTTCGCGCTGTAAGATATCCAGTTCGGTTTGCGCGGTCGTAATCTTGTAATCGATTGCCTCGAACTGTTTCCTCCAAAACGCTTCATCCTTTTCGCTGAGTTCACTTTTCGGATTCAATGATCCACTGTCGGCAGTACGGGCCTCAGGTTTGCTCTCAGTAGGTGCGATCCGTCGCAAATCCTCCAGCCGATCTTCGAGTTCGACAACCCTTTGCTCGGCTTCCTGTGCTTCGGCCTCTTTCTCTGTCAAACGCATGCCGATCCCAACAAGGTCTGATGGCTTGTCTCTTCTGGACCGTGCCTCGGGATTCGAAGCTTCTTGCTGCGCTTTTAGTCTCTGATCCCGATGGAGCAGATCTGCTTGCTTGCGAGCATGTTCCAAATCCTCCTTCGCTTGTGCCAGCGCATCCTCAACGGACTTCACTTCCGCGCTCGGGTTGAGCGGGGCACTTGCCAGTAGCTCCGATTGATAATTTTTGCGAATGTCTCCGGGCGGAATCGCATTATGCCTCGCCTGTTCTTCGAGTGCGTCAATCTGACGTAGCAACTCAACACGCCGCTTACGAAATACATCGATTTGCCCTTCCGCGTTCACGCCTTCGGGTTCCTGATCGAGAGCGACGGCATCTGTGACACCCTTCCCCGACTTACGAGCTTGTACGAGCACCCGCATATCGATGTCGATCTTGGCAATTTCATCTTGGAGGGTTTGAATCTGACGTGCGTACCATTCGGCGTCTCTAAATCTAGAATAGTGGGTCTCTTGACAGAAAGCACAGCACGACAGAAACACTAAAAGTGGCAGAGTTCCGGTCCAGCGGATACATCTCTGTGCGCGCATTATGACCCTCATTTTAATAAGTGCTTCCGTCCACCTCATTATGACTAGCGGCACGGCGATGCGAACATAGTACTTTCCTATTGGTACGATAACGTACCACCAAAAGAGGGGGCGCGTTCACTTAGCGCGCAGCATGAGAAACCGCATGAGCGTCAAAGAAATGACCGCGTTGAGAAAACCTGTCAGCATAGTGCAAATGAAACACCCAAAACAAAACAAGCGCGCTCCGCCGACACATGCACCGACCCGTCCATCGGCGTTTGCAGTACCTTCTTATCATCGCATTCTGGTTAAGCATGGCCTGATTGAAAAGACCCTCTCCATCCCCGATGCCTATAAAGTGTTTTTGAAAGTGGGCGCTGACCCGGAAGTCCAGAAACTCCGTCGCAAGGTAGAACACGGCGACCAAATGAAACACGTTCCCGCTTTGTATTTGGCCACGGCGATGGCTTTACAGGGCATGACTAAGCACGAGCTCGAAGCCCTGAAATTGAGGATTGAAGAGAAGCCAGTATGAGCGCCCCAAGAATTATTGCTCACGGGCTGTAGCGGGTCGCAGGCAGGACTATGGAAGCAATTCGTTCCTTAAAAGCCTCGACAGAGAAATACCTTCGAAATTCAATCCGTGCATATTTCGAGGGTGAGCCAGGTTACGACTTTCGTCAAATTCCCGGCATAGTACACTCTTCTCCGGTCCAGGCGCGGTCAATCCTAGAGACAGGCTTCAGCCAATATGCGCCAATCGAGAAATACCGGGATTTGATAGGCAGGCTCTGAACTTCGGCCTCGAATTGATCGGTCGCCCTCGCCTGACGTGCGCCAAAAACCCCCGTTAATTACGCATCGGACTTGTATGGAATAAGCTCGCCGTTTGCTTCGAGCGTGTAGAAGCCGTCCGCATTCCCGTCGATATACACAATCCGGCAGCTTAAATTTTGACATCTGAAACCGTCCACGGCTCCCTGATTTACATCCCACCGTTCAAACTTGTGCGGAACCATGTAGGCGTCATGCTTCGGGCAAGATTTTAAAATATCCAATGGTCTGGTCATAAGGCTGGGGCGCCTTTCAGGGGAGTTGTGAAGGTGTATACCACCAATGCGCTAACGGAGATATATCAGGTTGAACAGTGCCCGTCTGTTTGATCTCTTACCGACGCCAAAGAGTCGTGCGCGAAATCCAGCCGGAACGCTTAATTCTTCGTCTCGTCTCTTGTGCTAACGAATGATCGCCCGCTCAGAGCGTAGTACTTTCGGAGGAGGGCTTCTGGAGCGGATGCTCTATGGCTCACAAAATGAACTGTAAGACACCATAGGGCATGAGAAGAACGGTTATTTGGCTCACCGTCCCGCAGACGAAGGCCCTAGCACGAATATCGAGGAATCGCTTGCGCCTGTATCGGCGCTCGTGCGCCAGGCAGTGAACGAGTTCCTGCTAAAAAGACGGAAAGTACAGCGAACCGTGTCGGTCTAGGGAGGACGCTAAGTGCAAGGCCGAGTCAAATTGTTGACCAAGATACCGGGTAGCCTCCAGACAGCGTTTCTAGGATGGAGTATCGCGTTTGATACGGGCGGACAGCATGCTACCTGAATATCAGAATCTTCCCTCTTATTTTCAAGAGATAAAAGAGCAGTACGCGCAGGCCAAGACCTCGAAAGAGAAATCAGACTTATTGAAGATTGCTCGGGAAATCCTCAAGCAAGCGCAGGAGCACGTAGCCCAATTTCAGGACGAAATTGACCGGATGAGAAAATCATAGACTGGAAAGTGACCCACTACCAATAATTCGAAGGGCTACGGCTTCATCGTGCGCACGCATTGCTGACACAGCTACTTTAAACAATTAGTAAGCCGGGTTTTACGCGCTGGCGGCTGCTGATGTGCCTTAACACTCAAGACGGTCGAAAAACTATAATCCTGCGTCCAAGTCGGCTGTCCTGTTCTGCCAGAGCAGTCCGCCAATGGACGGAGGGCGGCTCTAAATGAGTCGCCCTTTTTAGGTTGACATCGGAGTGATTCGCCGCTGAGGTGCGCGAGGTGATCGAGCTAACCCTCACCGCACGTCTCGTGGCAAAGGCAGTGGCCTTTCAGTTCTTCAGCTTGGCCTTGGCGGGCTTCGCTGTGGTCGCAGCGGGTTCGGCTTCGACCGTAACCTCGACCTCGGCACCTTCTTTCAATCGCACTTCCTTGCCTTTGTTGTCGGTCAAGGTATTTTCAATTCGAATCTCTTGGTACAGATGATCTGCCCCTTCGACAGCAATTTGTGCTTTTTCCGGGATGCTTGGATGTGGAGATTCGATGATTTGCTCCACGACTCCCGGCAAGGTGACGCTCGGTTTTTCTGGCATAGGGCTGCTCCTCGGGGCGCAACGATAGCAGCGCAGTCCTCCGGGACGAATACAGCAAAGTATGTATGCCTTGAATTGTTGAATTGTCGAGCCTCACTGATTTGATCCGTGGGATTGCGTGACCGCAGTCTCCTCGCCCGATCTTCTTTCGCAGAGAAATCGGCTTTAATCGGCTGCTTGCGGCACTCGCACTCGGCTTGCGTTTTTGCCCCTTGGTCGGCGTGATTTCAACGGAGTAAAAAGGTCGACTCCTAACAGTGCCTTGTCCTTTTGGGACAGGTCGCCGATGAACTTTCTAAGGGGTGCGGGAAGAGTTCGGAACACGGCGGGAGTTGCCACGATTTGATGGCCTTTGGCAAGGTCGGGACGATTGGCTATATCTATCACTTCAATCTCGTAATCTCCCGGAACGTTCTCTTCACAGATTTTCTTGAGGCGCTCCAGGCCAAATCTGAACGTAGCGTGTGATTCGCAATATAAACGCAGAATTCGAAGCGTGCCTTGGCTCGATCTAAGACCCGTTTTCTCATGTCGCCCCCCGAATAAATACAAGACACACAGTGTAGGCCGTTTTATCCTGATGGCCTGTCCGTTTGCGCACAGTCACGGCTGGATCAGGCCAATGCGTGAGAGGGGCGTAACAATTCGCTCGCTTGTGCCACAAGTGCGTTGATATCTGTGGACTTGGAAAACACGGCGCGTATACCCACCGATACTGCTTGTGGTTCAACGTCGCGCCTGTCGTGAGAAGTAAACATGAAGAGGGGAACCTGCGGCATAGTGTTCTGGAGGACAGTGGCAGCCTCAAATCCATTCATTTCCGGCATGCCCAAATCCAGAATGATTAGGTCCGGGCGAAGTACTTCTGCTTTGGCGATGGCGTCGAGACCGTTGCTGGCCTCGATGCACCGTCCTGATCGTTGATGACTATCCGTTGACATCTCTGCGCCTCCGATGAGCCGGAGCGCAGCGCGGGGAGAGTGGGACCCCGCTGTGAGCAGTTCACCTTACACAAGCAAATCAGATGTCACAGTCCACGACAATCGAGACCATCTAGTACTCGACCCTACCCGGAATGAGCCCTATACATTAAATCATAGCGTTGGTACGTCGCTGATTCTCCACAGTGAGGGCAATCAAGTGCGAGACCCTCGGATGGGAATTCTGGCTTGTGAGGTAAATACGATTGGGCAAATGGCAGATTCTCGGGTATCGAACTGTGCCGAAATTCTTTACCGCAGGCCGAAGACGTCAACATCCATTGACTCATGCCTCTCTTCTCTTTGGGCTAGGTGCTGAGGGCACCTTTTTCCAGTCGCACTTCATCGCCGTGTCCATCCGTCAATGCGTTTTCGATGCGAATCTCTTGGTACAGTTCGTCTGTCCCCTCGACAGAGATTTCTGCTTTCTCCGGTATACTCGGGTCCGAAGACTGAATAATCCGTTCGACAGTTCCTAGCAGAGTGACGCGTGGTTTTTCCGCCGCGGCTTTGTCCGTCAGTTTTGAAAAACTCGCGAGGGCCGCTGCTTCCGTGTTGTACACGTCGAAAACCGTCAGGAGCTTCGTGATCTGCAGGACTTCCCGGAATCTGCTGCCCAGGTTACTGAGCTTGAGCGATGCTCCTTGGGCTTTCGCGCATACGTGCGCGGCTACAAGGATGCCTAACCCTGCGCTGTCGATATATTTGATGTTGTCCATGTTCAGGACAATTTTCTTCTTTCCTGCGGCGACCAGATTCTTCAATTCCACACGCAGAGCCTGGCTTTCCTCGCCAAGTACAATGCGACCATCCAGCGCCACCACAGACGCGCCAGCCACTTCACGGTTCGTCATCTTCAGTGCCACGTTTCGCTCCTGCATCAACAAAAAGCCAATCGAATCGCCGCTAACCTTTCCAAACATATTTGCCACACGAACAGGGGATCGTATCCGCAGGGTGTTTCTTTTCCAGCGGCTGCCGACAAACCGGACAATTCTTGCGCCACATAGCATGCCTCTTGGCTTCGGGGGCGGGTACCAGTGCAGGGGCGAACAAAAGCCATTTCTCGCAGAAAGAAGGGTAAATCAGTGGAAACCAGAAAACTGTCCAATTAGAGACAGTACGGGTCCGAACTGCGGACGGCTCTTTGTTTCTCAGTGAGGCTTAGTCGGCTGCTTGCGGCACTTTCGCTCGGCTTGCGCTTTTTATCTCTTGGTCGGTATGATTTCAGCGCTAATGCGCCTTACCTCGACCTAAACGTGGTTTTGGGACTGTCTCGAAACGGACAGTTTTTGGGGCTCGTGTTAGTCCACTCTTATCCAGGTGTGAGGACCAGAGAACTAACGCGAGAGCAATTGGCCTGCGTCCAGTGCCCTACCTGTGGTGTCCCTGCCGGAAAGCGTTGCGAGCGGTATTCGGGCGCTCTGCGCAAAGAGCCACACGTAGACCGGAAGCTCGCCGCTGTTGAGGCTATAGAAAGAAAAAGGGTAGCGCGTCGTGCCTAACATTGCGCATTCGCTCTGCTTTAAGTGCCTGAG
>WNFL01017880.1_pt2 | contig 13228 bp, 14 predicted proteins | sample 5400361 | NCBI WGS metagenome assembly WNFL01 (sample SAMN13153351, study PRJNA577476) | soil metagenome | isolation source: 40 cm soil on Douglas fir-dominated hillslope | place: USA:California | collected 2013-09-17
GGATGGACGAGCTGATCGAGGTGCGCGTCCAGCTCACCGCCGTGCCCCGCGATACCGTGGTGCTGACGCCCACCCCCCGCACCACCGATCAGCAGGTCCGGCTCCGCACCTCCTGGCTCGGCGCGCCCTGGCCCGACCAACCAGCCACATGACGGCCTCCGTGATCTCCGTGTGCTCCGTGGTGCAATTGCTTTGCCCCGCTCGGCCGGATAGATCGCGCGGCGTGCGGGTCACGGAGATCTTCGAGAGCATCCAGGGGGAGTCGACGCACGCGGGCAAGCCTTGCGTGTTCGTGCGCTTCACCGGGTGCGACCTGAGGTGCCAGTACTGCGACACCGCGTACGCCTTCCACGGCGGCACGGAGATGAGCCGCGGCGAGATCCTCGATCGGGTCGGCCGGTACGGCGCGCGTTTCGTCTGCCTCACGGGCGGCGAGCCTTCCTTGCAGAAAGAGCTGCCCGAGCTGGCGCAAGAGCTGCTCGATCGCGGCTACGAGGTGTCGATCGAGACCCACGGGCAGAGGCCGCTCGACCGCATCCCGCGCGGAGTGAAGAAGATCGTCGATCTCAAGACCCCCGGTTCGCGCGAGCCGCACACCGACTTCCGCGAGCTCGAGCGGCTCGGTCCCGGCGACGAGCTGAAGGTGGTGATCTGCGACGAGGCCGACTTCCGCTGGGCCGTGCGGATCATCGACGAGCTGCGGCTGTGGGAGCGCGTGCCGGTCCTGTTCTCTCCCAGCTTCGGGCAGGTCGCGCCACAGGATCTTGCCCGCTGGCTGCTCGAGAGCCGCCGCCCGGCGCGGCTGCAGCTCCAGCTGCACAAGCTGATCTGGGGCGCCGAGGCGCGCGGTGTCTGAGTGAAGCGGCCCTGCTACGTGGTGGACGCCTTCTCGAGCCGCGCTCTCGCCGGGAACCCGGCGGCGGTGGTGCTCGATGCGCGCGACCTGCAGACGGCCGAGCTGCAGCGCATCGCGGAGGAGCTCAAGCAGGCCGAGACGGCGTTCCCCTTGCCCGCCCGCGAGCCGCAGACCGCCTTCCACCTGCGCTGGTTCACGCCGTTCTGCGAGGTGCGGTTCTGCGGGCACGCGACGCTCGCCGCGCTGCACGTGCTGGCCCTGGAAGCGCAGCGCATCCGGGTGCCGGCGCACGGCACGGCGCGGGTCTCGTTCACCTGCAAGGCGGGGCTGCTCCGGGCGGAGCTGTCGCGGGAGCAGGGGAACCTGCGCGCCGTGTTCGAGACGCCGCCGACGCGGTTCGCGCCGCAGCTGGTCGACGGCGCGCTGCTGGCCGCGCTGAACCTGGTCCCCGAAATGCTCGATCCGCAGTTCCCGCCGCAGAGGGCGCTCGCAGAGGAAGGCAACCTCTACTTGTGCGTGCGCGACCGGGAGGCGCTGGCACGCGTGCGCGGGGACCCCGGCGCACTGCCTGCCATTGCCCAGGGGCTGGGCGTGCCCGGATTCGTGCCCTACGTGCGCGCGCCGGGATCAGGAGTCGATGCGGCGCTGCGCGCCATCTTCGCCGACTACGGCGTCTCCGAGGATCCGGTCACCGGCAGCGCCTCCGGCCACCTCGCCCTGCTCGTCCAGCATCTTTCCCCCGCCGCGCTCCCGCGCAAGCTCGTCTTCACCCAGGGAGACCATGTGGGCCGCCCCGGCCGCATCGAGATCGAGCTCCGTCCCGAATCGAACCCTTCCGACCTCCGCGCCTGGATCACCGGCCCCGCCACCGTGATCCTCCGCGGCGAACTGGATCTGTGATGACTCAAAAGCGTTTCACGCGAAGCGTGGAAGAGAAGAAAAAGCGCGGAAGGAGCGCGGGTAAAAGACGCAATCTTCCGCGCTTCCCGAACTTAAGCGCTTCGCGTGAAACGCAGTTGATCCTGCGCAGGTCTGACTCGCCATTGCTCGCCCAGTTGCGGGATGTGCACAGCGAGAAGGACGGGAGGAAGCTGGATCTAGAGAAGGCCGGGGTGAAGGGCCTGCGCTACCCGATCTGCGTGCTGGACCGGGCGAACGGGCAGCAGCACACGATCGCCGAGATCGACATGAGCGTGTCGCTCCCGCACCGGCGGCGCGGGGCGCACATGAGCCGGTTCGTCGAGCTGCTCAACCGCCATCGGCGCGAGATCGACATCCGCCGCTTCCGCGCGCTCTGCGCGGAGCTGCGGAGCGACCACGATGCCAGCGCCGCCCACGTGACCGTGCGGTTCCCGTACTTCATCGAGAAGCGCGCGCCGGTGAGCGGCGCCGAAGGCCTGGTCGACTACTCCTGCACGTACGGCGCGAGCGTGACGGCGGACGCCGCCGAGCTGTGGGTCGCCGCCGAGGTGCCCGTGACCAGCCTGTGCCCCTGCAGCAAGGCGATCAGCCGGCACGGTGCGCACAACCAGCGCAGCATCGTGCTCGTGAAGGTCTGGTTCTCGCGCTTCTTCTGGCTGGAGGACCTCATCGCCCTGGTCGAGGAGAGCGCCTCCTGCGACCTCTACGCCCTGCTCAAGCGCCCCGACGAGAAGTGGGTGACCGAGCGCGCCTACCAGCGCCCCCGGTTCGTCGAGGACCTGGTCCGCGAGGTGGGTACCCGGCTGCGTCGCGACCGCCGCTTCACCCGCTGGGAGGTGGAGGCCGAGAGCCTGGAGTCCATCCACGCCCACAGCGCGTATGCGCGCTTGTCCTACCCAGCGCCGGCGGGGGGCGGGAGCGCCGGAGAATCTTGACCGGGCGGGCGTTTGCAGCCACGCTCTGCCATCATGACCACCCTGCTGCTCGCCGCATCCATCTTCTTGAATGGCGTCAACATCGATGGCGTGCGCGGGCAGAACTTCGAGAAGTGCCGCGCGGTGCGCATCGACGACAAGGGCAACCTGCACCTCGATTGCCCCGCGTACCAGGCGGAGAACGCCGGCGGCGGGTCGTCGGCGCCGGTCGTGCTGCCGAGCATCCCGGTGGCCGGCGCCAGCCTCGTGCCGCCCAGCCTCTCCAAGCACTACTTCCTGGTCACCGAGCAGAGCGACGGCGCGGCCGCGCAGTACGACGTGGACGTCTACGTGAACTCCCGCTGGGTGCGGAAGGTGCGCAGCGGAGACGAGCAGATCGTCCTGGACATCACCCGGTTCCTCAAGGCCGGTCCCAACAAGCTCCTCTTCGCCGCCAGCAAGCGGGGCCCGAAGACGGGCGTCGCGACGAGCTTCGTCCGGTTCATCGTCGGCGAAGGCGAGTCGTCGGGGGCACAGGTCCTGATCGACAATCCGCTGGTCGAGTGCAAGCGCACCGCCGCGGAAACGGACAACGTGAACGAGGAGTTCACGGTGCAGGCGCGCTGATGCTCCGGGAGGATCCCGAGCGGACGCACGTGCAGGCGCGGCGTGAAGAGATCGTCACCGTCTACGAGTCCGCCAACCAGCCGCTGGTGCAGACGCCCGGGCGCTCCGCGCAAGCGGCGCAAGCGGCCGTCATTGCCCTGCGGGCGGGGCGGGCGTTCGAGGTCCTGGTCGTTCTCACCTTCGCCGAGTCGCGGGAGAACGTGGTCTATGCGCCCGACGCGCCGGTGCCGCAGTCGCAGCTGCAGCAGGCCGTCGACGAAGCGCTCAATTTCGCCGAAAGCATGGGGTTCATCCTGGAAGGCAACTGGGCGGGGCTCGACCAGCGGCAGAAGGAAGAGAACATGCGGCGGATGAGCGCGTTCCAGCCGCCGCATCCGAAGGAGGTCGAGAAGCCGCCCGAGCGTCCCAAGGCGGCCGATGCGCTCTCCGCCGTCGCGCGACTGTTCGCTGCTTTCGCACTGCTTCTTTCGGCAGCCACGGCGGCGTGCAGCGGGGTCACCGCCGAGCAGCGGCGCCGGAGCGCCGAGATCCACTACGACCTCGGCACCAACCTGCTGCAGAACGGGGACGTGCAGGGGGCCCTCCAGGAGTACCTGGAGGGGGAGAAGGAGGACGACGACCTGCCGCAGACGCACAACGCGCTGGGCCTCCTCTACGCCTACTCCCTGGCCCGCCCGCAGGAGGCCGAGCAGCACTTCCGCAAGGCGATCGCGCTCGACAAGGACTTCTCCGAAGCGCGCAACAACCTGGGTTCCTTCTACATGGCGCGCGGGCGATTCGCCGAGGCCGTCCCCCAGTTCGAGCTGGCGCTGGCGAATCCGCTCTACCGCGACCGCGTCGTGGCCGAGACCAACCTCGGCTGGGGTCTCTACAAGACGGGCCAGGCGGCGAAGGGAGTGCGGCGCATCGAGTCCGCCCTGGTGATCGCGCCCAAGTACTGCCTGGGCTGGCGACAGCTCGGCACCATCCACGCGGAGCGCGGCGAGCTGCAGGCGGCGGCCGAGGCGTTCGCGAAGTATGCCGCGTCGTGCCCGGAGACGGCCGACGCACATCTCCAATCCGGGAGGATCCTTGCCCGCCAGACCCGCGCGGCCGAGGCCCGAGTCGCCTTCCAGCGCTGCGCCGGGTCCAAGGACCAGCGCGAGGTGAGCGTGGCGCAGGAGTGCCAGCGCCTGCTCCGCGAGCTGACGCCGTAGCCCCGGCATTCGAGCAGGCAGCGATCTTCTTGTCGCCGGGCCGGATACACTGAGCCGGTGGACACCCGGGCGGAGCGCCTGGCGGCGATCGTGCTGCGCACGGTCGCCTACGGCGACAGCGACGTCATCGCGCACCTGCTCGTGCGCGGCCGGGGCCGGGTATCGGCCTTCGCTCGCGGAGCGCGATCCAGCCGCCGGCGGTTCGGCGCCGCGCTCGAACCGTTCCAGCTGGTCGAGGTCCTGCTCGCGGAGCGCAGCGGGCAGGAGCTGTGGATGCTGCGCGAGGCGGCGGTGGCGGAGGCGTACGCCGGGGTGCGCGAAGATCTGCACCGCATCGCGCACGCCGGATACGCCGCCGAGCTCGCGCACGAGCTGTCCCGGCCGGCCGAGCCGGCCGACGAGCTGTTCGCGCTGGTGGCGGAGTTCCTCCACCGGCTCGCGACCGGACCGGCCACCAGCGCCCGGCTGCGCGCGTTGGAGCTGCGCGCGCTGGCGGCGGCGGGGCTCTCCCCGGAGCTGTCCGCGTGCGCGCGTTGCGGCTCCTTGGTCCCCTGGGGGAAGGCTGCCTTCGATGCGGGCGCCGGCGGCCTCGCCTGCGGGCGGTGCGCCCATCCCGGCGCGCTGCTCCTCACCGCCGGAGCGCGCGCGGCGCTCGCCCAGCTGCAGCGGGCCGGGCTCTCCGCCGCAGACGCCCCGCTGTCGGCCGACGGCAGCGGGCGGCCGGCCGACGCGCGCGCTTTCGAGGACGCCTGCGCCCAGGCGTCGCGTCCGCTGGCGGCGTTCCTGCTCCACCACCTGGGACGCACGCCGCGCAGCGCCGGGTTCGCGCAGCAAGTGGGAGCTCCGCCGTAGCCGTCCTACCCGGCCGGGACGGAGCAAATGCGCATGGGTAGGCAGACGGATCCTAAAGCTCCGCCGCGGCGCGCCGATACCCGCCTTGGGAGGTGCGCATGGCTCGCGTCAGCAACGTCGTGCTGCTCAACCAGCACCCCGTCGAGCAGGCGCTGCTGCGTTACTTCCTCTCCAGCGAAGGGGTCGCTTCCAGCTCGCTCAGCCCGCGCGCCGGGCTCGACGCTCTGGCCGCGATGGCGCCGGACCTGGTCATCGCCGATGCGGCGGGAACGCACGGTTGCGTCCAGCTCCGCCAGCGCCTGCCGGAGGCGCGCATCGTCGCGCTCGCCGAGGCGGGCGAGGTGGAAGGAGCCGACGCCATCCTCCGCAGGCCGCTCGACTTCCACCGCCTCAACCGGGATCTGCGGCCATTGCTGGAGGGAGGCCCCAAGGCTGCCTCGGGCATCCGCCGGCGCGTCCTGCTCGTCGACGACGACACCGACGTGCTCGAGGTCACCCGCAGGGCGCTCGAGGCGGCGGGCTGCTCGGTCACCTGCATCGCCGATTCGAGCGAGGTGCTGCGGGCCCCGCCGGGCGACGGGTACGACCTGGTCCTCCTCGACCTGGTGATGCCCGAGGTGGATGGGCTCGAGCTGTGCTACCTGCTGCGGCAGCACTACGGCGAGGACGTCCGCATCTGCATGATCACCGCCGCCTCCGACCCGGAGGCGGTCAAGCGCGCCGCGCAATACGGTGCGGACGGATGGCTCACCAAGCCCATCCGCAAGGCGGATCTCCTCGCGCTGGTGGGCCTGGGGGAGCGTGGCGCGCCGGGCGCCGACCGCGGGGCGATCGCAGTGCCCGCCCCGTTCACGCCGGAACCCGGAGCCGCTCCGCGCCGCCCGCACGTCCTGGTCGTGGACGACGACCGCGACGTGCTCGAGTACTGCCGCGCGGTACTGGCCGGGGCGGGTGCGGTGGTCGATGCCATCCAGGATCCCGCCACCTTCCGCGACATGCTGCCGCCGGGCGGCTCGTACGACCTGGTCCTGGTCGACATCTTCATGCCGGGAATGGACGGCATCGAGCTGCTCCGCCGCTTCTCCGCGGACGTCCGCAACTGCGCCTCCAAGCTCTACGTGATCACCGCGGCCGACGACGAGGCGCTGCGCGCGCTCGCCCAGCACAGCGGCGCGGACGGGTACCTGACCAAGCCGCTCAAGCAGAAGGCGCTGCTCGAGCTGCTCGCTGCGTAGGGGAGGGCGAGGCATGGCGCGCATCCTGGTGGTGGACGACGATCCGGACATCCGGTTCGTGGCGCGGGTCGCCTTGAAGCGCGGCAAGCACGAGGTGACCGTGGCCGAATCCGGGCGCGCCGCGCTCGCGCACCTCGATTCCGGCGCCGTCTGCGACCTGATCCTCTGCGACCGGATGATGCCGGAGATGAGCGGAGTGGAGACCCTCGCCGAAGTGCGCCGCCGACGCGCCGACGTACCGTTCGTGTTCCTCACCGCCAAGGCGCAGCAGGACGAGATCGAGGAAGGCCTGCGCCTGGGCGCCAGCCGGTACCTGACGAAGCCGTTCGAGCCCGCCGAGCTGCTCGGCGAGGTGAACAGCATCCTCGGTCAGTGAGCGCGAAAAGCCCCATCCCGCTGCCTGGCGCAAGGCCAGCGCTTGCTCCGCCCGCGCGGACCCTCGAGGAGCTCGAGGAAGAGCGCGAGCGCCTGGAGGCCACCGTGCGCGCCCTGCGCGGCGCCTTGCGGGTGGTCGACAACGTCTCCAGCGCGTTCCAGCGCGAACGGATCCTCGCCGCAGTCACCGACGCGCTGACGCGCAGCCTCGGGGCAGCGGCCGCGCGCGTGTGGCTGGTGGGCCCCGGCGACAGCTGTGGCACTTGCGAGATGGCCGACCGGTGCCACAACCGGAAGAGCTGCCTGCACCTGGTCGAGCACGGCGGATTGGGACCGCTCGCCCGGGTGCTGCGGCGGGTGCCGATCGGCGATTTCTCGGTCGGCCGGGTGGCTGCCCAGGGCGGCATGATCACCTCCGACCGGCCCGACCAGGAGCCTGGCCTCGCCGATCCCGACTGGGCGCGCATCGAGCGCCTCAAGTCGTTCGCCGGCTACCCGCTGATCCACGAGGGCCGGCTGGTGGGCGTGGTGGCGATGTGGAGCCGCGAGCACTTGCGCGACGAGGTGCTGGAGGCCCTGCGGATCCTGGCCCGCCATGCGGCGACGGCCATCGCCGGCGCCAAGCTCATCCAGGACGTCCGGGCCGAGAGCGAGAAGTCGCAGGCGGCCACGCGGCAGATCGAGGCGCTGGTGCAGGCGTCGCGCAGCGGCATCCTGCTGGTGGACCGGCACTCCCGGGTCGCCTTCGTGAACTCGGCGTTCCGCCGCCTGTTCGCGCTGGACGATCACGAGCTGACCGGCTGGCCGGTGGCGGCGGTGGAAGCATCCGTCAAGCCGGTCCTCGGGGACCAGCCGCTGCGCGGCGAGGACCGCGAGCTGGAGGTCCAGTTGCCGGGCGAACCCAAGCCGCGCGTCCTGCGCGCCTACTCGGCGAAGGTGGCGGGGACCAGCGGCGAGCCGATCGGCTGGATGGGCGTCTTCGACGACGTGACCCGCGATCGCGAGGTGGACCGGATGAAGACCGAGTTCATCTCCACCGTCTCCCACGAGCTGCGGACGCCCCTCACCAGCATCAAGGCCTCCATGGCGCTCTTGCTCGACGGAGAGACGGGGTTGGACGAGGAAGGGGCGGAGCTGGTGCAGGTCTCGAAGCGCAACGCCGACCGCCTGGTCCGGCTGGTGAACGACATCCTCGACGTGAGCAAGATCGAGGCGGGCCGGCTGCAGCTCGACCTGCAGGAGCACGAGGTCGCCGCTCTGTGCGCGGAAGCGGTCGCGGGCATCGACGGATTCGCGCAGAAGGTCGGCGTCACCGTGCGCTCCGGCATGGCGGCCGGGCTGCCGCGCGTGCGCGCCGACTGGGACCGGGTGGTCCAGGTGCTGACGAACCTGCTCTCCAACGCGCTCAAGTTCGCGCCCCGCGGCAGCGAGGTGGAGCTGGACGTCTCGCCTCGCGGCGCGGAGGTCCTCTTCGGCGTGCGCGACCGCGGCCCTGGCATCCCGGCCGATTTCCGCGAGAAGCTGTTCACCAAGTTCGCCCAGTCCGACCGCGCCAAGCGTGAGCAGGAGGGAACGGGGCTGGGGCTCGCCATCTGCCGCGCGCTGGTGCTGGCGCACGGCGGCGAGATCTGGGTCGACAGCGAGCCGGGCAACGGCGCCGCATTTTTCTTCACGCTCCCGGCCGCGTCCGGGTAGCCTTAGGATCCTCCATGGCACGCGAAGGACAAGTCGCCGCACAGCCGGCAGAGGAAGCCCTCGACCGCGAGCTCCTCGAGCACTACCTGGCCGGCGCCGGAGAGAAGCTCGCCGCCCTGGAAGCGGCCCTCGCGGCGGCCCGGACCGGTGAGGCTGGCGCAGGGGACGTTCTGCGGCGCGCGCTGCACAAGCTGGCCGGGAGCGCGGGCACGTATGGCTTCGCCGAGCTGGGCGCGCAGGCGCGAATTCTGGAGAAGAGGGTCCAGGCGGCCGACGAGCCGCTGCCCGAGGACCTGCTCCTGGACACGGTGGCGTTCCGGCGCGAGTTGGAGGACACCTTCGAGGAAGCGCGGTCGAAGCTGGCCGGCGGCCCGCCGCCTCCGCTGTCGGCGATCCGGCAGAAGCTGGTGGTGGCGGTGATCGGGGGCGGGCTCGAGGACCCGGTAGGCGAGGAGCAGGCGCACGCGGTGGGAATGGCGCTCGCCCGGGCTGGCAGCCATCTCGTCTGCGGCGGCCTGGGCGGTTGCATGGCCGCCGCCGCGCGCGGGTACCGCGAGGGCAGCGGCGAAGGAATCGTGCTCGGGATCCTGCCCGGAGCATCGCGCCACGAGGCGAATCCCTGGATCGACCTGCCGATCCCGACCGGCGTCGGCGACGCCCAGTCCGCGCTGGTGGCCATGGCGGTCGACGGCGCGATCGTGGTGGGCGGCGGCGGCGGCACGCTCAGCGAGATCGGCCTGCTGCTCCGCGACGGCAAGCCCGTCGTGGCGCTGCCGCACACCGGCGGCGCCGCCGAGATGGTCGGCGGCCGCAAGCTCTACAAGCACGAAGTGGTGGCCGCCTCCTCTCCGGAAGAGGCCGTCATGAAACTCCTCCGCGCCTTGTCCGAACGCCCCAACCTGGCGAAGCGCTGACCAACTGCGTTTCACGCGGGAACCGCTTCGAGTCAGCCGGAGATGGCTTTCCACATTTCCAAGGCGGCGGCGGCGGGATTCGGCGCCCCGAGGATGCTGCGGATGCAGGCCACGCCGTAGGCGCCCGCGCTCACTGCACGCTTCGCCCGAGGCGGCGTGACGCCTCCGATGGCGTAGACCGGCAGCGAGGCCGCCTTGGTCGCCTCGTGGAGCGCGGTCATCCCCTGCGGCTTCTTGCCGGGGGTCTCCCAGACCGGGCCGAATACCGCGAAATCCGCCCCGTCCCGAGCCGCGAGCGCCACCTCCGCGGAGGAATGGCAGCTGCGTCCGATCAGCGCGCCGGGACCGAGCTGGCGGCGGGCGTCCGCGATGGGCGGTCCGCCGGCGGGCAGGTGCACGCCGTCGGCCCGCGCCGCCTTGACCACCTCCAGCCGGGTGTTGATCAAGAGAGGCGCCTTCGCGGACCGGCACAGAGGCAGGAGGGCCCGCGCGAGCTCGAGCAGCGCGGCGGGCGCGAGGTCCTTCTCGCGCAGCTGCACCGCGGCCGTTCCGATGGGAAGGACCGAGAGCGCGGCCGCCAACGCGCCGGGGAGATCCGGCATCGCGCCGCGGTCAGTGACCAGGTAGATGCGGACCAATCAGACCCGCATATCAGATCAGCCCGGCGATGGGACTCGAGGCGCTGCCGTAGAGCTTCCGGGGGATACGGCCGGCGCGGTACGCGAGACGCCCCCCCTGGGTGGCAAGCTTCATCGCGGTGGCCATGGCCACCGGATCCTGCGCACCGCTGATCGCCGTGTTGACCAGGAGCCCCGCCACTCCCAGCTCCATGCAGATGGCGCAGTCGCTGGCGGTCCCCACGCCGGCGTCGACGATCACCGGCACCCGCGCCTGCTCCAGGATCATCTGCAGGCTGTAGGGATTGCGCAGCCCCAGGCCGCTCCCGATGGGCGCGCCGAGGGGCATCACCGCCGCGCAACCCGCCTCCTCCAGCTTGCGGCACAGCACGGGGTCGTCGCTGCAGTACGGCAGCACGGTGAATCCCTCGGCGACGAGAACCTTGGCGGCGCGCAGCGTCTCTTCTCCGTCGGGGAGGAGCGTCTTCGGATCGCTCAACACTTCCAGCTTCACCAGCGGCCGGGGCCCGCCGATCTCCAGCTCGCGCGCCAGCCGGAGCGTGCGGACTGCCTCGTCGGCGGTGAAGCATCCCGCCGTGTTGGGGAGCAGGACGCAGTCCTTGGGGATCCAGTGGAGCAGGGACTTCTCTCCCTGCGCCTGGAGATCGAGCCGGCGCACCGCTACGGTGACCATCTGCGCGCCGGAGGCCGCGATGGCTTTCTGCATGGTGGGGAAGTCCTTGTACTTGCCGGTCCCCACCACCAGGCGGGAGGTGAACCGATGCTCGCCCAGCGAGAGCTCGTCGGACATGACGCTAGCCTCCTCCCACGAAGGTGACGATCTCCAGCACGTCGCCGGGGGCGAGCGTCTCCTCGCCGTGCCTCGCCCGCTTTACCACCGCTCCGTTGCGTTCTACCGCCACGCGCTCGGGCCGCACGCCCAGGTGACGCAGCAGGCCGGACACGGTGAGCCCGTCGGGCAGCTCGGTCCGCTCTCCGTTCACCGTGGCCTGCATGGGGGCTGAATAGGCGCGGCGGCGCCTCGGGTCAAGACGGGGCCTTTCCTCGGGTTGCGCACATCGGAACGCTGTGTGCCTTGTGCATGCGCAGGGGCGGTGCAAGACTCCTCGTTTTCCGACTCCCGCGAGGCCGATTGGACACTGTCAACCTGCTCCGCCAGGTTTCGATCTTCCGTGAGCTCCCGGCCGAGGTGCTCGCCGACCTCGCGGGGCGCGTGCGTCCGCGGTCCGCGGAAGCCGGATCGGTGATTGTCAACGCAGAAGAGCCGGGCGACTCCCTGTTCGTCATCGCGCGCGGAAAGGTGAAGGTGGTGCTCTACGGCGAGACGGGCCGCGAGATCATCCTCAGCCTGCTGCACGCGGGCGACTTCTTCGGGGAGATGTCGCTGCTCGACCGCCAGCCGCGCTCGGCGAACGTGGTCTGCGTGGAGGAAGCCGACCTGCTCTCGCTCGACCACGAGGCGTTCCGCACGCACCTCGCCGCGCATCCCTCCACCGCGCTGGCGGTGCTGGCGGAGATGTCCCGCCGCCTGCGCCACGCGGACGAGGTGATCGGGAACCTCGCGCTGCTCGACGTCTATGCCCGGGTGGCGCGGACCATCCGCGAGCTGGCGCACAAGCAGGGGGAGCCGGCGGACGGCGGGCTGCTCATCCGCGAACGGCCGACGCAGCAGGAGATCGCCGGCTTGATCGGCACCTCGCGCGAGACCGTCTCCCGGGCGCTCAACGACTTCACCCGCCGCGGCCTGCTGGAGATGCAAGGAAAGCAGATCCTGGTGCGGTGGGACTTCCTGCGCAAGGGCGAGGACGGGGCGTGAGCTCGAGGCGGCCCCGCGAACGCAGCCCTGCTATAAATCGCGCGTGCCGACGTACCGGATCAGCAAGCAGCTGTGGTTCAGCGCCGCGCACCAGGTGCGCCTCAGCGAGGATCGCTGCGAGGCGCTCCACGGGCACAACTATCGGGTGGTGGTCCACGCCGAGGCGCGCGAGCTGGATCCCGTAAGCTACGTGCTCGATTTCGCCGCGCTCAAGGCGGCCGCCATGGAGGTCGCCGGGCGCTTCGACCACCGGAACATCAACGAGGTCGAGCCGTTCACCGAGGGCGGCAGAAACCCCACCGCCGAAGAGCTGGCGCGGTTCTTCGCGGAGGAGCTGGGCCGGCGCTTCGACGATCGCCGGGTGAGGATCTGCAAGGTCGAGGTTTTCGAGACGGACAACAACCGCGCGGAGTACTGCCGCTGATGCGCGACGGCGTCCAGGCGCGCGCTCCCGCCGCGTTCGAGCCGCGCTTCCGCAGCGGCGTGCCCGCCAAGATCGAGGGGGCGCTGGCCGCCGCCGTCATCGCGGCGGTGCTGGCGATCTTCTACTGGCTCCTGGTCAAGCTGCCCGGTCCGCTGGTGGTGCACGTCGAGGACGACACGCACCAGGGCGTGATGAACGCGAAGGTCGTCTGCGAGGGTCCCGACGGAAAGCGCTTCAGCGGTCTGACCGACGTGTTCGGCGAGGCGAAGTGGCCCGGGCTCGCCCAGGGGGCCTGGCGGTGCGAGGCGCTGCCGCCGCCCAAGTTCCACACGGGCACCGTGGTCGGGTACGCGACCGTGGTCCCGCGAAAACCGGCGATGTGGACCACCCGGGTGGAGCGGCCCGCGACGGCGGTGGTGCAGGTGGTTCGCCCCCGGGGAGAGCCGCGCGCCGCGCCCGCGGTGCGCGCGCTGTGCGAGCAGGTGCCGGGTGAAGATGCGCCGCCGAGCTGGGAGGCGCGTGCCGGACTCCTCGATGGGCGCGCCACGCTGTACCTGCCGCATGGTCGCGCCTGCCGGGTCGGCCTGGTTCGTCCAGAGCTGCCGGCCGGCCAGCCCGGGCCGGTGGCCGATCCCAGGCTCGCGTGCGGCCAGGGCGCCTGCACTCCCGAGCTGCGCGGCGGGGTGGGCGAGGAGCTGCAAGTGGTGCTCGCGCCCAGCGCGCGGCAATGGCACGAAGCGCGGCCACCGGCCGAAGCGGACTAGC
>WNFL01445697.1_pt1 | contig 13228 bp, 15 predicted proteins | sample 5400361 | NCBI WGS metagenome assembly WNFL01 (sample SAMN13153351, study PRJNA577476) | soil metagenome | isolation source: 40 cm soil on Douglas fir-dominated hillslope | place: USA:California | collected 2013-09-17
AGCATCAGGATCGGCGTCGATGAGATCGCTCGGATGCGCCGGCAAACCTCGTCACCCGACATCTTGGGTAGACCGCGATCGAGGATGATGAGATCCGGCGACTCGTCGGCGTGCCGTTTGATCGCGGCCTCGCCGTCGTAGGCGGTCACCACCTCGTAGCCGTCCTCGCCGAGGAGCGCGGCGACCATCCCGACCATCGCGCGCTCGTCGTCGACGACCAGGACGCTGGTCACGCGCGCACCTCTTTCATGAGCGGCACGCTGAACGCGAACACGCTGCCGCCGCCGGCGTTGTCCTCGTACCAGATGTCCCCGCCCTGCGCCTCGACGACTCGACGCGACGCGAAGAGGCCGATGCCGGAGCCGGGAAGACCGACCTGCGCGGCGGCGCGCACGTACGGCTCGAAGATCCGCGCACGATCCTGCGCCGCGACCCCGGGTCCGTCGTCGATCACGCGCACGACACCGCGGTCACGCCGTCGCTCGACCTTGACGGCGATCCGCGTGTCGTCGGGCGCGTACTTCGTGGCGTTGTGCACCAGGCCGGCGAGCACCTCGGCGGTACGGCGCCGGTCGCCGCGCACCCAGATCGCCGACCCGTCGCGCGGTGCGGCGAGCTTGTGCCGCCGCGCGAGAGGCGCGAGCTCCTTCAGGGCCGCGATCGATGTGACGCGCAGATCGAAGCGCGTGCGGCGCAGCGTGAAGTCGGGGTTCTCGACGCGCACCCCGGCGAGGATGCGATCGACGAGCTGATCCAGGCGGACGACCTGCTGCACCGCCTCATCGATCGGGATCCTCCGGTTGCCGTTCTTCTCCGCGAGCAGATCAAGATAGCCACGGATCACCGACAGCGGCGTGCGCAGATCGTGCGTGACGACCGCCACGAATTCGGTGCGCGCCCGTTCGAGCTCGCGAAGGCTCTCCGTGGTCTGGCGCTCGAGCGCATACATCGCGGCCTTGTCGATGGCGAGGGCCGCCTGGTTGGCGAGCGCGCCGACGAACGCGACCTCCTCGTCCGCGAGCTCAGTGCCCGAGGGGACGCGCAGCGCGACCGCGCCGAGGAGCCGGTCACCGGCGAGAAGTGGGAGCGCGACGTGCTCGCCCTCGACGATCGGACGCGCCTCGTCCATCGCGCGGCGCGCGGTCTGCAGCAGCGCCTTGCCGATCTCGCCCGATCGGGCCCGCTCGCGCACGACGTCGCCGTCGCGTAGGAGGATCGCACCGGCGGATCCCGGATAGACGCGCACGAGCCGATCGACGATGAGCGCCAGCACCTCGTCCAGGTCGAGCGTCGACGTCAGGACGTTCGAGACCTCGAACAGCGCGGAGACCTCGCGCAGCTTGCGCTCGGACTCACGCTGCAGGCGGCCCTTTTCGATGATGCCCGCGACCTGGTTCGCGATCGTCTGGAGGAAGTCGATCTCCGTGCGGTCGAAGTCGCGGGGCTCGCGCGTCTGGACGTTCATCACGCCGATGACCTCGTCGCGCGACACGAGCGGCACGGACAGCATCGAGGTGAAGCGGTCGACGTCGACTGACGGGACGTTCTTCCAGCGTGGCTCGTTCCGCACGTCACGCACGGCGAGGGGCACGCGCGCGTTCACGACCCAGCCGGTGATGCCCTCCCCCACGCGGAGCGTTGCCCGCCCGACCGCCCGCGGGTTCAGGCCGTTGGTCGCGACGAGCCGGACCAGGCCGTCGCGCTTCTCGAGGAGATACAGACTCGACACCTCCGCCCGCATCGCGTCGGTGGTGCGGTCGATCACGATGCGCAGCATCTCGTCCCAGTCGCGCGCGGACGACGCGAGCTGCGCGACCTCGTGCAGGAAGGAGAGCTTCCGCAGTTTCCGTTCGGCGTCGGTGGGAGTCACGGGTCAAGGATAGGGACGAAGCGCCAATAGACTCGGGAGATGCAGACCGTCATCCGCACCGAGAAGCTCACGAAGCGATTCGGGACGCTCGTCGCGGTCGACGGGCTCGACCTCGAGGTCCGCGAGGGCGAGGTGTTCGGATTCCTGGGTCCGAACGGCGCGGGCAAGACCACGACGCTTCGGCTCCTGTGCGCGCTCATCGGTCCGACCTCAGGAAAGGCCGAGGTCGCAGGATTCAAGCTGGGCCAGCAGGATCCCGAGATCCGCGCGGCGGTCGGGATCCTCACCGAGCAGCCCGGCCTGTACGAGCGCCAGTCCGCCTGGGACAACCTGGTGTTCTTCGCGACCCTCTACGGGCTCGACCGCACGACCGCGGCGCGGCAGGCCGAGCATTTCCTGCGGCTCATGGGCCTATGGGACCGGCGCCTCGAGGCGGTCGCGACGTTCTCTCGCGGCATGAAGCAGAAGATGGCGATCGCGCGCGCAGCGCTCCACGAGCCACGCGTGCTGTTCCTCGACGAGCCGACGACCGGTCTCGATCCCGACGCGGCGAAGACGGTGCGCGAATTCATTGTCGCGGTGCGCGGCGAGGGACGCACCGTGTTCCTTTGCACGCACAACCTCGACGAGGCCGATCGCCTCTGTGACCGCATCGCATTCTTCCGGCAGTCGGTCATCCGCATCGACACGCCGGATCACCTGCGCGCCGAGCTCTACGGGCACGCGACCGAGATCCGCCTCATGCCGCACCCACGCGCCGAGGATCTCGTGCGCGTGCAGGCCGTGCACGGCGTGCGAGAGGCATACCTCGAGAACGGGTCGATCATCGTGTCCGCGGCGGAGCCCCTGAGAACGAATCCGCTCCTCGTGCGCGCGCTCGTGGACGGCGGCGCTCAGATCGCGTACGTCATCGAGCGAAAGGTGCACCTCGAAGAGGTGTATCTGAGCATCGTCGAAGGAGAGAAATAGTGGCGACATTGGCGCTCGCGCGGACACCCGAGCGCGGCGCGCTGGTGCGCGCAGTGTGCGTGCGCGAGTGGCGCGAAGCGCTGGGCAACAGGCTGCTCGTCGCGATGACGCTGCTCCCGCCGATCGTCATCCTCGCCGCCGGCATCGGCGCGGTGGCCGCGGCCGCGGCGAATCCGCCGAGCGACCGCGACGTGCAGGCGATGTACGCGGCGGCGCCCGCAGTCGTCGGTCTCGATCCGAAGGAGGCCATCCAGGGCTTCATCGCGACGTACTTCCTGATCCTGTTCATGCTGATCCCGACGGTCGTTCCGCTCACGATGGCGATCTTCTCGGTCATCGGAGAGAAGGCGGCGCGGACCCTCGAGCCGCTGCTCGCGACGCCCGTCGGTGTCGGGGAGCTCCTGCTCGCGAAATGTCTCGCGTCGACGATCCCGTCGGTGATCGTGACGTGGCTCGCGTATGCGATCTACCTGGCATCGGTGTCGGCCATCGGGAGCCAGGCCGCGGTGCGCGCGGTGACCGCGCCGCGCTGGGTGCTCGCGATCATCGTGATGGTGCCGCTGCTGACGCTCCTGTCGGTGACCCTCGGGATCCTCATCTCGACGCGCGTGAACGACGTGCGCGTCGCGCAGCAGATCGGCGGCCTGGTGGTCGTGCCGGTCGTCGGGCTCGGGATCGCTCAGGTCACCGGGCGCGTCGTCCTCGACAACCAGTCGTTCGTGCAGTTCACGATCTTCCTCATCGTCGTGGATCTCGCGGTGTTCTTCTTCGCTCGCCTCGCGTTCCAGCGCGAGAACATCCTCGCGCGTTGGCGGTAACGGTGGAGCTTTCGATCGTCATCCCCGCCTACAACGAGCACGAACGCCTCTCGCGATCGCTCGGGACCCTGTGGGCGCACCTCGTTCGCGCCGGGCATCGGAACGCCGAGGTGATCGTGGTGGACGATGGGAGCACCGACGCGACCGCGGACCTCGTGCGCGAGTGGAGCGTCCGCTGGCCCGCGCTGCGGCTGGTCCAGCTTCCATCGAACCAGGGCAAGGGCGCGGCCGTCCGCGCGGGGTTCGCCGCCAGCCACGGCGAAGTCATCGCCTTCACCGATGCGGATCTCTCCGCCCCGATCGAACAGCTCGAGCTTCTGCTCCGCGACCTCGACGACGCGGAGATCGCGATCCTCTCGCGGGCGCTGCCGGGAACACGCCTCGAGCGCCGGCAGTCGCTGCCGCGCGAAACGATGGGCAAGCTCTACGCACTCCTCGCGCAGGTGCTCGTCATCCGCGGCGTTCCCGATGCGCAGTGCGGGCTCAAGGTCTATCGGGGCGAGCTTGGCCGCGACCTCTTCGCCAAGACCCGTGAGTCGGGCGTGCTCTTCGACACCGAAGTCCTCGCGATCGCCGCACAGCGGGGCATCCGGATCAGCCAGCGGCCGGCGCTCTGGCGGCACGATCCGGCCAGCACGCTGCGCTTCGGGCTCGTCGGCGCGATCGGGATCGCGTTCGCGCTCTTGCGCGTGAAGCTGCGCCACCGGCTCTTCTTCGCGGTGCGCGTGAAAGGACCGATCAGGACTTACGAGCGATCGCTCGCATATCCCCAGGCCATACCGGTATCCGGCACCAAGGGATGATCGGGGGTTCGACGCGCCGCCGAAAGTAGTAGTGCGCGGCGCGCTCGATCAATCGGTGGACCGGAACGACGAGCGGTTCGTCGGCACCGATGAGCTCGACGCGGAACCCTTCCTCCTCGAGGATCCGTCGCAGAGACCGCTGGTCGAAGTACACGAGGTGCTCGGGCCGATAGCTGAGCCAGAATCTGCGGAACACTCGCCGGCTCAGGCTGCCGTGGTCGGGAGTCGTCAGGAACAACAGTCCCCGCGGCCGCAGAGCCTCGCGCACTCGGCGGAGCGCTGAGCGAACATCCACGAAGTGCTCGATCGTTTGGAACGCCGCGATGACGTCCCAGCGCTGGTGATCGCCGAGGTCGTCCGCGCCGCCGACGGTGATGTCGACCCCGACGTGTTGCCGCGCCCATGCCGCCGCGGTGCTGGAAAGCTCGAGTCCGCGAACCTCCCAGCCTGCGTCGCGAGCCGCCGCAAGCGCGAAGCCGGCACCGGCACCGAGCTCGAGCAGTGCTCCGGGTGGGCGCGCGAAGCGCTCGAGGACAGCGAACGCGCGCCGGAAGTACGGTCGGTAGACCGGCGCGTCGGCGAAGTAGTCGCGGTATCCGATGCCGGAATCGCCGGAGAGCTGGAAGTAGTCCTCGGCGCTGTAGATGGCGCCGAGCTCTTGGGATGACGGCATCGGATCGCGCCGCGGGAGGCCGCAGGCAAGACAGGCGACGATGCGCCCGCGATGCGTGTACATGACGCGATCCGTGCCGCCGCCGCAGAGTGGACAGGGATGCGAAACCTCAGCAGATCCGATCGGTCGAGGATAGGGTGACCCGCGAGCGCATCGCCGACCTCGCGCTCGTGAGCGGCCTCGCGCTCGGCCTTCTTGTCCTCTTCGCCTTCGGCTTCTTCGACCTCCGTGATCGTCTCGTTGATCACAACGACTTCACCTACACCTGGGCGGGTGCGCGCACCGTCGTCGATGGCGGCAATCCATACGTGCCAGCGGACTGGCTCGGGACGATCGAGCGGTACCACACGACACCAGCACACGAGGCGGTCTTCGGGTACCCACCATGGATCGCGCTCGCGGCGGTGCCCGTTGCGGCTCTCCCGGTCCCGATCGCGTCCGGACTGTGGACGTTCGGCGGACTGGCCGCGGCCGCGCTCGCGCTACGCGTGCTCCTCCGCAGTCTCGCGCCGGATCCCCCGCTCGTGCACTTCCTTTCGGGCTTGGCCTTGTTCGCGTCGCAGCCGGGCAGCGCGAATGTGTGGAGCGGGCAGTGGACCTTCATCCTCTTCGCCGTCCTCGCGCTGACCGTCGCCGCGGTCCGCAGGCGGGGCCGCGCGGCGCTCCTGGTCACGTTCCTCCTCACAGTGAAGCCCCAACTTGTCGCCTTCGCCCTCCCCGCGCTCGCTCGTGCGGGGCTCGCGCGGTGGGGTCCGCGTTACCTCGCCCTTGCGGCAGTCCCTCCGGTGGTCGCGATCGCGATCGGCTGGCTCGCCTTCCCCGGATGGCTCGAGGCCTGGCGTACGAAGCTGTTCGAACAGCGTTTCGCCGTCCAGCCGCCGACGACGCTCGCGAACGGATTCGGAGACCTCGTCGGCCCGGTCGGCGTGGTGATCGCGGCGGGAGTGGTCCTCGCGCTCGTCGGCGCGGGCCTGGCATTCACGCCGCGGGGCGACGCGTTCCTCGCCATGTGGCTCGCGATCTCCGCGACGACGCCGATCTACTCGTGGTCGTACGACCACCTACTGCTCATCGTCCCGCTGGTGATCGCCACCGCCGTCGTGGGCCGGCGCTCACGCCGCGCTGGCGTGACGTTCGCCGCCATCGCCTTCGGAGCGTTCCTCATCGTGCCGGTGCTGCTCTACGTGGTGGCCGACGCGCGGCAGAACGAAAGCTTCAACATCTTCGTACCGCTCGCGGTCTCCATTGGGTGCCTCGCTGTGCTCTGGCGGCAACGGACCGAGATCACGCCGGCCTAGGGCCTTGCTACGGTGCCGGCGTCGAGGTGCGACCGCGCGGCGTGGGCAGCGCCGGCAGCTGCGGGTTGGGAATGACCCCGCTCGTCGGCGACGGGAAGCGCAGCCGCGGCGTCGGCGACGGCGTCGCGATCGGTGTGATCACCGGCGGCGTGCGGCCACCTTCGTCGTCCGGGAACGTGCGCGCACCGACGATCGTCACATTCGCAGTGAAGGTCTCGCTCGCGGCCACGTTCCGCTCGCGCACGTCGTAGGCGAGGCGATACGCACCGAGCACCGCCGGCGCGACGAAGGGCGCGAAGAAGGTGCCCGTGGCGCCGGACTGCAGCGTGCCGAGTGGGATCGTCCCGGTGGCCACCGAGCGGCTCGTCTTCGTATCGACGAGCCGCCAGGACAGAACGAGCGCGTGCGGCGCCGCGCCCGCGGTCGGCAGAGCGGTGTACTTCGTCACGAGCATCGAGGCCTCGCCGCGGTGGAGGATCGTCGGCACGGTCGTCGTGGCGCTGACGATGTACGCCTGGTGCGCGCGAACTTGGAATGACGCCGTGGCCGCCCCGAGCTTCGCGAGACCGTTGCCGTTGGCATCGACGAGTCCGAGCGTCACCTTGTAGTCGCCGGGCGTCTGAGGGATCGCGAGGACGACGGCGACGTTCGCGGTGCGGCCCGGCGCGAGGGCGGGAAGCGCGATCGGAGCGGGTGACGTGGCGACGAGGGCCTCTTTGCTGTCGCGCATCTCCCAGATCAGCCGCACCGACCCGGGGCCGCTCGTGATCCACGTCGTGCTTCCGGCGTTCGTCACCGGCACGGTGATGCGCGCGGACGATCCGGTGTCGACGCTCGTGACGGTGCGCGGGACTTCGTAGCGCGCATTGGCCGGTGCCTCGAGCAGCGGTCGAAGGCATCCCACGTCATCGCGACGACGACGCGCGGGCCGGTGGGCGTGAAGATGATCCCCGCGTCGTGCGTGAGGCCGGGCAGGTTTCCGGTCTTGTGCGCCACGACCACGCCCTCGGGGAGCTCGGCTGGCAGCCGATCGTTGATCTGCTGCCGCTCGAGACGCGCGAGCATCCGATCGGACGCCGCGGCGGAGATGAGCTGGCGCTTCGCGAGGAGCGTGAGCAACGTGCCGACGGCGCGCGGCGTGGCCACGTTGTCCTCGTCCCAGTTGAGGAACACGTGGAAGTCCTTGATTCCGATGCGCTGGAGCGTCGCGTTGATGTTCTCGGGACCCAGCACGTGCCACATCGCGAGGGCGGCGCCGTTGTCCGAGATCGTGATCATCGCCTCGAGTGCCTGATCGAGCGTGAGCTCTGTACCCGCGACTTCGAACGATCCGTCCTCGGTGATGTCCTCGTCTTCGATCGTGATGATGTCGCTGTAGTGGAGCTCGCCCGTATCGACACGGCGCTCCGCCTCAGCCAGCACCCCGAGCTTGTAGAGCGACGCGGTGATGATGGGCTCGTCCGCATCGTGCGAGTAGAGCGGCGCGCTCACGTTCGGGTCCGCGATCCAGAGGCCCGCGCCACCGGGGAACGTGCTCACGAGCTGATCGAGGTGCTGCACGAGCTCCGCGGTGCCGGCCGCGGCGGGCGCGGGTGGGAACAGGCCCCCCAAGGCCAGTACGACGGCCAGCAGGAGCGAGCTCCCTCTCATCGCTTTCGAGTAACGCGCTGCCGGACCGGGTGTTTCACTGCTTTAACCGTTCGTTCACCTTTCAGCGCGTCACGGCCCAGCCGGACCATCTCCCGGTATCCAGCGTTGGTGTCGTCTTCGTATCCCAGCAGATGGAGTGCCCCATGAGCGGCCAGGAAGGCGACCTCGGTCGCCAGCGGCCAGCGCCGGCGTTTGGCCTGCCGCGCAGCCTGGGCGCCGCTGATCACGACGTCGCCGAGCTCCAGCGTGCCATCCGCCTCGCGCCGCAGCGAGCTCGCGGCGCTCGTGCCCTTTTCGCCGCGCCGGAGCGACTGCCCGAACGAAAGGACGTCGGTCGTACGGTCCTTCCGCCGATATCGAAGGTTGAGTTCGCGCATCGCCGCATCGTCGACGAACGCGAGCGTCAGCTCCGCATCCTGCGTGACACCGTGAGGGCGGAGTGCGGCGCGGACCGCGCGGCGCGCCAGCCCAAGGTCACAAGGCACCTCGCCTCGGACCGCGATCTTCAGCGGTCGGACGCCGCCTGGCCGGACGCCGGTGGGATACGCGCGATCCGGTCTTCCGGATATGGGATGCGCTCGTGGTAGACGCCAACGAGCAGCTCGCAGAACGCGTCCTTGATCCGCTGGATGTCGCGGAGGGTCAGATCACATTCGTCGAGCTGACCCTCCGCGAGACGGTCGCCGACGATCCGCTCGACCATCGCGCGGATCGTTTCGGGCTTCTTCTCCGCGAGCGAGCGCACCGACGCCTCGGTGCCGTCCGCGAGCATGACGATCCCGGCTTCCTTCGTACGCGGCCGCGGGCCGGGGTAATGGAAGGCGGCTTCATCCGGACTCTGTCCGCGCTGCTGTGCGAGCTGGTAGAAGTACTTCACGACGCTGGTGCCGTGATGCGCGGGGATCATCTCGCGGATCATCGGCGGCAGGTGGTAGCGGTCCGCGAGCGAGAGTCCGTCGCGGACGTGCGCCGCGACGATCCCTGCTGAGACCATCGGGTCGAGCTCGTCGTGCGGATTGGTGCCGGTCTGGTTCTCGATGAAGCCGGTGGGGTTCCGCATCTTGCCGATGTCGTGGTAGTACGCGCCCACGCGCGCGACAAGCGGATCGGCTCCGATGACCTCAGCTGCGCGTTCGGCGAGGTTCGCCACGAGCAGCGAGTGGTGATAGGTGCCGGGCGTGCGGAGCAGGAGCTGTCGCAGGAGCGGATGATTCGGATCCGCGAGCTCGCGCAGCTCGAAGACGGTCGTGATCCGGAACAGGTGCCCGAAGATCGCGGTCCCCGCGAACGCGAGCAGGCCAGAGCCCGCACCGCTCACGAGCGCCGCGGCCGCGAGCTGCGCCGCGCCCACAGGATCGGTGGACTGTCCGACGAGCGTGAACGCGACGACGACGCCGAGGTTCCCAACCGCCACCGAACCCGCGCCCGCCGCGAATTCGCGAGCGGTCGTGGCGCGGCGCACCGCGGCCATGCCAAGGAGCGCGGGCACGAGAACGTACGCGACGAGCTCGACCTGCCCCGACAGGATGCCGACGTGGAGCGCGCCCGCGATCTGCGTCGCGAGGGCCGTGCGCCCGCCGACGAGCACGGTGATGATCATCGCGACGGCGGCGAACGGGATGAAGTACACGAGCAGCGTGTGGCTGGGGATGAGCACGCGCGCCGAGATCGTGACCGCGAGCAAGGAGAGCGCGACGACGATCATCTTGTTGTTGTCGTTCCACGCTTCGGTCGCGAACCGCTCGACGAACAGCGCGAGGACCGCGGCGATGAGGACGGCCCAGATCGTGAGGCCGACCGCGCCCGGCCAGTCGATGCCGGTGTTGACGAGACCGAGCACACGGAGCTTCTCGAGATCGAGATCGCCCACGACGCTGCCCTCGCGCACGACCACCTCGCCGGCAACGACCTGCACCTGCACCGGCTGCACGCCGCTGCGGGCCGCCTGCTGCGCGCCGGCCGTCTGGATCGGATCGAGCGCGACGTCCGCGTCGAGGGACTGGCGCACCAGCGCGGTGCCGACGGTCTTCTGGCGGTCGGTCCACGCCGGCGGTAGTGATGTCGCTGAGGCGTCGCGCGCGCTCTCCAGCTGCTCGGGCCGGATCCCCGGCTGGTACAGCGTGCGGAGCGCGTTATCCACTTCCTTCGACACCGCGTCCCATTCGGCGCCGGTCATGTCGACGATGAGCGGCGCGACCGCCGGACTTATCGCGACCTCACCGAGGCGTGTCAGCGATGTGATCCGCTGCTCCCGCGTCTGTGCCGTATCGGACCGCACGCGTCCGATGGCGGCGACGGCTTGCGCGAGCCGGTCGCGCGAGCTCGCGACAACGCCCGGGTTGCGCGTGTAGACCTTCGGCACCGCCGCGGCCGCGCGTTCGCGCTCCGCGTCGGTGAGCGCCTCCGAGACGAACGCGACCGAGCGCGGCGCCTTCACGGTGCGGTCCGCGAGCGTCCCGACGTCGTATCCCACCGTCGCCGGCGGTGACAGCAGGAGTGCGACCGCCGTCAGCAGACCGGTGACGATGACGAACACGTACATGCGCGCCGTCGTCGCGCCGAGCGTTCTGCCCAGCACGACAGGCAGCTGCTCGATCCGCCGTCCTGGAGGGAGTCGGATCACCTTTTCTCGTACCGATCGTACGCCCGGACTATCCGCGCCACGAGCTCGTGGCGAACGACGTCACGTTCGTTGAAATCGACGAACGCGATGCCCTCGACGTCCTTCAGGATCTCGCGCGCAACGACCAGGCCGGAGCGCTGGTCCTTCTCGAGGTCTACCTGGGTGATGTCACCGTTGACCACTGCCTGTGCGCCATACCCGAGACGCGTGAGGAACATCTTCATCTGCGCCGGCGTGGCGTTCTGGGCCTCGTCGAGGATGATGAACGCTTCGTTAAGAGTCCTTCCGCGCATGTACCCGAGAGGGGCGACCTCGATCTCACCGCGCTCCATCGCGCGCGTGAATCGCTCCGGTGGCATGAGCTCGTACAGGGCGTCATACAACGGGCGTAGATAGGGATCGATCTTTTGCTGAAGATCACCGGGAAGGAATCCGAGCCGCTCTCCTGCCTCGACCGCCGGTCGCGTGAGGATGAGACGCGCGACCTTCCGATCGCGCAGCGCCGCGACGCCGAGCGCAACAGCCAAATAGCTCTTGCCGGTGCCCGCCGGACCTGTCGCGAAGACGAGGTCGTGGCTGCGGATCGCTTCGACATAGCTCCGCTGGTTCGGCGACTGCGGCGTGATGCGCTTGCCGCGCACGGTCGTCCCGACGACCTCACGCAACAGCTCGGGCGTACCGACCGGTGCGTCCTTCGCCTCGCCGATCAGTCGCTCCAGCGCGGGCTTGCGAAGATTCTCGTCGCGGTCGGAGATCGTCCGCATCGCGCTCACGAGCTCGCCGACGCGCGCGACGTTCCCGGGATCACCCATGATGCGCAGCTCCGCACCGCGGGACACGATCTTCACACCGAACTCGCGCTCGATGCGGTCGATGTTGGTGTCGTTGTTCCCGGTGACGAACATCATCTCGGCGGGATCGGGGATGAGGATGGTGATCTGGGCCGGGGCACTCACGAACCAGCCTTCTCCTTCAACATCGCGCCGACGAGGCCCGCGACCTTCTTTCCGTCGGCGCGGTCCTTCGTCTCCGCGAGGACCTTGGGCATGACCTTTCCCATGTCGCGCGGGCCCGCGGCGCCTGTCTCGGCGACGACGCGCTCGACGATCGAGCGCAGGTCGGCGTCGGACATCTGCGTTGGCAGGTAGCTCTGGATGACCGCGAGCTCCTGCTCCTCTTTCTCCGCGAGCAGCGGTCGATCGCCCTTCCGGAACGCGTCGATCGAGTCGCGCCGCATCTTCGCCTGCTTCTGAAGAACGTCGAGCACCGCGAGGTCATCGAGATCGGACGGGCGGTGCTCCGCGATGTACGACTGCCGCGCCGTCTCGTCCTTCCCCTCGGCGCTGAGGCGCTCGATCGTCTGCTGCAGACGGTCCACGCCCTCGCGCTGGATCGCGGCCAGCACGAAACGCAGCGTGTCACGGCGTGACGTGTCGCCCGACTTCATGGCGGCCCGAAGATCGCTCTCGAGCCTTTGTTTCAGAGGGGATGCGATGCCTGGGCTCTCCGAACTAGCGCTTGCGCCGCTTGGCTTCCTTGCGCTTGCGACGTGCGGCGGGGCGCTCGTAGAACTCGCGGCGGCGGGCTTCCGCGAGGATCCCGGCTTGCTGGATCTTCTTGTTGAATCGGCGAAGGGCGGCCTCGAATGACTCGCCATCACCAACGATCACTTCAGACAACGGTCTATGGATCACCCGCCCTTCGGTCTTATGAGACTGGTCGCCGGACAGAGAACGCCGGCCCCCCACAGGGGCCGACGGGGCCATTGTATTCGGGCAGCCCTCGCCGCCCTCATCTACTGGGCGTGTTTCCTTCGGCCACGAAAGCGGTAAAGTTACGCGCTTTTAACCAGGCGGCCAGGCGAATTCGCGCCCACCAAGCACGTGGAGATGGAGGTGCGGGACGGTCTGACCGGCCTGATCGCCGTTGTTCACGACCAGCCGGAAGTTCTCGCCGATCCCGCCCTGCCTGGTGACCCGGCGCACGGCCTGGAGCAGCTGGCCGCCGAGGACCTCGTCGTCGAGCAGGGAGAGCTTCTCGACGTGCTTCTTCGGCACGACCAGGACGTGGAACGGCGCGCGCGGAAAGACGTCGTTTATCGCCATGACGTCGTCGTCCTCGTACACGACAGTCGCGGGGATCTTCCCGGCCACGATGCGGCAGAACAGGCAATCGTCCACGCAGCCAAGAGAATACCGACGTGCAGGTAGTCGTGGTCATCGTGACCTACGTCCTCAGTTCGATCTCATTTCCGTACTGGGTCGCCCGCGCGAACGGCATCGACCTCCGAACGGTCGGAGAGCGCAAGCTCGGCGGTGGAAATCTCGCAAAGAGCGTCGGCCTCGCGCAGGGGATCCTCGGCGGAACGCTCGACGGCGCGAAGGGCTTCTTAGCGGTGATCGTCACGCGCGCGCTGGGTCTCCCCGTCGAGGTGCAGCTCGCCTGCGGCATCGCGGCGATCATCGGTCAGATGTGGCCGGTGTTCCACCAGTTCGACGGCGGCCGAGCGAACGCGACCGGCTGG
>WNFL01380708.1_pt1 | contig 13227 bp, 10 predicted proteins | sample 5400361 | NCBI WGS metagenome assembly WNFL01 (sample SAMN13153351, study PRJNA577476) | soil metagenome | isolation source: 40 cm soil on Douglas fir-dominated hillslope | place: USA:California | collected 2013-09-17
CGCCTGTCTATTCGCAAAGAATCGCCTGACTTTGCGCTGATTGCCTTGCCGCAACCTGGCGGACCGCCCAAGAAAGACTCCAAGGAGAGCACTATTGTCGTTCCGTTTGCGCGACGGGGTGAAACGATTCCATTCAAAGTCGTTGCTTTGCACCGTGAAGGATTTAAAGGGGAGATCGAAGTGACGGTGAATGGATTGCCGAAGTCAATCCAAGCGAATCGCGCGCGAATTCAAGCGTCGACAAACTCGACGCTTCTCTTTCTGACCGTGTCAGAAGAAGCACCGGGTTGGGACGGTTCCTTCGAGATCCTTGGGCGGGCATCAACGGATTCCACACCTATCGTCCACACGGCGCGCGCGGCAACGACGATTTGGAACAGCGGCGATGTGACCATCGATCCGGCCCAGCTACGTTTCAGCCGCGACATGACAATCGCCACCAGCGAGACCGAAGACGCGCCGATTGTGATCACGCCGGTCGAAGAGAAGGAGCGGGAAACATGCGTCGCCGCGAAGCCGCAGATTCCGTTTAGAATCGCGCGCCACGGTGAGTTCACCTCGGCTCTCAAGCTGAGGGTTATGGGAGTGCCCGGAGTGGACGGCAGCAAAGAAACGGATGTTGATGGCAAGGCAACCAACGTGAATTTCCAATTGGATTTGGCCAAGGCTCAGCCCGGTGAGTATGATGTAGTGCTCCAGACGCAGGCCCAGGGCAAATACGGCGGTACTGGGCCGTCCAAAGGCAAATCGGCCGGAAAAGACGTCACGCTTACGGTCTATTCCAGGCCGGTTCATCTCAAGATTGCCCCGCTTCCAGTGGTAGTTGCCGAATTGGGGACGACCAACTCGGTCGCCGCCGGAGATAAGCTCGTGGTTCCGATTGCGATAAGGCGTCTCTATGGATTTGACGATGCGGTGCGGTTGAGTCTCAGTGCTCCTGAGTCGCTCAAGGGAATGAAGGTTGCCAAGGGATCGATTCCGAAAGAGGAAAAGGAAGCGAAGCTTGAATTGGAACTGCCGCGTGAAGCCCTGCCCGCGGATTACGAATTTAAATTTCAAGCTGAGCTGAAGTTCAATAATCAGACGCTGAAGCTTGACCGGAAACTTCCGATTCGCATCGTGGCGGCGGAACCCGCAAAGGCGCCGTGATGATGGCTTCTCCATGAATCGACGCCTTACGAACCGCTTGTACGTTCACGACCGCTGGATTTCCGCGGAATTCAGCGGAAAAGCACCGGCGTCCTGGAGTGCGGCAGCCACCGGCCGCCTTCCCGCTTTGATAGCGGATTCTCTGCAACAAAATGTGTTGCGAATCCGTACACAGGTTGCGTTGCGCATCATCTCGTTGATTCTCGTGATTTGCGCCTCACGCGCGGCTTCCGCCGCCGACGATCCAAAGCCTGCCGCTCCCCAGCCAATCGCTATTCGCGAGATCAAACGAAGATCGCCGATTGATTTTGAGAACGATGTGTTGCCTATTTTCAAAGCGAACTGCCTTGCCTGCCACAACCAAACCACGACAAAAGCCGAGTTGATCCTCGAAACGCCCCAAACGATCCGTAAAGGGGGCGAATCGGGTCCGGCGGTCGTAGCCGGCAAGCCCAACGAAAGCCTGCTGCTCCAGGTAGCATCGCACCAGAAGCGGCCGCTCATGCCGCCCAAAGACAACAAGGTGGCAGCGTCCGAACTAAAACCCGAGGAGCTTGGGCTGATCAAGCTGTGGATCGAGCAAGGCGCCAAAGGCGAAGTACGCGCCAATATTCCGGTGCTATGGAGGCCGCTCCCAAAAACGATCCATCCGATTTACGCTGTTGCGCTCACACGCGATGGCCAATTCGCAGCGTGCGGTCGCGGGAACCAGATATTTGTTTACCATCTTCCGTCCCAACAGTTGAGCGCCCGGCTGATTGATCCAAAATTGGAAAAGAATGCCACGGCGCACCTGGATCTGGTGCAATCGCTCGACTTCAGCGCCGATGGGGGGCTGCTGGCATCGGGCGCTTTTCGAGAAGTCAAACTATGGCGCCGCTCGCTGGAATCGAAGACGTTTCAACTGGCCAGCGTGTCGACCAACACGATTTTCGATCTCGCGCAGGATGCCCGCTCCATGGCGGTGATTGTCGGCACCAATGAGATTTCGATTCGCGACACGCGCTCCAACAACGAACGGCAAAAACTCGCGGTCGCAAGTTCGATTTCCCAGGTCAAGCTGAGTCCGGATTCGTCGAAGCTCGCCTCGATTGACCGGGATCGCTTTCTTGGGCTCTGGAGTCTCAAGGAAGGAAAGCTGCTGACGAAAACCAACCTGTCGTCTGATATTCTGCAAGTCCAATGGCTTTCCACGAACAGATTGGCCACCGCCAGCACAAGCAATCTGATCGAAGTTTGGGCCGTCAGCGCTCCTGAAAATATGCTTTCGTTGGTTAAAGCCCTGCCCGCGAAGCCGGGTGAGATAAGCTCGATGGCAGGTTCGAAGGAGCACCTGGTTTCGGCCGAAAGCGACGGAACAATCCGCCTCTGGGATTTGCAAAGTGGAAAGGCCGTTCGCGAACTCAAGCATGGAGCCTTCGTAACGGCCCTCGCCCTCAGCCCGGATGGGACGCGGATTGCCTCAGCCGGGTCCAATAACCTGGTTCGACTCTGGTCATGGGACGGCAAGGAAATTGGCGTGTTGAGGGGCGATCGTTACAGGAATGAAGCAGTCGACGCCGGCGAACGGATGGCCAAATTGGCGGAGAACGACACCGCCTTTCGCAAGAAGACGCTCCAAGCCGCCGAGAGTCAGCAGACGAACCAGGCGGACCGCGTGACCAAGGCCATTGCAACGAACGAATTCGTCGCAAAAATCATAATTGAAAAGGAACAAAAGCTTGCGTCGGCCATGGAAGCAAAAGCCTCCGCCGAAAAGCTGGTGGCCGACCTGCAAACCCAACTTGCCGCGGCCACTAACGCGACGGAACTCAAAAAAACAAACGCACCCGATGCGTCAACAGGCACTGGTTCAGCTTCCACTAGCGCCTCTCCGTCGACAAACGGTATTGCCAAAGTTACCAGCGACCTGAAGGACAAACTCAAAGAAGCCGCGGAAAAGCTTGGCAGCGCGTCCAATGCCTGGGTGACGGCTGAAAAGGAATTCAAAAAGGCTGAACTCACCAAATCGATCGCCGGTCACGAGCTTGAATTGGCCGCCAATGCACTTGTCAAATCGGTTCAGGGTGTCGGTGAGGCCCGGACATTGCTTGAAAAATCGCAGCAATTGGAAAAGGAAAAGCGCGGAGAAGCAGAGGCGTTGAAGAAAGAGGCTTCTGCCGCGGAGACGGTCGTCCGCAATCTCGTATTTTCTCCGGATGGCCGTGTTCTGGCCACCAGCGGCGACGACTCGGCAGTCCGCACCTGGAGCGGTGAGTCCGGCGCGTCCTTTGAGGTTTACCGTGGAGATAACACGCTCCGCCTCGGTTTTGCTTCCACCAACAAGCTGCGAGCGGTCGGCAGCGGCACCACGTTGGATTGGGACCTCACTCCCATCTGGCGTCTGGAGCGGACGATCGGAAAACCGAGCGGCGATTCCCCACTGGCCGATCGAGTCAATGCCGTCCGCTTTAGCGCCGACGGCCTTCTTCTGGCGACGGGCGGCGGCGAGCCTTCGCGTTCCGGAGAAATCAAACTTTGGACTGTCGCAGACGGAAAGCTCGCACGCGATCTGCCGCTGATCCACAGCGACTCCGTGCTTGCGCTGGACTTCTCGCCGGACGGCAAGCTCCTTGCCTCCGGCGCCGCTGACAAGTTTCTCCGCGTCACCAGCCTGGAATCGGGCAAACTGTTAAAAACGTTCGAAGGCCACACCCATCATGTCCTCGGCGTCGCCTGGAAGCAGGACGGTCGAACCCTGGCGTCACCCGGCGAAGACGCCCTGGTCAAAGTCTGGAATTCGGCCACCGCCGAACGCCTCAAAAACATTGAAGGATTCGGCAAAGAAGTCACTTCGCTCACGTACATCGGCGTCGCCGACCAATTGCTCGCCTCGGCCGGAGATGGCCAGTTGCGCCTCGTCCGTGACACCGGTGAAAACGTGCGCAGCTTCGCTGGAGCAACAGATTATCTTTACGCGTCCGCCACCACTCCGGATGGCAAACTGGTCGTAGCCGGAGGCCAGGACGGAATTCTGCGCGTTTGGGATGGGCGTGATGGCAAACTGATTGCGGACTTTCCTCCCTGAAAGTCGAATCGGATTACTCCTCCGTTTCGGAAAAGGCTTCCGCCCGGCGGAGATATTGGCGGGCGCTTTTCAGGTCGCCGCGGCGTTCGAAGCAGTCGCTGATGCGGGCATAAATCTCGGCGCTCGGTTCCTTCTCTGCCCGGTCGAGAAGGTCCTGGATCTCTTTCTCGGAGTTGCCGGTTTTGCGGGCGGACCAGGCCGTCAGGATCGAGCTGTCGCTTTGGCCGTTGGAAATGAGGTCTTGCAACACTGCGATGAGCAGCGCTCCTATCAAAAACAACTTCAAGTTTGGCCTGACCAACAGCGTGCTTTTCATATCGGGCAAAGCTCTTTGACAGGGACTCTTAGCTCCCTTTTCTCCCACCGGATGCCGTCCATCCGTCGCCGAGTACATCGGCAGTATCGCACCATAACTTAAGATTCGAAAACGTCCACTCAACCGTTAATACGTCCTAATTAGACGGTTCTTTCGCAAAGGGGTTACATTTGCCGTTGCGCTCCAACTGGGGGGCCTGTCATAAACCCTACCCATGCGCTGGTCGCGGCAATACCAGTTCTTCGTGTTGTTCCTGGTGCTGCTGGTCTTTTGCAGCGTGATGGTCGTCCGGCAGTTCAATGTCAACCGCTCGCGCCATGTGGAATTGCGGGAAGCCTTCATCTTGCTGCAATCCAAGGGCTACACGAACGAGGCGCAGCGCCTTTTTCAACGCCTGCTCTCGGACGTCGACCGGCAAGCCGACAAAACTCTGATCGACGACTTCCAGAGAACGTTGATGCTTGTCGATCCCGGAACCCAACATCCGGAAAACCTGATCTGGACGTATCACTGGACCGTGAGCAACGAGCTGGAAAGGCGCTACGAACACACCCTGCGGCGCGCGCTCGACCTGGCCAGGGAGCCGTAAGGCCGGGGCCCTCGCGGGGGACGAAACTTCTGGGGAATATTTTTGACAACACGGGCGTCTGTTTCTCAAGCTTTGGCACGACTTGCATTTAACTTATGAACCTATCAACTACGAGGTATTGGACGGCATTGGGCACAGGATTGCTCCTCGCCCTGGGATCGCGTGCGGCCGAAACAAACAAGACTGAAGCCACGACGAATAAACCGGAGGTCTCAATTTTTCCGGATAAGAACCTGGAAACCGCCGTCCGCAAGTTCGTTTTCGAGAAAAGGGACAATAATAAACCGATTACCGAAGCGGACGTCGTCAGCCTCTCGACGATCAACGGCTCCGGCGGACAGATCAAAGACCTTACTGGCCTGGAGAAATGCAAGAGTCTGGCCTCGTTGGACCTTTCGAAGAACCAAATCTCCAAACTTGGGCCGCTGAAAGACTTGAAGAGTATTCAGTATCTTAATTTGGCCAACAATCAGATCGAGGATGTATCGCCACTGGCCGATATTGCCGCGCTGCAATACATCGAATTATCCAACAACAAGGTCAAAGATATCAAACCGCTGGCCAGCCTGACGAACATGGCTTCGCTCTACCTGGGCAACAACCAGATCCCGGACATCTCGCCCGTGCTGAAAATGACGCGGCTCTCCTCCTTTTACCTGGAGAATAATCAAGTTGAAAGCATCAAGGGGATAGGAGCGCTCCATGGCCTGATGAGCCTTTCACTCAGCAAAAACAGGATCACGGACATCAGTCCGATCACGGGCCTCGACAATCTCTACTGGCTTTTCCTCGACAACAACAAAATCACTGACCTCACCCCGCTCGCCAACGCGGCCAGGAAAGATTATGAAGGCGAAAAGCGGTTCAGTCCCTATCTGAATCTCTACGTCGGTGGCAACCCGCTGAACAGCGCGTCAAAAAAACAACTCTCGACGATGAAGGACTACGGAACGCGCGTGAATAATTAAAAATACAACCAGCACGGAATGTCTCCGTGCCGGTTGCCTGCGGAGGATGGGGCCAGCAATAACTACTTCAAAACGGCCTGGTGGAATTCGTACCAGTCGTCGAGGTTGTTTAGATTCACCGCATCCCGAGGGGCCGACGAATCATCAGGTATGCCACACGCAGTGCAAACGCCTTTGCGCGTGCCGTCGTCGTGAATGTAGCCGCGGATTCCGCCGTTGAGCTTCTCCACGGTGCCTTTGTCGAGCTTCACGCCGGGTTGTTTCTTGATCCAGGCTTCAAACTGCGGATAGGTGGGCTTCTGCGTCTTGATGAAGTTGACCACGGCATCTTTATTCAAGCCGAGGGCATCAAGGACCATCTGATCGTAGCCCTTGCCTATGCCGGGATATCCCTGGGCCAGAGCGCCGCGTTGTTCGAGCGAGACTTTCAACCAAAGGCGCGGCAGGTGTAAAACTCCGAGAGGACCCGCCACGCCCGAACTGATGAGAGGAACGATCTTATTCATAATTTTCTCCAATTGGTTTGAATTGCTTCCAGTTGACCCGGTGAATTTAGAGAAAAGGACCGAAGACGGTCAACGGGCTTTTTCACGGCGATTGCGGATTGCGGATTGCGGATTGAAGCCATAAACTGAGCATTTGAGAAGAACCGGCGGCTCCCTGTAGCGCATGAACAAAATTCGCATCGGATTGATCGGCATGGGCAATATGGGGAAGTACCATGCCGATTACCTGTTGAACAACAAGGTTTCCCGATGCGAACTCACCAGCTTCATGGAGCCGTCAGGTGCAAGCCGGGAGCGCTACAAACAGCTCAAATATTTCGAGAACAGTGAAAAGCTGATTCGCTCTGGCGAGGTCGACGCCGTGCTCATCGCCACGCCGCACTACTCCCACACCAGCATCGGCATCGACGCCTTGCAGCATGGGTTGCATATTTTGGTCGAGAAACCGATCTCGGTGCACAAAGCCGATTGCGAACGACTGATTGCCGCGGCCCGGAGCCGCAAACAGGTTTTTGCGGCCATGTTCCAACTTCGGACCGATCCGAAGTACCGGAAGCTGAAATCTCTGCTGGACAGGAAGGAACTCGGCCAACTCACGCGCATCAACTGGATCATCAGCGATTGGTACCGCACCGAGGCTTATTACTCGAGCGGCGGCTGGCGCGCGACCTGGCGCGGTGAAGGAGGCGGCGTCCTGCTCAATCAATGTCCGCACAACATCGACCTGTTGATCTGGCTTTGCGGAATGCCTTCGCGCGTGCGCGGCTTCTGCCAGCTTGGGCGATTCCACAACATTGAGGTGGAGGACAATGTCACGGCTTATCTGGAATGGCCCAATGGCGCAACCGGTGTGTTCATCACCTCGACGGGTGAATCACCGGGAACAAACCGGCTGGAAATCGTGGGAGAGCGCGGAAAACTCGTCCTGGAGAACAACAAGATCGCCTTCACGCGCAACGAAGTCTCCATGCTCGAATTCAGCAACACCAGCAAAGCGGGATTCGCGCGGCCCGAGATATGGAATATCGATGTCCCTTATGACACCGCGCCAGTTCCTCAACATCAAATCGTGGCGCAGAACTTTGTGGATGCGATCCTCGATGGCTCGCCGCTCATTGCTCCCGGAAGTGAGGGCCTTCATTCCGTTGAATTTGCCAATGCGGTCCTTTATTCATCGCTGGAAGGCCGGACAATCGACCTGCCGCTTGACTCTGCCGCCTACGAGCGCAAGCTTCAGGAGCTGATCGCCAGCTCCAGGCTGGAGAAGAAGGTCGTTCGGACGAGCGAAGATTTTACAAAATCATTTAATCGTCAATAGGGATATGCGCCGGCAGAATCAGTTAATCGTTGGAATTATGTATCTCTCAGGAATTGCCGACGAAGCCGGTGCAAATATCGATAGCCAAATCAAGGCTACGAAGGAATTGGGCTGGAAGAATATCGAGGCGCGCGTAGTCGAAGTAACCGGCTATCCCAGGGGCAATATCCACGACATTCCAGAACCGGCTTTCGACATCGTCTGCGACAAGCTGGCCGTCGCGGGAATCAAGATCAATTGCTTCGGGTCTGCCATTGCCAATTGGGGCAAAAAGATTGATCAACCGTTCGACTCCTCGCTGGCCGAAGGGCGCCGTGCCATTCCGCGCATGCAGCGGCTGGGCACGAAGTTCGTCCGCATCATGAGTTTCGCGCCGCGCGATGGCGAGGATCAGATGGAGGAAGAGCGATTCCGCCGGCTGCGTGAGTTGACGAAAATGTTTCTCGATGCCGGGATTCAGCCGGTGCACGAAAACTGCATGAACTACGGCGGCATGGGCTGGCCGTTCGCGCTCAAGCTCCTGGAGAATGTGCCCGGCCTGAAATGGGTGTTCGACACGGCCAACCCGGTCTTCAACGACGATCGCAGCAAACCGAAGCCCTGGCGGAAGCAGGACCCATGGGAATTCTATACGCACGTCAAACCTTTCGTGGTCCACGTCCACATCAAGGATGCCAAATGGAATCCCGCGAAAAACGACGCGGATTATACCTATCCCGGTGAAGGCGATGGCGCGGTGCGGCCAATCATCAAAGACCTGCTGGCGAGCGGATATAACGGTGGCTTTTCCATTGAACCGCACCTGGCCGTCGTATTCCACGACGCCTCAGTGACTGCATCTGAAGAGGCCCAATATGCGACTTATGTGGAGTATGGGCGGAGGCTGGAAAAGTTAATCGCTGAGGTGAGCAAGCAGCTCGCGTTGGAGGGGGCGACGGTCCCTGCGATGATGACGGGGTAGCCTTTCGTGGCTGCCCGACGGCGCGAACTTGTCTGACTACTTCGTGTTCAAGTGAGGGTCCATCGATGCCTGATCCTCCGGGAGCAGTTCCAGCCTGACCGTGGCGCTGCCTGCGCGGATAATCCCCAGTTTCTGTGCCGCCGCCAGTGAAAGGTCGATGATCCTTCCTCTTGCAAACGGACCGCGATCATTGACCCGAACAATCACCGAACGATCGGTCGATAATTCGGTCACACGGACCTTGAGACCAAACGGCAATGTGCGATGCGCAGCCGTCATCTTGTGCATGTCGTAGACCTCTCCGCTCGCAGTCCTTTTGCCGTGATACTGCCTGCCATAATACGACGCTACTCCAATGACGCCGCCCGAGGCCGGTTGCGCGGGTTGCGAGGGTTCCGAGGGCTGCGATGGCTCAGTGATTACGGTCCCGGAATGCGGCGCCGTCGCGCAGCCTGAAGCAAGGAGCAGAAGAGCAAGAGACAATAAGCTGGCCGCTGTAAAAGCTCGGCTTCTCGCATTCCCCCTCCCAATGCACGCGATATTCACAACAGGAGTACGTCAGCACCGGCAGTGCCAATCGGGAACCGCGAAGAGCCCTCATGGATCGCTGTCTACAATCAGGACAATTTACAAGGAGAAGCAGGCCTGCCGGTCAAAGAAACAGCCCTGACAAACTCCAGCGTCCTCCTTACCCTCTCACCATGCTGAAATACTTCGGATGCGCTCTTTTTCTGCTGCTGGGTTTTCAGACGCAGTCGCCGGCTGCTCCGTTGGAGCGCTGGGTCTATTGCGCGCAGAATCTCTGGGTGGATCAGAATATTACGGAGTTGGAGACGTTATTTCAGCGGGCGGGCAAAGCCGGCTACACTCATGTGCTCTTGACTGATTCAAAGTTCAGCAAGCTCGACGATATGGATGCGCGCTATTTCCGAAACGTTGAGCGCATCAAAAAGGCTGCCACTGCCGCAAAACTGGAGATTGTTCCCGCGCTTTTTCCTGTCGGTTATTCCAATGATCTTCTCTGGCACGACCCAAATCTCATCGAGGCTCTTCCTGTGCGCGATGCTCTGTTTGTGGTCGATCACGGCGCTGCTCATCTGAAGCCGGATCCGGAAGTGTCGCTGAAAGGCGCCGACTTTTCAGATTTGAAGAAATGGAACTGGAAAGATCCAACGGTGACCGACGACAACGGGGCGGCGCGCATGACCGCTCCGAAGGGCGGCTTGATGCGCATCGTTCAGAAAATTTCACTGCAGCCCTTCCGCCAGTACCATTTGTCGGTCCGGGTCAAGACCGAGAATTTTCGCGGTGCGCCTGAGGTCAAGATTTTGGCTGGCAATTCGGCGTTGAACTACAACGCGCTCGGAGTGAAGTCAACGCAGGATTGGAAAGTCCATCACATGGTTTTCAATTCATTGAGCAACAGTGAAGCCAACCTTTATCTCGGTTGCTGGGATGCCAAAGCAGGAACACTCTGGTGGGATGACGCCACGCTTGAAGAGGTGGGACTCGTCAATTTAGTCCGCCGGCCAGGCGCTCCGCTGGCGGTCCGCCTTGAAGATGGCAAAGCGCTGACCGAGGGAAAGGATTTCGAGCCACTGCGCGATCCGCGCATGGGTAACAAACCGTGGAACGGCGCCTACGACGTCTATCACGAGCCGCCCGTGATCAAAACAGCGTTGCCGGATGGAAGCCGTTTGCGTGTGAGTTTTTATCATGGCGTCACGGTGCACGATGATCAGGCAATGATTTGCCCTTCGGAACCAAAGACAGTGGAACTTCTGCGCGACCAGGCTGAACGGATGCACAAAGCCTGGGGCGCAAAGGGCTACATGATGTCACATGATGAGATCCGCGTGTTGAACTGGTGCGCGGCCTGCCAGAACCGAAAGCTCGATGCCGGGGCGATTCTCGCGGACAACGTGAAAACGTGCATACGGATTTTGCGCAAAGTGAACCCGAACGGCAGAATCTATGTTTGGAGCGATATGTTCGATCCGAATCACAACGCCCATAAGGATTACTATCTGGTCCGCGGCGACCTGGCCGGTTCCTGGGAAGGTTTGGATAAAGATGTGATTATCGTGCCGTGGTACTTTGGCAAACGGCAGGCCAGCTTGAAGTTTTTTGCAGACCGCGGGCATCAACAGGTCATCGCCGGATATTACGACGCCAGGCCGGAGCAGGTGCGCGACTGGCTCGAAGCAGCCAAAGGTGTGTCTGGAATCCTTGGAGTGATGTATACCACCTGGCAACGAAAGTATTCGGACCTCGAGCGATTTTCGGAACTGATCAGAAATTAAGCCGCGGGTTCACGGTTTTTACGAACTAACACACAAAGTGTCGCAGAACAGACAGACCGACGCGCAAGTAAAGGCCACCCGGCTCTATTTCCTTCCCGTTCAAATGCGCATTCCGCTCAAGTTCGGACCGGAAACCGTTACGTCCGTTACCTGCGCCCGTGTCGGCATGACCATCTCCGGTCAACGCGGCAAACAGGCAGAGGGATGGGGCGAGACGCCGCTGAGCGTGCAATGGGTGTGGCCGAGCACGCTGCCCTACGAAAATCGTCACGCGGTCCTGAAGGAGTTCTGCATCCTCCTGGCGAAGGCGTGGTCTGTCTTTCCGGTCTCCGGCCACCCCATGGAAGTCGGACACGATTTCCAGGAGCAGATTTTGCGAAAGCTCTGGAGCGAATTCAATCAGTCCCGGCCACGTGATGAACAGATGCCATGGCTGGCCGCCCTGGTGTGCTGTTCCCTCTTCGACGTTGCGCTGCACGACGCTTACGGGATCCTGCATCAAGTCCCGACCTACGAGACATATACGGCACAATTCATGACCCGCGATTTGAGCTGGTACTTTTCCTCGGAAGGAGATCACGGTCAGGCATTCAAAGGACGTTATCCCGCCGCGTTTCTGATTCCGAATCCGCCGAAACAACTGCGTGCCTGGCATTTGGTCGGAGGATTGGACCTGCTCGACCCAACAGAACTCACAGGCAAGGAACCGAATGATGGCTATCCAGTCCTGTTGCCCGATTGGATCGATCGTGACGGGTTGCTATGCCTGAAGATCAAGCTGCGAGGCAATGATCCAGACTGGGATTACAATCGCATCATCAAGGTTGGGCGGATTGCTGTCGGGAAGGGTGTCCAGTGGCTCACTGCGGACTTCAACTGCACCGTGAGCGATCCCGATTACGTGAACACAATGCTGGACCGGCTCCGAGAGGAGCATCCGCGGGTTTACGGAATGATTCTCTACGTCGAGCAGCCGTTTCCCTACGACCTGGAAGACCACCGAATCGACGTGCACAGCGTGTCCGCGCGCAAGCCGCTTTTTCTCGACGAAAGCGCGCACGATTGGCGGCTGGTGAAGCTCGGCCAGGAACTCGGCTGGTCTGGCGTGGCGCTCAAAACCTGCAAAACCCAGACAGGGGCGCTGCTCAGCGCCTGCTGGGCCAAAGCCCACGGAATGACGCTCATGGTGCAGGACTTGACCAACCCGATGCTCGCGCAGATTCCTCACCTGCTGCTGGCCGCGCATGTCGGCACGATCATGGGTGTGGAAACCAATGCCATGCAATTCTACCCTGAAGCTTCACGCCCGGAGCAGGCGGTTCATCCGGGCGTTTACCAGAGGCGGGCGGGCGTCGTAGACCTCTCAACCATTATAGGACCGGGCTTTGGCTACCGCGTTGCAGAAATGCAAAAGTCCTTGCCGGAGCCGTCGATCAACACGCGCGGCTAGCGGTTCATCGAAAAAAATTCGACCGGTTGGGGAACAATCACCCCCTTCACAACTCTTATTGTTGTGCCCGTAATCCGAGCCGAAACCTTGTTATTGCCGCAAATCTGCTTTAATATTCGCTTATCCTGTATGTGCAACGTCGTATTTCTCGCACCGCTGCGAACAATTTTCCGCCTCCTCCTTGTTTCCGCCACTTTTTGGGCCTGTTTCAGCGCGCCTGCCGCCGTTACCACCGTGACGATTACGTCCTCTAACCTCTTTTTGTTTACGCCAAGCAATAGTGTGATCAATGCCGGAGACACGATTACCTGGAGGAATTCCAGCACAATTATTCATGATTCGACTCACAACGGTACTCCACGCTTGTGGCAAAGCGGCAACATCGGTCCTACGGCCGCGTTTTCGTTCACCTTTACAAATGCCGGGACCTTTCCCTACTTCTGCGCCGTACATGTGGCGCTGCATCCCGAGCAGAAAGGGAACGTGATCGTAAATAGTGCGAACAAGCCGCCGTCCGTCTCCCTGACCGACCCGACCAACAATCAGCATTTCTTTGCCCCGGCTACTTTCGCGTTGCGCGCTGCGGCGACGGACGATGTA
>WNFL01227460.1_pt1 | contig 13225 bp, 9 predicted proteins | sample 5400361 | NCBI WGS metagenome assembly WNFL01 (sample SAMN13153351, study PRJNA577476) | soil metagenome | isolation source: 40 cm soil on Douglas fir-dominated hillslope | place: USA:California | collected 2013-09-17
GAGGATGTTGCCGAACTGCAGGCCGATCGTTGTGATGGCCGGAATCGACGAGTTGCGCAGCGCGTGCCGCAGCAGCACGCGCCATTCCGTGCAGCCGCGGGCGCGCGCAGACTTGACGTACTCGCTGCGGTACTCCTCGATCAGCCGGCCGCGGACCAGCCGCGTCAAGATGGCGGCGTATCCCCAGCCCAGCGACACCGCGGGCAGGACAAGCCCGGCGACCGACCCGTTGCTGATAGCCGGCAGGAGATGCAGCCGCACGCTGAACACCAGCACAAGGAGCAGGGCGAGGAAGAAGTAAGGAACCGCGACGCCAAGGAAGGACACCGCCCTGGCTACCCGGTCGGCCAGCGAGTTAGGGAAGACGCCGCCAAGCATGCCAAGCGGGACCCCGACGACGATGGCGACCAGCACCGCGGCTCCCGTGAGCTCCAGGGTGTCCGGGGTACGGGACAAGAGCTCATGCGCCACCGAGTTCTGGGTCAGGTACGACGTGCCCAGATTGCCGTGCAGCAGCTGGCCGATGAAGTGGAAGTACTGGCTCCACAGCGATTGATCCAGGCCGAGCTGCCGGCGCAGGTTCGTGAGCTGCGCCGGCGTCGCGTCGGTTCCGAACAGGATGATCTTCGCCGGGTCTCCAGGGACCAGGTGGATGAGCAGGAACGCGACGATGGTGATCCCGATGATGACCGGGATCGCCGTCGCCAGCCGACGGAGGACGAATGCCATCAGGTCACACGGTAGCCGAATGGAACGTGATGTATCCGTTCAGGGTCGTATGCAACCCCTTCACCGACGGGGCCATCGTGAAGGGCTCGTTGACATTCCACATGGGCAGGTAGATCGCATCCTTCATCAGCGTCGTGCAGACCTGCTCGTATATCCCGTCGCGCTTGCTGGCGTCGGCAGTGGCGTTCGCCTGTGCGATCGCCGAGTCGATCTTCGGGTTGTCGTAGTGCGACCAGTTGAATCCGGACTTGATCGCGTTGGAGTTGACCCAGATGTTGAGGAGGTACGGGTCGGTACCGTAGTAGCCGAACGCACCGAGGTTGTGCACGCCGGAATTGAACGAAGCCTGCGCCGTCGCGAATGGCTGCACGCTCGTCTTTGCGGTGAACCCGACCTTGTTCAGCTCGGAGATGACGAACTGAGTGGGGAGCTCGAAACCGGCGTTGCTGAACAAGATGACATTCAGGGCCAGTTGTTTGCCGTTCTTGGTGCGGACTCCTCCCGAGCCCATGGTCCAGCCGGCCTGGTTGAGCAGCGCGTTGGCCTTGGCAGGGTTGTAGGAGTACAGCTTGGCCGACGCCGCGCCGTAGCCAGGCGTGATCGGCGTCAGCACGCTGTGCGCGGCGGTATCCACGCCGAAGAGCACGTCCTTGACCAACTTCTCCTGGTTGACGGCGTACATGATGGCCTCGCGGACCCGCAGGTCGTCGGTCGGCGTCCTGCTCACGTTGATCGGCAGGCCAGCCGGCGTGCCAATCGACTGCACGGTCAACTGGTTGAACGTGCCCGCCTTCTGTGCCGCCGCGATGTCGTTCGGCGGCAGGCCCATCGCGATCTGCAGCTGCCCGGACTGCAGCGCGTTGTACCGGCCGCTGTCGTCGGTGACAATGCGGAACACCAGTTTGTCCAGCTTGGCAGGTCCGCTGCCAAAGACGGACGGGCCCCACTTGTAGGCCGGATTCTTGACCAGGTTCAGCTGATTGCCGGTCTGGTAGCTGACAAACTTGAACGGCCCGGTGCCGACGGGGTGGTTGCCGAATCCGGTCGGCCCGTACTTCTTCAGCGCGCTCGGCGAGGCGATGCCGAAGTTGCCAGCTGCCTGCTGGTGCAGGAACGAGGCATTCGGCTGGCTGAACACGATCTGGCAGGTGAACTGATCGATGATCTTCGTTTCCTTGTAGGGCCCGAGGGCGCCAAGACCGCTCTTGGATTTGGTGGCCGGATCGACTACGTGGTCGTAGGTGGCCTTTACCGCGGTGGCGTCGAACTTGGTGCCGTCATGGAAGGTCACGTCCTTGCGCAGCTTGAACGTATAGACCGAGGCGTCCGGCGACACCGTGTAGCTCTCGGCCAGGCCAGGGACGAACTGACTGCCAGTGCCGCCCGGGCCCGGCAGCCACCACACCAGCGGGTCGAACATGGCCATGCTGAGGAGCAGCGTGAGTGCCAGGCCGGTTGCGCCGGGGTCCAGCGTGTCGGGCGGAGCCGGGATGCCCATCGTCAGGGTTCCGCCCGGCTTTCCAGTGCCTGCCGATCCGGACGGCGAGGTGCTGCTGGCGCACGCGGCCAGCAGCGGTGACAGCCCCAGGCCCGCTGCGAGCGTGGCGCCGACGCCCAGCAGTCGCCGTCGCGACAGTAGGTCGGCCTGCATCGCATGCAGGCCCGATGCATGTATCTGGCCAGGGGCCGGGTGAGGGGACAGGTCAGTCATCAGCGGCGCTCCTTGGGTTACCAGATATGGCGAGACGGCGTGCCGAAACCTGAGTATGCTGTATATTGTATACGTAGTCAAGTAATGTATGTGGAACTGTTCTCAAATAGGTAGTATTCAGAGCCATTACTGTAACTTACTCCCCGGGGGTTCCTGGTCGAAGCGAGTTTGCGTATACAGGTGACTGTCAGCGGTTCTGCGCATCTAACTGGCTCTGGATGCGGCTTCGCACGCTGAGCACGTGGTGACGCGCCGCCGCCTCGGCGAGCTCAGGATCGCCTGACTCGATCGCCGCGATTAGCCAATGGTGCTCTGACCAGGCCTCCGGCATGCGCAACGGGGCTTTTTGCCGCAGCAGCCACTGGCCGCGCTTGACCATCGGGATGGCCATCGCGATGAGGTAGCTGTTGCCGGTCATCTCGAAGATGAGCGAGTGCAACTCGGTATGCATTTCGGACAAAGTGTCTAGTTCAAGGCTGTCCGCAGAGCTTTGCACGTCGGCCAGGATCTGCTTCATCCGGCCGGTGTGAGCGGGGTTCGCCTGCCCGGCGGCGAGCCGCGCGCCAAGCGGCTCAAGTGCCAGCCGGACTTCGAAGAGGTCGGCCGCCTGGCTGGCCGACAGTGTGGCGACGAATGAACCGCGGCGGACGGTGACGTCGAGAAAGCCTTCCGCCTCCAGCATCCTGATGGCCTCGCGGATGGGATTCCTCGATACCCCGAGCAACTCTGCGAGGCGGTCCTCGATGAGCCGCTCGCCCGGCGGCAGGGTGCCGTCCAGGATCAGGCGGCGCAACTCGGTCGCCACAAGGTCCCGCAACGGCAAATGCGCCCTGCCGACGCTCCCCGCGGGGATGGATGGAGGCATAGTTCGTCTATTGTATGCAACCTGTACCGCGGTCCGGCCAGCTACTGCCGCCAAGCCCGCAGAATTGGCGCTCTCCCCTGTCGACAAAGCGCATCCTCAGTCGGCAAGCCCCGATAGCTGCTGCGCTCCGAGCACCGTGGGCTTTGCGCCGACTCAGGAAGCTGGTCGCTGGCCAGGCCGGAGCTCAGCGTGCGCGACTTCGTACGCGGTGGCGTTCTGGAGGAACTGGCTGACGGCGCTGTTGAACTGCTCCGCCATGACCATTCGCCCTGACACTCCTTCATGCGTCGTCGCCACAGATCCGCCAGAATTGCAGGGGCCGGATCAGGGTCAGCGCGGGTCCACCATGTGAGCGTCGGCCAGGAAACAGTGCTAGTCCTGCTGGAGGCATGCGTGCAGCACATTCTCGCGCTGTCGCGCACAGCGGTCGTCATCCGGCACTGGTTCGAGATCGACCTGGATGATGCCTCCATGGAGCACGGCGTCCGGATCGAGCTGCGGGAACTGGCGGCTCATCCACGCAGAGGTAGCGAGTCGGCCGCGCAACTCGTGGTCGTGGACCGGCCGCTGTGGCGCGCTGACCTATTTGATCGTCTAACCGACTCGCGCACTGTCATCCGTGGTTCCTGGGCCATGAGCCCTGCCTGCGGGTCTGGGATACGAAGCTGACTGCTGATCCATGGAGTTGGCTCGGGGACCAGTTCACTCAGCTGGGCGCGGAGGACGGTAGCGCGCTATGGCCGGTTGACCCAGCCGATGTCTCGGAGCTCAGTCGGCTGTCGGCCAGCATCGTGTCGCTGGCCAGGCAGCTCGGACCTGATCGCTGCAGGTCCGCAGCCCAGTGCTATGAGCTGACCCGGGACGCAGCTGACTCTGTCCGGCTGATGATCGACTATCTGCGCCGACCAGACCTGCTCGATGAGGAGCGGGTGGCTCCGTGGCGGCGCGCCGGACGGACAGACGCCGCGCCGTCCGAGGAGGCGACTGCGCCGCCCGCCACACCGGACGTCGCACAATCCGGGTCGTAATAAGGGTCTTAGCTTCGAAGCTGGCGGATTAATCGAGCTGGACCGCCTGTCCCAGTCCTCGTTCCTCGGCAAGGCGGGTGGCGAGCTCGCCGCGGAGAAGTCCTGCAGCGCAAGGCCGGTGGCATCGAAGACGGCTAGCTGGAGGTCATAGATCCTGCCGGGAGCAAGCCCGGCAATCACCTCGCCAATGGAGGACTGATGCTTCTGTTCGCGGAAGAATCCGGGCGCACCGCGTGCTGGCCTTCGCCCAGGTGGCTGCCGTCACCGCAGCGCCGCGGCAGGTGGGCGCTCGCGCAGCGCGCCGTAGGCGAAGAAGTACGCGGGCACCCGCCTCAGCCACGGCACTGTGGTGAGTATCCGCACCAGCCGGGGCGGTCGTGTCCGGTCGGCCCCGGCGCCGAAGGCATGGCGGCCCGCCAGGATGGGCTCGATGACCCGGGCATGGACCAGCCGCTGCAGCGCTTGCGTCGCTGCCGTGGTCGGCCACCGGCGGCGCTGGACGGCGCGTACCTCCCGCGCCCTGACGGTGCCCGCGCGCAGCGGCTCGGCGAGGTGGCGGGCCGCGGCGACGGCGTCCTCGACCGCGAGGTTGATGCCGATCCCGAAGACCGGCGACATGGCGTGTGCCGCGTCGCCGATGCACAGCAGACCGGGACGGTGCCAGCGGCGCAGCCGCTCGAGCCGCACGTCTAGCAGCTTCACCTCGTCCCAGGAGCGCAACGTCCGGGTACGGTCCGCCAGCCACGGCGCCACGGTGGCGAACTCGGCCATGAAGCGCTCCAGCCCGGCGGCGCGGCGCCGGGCGTCCGTCCCCTTGGGAATGAGCGCGGCGCACTGCCAATATCGGCCGCGGTCGATCATGGCAGTGATGAAACGGTCGCCCGCGTTCCCCACCAGGCCCTGCGGGTCGTCCGCGCGGCGCGGCAGCCGGAACCACCACGCGTCCATGGGGCACGCGAAGCTCCGGAGCCGCAGCTCCGGCAGGTCCCGTGCGAGCGAGTCCCGGCCATCGCAGGCCACTGTCAGGGTGGCCCGCAGCTCGCCGGTCCTGCCATCGGCGGTCTGGTAGCGCACTCCCGTCACCCGGCCGCATTCGCGCAGGAATCCGGTCGCCTCGGTATTCAAGCGCAGGCTGAAAGTCGGCTCGCGCCGAGCCTCGTCCGCGAGCAGGTTGAGCAGGTCCCACTGCGGGACCATGGCGATGTAGTTATACGGCGGCCGCAGCACGCTGAGGTCGCCCACAGTGAGCAGCGGGCCGCCAGGCCCGGTCGGCAGCCGGAGGGTGTTTACCCGCCGCTGCGGGAGCGCGGCGAACCGGTCGCCGAGCCCGAGCTCATCCAGGAGCGAGAGTGTGCTGGGATGCACAGTGTCGCCACGGAAATCGCGCAGGAAGTCCCCGTGCTTTTCCAGGACAGTAACCTCCACACCCGACCGGGCCAGCAGCAGCCCGAGGACCATTCCGGCAGGCCCGCCGCCCACCACGCAGCATGTTGTCCGCTCCTCCATCACTCCCTCATTCTTTACGGTGCACGAGCCATCCACACGGGGAAGACCCCTGACCCCCTGGTTCCGAATTGCGAGGTAACTTCAGGCTTTGGTATCGCTCGAAGCTGCTGGGCTCGCCGGTGTAACTGGCGCGAAGCGGCTTCGCGTGCTCTTGCGGAGGGCAGGCAGCCCAGATCATGGGCGGCTGGCCGGTCTTCGGCGCCGCGTGCGACGGGCTTGTATCGCTCTGGTGCCGGGCGGCTCATCTGTCATGATCTCGGTGCCGTCGCCGAACCACTTCTGGTTCACCGTGGAGCGGTGAAGTCCGGTCCCACGAGATCGGGGGCACGCCACCGGCCCTGGCTGGTCTGGTCAGCGACCGGCGCCTCTTCTTCTGCCTGGCCGCCAGGTGCTGCTGGCGCACCGGCCGCGTCTTGTGCACGGCCTGCGGGACGGCGGGGAACTCGAATTGACTCCCCCCATAACCAATGAATTCAACCCGCCGCCCCCGGGCGGTCCGGTCTGTCCGGTCCGGCACTGGCCTGCGCCGCAGGTGCCTGTACCCCGACCCGGGCCGCACGCACCCCTGCGACATGCGGCCGCGTGGCCGCCACGGACCTGATGGCCGAGCGGGGACTCGGCGACATGTCGATTGAGGAGGTCGCATGCCGCGCCGGCGTCGGCAAAGCTACGATCTGCCGGCGCTGGCCGTCACGCGGCGCGCTGGCGCTCGACGCGTTCCTTGCCGAATTTCCCGGGCAGCAACAGCTACCCGACACCGGGACACTCCGCGGTGACCTGCTCACAGCTCTGCGAGCCTGGATCAGGTCCGTGACGCAGACGAGTGGGGGGCCGATGCTCTCGGGCCTGATCGCCGAGGTACAGCAGGATCGCGCTCTCGCCGCCACCTGGCGGGACCAGGTGGTGGAGGCGCTGCGGGCCCAATACGCGATCATGCTCGACCGGGCGATCAGCCGCGGCGAGATACCGGCCGACACCGATAAGGACGTGGTACTCGACTTGCTATACGGACCCGCCTACCATCGACTGCTGCACGGGCAGCGGCCGCTTACCGATCAGTTCGCCCGGCGGGTGGTGGATCTCATCGTCGCGGCATTGACGGCGGATCGTCCAGGCCTGGGCCGGCCCGCGACGGACCGGCCTAGCCCGGCGACCACGTCACGAGGCGAGGCGCACCAGTGACAGGGTGGCCGCCCGCGTCGGCCAGCAGCAGCCGCGGTCGCCCGCTCGGACCGGTGACCGCGGTCATTCTCGAATCGGGGAGCGCCGTCCCGCTCGCTGCACCTGGCTAACTCTCCGTGACGACGAACGCCTGTCTGTGACCGGAACTGCCGGGGTAACCTCCGCCGGCGCTGCAGTTGCCCGCCGAGGTGCACGACACCGATTGGCCCTGTCTGGCGGTGCGCCAGGTGCCGTTCACCTCGCTGACCACGAATGCCTGCATGCGCTTGGAACTGTCGGTGTAGGTGCCGCCAGCGCTGCAATTGCCCGCCGAGGCGCACGACATCGAAATGAGGTAGGCGATCCGGCCCGTGTTGAGGGCGGCGGTGCCGGGGACCTCGATGGCGGTGTGCCAGGTGCCGTTCACCTCGCTGACCACGAACGCATGCAAGTAGCCGGTGAAGTAGGACCCACCGGCGCTGCAGTTGCCCGCCGAGGCGCACGAGACCGAATAGACGTATGCGCTCCCGCCCGTGTTGAGGGCGGCGGTGCCGGGCACCTGCCTGGCGGTGCGCCAGGTGCCGTTGACCTGGCTGACCACGAACACCTGCTGGTTTCCGGAGCTGTCGTGGTAGGAGCCGCCTGCGCTGCAGTTGCCCGCCGAGCCGCACGACACAGAAGTGACGTATGCGCCGTAGCCGTGGGGGTCGAGGGCGGCGGTGCCGGGCACCTCTGTGGCGTTGCGCCAGGTGCCGTTAATCTGGCTGACCACGAACGGCTTGGAGGCAAAGGAACTGCTGCCGATGTATTGTCCGCCGGCGCTGCAGTTGCCCGCCGAGGTGCACGACACCGAGGTGACTCCCGCGTTCCCGCGCTGGTTCAGGGCGGCTGTGCCGGGTACCTCCCTGGCGGTGCGCCAGGTGCCGTTCACCTGGCTGACCACGAACGCCTGATAGTGGAAGGAGCCGTCCTTGTAGAACCCCCCGGCGCTGCAGTTGCCCGCCGAGGTGCACGACACCGAATTGATTTCTGCGTTCCCGTGCGGGTTGAGGGCGGCAGTGCCCGGTACTTGGATGGCGGTGCGCCAGGTGCCGTTCACCTGGCTGACCACGAACGCCTGGGTGTGCCCGTAACTGTCGGTGGTGTAGTACCCCCCGGCGCTGCAATTGCCCGCCGAGCCGCATGAGAGCGAAAAGATATTCGCGTTACCGCCCTTGTTGAGGGCGGCGGAGCCCGGCACCTCCACGGCGGTGCGCCAGGTGCCATTCACCTCACTGACCACGAACACCTGATGGCGCCCGGAACTGTCGGTGTAGTAACCCCCGGCGCTGCAATTGCCCACCGAGGCGCACGACACCGATTGGACCTGCGCTTCCCCGCCCTTATTCAGGGTGGCGGCACCAGGCACCTTCTGCGCCGTGTGCCAGGTTCCTCCCGCGGCGGGGGCCCGGGCACCAGCGGCCATCCGCGTCCCGGCCACCGCCTGACCGGCTCCGGCATACACCAGCGGGCAGACCGCGGCCGCAACGGCGATCATCATGGCGGCGGAGCGTCCTGCAGCCATCATCAACCTCTCTGTGTCCATGCGCGGAAGCGCGAAGCGGGCACGTCGAGGCTAGCGCAATTCACCGGGAATCGTACGTTTTTGGATCAGCTGACAGAACAATGAAGGCCAGGAAAGACGGTCCATTGATGCGCCCGTCACGCCTGCCGTGCCTCACGAGAGGCCCTTGGTGCTCCGAGGCCTCGTCCCTTCCGCCTACCGGCCGGTGCTCGCCAACGGGTGTTCCGGCGACTGATCCTCGGCTTCGCGGTCTCGTACCTCGGGGACGGGATGAGCTTCGTCGCTGTGGCGTGGCTCGCCATCCAGCTCGCACCGCAGGCCACCGCGGTGCCTGTGGGTCGGCGGCGCGGTGGCCGCGTACACGTTGCCGGGCGTAGTGGGCGCGCTGGTGTTCGGTCGCCGTCTGCGCTGGCTCCGGCCAGGCGGCTACTGCTCGCCGACAACGTTGTGCGCGGCGTGTTTCTCGGCGCCGTACCGCTCGCCTGGCTCGCCGGGCCACTTACGCTGCTGTTGTACGTCGTGCTGCTCGCGTCCGTCTGCGTCCGCCGCCATCCGCGCGGCCCCATCTGCAGCTGAGATCGATCTCGTCTCAGCCGTCAGTCAGGCCCGCGAGCGCCGGACCGCTCAGCGCAGCTGGTTGATGCGGATCAGGTTGCCCGCAGGATCGCGGAAGGCGCAGTCGCGAACGCCGTAAGGCTGCTCGGTCGGCTCCTGGACGACCTCGGCGCCGCCGGCCTGCAGCCTTGCGAAGATGCCATCGAGGTCGTCGGTGGCCAGGGTGATGATGGCGTATGTTCCCTTGGCCATCATCTCGGTGATGGTGCGGCGCTCGTCGTCGGTGATGCCGGGGTCGGCGGCCGGCGGGTGCAGGACGATGGACGTGCCACCCGACGTCGTTGCGGACCTCGAAGCCGAGCGTGTCGCGGTAGAAGGCCAGGGAGGCGCCCGGGTCGTCATGCGGCAGGAAGGTCGAGTGGATTCTGATGTCCATGGCGGTCAGGCTAGCTGCGGCTCGGTGACCCGCGCTTCTCGATTCCTGATCGGTCCGGTCACCTGTTTCGCCACGCACGACGGCATCCGCCGTCGCGAGCGCCGCGTGCCGCCGGTAGGCGCTGGTCTGCGCGGACAGTTCGGATGCGTTCGGTGCTGCCGGGGAAGGTGACGGCGGTGGTGCGTAATGCGAGCGCTCTGGGCGCGGCACCGCGGCGGCCGCGCTCAGATTGGTGGCCCGCTCGCGCGGGCGCGCCGCCCTGGCCGATAGGTTCGCTCAGATCAACCGGACAGGCAACCGACGTACTGAGCGGCGCTCGTTGAGATCATGCTGCGTCACTGGGACAGACGGCCGGTCAAAGGTCATCGGGCTCATACGCGTGGCGCTCACATTCCCCTACCTGCTGGGCGGGATGAACCTCCGTGTATGTTGTCAGCTAACGTGACTATAAATCCGTCTCCTCATGGCTGCAAGCAACAACCGCGAGCGCACACGCACGGTGAGCAAATGGTCGTTCTGCAAACTTGCACTCAGCTCGTGGAATCGCTCCGGCCGCTTGCTCGCCGAGTGGGTGCAGAACTCAAAGGATCACTCAAGGCCGACCGCGTGGCCTGGCATCGCCTGAATCGGGCTCTCCCGAACTGAGAAACCAGCACCATGCCAGCGCTCAGCCGGAAATCCAGTCTGTGACAACCTGCCATGACGCCGTGCTGCCGGCCGGCCGGAAGCGGAGGCTGACGGGCCCGGATCCCGGCGAGGTGACGCTGAACTGCCCGAGCTCGTCCGCTGTCACGGTTCGCTGCAGACCGCCGTACCGGATCTCGACGTCGCCGGGGCGCGCCGGGACCAGCCGCCCGGCGATTCGGCGCTCCGGCCCACCAGCGGAGAGCTCCAGCTCGATGCTGAGATCACTGGCCTGGAACGTGAGCAGCCGCGGCTGGCCTGAGCCGCGCACGACCTCAGCCGCCTGGGTGTCGGCCGAGTCGAAGACAAGCTCGGCCAGCTCAGCGTCGATCGTGCGCCAGCCGAAGATTTCCATCGCGTCACGCAGCAGGCGAAGCGGGATTGGATCGAGTAGCTGCTCGGCACTCTTCAGCTCTCGCTCGAGCTCGTCATCGTCCGGCATGCGTTCCTCCCTCCGCTGGCCGGCGTCACGGTCGTGCCGGACTGCCCGCGGCATCGGGCTCGGCCAGCAGCGCCCGGAGTTGCTGCAGGCAGCGGGCCCGGGTGGGACCGATACTGCCGACGGCGATATCCAGCGTCACAGCTACATCGGCGTAACTCGGCGGCGGTGACGCAATGAGCATGCGCAGGAGCTGCTGGCAGCGGCCAGGGAGCCGGCAGAAGGCCGACCACACCTGACGCAATCGCCGTGCCCGTGCCGCGCCTTCCTCGGACTCGATCACCGCATCCTCTGGTGTTCCCTGGTTGCTTCCCCGGTCGAGTATGGACGGATTGTCGGTAACGGTTGTCCGGGTACCCAGACGGATCACTTTGAGCGACTCGTTCCTCGCCGTCGTCGCGAGCCACGCGCCGACTCGCTCAGGCTCCTTCAGCCGGGACACATTCTCGGTGAGCCGCAACCAGGTGGTCTGGAAGACCTCTTCCGCATCGGCCGTGCCGAGGTGGTGTGCGCGGGCTATGGACCAGACCAGCCCACCGAACCGCTGGACCAGCGCGGCCCAGGCCGCCTCGTCGCCGCCGGCGGCGGACCTGACAAGGACACCGGAGTCATCAGCGTGAACGGTCATGCCAGCCTCGCGTCTCGGGTTCCTCATCCTACGTCCGCCGCGGCAGCCCGCACGATCTCGTCCCGTCGACGCGCTGCGGCGTTTCGGCGCGGGCGGCGCGGGCTAACGGAGCACTCGCAGCACCTCCTGGTCCGCCTCGTCACGGATGGTTGTCGCGTACCGGTCGAGCAGATCCCATGCTGCCCGCCGGGCGTCGGACATCTCTCCTATACGCGTCATATGTGCAGCAACCATGCCGGCCAGGAACGGCGTGGCGAAGGACGTGCCGCTCCACTGGGCCCGCCCATCGAACGTGACGACGTTCCCCTTGTGGATGGGCGTGACACAGCCGCAGTAAGGATAAAGCGGCGGATGGTAGTACCGGCACGCAGTATAGGAATCGTGCTGGTAGGCATACTGCCCGGGCCGGAACAGGTTGATGACATCCTCGCCGTAGGTGAAGACCGTAACCCAGTCCCCGTGGTTGCTGAAGCACGCGCGGCCCCTGCCGTCGCGCCGCAGCGCCCCGACGGATATAACCCCGGGATGGCCCGGTGCGGAGGCGGCGGGCCAGAACAGGTTCTGGCTGGTACCGTCGTTGCCGGCGGCCGCGATCAGCACTGTGCCGCGTTGATCGGTCGCGAGCCTGTCGAGCAACGGCGCAAGACCCATGAGCTCCTGGTTGTCGAGGCTGGTTGCGCCCGCGGACAGGCTGATGATGTGCGGCCAGGGCTTGCCCGGGCCCCCCGCTTCATCCTCCAGCCGCGAAAGGATCAGCCCGCCGAGATCTTCCTCCAGGAGCGTGCCGGCGTTCTGCAGCGCGCTGGACACCGTCACCTCGACGCCTGCAGCCGCGGACCGGAGCACTCCCGCAATGAACGTGCCGTGGCCCGCGTACTCCTTGATCAGCCCATCCGGGTCAAGGGGCACCCTCGGTTCCTCGTCCGGCAGCACTCTGACACCGGCCAGCATCGGATGACCGCGAGCGAAGTCCTCCTGGAAGCCGGTATCGATAACGAAGACCGATATCCCCTCACCGGTCCTGGTCGGTTGAGGATCGGGCCAGAGCGGCGTGACCGGCGGCACCGCGCGCGGTTCGCCGGCCGGGCACAGGTTGACCGGGGCAATGGACACCAGGTGATTAGGGGTTACCATGCTGCGCCGCAGCCCGGCTGGCTCGTCCCGCTGGGCCGCCGCGTTGAGCCTGCCCACCTCGGTGGGGATGTGGGTAACATTCTCGACGGTGAGCTTGCGCAGGCCTGGTACGCGACTGTCGTCGACCCTGGCGCGGGCGTGCGGCAGTATCAGGTGCATGTCAGCCTCGCGCGCAAGCATTGTGTTCGCTTCGTACACGTAACTGGGCGGAATACCAGAGCCTGGTGTCGCCTCGTCAGGCGCCACCAAGAAATTCGTGAGCGGATTCCGTCGCCGCACCTCCGCGAGCTGCTCCCAGAACCGCGCGTACGGGTCGCGGGCGCCGTCGGTCACTGCACTCATAGCGTTTCCTCCCCAGCACATCCAGGCTCTCCCCAACGAAGACCCGCACAGCGCACTCGTGATACAAGCCGTAGACGTCACGGGCGTCAACCTCTAACATCCATCCGTGTCCAGCACCGTGGGAGACGGCAGTTCCGATGGCGATCCTGACGGCTTGCTGACCCTGGTCTTCGCCCGGCCCCAAGACGCGCTGGCCGCCGCGCACGCCCAGCTGGCCAATCGGCCTTCCGCGTACAGCGCCTCCATCGCCTACCAGGCGATCGGGCTGGTCGAACGGGATTTCGGCGATGCCTCAGCAGCCATCGGCCACCTGCGGCGTGCGGTACGGCTGGCCAGGCAGTCCGGTTCCAGTGACCGCGAGGGCGATGCCCTCGCCGCACTGGGAATCGCGCTCATCCACGGTGGCAGGACGGTGGCCGGCCTGCACGCACTGCAGACGGCAG
>WNFL01318463.1_pt1 | contig 13224 bp, 19 predicted proteins | sample 5400361 | NCBI WGS metagenome assembly WNFL01 (sample SAMN13153351, study PRJNA577476) | soil metagenome | isolation source: 40 cm soil on Douglas fir-dominated hillslope | place: USA:California | collected 2013-09-17
AATTAGAATTACTAAGCCTTAAGGATAAATTTTTCTATTACGTCCGCAACGCCGTCTTCTTCAACAGATGGAGCAATATAATCAGCAATCGCTTTTAGATCTTCTACTGCGTTACCCATGGCCACTTTAAGCCCACATGCCATTAAAAGCGGGAAATCATTATAATGGTCCCCGATAGCTATCATTTCATTAGTTGAGATGCTCAAAATATCTGCTAATTTTAATATTGAGTGTTGTTTTGTTGCATCTGCATTAGTGACATAGACATCATATAATCCTTTTTCTATAGAGGACGTTTCAACTGCCAAAAGTTGTGGGAAATTTGATTTGATTTGCATAACAATCTCTTTTGCTTCTGCCGGAAAAAAAGAAGAAATCCGAACCTTTCTGACTCGTATGTTTTCTGAAACAGATTTTACATCCCTCAGTCTACCTGCCGATGTTGCTAATCCTATAGATTTTGGATTATAAGGTTTTAGAAATAATAACAGTTGATTAGTAGTATTTGAGTCAAAAGTCGATTCCCAAATGATCAATTTGTTTGCCACATCATAAATACCTGCACCGTTATCTATAATTACAAAACCTACTCCATTAAGTTGTTTTAATAATATATCTAAAAGAGATAGAGATCGGCCTGAGACTAAAGCGAAGATTACGCCTTTATTTTGTGCATTTTCTATTGCTTTTATTACTTTGGGAGAAATTGTGTCTTTTCCAACTACTACAAGAGTCCCATCTATATCTGAAACAATTGCCTTGTATTTCATTTAGACTTCGCTTCTACCTTCCATGGCACGTTGGAGAGTGATGTCATCTGCATATTCTATATCTGCACCTACTGGCAATCCCCTACCTATTCTTGTTATTCTTAGTTGCGAATCCAAAGCTTTCAATTGCTTCGCCAAGAACATAGCTGTTGCCTCCCCTTCCATAGTAGGATTCGTAGCGAGTATAATTTCCATAATCCCTAATTCATTATTCCTAATTCTAGTTAGCAACTGAGAAATATATATCTCATCCGGCCCAATGTTATTCAGGGGATCTATCCTTCCATGCAATACGTGATATATACCTTTATAACGTCCATTCTTTTCAAGCGCTAGGACATCTAAGGGCTCTTCTACTACACAAATAGTAGATTTATCACGGTGTGGATCAGAACAGATGCTGCATGGATTTGTCTCATCAATAGACATGCAGATAGAACAAATAGTAGTCCCTTTTTTAAGTCCCTCAACTGATTGAGAAAACCTATCCAGTTCTCCTTGCGGAACATGCAATAAGTAAAAGGTGAGACGCTGAGCTGTTTTAGGACCAACTCCGGGTAACCTTTCAAATGACTCAATTAAATTTTGTATTGCTTTTGGAATCCTCATTCCTTATCTTCTGGTGACTATTGACTAGTGGCTAGTGGCTAATTGCTGTAACTCTTGTCCTATTGTTTTTGCAATTGAGATAATCTCTAATTTTTTAAATCCCTTTTCAGGAGCAACATATACAGAATCTGTAACAAATACTTTTTTTACTTTAGAATTCTGTAACACAACATGTGCTTCTTCTGAGAAGACTGCGTGTGTTGCGAAAACATAAATATCTGAAATACCATTTTTTTCTAAAACACTCGCAGCAGCTACGATTGTCTTGCCTGATGAAATCATGTCATCAACCATGAATGCTATTTTTTTCCCTTTTACTGACCCTTCACCAAAAGATGTAGATGAGATTGCACCGCTTTCCAAATCTCTATCTTTTTCAATAGCTGCATATGGCATGTCATCTAAAAGTTCTGATAACTTTTTAATTCTGGCAATTCCTCCCATGTCTGGAGAGACCAAAACACAAGAGGGATTCATTATTCCCTTTATTTGCGTAGCAAATAAAGGGAGGGCAGATAAATGGCTAACTGGAATATGAAAAAGTTCTGGAATCTTAATAGAATGCATATCAAAACTAACAAGCCTATCTACCCCTACCTCTTCCAAAATTCTTATAATAACCTCCAAAGATACTGCTTCACCTTCACGAAAAACATGATCTTGCCTCTGATACCCAAAGTATGGGACAACAGCAGTTACTGTCTCTGCTCCACTTCTTTTTAAAGCATCTACTAGAAAGAAGAGTTCCATGTAATTTGTATCAACTGGAGTATTTGCAGATTGAATAACAACAGCATGCTCATCTACAACACGCTCATCAATCCTAATTCTCCTCTCTCCATCAGGAAATACATGTACCTCAATTGGAGATAGTTTTTTATTAAGAAAAGACGCAACTTTTGTTGCCAATACCTGGCTAGAACCTCCGCTAAACAACTTCATTTACTGTCCTCCTCCAAGAAGTCCGCCTAAGCCGCCACCCATTGATGCTAATTTTTTGGCTGCAACTTCCTGTGATTTCTTGATAGCTTCATTGAATGCGTCCTTTAAGTCATCATCACTTCTACCATTGCTCTCAAGGGAAAGAATTTTTTGATCACCACTAATAACTATCACTACACCATGTTTTTCAACATTAATGTGTTCTGCTTGCAATTCTTTTTGAATTGCCATTGCTTGATCCCGCATCTTTTTTAAATCTCCTAATTGTTGTAATGGATTAAACATATAATCACCTCCTAACCTTTTAATTCTATCAAAACTTTCAAGTTTTTTCCTGTGATCTCTTTAATTCCCTTTTCCAGTATTTCACGGGTCTTCGAATCGTCTAGCCTTTCTTTGTGAAATTTATATGCAGCCTCAAAAACTACTTGCCCGTCACCTATTGATTTGATTACACATCCTCGCAAGACACCTGCAACAGAGTGATTATATGGCTTGACCTTATATATAAGATTTTCTAGGAGCGAATTTCCAGCTCCTTTGTGCATCAACTCTTCTTGAGAACTATCGGTTTTGGCACTTTCTAATACTTTCTCAGGTTCTTCTTTTCTTAAAATAGCCTGTACTTTTAATGCCTTTTCCTCTTTGATTAAAGAGCTCATTGTATTTTTAGAACTCATTCTTGAATCTTGTCCTCCAGAGGCGGATCCGCCCATGGTGGAAATCATTAATCCTGAATCTTCTTTCTTACACCATTCCAAGACTGCAAGCTCAAGAGGAAGCTGAGGTAAGACAGAATATTTTATTTGCTGATAAGAAGAATCCAGAAGTGTTGATAATTCTTTTATATCTTGAATATCATATTTATCAGAATAACTAAATTTTAGATCATTTACTCCAAGCTTACTAAGCAATAAATCGTGAAGAGTAGATAATAAATTTACAACAAAAAGTTTCATGTCTACGCCCTGCTCTATTAGGTCTTTTATTATTGCAATACTTTCTTTTAAATCTTTTCTTTCAGGCGCAAGAACTATCAAAAAATTATTAACTGATAAAAGTATATGAGCTGATTTATATGATTGTTCAAACAGCTCTTGGGTTATTTTCTTCCCACCTGCTTTCATTACAATCTCTTCTAATATTTTTGCACTGTCTCTGAATCCACCATCCGAAAGTTTTGCAATTTCCAAAAGGACTTCTTTATCTATATCTAGATTCTCGCCTTTAACAATCCTTTCTAGAGAATGAACAATTTCTTTTTCTGTAGCCTTAGAGAAAGCAATATGAAAACATCTGGAAATAATAGTTGGTGGAACTTTTTGTGGCTCCGTAGTGCAGAAAATAAACATCACATGTGAAGGCGGCTCTTCTATAGTTTTTAAAAGCGCATTAAATGCCTCAGTAGTCAACATGTGCACTTCATCAATGATATAAACTTTTTTTTGAGCAGCAGCTGGAGCAAGCTTTACTTTATCTCGCAGATCCCTTATCTCGTCTATTCCCCTATTAGAAGCTCCGTCAATCTCCAAGACATCTATATTACTGCCATTAGTAATTATATGCATTGATCGCATGTATTATCAGGTTCAAAGTCTTTGACATGTCCAGTACAATTAACTACTTTTGCAATAATTCTGGCTGTAGAAGTTTTCCCGATTCCCTTAGGACCCGTGAATAAAAAGGCATGAGGAATTTCTTTGCTTGATAATACTGCTGTGAGTGTTTCTCTAACTTTTGTACTATCCAGATCTGATATTTTCTGAGTTCTATACTTTCGATAAAAAACCATAGCGACTAATAATATCAATAAGTAAATTGCAGATACAAGGAGGAATAAATTTTCTACTATAAATAAAGGGTGACAGGAAGGAAGGGTATCCCACTGGCGCGGAGTTCGCCTAGGCGAGCGAGCACCTGTGGGAGGGAATTCACTGGCAGGACCCTGACTAAGAAAAGTAGAAAATTTACTCCAGCCTTACTCATGGTGAACGCCTAACAAATGCAATAACCCGTGCTCTACAAGCTCATCAATCCTATCATCAACAAGCATATCCATTTTTGCAGCTTCATTTATCACAAAAGGGTAAGAAATGACAATATCTCCAAGCCTAAGCCTGTCTGTTGGCATTACTACATGATCCCCTTCAGTGGTAGAGAATGAAAGAATATTTCTAGTCTTATCTTCGCCTTTATATTTTTGAGAGAGAGAACGCATTTTTCTGTCTCCCACAATTGCAACAGAAACCTCAACAGGCCCTTTGACACCTTGACGCATCAAGACTTCAGTGGCTGTTTTGGTAATTTTTTTCCTGTTGGCTTGATACCTACTTTCAACGAAAATAAGCACTTCAACTAAATCTTTACCGGATTGTTTCATGCTGAGATTTTCTTAAGAAGCCGTGCTTTCCTTTTATCTTGTAACTTCTGAGCACGTGCAGCTGAAGGCTTTAAGTGAAATTGCCTTCTTTTTGCTTCCTGTACAATGCCTGCATCCATAACTTTGCGAGTAAATTTTCGTATAAGTGCATCATCGCTATCTCCCGGTTGTTTTTTGACAAAAACCATAATAAAAACACCCCCTTTACCCTTCAGCAGTTTTAATAACTACTAGAAGATCCCCCTAATTATACCACAGAATTTTTCACGAGACACTAAACAGAAGCTAACTTGGCCTAAACTGAGGCTTTTTTGCCTATTGGACCTGTAAGATGAATATGGAGATGGTCAATAATCTGAGCCCCTCCTCCATTAATTACAAGCCTATAACCTTTATTTTCAAGCTTTTGGTCTTTAACAATTTTTTGGATAACATTACGCAATTTATTGGTCAATTCTTCGTCTTTCAGCTCAAAAAAATCTTTAATATGTTTTTTTGGGATAATCAAGAGATGAATAGGTTTTATAGGATAGATATCAGGAAAGACCATGACATCATCATCTTCATAAGTAAACTCTTTTGGTATCTCCCTGTCTCTAATTTTACAAAAAATACAATCCATAATATTTATATATTCACTCTATTAAAGCAAATTTCTAAAATTATATTAAATAATGCGGGGAGGAACAATATTTTCGCAATTTTAACTTGCACCATACTTGGCTATTCCAACGGCTAAGCATGCAATTGAAAATAAGAAAATATTCGTTCCGACCAAAGCATTATACTCTAAGCATTAGAAATTTGCCTACATAGCTTCTACTACTTTTACTATCTCATTTAAACTCAATTGAGTAGGTACCATCTTTGGGTTTTTTGCAGAACCATTAAGTAGCATCTTTTTTGAAACGTGTAAATACCATGAGGCTTGAGGATCCATTTTATGAAGCTTTTCAGACACAAGCGTTAGATCTGCATTTTTTGTTATTCCTTCTTTAAAAGGCGTTGCTTTAATTCTAACAAACCCCTTGCGAGGATCCTTTTTAACCACAATCGCATATCCCATTTTTTGAGCTAATTTTATAGATGAATCATTTATAGTTTCAATGGCTATCCCTTTACCCCATTTTGTCATAAATTCTTTTCCTTTTTCTTTAATCTCTTTTTCTGCAAATATCCTATTTTCAAAGTTAGCAAGCTCTGCGTCCAGACAAAGCATTCCAAATTCGACATAATAGTTATTTTCATTTGGCTTATGAAACATTAATCCTTCCAGTAACCCGTAGAGTCCAAATTCATACTTATCTGAAGCAGGATTTTCCCAAAATACCTCTTTAAAATGATCTAATTCCACAACCCACTTAACAATCCTCTCAACAGCTCCTTTTTTTTGAACCATTTTCTCATTTTGAACTTTAAATTCTGAATTTTGAATTGAGTTAACGTATTCCCAACAAAGACTTGCAGCGCACACATTTTGATCTGAGGTCTGGTGATGATCTAAAGGCCCTAAGCCAGTATCCACATGAATTACTTCGTCATCTCCTATTAATTCTATTGGATCCGTTACTTCTTTTTTCAAAGGAGCAACTCTTTCTCCAGCTAAAACAAACATAACTTTTGCATTTTCCCATCCTGGCAGAAACTGCTTTAAAATCCATACAGAAGTTATTGCATCCCAATCCGGTGACGAATGTGTTACTATTATTTTCATATTTTTATAAACTCCTTACTTTCGTAATCTTTGAATAACTTCATCTAAAGTTAGAAGAACTACATTATCTTCTCCACGTTTTTTCCACTCAATTTGCTCTCCAGCTTTTGCGCTAACAACTAAACGCACAGGAATACCTACTAAATCAGCATCAGCAAATTTTTGGCCTGCTGATATATCCCTATCATCATACAAAACTTCAATCTCTTTTTCTTGTAAAGTTTTATAAACTCTATCTGCTCTATCGTCAGATTTTAGACTAATTAAATGTACCTGAAATGGAGCGACATCTTTAGGCCATGTAATCCCTTTTTCATCATGGAATATCTCAACTACAGTCGACATTGTACGGGCTAGTCCAATGCCATAACAACCCATGTAGTATGGCTTATGCTGACCCTCAACATCTGTAAATGCTGCGTCTTTCATTTTTGAGGAATAATGAAGACCTAATTGAAAAACATTCCCTACCTCGATACCCCTTTTGGCAACGAGTTTCTGACCATTCTCAGCAATATACCCCTCTTTTGCCATTGCAATATCATAAAATCTATCTGGCTCATCAAGATCACGTCCAAAATTAACATTGATTGAATGGTAATTAGTTTTGTTTGCACCCATTTCAAAATTCTTTCTTTCCTTCATTGATTTATCCATAAAAATTCTAACCTCTTTAGGTAAATTCAAAAGTCCGGCATATCCAACCTCTGCGCCTGTTACTTTTCTAACAGTCTCTGGGGATGCAAGTTTTAAAGTATAAACTTTTGCAGCATGTAAAAGTTTGGTTTCATTAATGTCATATCCACCTCTTACTGCCGCTGCAATAACTCTTCCATTTTCATCTTCAAAAAGAATTGTTTTTGTAGTTTTTTCTACAGGAATCTTTAAGAAATCAGCTAATTCTTCAACGCCAATAATTCCTTTCCCTTCGACTTCTTCTAGTTGCTTCTCTTCTTCAGTATCATTCATCTGAGGAGCCACAAATTTAGCAACTTCTTCATGCGCAGCATAGCTACCATCTTCTGTCATATAGAACTTAGACTCTCCAGCTTCAGACTCCACTACAAACTCATGGCAATACTCTCCTCCTATATAACCATTATCTGATTCAACTATAATTGTTTTAAGCCCTAGTCTTTCAAAGATTTTAGAATATGTGCGTTTCATTTTCTCATACTCTTTTTTGAAATCTTCTTCAGATACATGAAATGAATATGCGTCTTTCATGACAAATTCCCTGAGTCTTAAAAGTCCACCACGCGCTCTCATTTCATCCCGGAATTTGGTTGAGAATTGATATAAATTGAATGGTAAGTCTTTATATGAAAGTTGGAATTTTCTAACAACATCAACTAACATTTCTTCTGCAGTTCCGCCTAAAACAAATTCAAAATCATTACGATCTTTAATGGACATCAATTCAAACCCAACAGAAGTTGTCCTATTGGTCTCTTTCCACAATTCTTTTGGATGAAGTACGGGAGTAACCATCTCTTGACCACCAGATTTATCCATTTCTTCTTTAATTATGGCCTTAATTTTATCGTGTACCCGCATTCCAAGAGGTAAAAAATAATACCGTCCTGCAGTACTTTCTCTAATATATCCCGCTTGATACAACAATTTGTGTGATGCTAGAGCTGCATCTCTTGGAGTATCTTTTATTGTCTTCCCAAATAGTTTTGAATATCTCACGCTGTAAGTATACCAGGTATTTAGTGTGATCCTCAACTTTCTTGCTACTTTTTTACTATCTTGATAAAATAACTTTTATGCCGTCACCAGATATATTTCCAGGGCTTCAAGATCTGACTAATGCCGCTAGAACTACTGGAAGGGTAAGAGTGTTTGCTTCAAGAGGCTATATAGATCTTGATACAATACTGCCTCCAGAACCTCACGCTCTTAGAATATCATTAGCGCTTGAATCTGCGAATGTTGTTTTAATCAGATCTAATGGACAAGAAGCAACAATGAGCTATGATCTTATACGAAGAGACCCTGTATTATTCCGCGGATTTAATAGACGTGACATACAACCAATTTATGATAGTGCAACTGGCAGTGATGCGCACCCCTCTGTTGGTGAATCACTAGTATTGACGCTTGCTCAAGAACTAAAGGAAAAACCTACAAGAAATGGCACAAGAGACACAAGGGAAATAGTTATTGATCATGCTTTAAAAGTTGTTGAAGAGGTTTCTTACAGAGGGGATGCAACTTTAAGGCAAGAAGGAATTTCACTTGTTGACCCAGTCCTGAGAGGCGGAATAGGTACTACAACTGCCTCAGTGGTTGAATATACAACAGAAGGTGCAACTACAATCAGCGTAGATTTCAGTAATCCATCCAACATCTCATTAACCTCTTTGATATTTCGTCCTGAAAGCGCAATTCATGAACTTAGGGGGAAAAGGTCATCTCTCATAAAAGAAGGGTCTGGAATAACCCTAGAACCGGATAACGCTTCTCCACATACTCCCTACGAAACAAGACATCTTATTTATGTGGTATATAGAGCAATGCGTAATGCTGCTAGTGCGGGGACAATAAATCTTAAAGATAACCCAAATGCAAACCAGCTTCTAGGGACTCTCACTGAGTGTCTTGCAACCTATGGAAGACGCGGAGTAAAGTTTAATTAATTATTCTTTTCCTTAACTTTATGTCCCCCAAATTCGCGGCGGAGCGCAGCAATAAGACGCGCAGCGTATGAGTTTTTTATTTTTTCATCTTTTTGAGAATCCAGACGAAACTGCAAAGAATCCTCAATAACTTTGACTGGTACATTTTCTTCTTTTGCTGATTCAATAGTCCATCTGGCTTCTCCCGATTCTTCTATATGACCTTCTATATCACTCAGTTTGGGATTCTTTGTAAGGGCATCTGATGCCCTATCTAATAAAAACCCAGATACTAATGTCCCCTTTTGCCAAAGCCTGGAAACTTTATCAAGCTCTAATGCGTACTGGCTTTTTTCAAGAATACCAAAACCTTCACCTAGACTCTGCATAATTCCATATTCAATACCATTATGAACCATTTTTATAAAATGTCCTGCTCCCCCTGCTCCAAAATAATCATACCCCCCACCAGGTTTGGATAAAGTCTTCAGTATTGGTTGTATGTACTCATACGCACTTTTGTCGCCACCAACCATTAATGGAAATCCATTTTCTGCAGCTAGAATACCGCCTGATACTCCAACTCCTAAGTATTTAATGTTTTTTGTTTTTAATTCTTTGTAACGAGACTCTGTGTCTTTGTAGTATGAGTTTCCTCCGTCTACTACAATATCCCCTTCCTCAACATACTTTGAAATTTCATCTATTATTTCCTGCGTTGCACCGGCCGGCACCATAATCCAGATAATGCGAGGTTTGTCTAAGCGCTTAACTAACTCTTCAATAGTACTGGCAAAAGATAGTTTACCTTGATTTGTATTATGTATTATGTAGTATGTATTATGTATAACTTTTTCCTCATAACTCTTAATACTTAATACTTGATACTTAATACTATCGATCGCTTTCTGCGATCGATTCCAAACCACAACCTCATGTCCTCCTTCAAGTAGCTTAACTACCATCCTAGATCCCATTTTACCAAGTCCTATAAATCCAAGTCTCATAATTAGCTAGATCTTCCAAGAAGAATTGGAGTAAAAAAATTAACAACTTTTGTATTTACTTCCTTTATTTGATCAGGAAAATCTCTATAGTCATGTCCCATATTTTCTATTTCAACAAGTTCTTTCGGCTCTTTGGCTGCATGATAAATTTTCATTGTATCTTCAGGCAAGACAGCGCCATCAATTTTTCCAATAATAATAAGCTTTGGAGCTGAAATTTTTTTTACTTCACTTTCAACATCAAAATTACTTGCATCCTCCATAAATACAAGTGGTATCCTGGTTGGTCTATTATTAAACTTCCATTTATCAAACCACCCTGTTTCTTTCCAGTTATTAAGCTCGTCTTTAATCGCCGTAATTTTTTCAATTTTAGTATAGTAGGTGTAGAAATAGCGCAAACTGCTTTTACTTCATGCTTATGTGCGCTATAAATAACTGCTAACATTCCTCCAAGACTATGTCCCCAAATCCCAATATGGGACGCATCAATAAAAGGCAAACCTCTTAAATACTTAAATACATCCTCAATGTCTTTAAGGTAATGTGAAATACGATAGTCTTCTTCAACTGATCCTTGGCTTTCCCCTATTCCAGACGCATCAAATCTGATTGAAGCAATTCCTTCTCTAGCTAAATCATGCGAAAGCGCAACAATATGCTGTTTTTCTTTATATCCAGTAATCCCATGAAGAAGAATAACTGCGGGGAAAATTCCCTCATCATCTGGTTTTTCCAAAATCCCAGCTAAATTTAATCCCCTACTATTTTCAATAAAAACCTTCTCTTCCATATATTGCTTAGTGTGCTGGTCTAGTATCTAATGTCTTAACTTAATCTAGCATAACATAAAAATTATCCCAAACAGTAATATTATTATATCTCTGCATATACTTTAGCGCTATGTAGTACTAAAGCTTATGCAATGTTTGATCTAATTAATTTTTCAATTCTTTTATGCAGTTCATTTTTTTCATCTAAAACGCCTAATGCATTTTTAATTTTATCTTTTTGTCTTTTACTTGCACTTTTTACTACCTCCTCCAATAGTACTTCTGGCCAGAAGTATTGTGAATATTTCCTTTTCAAATTATCCCAATCTAATGGTCCTGTTAACATCTCATGCTCTTTGGGCTCAGGAAGTTTTTGAATAATATTCCTGAATCCATCTCCTCTCTCAGAAAGCCAAGCCGAAATTTTTGCTACGGTTGCAAGGCTTGTATGGAGACTATCTGCAATTTCATCATATGTCATACCGCTAAGTAACAATTTTGCAATGCGGAGTCTTTTGGACAACATTTCTATCTCAGACTTTGTTAAAAGATCTTGAAGGAAGAGAACAACATCATTTAAACTCCTAGTAATAGTTAGCGAGGTTACTAAATCGATAAGTAAATTTTCCCTTTCAGCTTTAGTCAATCTACTTTTCATCTCTAAAATGTTTACTACTCAAACTTTAGCGCTATGTAGCGCTAAAGTCAATACAACAGTACAGGTTTTGTTTTATGCATAGAAATTTATAACTTTTTTAATAAGTTGCCTTCTGTCTTCAGGATTTGTATAATTGTGATCTCCATCTATCCAAACATCCTGCACACCTGGGACAGCAGTATATTCTTTTACAAAATTTTTCCCGATTATCTGGTCTTGGTTGGCATGAATAATAAGCACTTTTGATTTTCTAGCAAACTTATTTATGCTCTTTAATGGATCAAATCCTTCTAAAATATCCCAAAAGGACTTACCAATTTTTTGAGTTTTACCCGTACTTCTTGGAAAAATAGTAAGCCCATTTTTATTTACTTTTCCTCCTTTTTTTGACATAATCCATTTTTGAAATAAATCAGATACATATTCACTCTTGGAATTAGGAATACTTGTAAGAATTGTTCTTTCTATTCCATCAGGATTAAGCAACAATGTAACAAAACAACCCATTGAGTGTGCATATAAAAATATCTTACCCCTAAACCTTTTCTTGACATATTGCAGAATTACATCTAAATCTTTTGCTTGCTTTTCATATGTTACTTCTTCTTCCTTGCCCTCACTTCCTCCATATCCAGAAAAATCAAAGCGAACAATTCTATACTTATTTTTTAAGGAATCCGAAACTTCAATGAAATAATTACTTCCTTCATTTTTATCTGTTCCAAATCCGTGTACAAAAACAACAGTTATTTCTGAATTATTATTTCCTTCAATAAGCACATCTATATTTTCGTTAAGTGCATTTTTAAGATAAATTTTTTCTTCCATTATCTAATATTAGATAAATCTCCGTTAATAATCGTTGGCTGCATGATGGCTATCTCATGAGCCCAGCGCACATCATTAAAATGTGGGACTTTGTACATTAGAAAAATCTTTTTCTTGAAGTAGTATGCGATAGCAATTTCCATAAGGGTTGAAGTCCCAATATATCCATCTATCCCTTTCCTGGGATGATTCAGAACAAGAACCCCCTCTGAAGCCGCAACAAAATCAAAAGAATGCCTTATCACATCATTATCAATACAATACTGCAGATTTTCTTCTAAACTCTCTACGAAATTTGGGTTTTCTATATGTTTTTCTGTTTCAAATGGAAGTACTACTTCATGTCCCAACTTTTCTAATTTTGCTTTTGTACTAAGCATTTATTTGGCAAATGCCATGCTCCCCGAAATCATTATTTTCATAGCCACTTTCTCCCATCTTTTTCCAGTAAATTATCTGCTTCTTTAGGTCCCCAACTTCCTTTTTCATATGAATATATTGGAACTTCAGGATTCTCCCAACCTTTTAGAATATTTTCTATAAAAGTCCAACTGCTCTGCAGCTCATCTGATCTATTGAAAAGCATTTGATCTCCTGTCAAAATGTCTGTTAAGATTTTCTCATAAGCATCAATACCCTGAGTTCCGAATTCTTCTTTATAAAGAAAACGCATATCGACCGGTGCTAATTCTAGTTTGGAACCTGGAGTTTTTGCAATAATTTTTAATATGATCCCTTCATTAGGCTGGATTCTAATTTTCAAAACATTTCCCTCTTCAGGACAACCAACTTCTTTAAAAAGAATATGGCAGGTTTGCTTAAACACTATGGAAACTTCAACTAAATTCTCTTTAAGTGTCTTACCTGCTCTCATGTAAAATGGGACATCTGCAAATCTTCCTGATTCTAAAAAAAATTT
>WNFL01085739.1_pt2 | contig 13222 bp, 9 predicted proteins | sample 5400361 | NCBI WGS metagenome assembly WNFL01 (sample SAMN13153351, study PRJNA577476) | soil metagenome | isolation source: 40 cm soil on Douglas fir-dominated hillslope | place: USA:California | collected 2013-09-17
TGAACTCGGTTGGACTGGCGATGTGAAGTATCACATGGGAGCCTACAAGTCGCTAACAGATGACAAAAAGATTGCTTTGGCAATTCGCATGCCAGCTAACCCCAGCCATCTTGAACATATTGATCCTGTTATTCAGGGGATGGCGCGCGCTGCTAATACAAAAGTGGATAAACCCGGTCCGCCGCAATATTTTGACAACGCTTCGCTCCCGATTCTGATTCATGGCGACGCCTCTTTTCCTGGACAGGGAATTGTTTCTGAAACCCTCAACCTTTCGCGCCTCCCAGGCTATTCGACGAGCGGCAGTCTGCACATTATCACGAACAATCAATTGGGTTTCACCGCAATGGAAAACGAATCGCGAAGCAGTCTTCATGCCAGTGATCTTGCGAAGGGATTCGAGATCCCGATCATCCATGTCAATGCCGATGACCCGCAGGCTTGTATCGAAGCCGCTCACACCGATCATACATGTCAATGCCGATGGCCCGCAAGCTTGTATCGAAGCCGCTCGTACAGCCTTCGCGTATCGGCATAAATTCCATAAGGATTTCGTCATCAATTTAATTGGCTATCGCCGTTACGGACATAACGAGGGAGATGAACCGCGTTTTACGCAGCCTGTCATGTATCAGAAGGTGGACAAACATCCTACGGTTAGGCAGCTCTGGGCGTCCACGTTGGAGGCGCAGGGTGGGCTTGAGGCTGGTAAGGCAGAGGAGTTGCTTCAAGAGAAGTTGAAGCGTCTGCAAGACGTGAATGACAAACTGGACGCCGAAGGAGCGCTACAGGAACCGGTCCCTGAAGTCCCGCCACGTGGTGCCGCACAAAAGGTTAAGACTGAGGTTTCCTTCAAGCGCTTGAAAGAACTGAATCAATCCCTGATGAAGTTTCCCGAATCTTTTCATTTGAATCCAAAATTGGTAAAAGCAGTTGAAAGACGCCGCAAACTGCTCGATGAAGCGAACGACGGAAATATAGATTGGGCCGCCGCAGAAGAATTGGCATTTGCCTCGATCCTCGAAGACAGCATCCCCATCCGATTGACCGGTGAAGATACCATGCGCGGGACTTTCAGTCAGCGGCATGCCGCTTTTTATGATGCGGAAACAAATCAAAGTTATATACCGATGCAATCCATCTCGCAAGTCAAAGCCTCGTTTGAAGTTTTGAATAGCCCGTTGAGCGAGGCTGGCGCAGTTGGTTTTGAAGTTGGCTATAATGTGCAGGCTCCAGAACGACTCGTTGTGTGGGAAGCGCAATACGGTGACTTCATCAACGTCGCTCAATCTATGCTTGATGAATTCCTGCTCTCGGGGCGAGCGAAGTGGGGATTCACACCTTCGCTGGTTTTGCTTCTGCCACATGGAAATGAAGGCCAAGGACCAGATCATTCCAGTGCGCGCATCGAGCGTTTTCTTGGATTGGCTGCTGAAACCAACGTGCGGATTGCCTATCCATCCACTGCGGCACAATATTTTCATCTCCTGCGCAGACAAGCCTTGCTCTTGAAAACAGATCCCTTGCCATTAATTGTGTTTACTCACAAAGGATTATTGCGGCATCCATTGGTGGCTTCATCCTCAAGTTTATTCATTGAAGGTGGCTGGCAAGCTGTGATGGATGATTCGGATTTAATAGGCAAAAGAAAAGATGTGAAAAATCTGCTCCTCTGCAGTGGACGAGTCTATGTAGATCTCGTCACCAATGAGATCCGTAAGGAGAATCCAGACGATGCCATTGCGCGCCTCGAGCAGCTCTATCCTTTTCCAAAACGGGCGTTGGATGAGTTGATTGCGAGTTATTCCTCACTTGAACGCGTGATATGGGTTCAGGAAGAGCCACTCAATATGGGGGCGTGGAATTATTTGCGCCCGCGCCTGCGTGAGCTGGTTGGAGATAAACTGTCGTTGCATTATGTTGGCAGACCAGAGAGTTCGAGTCCGGCAGAAGGTTCAACCACGCTATATCGGATCAATCAACAGGCGCTGATCGAGCAGGCATTCAATATCGAAAAACAAGCACGTATTCGAAGTGTGATCAAAGAGCGAGGTTAAAATGACGACAAAAATTTTAGTGCCGGAATTAGGCGAGTCGGTGCTTGAAGCCACAGTTTCGCGCTGGCTCAAAAAAGAAGGTGAACCCGTCAACGTGGGAGAGGTGTTGGTTGAATTGGAGACCGATAAAGTGAATCTTGAGGTGGGCGCTAAAAGTTCTGGCATACTGGTGAAGATCGAAGTTCCTGAGGGTGGCGATGTAAAAGTTGGAGAAGTTTTAGGAACAATTGAAGATAATGGGAAAGAGCCTGCAGCGGCTGCGCAAAAAGAAGCGCCACAATCTGAAAAAGTTGAAGAAAAAAATATGGAGTCTGTTCGCAAAGACGGGTCCGAATCTGAGAAGCAATCCGTGCCGCAGCTTACGCCAGTCGCTTCGCGTTTGGCACGTGAGAATAATGTGGATGTGAGTCAACTATCAGGAACGGGGATTCAAGGTCGTGTGACCAAGACTGACGTGGAGCAGTTTCTTCAAGGTGGGGAAAAGATAAAGGAGACTGTGAAGCAAGCTCTGGCCGAGTCAGAAGCGATAAAGGCTGAAAGCGAACCAGTATTACAACCAAAGAAACCGTCGATTGTGAGTCCATCCCAACGTCTCGAGGAACGCTCACGTATGTCACGTAGACGTCGCACCATCGCACAGCGGTTATTGGAAGCGCATCAAGCCACAGCCATGCTGACGACTTTCAACGAGATTGATATGAGCGCAGTGATGGATCTGCGCAAGCGGCGCAATGAAGAGTTTCAAAAACGTTATGGTATCAAACTGGGCTTCATGTCTTTCTTTGCGAAAGCCGCGATCAGCGCGCTGAAGGCGTTTCCACAGTTGAATGCGGAAATTCAGGGCGATGAGATTGTTCTAAAGCATCATTATGATATCGGTATGGCGATTGGCTCTGAAGAGGGGTTAGTCGTGCCGGTCATCCGTGATGCGGACCAGCTTTCATTTGCAGAAATTGAAAAGCGCATCAAGGATTTTGTTGATAAGACTCAACAAGGCAAATTAGCAATTGAGGATCTGCGCGGCGGCACTTTCACCATTACGAATGGTGGAATATTTGGATCCTTGCTCAGCACGCCGATCCTGAATACACCGGAGGTTGGCATTCTGGGTTTACACAAGATCGAAGAAAGACCGATTGCTTTAAATGGTCAGGTTGTGATTCGCCCGATGATGTATGTAGCCTTAAGTTATGACCATCGTATCGTAGATGGACGGGAGGCAGTTCAGTTCCTGGTGCACATTAAGCAATTGTTGGAAGACCTAGGGTTCATGTTGGTGGAAGGCTAATTAAATTCAATCTGCTACTCTACACTATACACACAATTTTTTTAAGCTATGATTTGACCTTTGGATGCACGCAAAACATTGGGCGATCACCATCTTCAAACCCAAATATTGGGACGACGGTGTAGCGTATTCACATATCTCTTTTGCGTTAGCTCTCTGGCAGATTCAGTTTGCCGTTAAACGAAACGCACTGATAGATTGAGTTGTGTCATCACCACTTGCATCAAACTTTGACCTTCATTCCGCAATTTGCAGAATTGCCGCACCTCGCTGACGTGCATATCGACATTGCAAATTATTTCGAGCCGTAAGCTGCTATGTTAATTCTCGTAATGGTTTCGGGAAGTTGGAAAAGTATTTGAACCTTACTTATCAACGTGCGCAGATTGGATCTCTTCGCTCCTACTAAATCCACGATCGTGCGCGCCAGTTTCAGGATGTATAGGCTCGCGCCGAGAAATTGAGTTGACTCATAGCCGCCCGCATCAAGCTCTGCCCTTCTTCCTGCAACCGGCAAAATTGCCGTATCTCCCCGATACACATATCACCATTACAAAAGATCGAATGCTTGAAATCCAGTTTCGGGAAAAGTTGACGTTGTATATGCCGCGCGGCTTGGACGCGCCTGCGAATCGACTCTCCCACTCGATCATTGCTCAGCTTTTCATATTCCACTCTTGGAACTTCGATGCGAATATCTATACCATCTAGCAGCAGACCTGAGATGCGCTTCTAGTATTTGGTAACAGTCCTTTTCTGTACATATGTACCGATTGTGTACATCTCCACGCAAACCACAAGGGCAGGGATACACATAATCGGACATATTTTTTGCACCCTGAAAGATGGAATAAGATGATTTTGAGGTCAACTTGCAAAATTAAATTAATAACGACACCAGATATCTTTACCCATAGCATTACCTTAAGCAGATTGATTTTAGAATCAGCCTGATAACACTTTCAGTGCCAGTTGTACTGCACCTTCGGCTGGCTCATATATATAACGGACATTGTTAAACTTCAACCCCAAAGCATCACAAGCACGATAAAATGCAGCCTTAAGATATTTCCCGTGCAAAATGGTTCCGCCAGCAAGCATTAGCTGAGGCACAGAAACACCGAGCTTGGAATAGACCATAGCAACGGTTCGCGCTAATTCCTGGGCTGCTTCATCCAAAATAGTGATCGCCACCGGATCATCCTGGCACACTGCCTGCTCCACCAAATCAGCCAGTGACGCCACTTCCAGGCGTGGCGACTCTGCCCTATAAATGCTACGAACAAGTTCTGGAGGTGAACTCAATCCTCGTCGATCCAACACCAACTGTGTCAATAATGTGGATGGACCACGCCCATCATAGGACTGCATTACCGCCCGTAAAGCCGATGTACCAATAGCATATCCGCTGCCTTCATCACCAAACAAATATCCCCAGCCCCCTGCGCGGATCAACTCGCCCTTTACAGTCCGACCATACACGATGGAGCCAGTACCACAGACCATCGCGATTGCCGCGCCAGTAGGCGAACCAGTCGCCAGTAAAATCTCGGCATCAAACTTCTCGACCGCCCAAAATTGGAAACGTTCTATATCTTCCTGTCGCCCGGCTCCAGCCAATCCCAAACATAACGCTGAAATTTCACCAGGATGGTCTTTGCGTGCCTCGGTGATAGCGCTTTTCAATGCCAAGCAAGCTGTCTCGAATCTCACAGCATTGTAATTGGAGGGGCCACTCACGCCCCTCGCAAGTACATGACCATTTATATCTGCCAACAGTGCCAGTGTTTTCGTTCCGCCGCCATCCACGCCAATGATGTAGTTCATTTCTTCGCCCATTAACTTTCTAACCAATTGCCTTCCGCACAAAACCGCCTGTGGCACGCAATCTTTGGCGTGCCACCTCGGGTGGGATATCCGCCAGCACCGCTACAATCGCCGTTTTGACTTCACCATCACTCTCTTGCAAAATCCTAGTGGCTTGTTCAAGGCTCGCCCCAGTGGCATCGGCAACGATCCGCCGAGCCCGTTGACGAAGTTTAATGTTCGTCGGTTGGACGTCGACCATCAAGTTGGAATACGTTTTGCCCAGACGAATCATCACACCGGTAGAAATCATATTTAGTACCATCTTTTGAGCAGTCCCTGCTTTCAGGCGCGTTGAGCCGCTGACAACTTCAGGTCCCACAATCGGCGCAATACCAATCTCTGCCAGCTCTTCAAGCGGAGACGGTCGATTACAGGCGATACTGATTGTCAGCGCGCCGCGTTTATTAGCTTCTTCCAGCCCGCCGATTGCGTAAGGCGTACGTCCGCTGGCAGCGATACTGATCACACAATCATTTTCGCTTACGTTGAGCTCCGCGATCTCATGAGCCCCACCGATCTGATCATCTTCCGCGCCTTCAACGGCATCCGTCAATGCAACATCACCACCAGCAATCAATCCCACTACAAGTTTGGGCGGCGTGCCAAACGTGGGTGGACACTCTGAGGCATCCAATACACCTAACCTTCCCGAGGTACCTGCGCCGATATAGATCAAACGTCCGCCACGCTGCATTCGTGAAGTAATGGCATCCACGGCAGAGGTAATATTTTGAAGTTCATTGTGAACCGCTAATGCCACCTTTTGGTCTTCGGCATTGATCAGCGCCAGCATATCAAGTGTAGGCAGGGTGTCAATATTGGTCGTTAATGGGTTACGTTCTTCAGTGAGAGTCAATTCCATAAAAGCTCCAAATGATTTCACCAGCCATGGATTTCAAAGTGTAAGACACTGCACGATTTATGACACATTTTCAATAAGTAATACTCCCAAGCACTACAGCACGTGATGCCCCAGTAGCAGAAGGAATATTTCCGGAACGTTTGTGCCAGGTCTCGTATGCCAGCAACGCAAACGCGACGGCTTCCTTGGCTTCCACGCCCAGACCATATTCATCGGATGTAATTACTATTGCTGGCGTCAAGCTTTCTTTCAATATCAGCATAAGTGTATGATTTCGCACGCCACCGCCGCTGACGATGACTTCATCTGGGAAGGCGGGCAAAAATGTTCGATAGGCATGTTCAATCGAGCGAGCTGTTAATGCAGTTACCGTAGTAACGATATCATTTGGACTGAGTCCGCGCTGGATAGCTTGGCTCCAATATTCAGCCGCACGTTGTGTGCCAAACAACTCGCGCCCGGTAGTGCGTGGTGGCTTTTGCTGGAAGTATGGTTCTCTCAGCCACTCCGCCAGCAGACTTTCATCCACGCGTCCTTGTGCCGCTAATTCACCGTCACGGTCATATTCCCATGCGCTGTTGGTTGCTAGTCGCGCGACTTCGTCGATCAACATGTTGCCCGGACCTGTATCGAAAGCAATCACACCATTGTCTTTATTTTCGCCAAGCAGTGGTAGGAAAGTCACATTCGCAATTCCACCGATATTTTGCGCAGTACGAATCTTCGTGGGATGAGATAGCAACAACTGATCTGCCAATGGAACAAGCGGAGCACCCTGCCCGCCAACTGCCATATCACGCGTGCGGAAGTTGCTCACCACCGGCACACCTGTCATCTCAGCGATCACCGCAGGCTCACCGAGTTGCAGTGTTGAACCATTTCCATTGCCTGGTGGCTCATGCCAAAGGGTCTGACCATGCGAACCGATGAGGTCAATTTTATCCATCGTTAATCCAACATCACGTGCTGCATCTAGTGCGGTTTCACCAAATACTTGTCCGAGGGCAAAGTTCAAACGACATAAGCGGTCGACTGAACCGCTGTCAGGGTGGAAACAGGCAAATATTTCAGCACGCAGCTCCGGGTTAAATGAACGATGCGAATGTCCGAGCACTTCCCACATCAACGAGGGCGGAGTCCCTTCAAGCCGCACCACTGCCGCATCAATCCCATCCACTGAAGTACCCGACATCAAACCGATGACGATCATGCCGCGTCTATACTTTCTACAATCGCGTGATGGACTTTCACTCGCAGGTCAGCGATGCCGCGCCCTTCACGCCCTCCATATACATCATCAGTTAGCAACGCCACCACCAAATTGCGTTGCGGGTCAATCCACACACAGGTTCCCGTAAAACCGGTATGCCCAAATGTGGATGGACTAAATGGATTGCTGCTGGCTTCAGGGTCTGGACTCCACAAGGCAAAGCCAAGCCCGCGGCGAACACTGTTGAACTCCACCTGCAAACGAGTCATCTCGGTAATTGTCTCGCGCTGCAACAGCGATGCATCCAGAAAACTTTGCCCAAACGCTGCCACATCACGCGCGTGTGCAAACATTCCAGCATGCCCAGCAATGCCACCCAATCGCCAAGCACTCTCGTCGTGGACTTCACCGATGATGCGCCGCCCACGCCATTTGCAAAATTCAGTGGGGGCAATATTTTGAGGGGATTGAAGCGGGGCAGCTGGCTGGAAGTGGGCACTCAATCCCAAAGGTTTGGTGACACGCTGATAAATCGTCTCGTTGAGCGGACTCCCCGTTAGTCTGCTGACTGCTTCACCAAGCAGAATCAACCCGACATCACTGTATACAATGCGTTCGCTGGTGGGATACGAAAAAAAAGTATCGAGTGCCAATCGAAGCGCGGCTTGGGCATCAGGCTGGTCTTTGAACGCGCGCCAAGCAGGCAACCCCGAGTTATGTACCAGCAAATTACGAAAGATGACTTTGTCAGCATCCACCATACCGGGTTGATCCGTCACGCTGACGGTCTTGCCCCAATCAAGTGGGTTTTCATACGGCTGAATGGGACGCACACCACTGAATTCGGGCAACACGTTTCGCACTGGATCGTCGACGGATACTTTTCCCTGCTCAACGAGAGTCATGAACGCTGCCGTGGTAAACAACTTGGTAACGGACGCTAGATCAAAAAGTGTTTCAGCGTTGGTTGGGCGCGTTCTAGTTTCAGGGTCAAGAAAGCCCATCACCACATCATGCACAACCGCGCTATGATGACGAATCACCAGTTGCGCTGCTGGGGTAACAGTGCCTATTGCTTGAGAGAGAATGGAATCTGCCTGGGAAAAATTCATATTAGAGAGGGAGAACAGAGAATAGAGAATAGAGAGTAGTAGGCAGCAAACGTTTCACCATTCTCTACTCTCTAATCATCTTGAATAAACTAATGTACTGGTTATACACCGTGAATCCAAACTTGCCATACAATTCCACCAAGGATGTCCAATCGATAACGCAACCATCCACTCCAAGTGATTGCATGTGAACAGCGGCAGCATCAATTAGATAACCGCCTAGTCCTTGTCCACGCACTGCTTTCGACAACCCAAGTGGACCATACTGCCCCCAAGGTTGAGGCAATTGCTGCGGATAGAACCTCTCGATGGGACGCTCGGAGTCGGGAAGTGTCAACCGGCAAAAACCCTGCACCTCACCATCCACGCGCAGCATCAAATAATCCGAGGCACGCCCGCCATTATTAACAAACTCCTGCGCTTCGAACTCCCAACGTCCGGGATATTCGCGGAGCAGGAAATCAAGCAATAATTGTTTTTCTCCCGAGTTCATTGGGGCAAGATTTGTATTAGCGGGTTTTGGATAAATGGATTGATAATTTTTTAAACTGCGGGCAATGTCATATTCGTAGGGTTGCCGAATCGGTGATTGATAACCAAGCTGCTCAAAAAAAACTATATTCTCACGCATGGCATAAGGCAACCCCGGCAGGAACGGGCGCAAGTTGCCACCAATGCGGATACGTTTGCATCCATGCCCACTAAGCCAACCTTGTGCCCAAGTGAGCAATTCAGAACCGATGCCCTGTCGCTGCGCAGGTGGATGAACAGCAATAGCGCTTACCCATCCAAGCGTGCTGTCTTGTACTGCACACGCCAACACAAATCCAACGGGTTCACCATTGTGGATAACGACTCGTCCTTCGATAATTTCGCCAGTTGCTGGGATAACATTGTAGGCGAGAAAACGTTCATTGATAGGATAATCATGATGGCTGGCGGCATTCCAAATGCGGATGGCATCGGCATAATGAGTGGAAGTGAAGGGAATAAGACTGAGCATAAAATCTTCAAAAACAAAATTGCAACAACTCAAATAATAGAAACTTAATCCATCGATACCTTATGGCCAAAATTTCTCCCGACAATACATCCATCAACGCATCACGAATGGGAGGGTTAAATCCATATGTGACAAGGACCGTCACATTCTCAGGCAGCAATGCCGCATCAAAAGGATTGCGATGAGCGATGACAATAACTGGATTGCCTGTCTTCACAAGATCCTCTATCAGCTTCAACTGTTGTTTATTAACATCCAAATCATTAATTGGAACGATAGCAACCTGTCCATTTTCGGCAGCATGGAGCACATCCGCGATTTGTGCATCGCTGGGTTGGGTATCGACTGTCAATATGGCGCCCTTCAAGCCAAGCGACCTAGTCAAATCGCGCACAGCCGCAGTCTCAACTATCACTGGCTCAACATTGGGTTTGAGCGGAAGTAACCCCTGCGGATCGCGTATTAACGTGATGGCTTTTCGAGCCAGTTCACGCGACAAAGTAACATGCTCTGTTGTGTGGATGGAAGAAACTGCCGCATCGACATCCACTAGAACTGGATTCAACAACCCGAACCTTTTCTTCATCTGAAGAATTCGCCCAACCGAATCGTTTAACTGTCCCTCCGAAATTTCTCCATCCTTTACCGATTGAACAAGATTTGCAAAAACCTCGCGATGCATTGCATGGTCACGATTGAATAACAGCAAATCTGCACCAGCAGCCAAAGCCAGCGGCGCACCCACCTGCGGAGGGTAACCCTTGGCTGCCAACGCACCCATCTCAAGCGAGTCGGTGACGATGAGTCCGTTAAAGCCAAGTTCCTCGCGCAGGAGACCCGTCAACACGGGGCGTGAAAGCGTGGCAGCCAAACCAGGAGTTGGATCGATGGCTGGGAAAGTCACGTGCGCTGACATGATTCCCGCAAAATCTGCGGCAATGGCAGCCTTGAAGGGCACGAGTTCAACCTGGTCGAGGCGGGCACGGTCATATGAAACAAGTGGCAGGTCGATGTGTGAATCGATGCCCGTGTCACCATGTCCGGGAAAATGTTTGCCAAATGCCAGCACACCATTTTCCTGCAGACCCTTTGCGAAAGCTAAACCATATTCAGCAACCTTCGTTGGATCGGAACTGAAAGAACGAATGCCGATGACTGGGTTGGTAGGATTGTTATTGACATCCAAGTCAGGGGCAAAATCAACATTGATACCCACAGCACGCATTTCTGCTGCCATAGCCGCAGCCACACGATAGGCATTTTGCGGATCGCCCGTGGCGGTCAACGCCATTGCGGATGGAAATTCGGTGAAGCCCTTGTCTTCGGTCAGGCGGGCAACGCGTCCACCCTCCTGGTCGATCGCAATGAATAAACCAGGGTTGCCGCTTTCGACGGCAATTTTTTGCAGTTCATTAGTCAGCACAGTAACTTGTTGCGGTGATTGAACATTGCGCGCAAAGAGAATCACACCGCCAATGTGATAATCGCTGATCATACGGCGTAGTTCATCATCGACAATGATACCGTCGAAACCAATGATCATTACTTGACCAATTTTTTGCTCAAGGGTCAGAGATTTTTCTGAGATGAAAGAAGAGGAAGCAGGCATGATATCAATTAAACAAAGTAAGGGGTAACGCTCGGAGGGACGATCAGGTCAGTTGTTGGTATACAGGCTGAATGTCGAGAGAGAAGCGTAGAGGTTTTCCGTCATTGCAAGCTCTCCATCCAGATCCTTGTCCCTCTCCCGATCGAGAGAGGGACAAGGTATAGCGTTAAGACGGAGCCTATTGGATCATTTTTATTTCCCACTTCTCAGCGAAGAAGGGAACGTAGGCGCCTTTATTCACATCATAAAAAGTGAAGGGCGGATATAGGAATGTGCCCAGCACTGCGCCGTTGAGCAGGACCGTATCTGGCGAGTATAAGTTGTAGTTTGCCTTCGGCGGTTGCACATACGGATAGCTGGTCTTGAATTCCTTCGCCGTGTTGGCGTCGCTGGGCTTGAGTGAGCCACTCAGGAACTGGCGCGCGACGGGCGAGTTGTTTTGATTGTTCAGATAGATCGAGTCAGTAGCGGGTAACCAGCCCACTACACGAGTCTGAGTATCGATCGGGTCAGTCAGATAACGCTCGAACATCTGCACGACTGGCAGTTCATCATTGAACATAGAAGCCATGTCAGCCACATACGGCTTTTGAGCTTCGATATCGAAACCTTCAGCCATCTTGTCCACCCAATCCTTGATGTTGATCGCTTTACCATCGGCTGTCTTCTGATCGTATGGGAAGTCCATGCCCTTTGCGCCTTGCGCACCTTCAGGATCATTCTTGCCGCCAATGCCAGGACGGACGTTGTAATCATATGACACAAACGGATGGAAGTAAGTGAAGCGCATGCCAATGTCCATGGACATCTGATAGTCACCAGCTTTATGCATATCATTGCGCTGTGCGGAATCATAGGGCTTGACATTGATCTTGATGCCAAACTTGGCGAGTTGTTGCGCAACGTTCTCAGAAGAAGCGAGATATTCTGTGAAATCGGCGGGTACCTTCAGATCAAACTCCATCTTCTTGCCCTTGTCATCGACCCAGATACCATCGCTGCCCTTTTTGAAGCCTATGCCTGTCAACAAAGCCTCGGCCTTCGCAACATCATGATCGTAGGTGTTGAGTTTGGCGATCTGGTCTGCAGAGAGCCATGTCGGCACTGCGGCATCCGTGAAACCAACCATATATTTGATCGGACGGCAGCTTTCGCCGAAAGCAACTGTGCAATTCTCAACGCGGTCAATAGCATAGGCAATCGCCTGGCGCACTTCTTTACGTCCAAGCGGATACACATCGTTGTTGAAGTAGATACCAGGACCGTTGGTGCCTGGACCGCCAAGCACTACAATGTTGGGATTAGCACCGCGAATCGCATCCAAGTTTGCTGGGCTATAAGCGTTGGATGAGTAGTCCATGTCGCCCGAAAGGTAGAGCGGCAAATCTTGGGCAGTATCACCCCAATATACAACCACTGAATTAAAGTCAATCTTGTCAGCGTTGAAACCTGTAGATACTTTCTTCATGGTGAGTTGGGCTTCAGTCACAGATGCCGGGTCGATATTATACGGGCCGTAAGTAACACCTGAGTCTGGGGTAAAGGTATTCAGCTCGTCATTAGCAGCCTTGACCGCGTCGCCATCACGGTCAGCGTTGGATGAACGGAACCCTGCTGCAGCATCCATCCACTTGCCATATTGAGAATAGGGCCGTGGGGCAGTAGAGCGGACGATGGTATCCAGAATGGCAGGGCCGGGGGTTTTGATTTGGAATTCAACAGTCTGATCATCTTTTGCAACAACATCGACCAATGAATTCCAGCTTCCGCTTTTACGCATCCACAAGATGTTCCAGGTACCGACAACATCCTTGGAGGTCAACGCCGTTCCATCACTCCACGTTGCGCCTTTGGGGAGCGTAATCGTGATGACAGCTTTGACATCGGGCGAGTATGTAACTGTCGGTTCTGCTGTAGGTGCGGCAGTTGGAGCCTCAGTAGCTGTAGGCACCTGTGTGGGTACCTGGGTGGGAGCCTCGGTGGGTGCCGGGGTAGCCGCCGCACCACACGCATTCAAAGTCAGCGCGAGCAGCACGATCAGGCTGAATAGAACAGTGATTTTCTTAGACATGGGATTCTTCTCCTATAACGTAGATTTAAAAGTCGAATGGAACACTGGGTTAGCATAAAGTAATTAGATACTCTGACTTGATTCGATCACCTCCTTCAAGAACGATTACGGCGAATCAATACAATAATGATGCCGATGAAT
>WNFL01087316.1_pt2 | contig 13222 bp, 14 predicted proteins | sample 5400361 | NCBI WGS metagenome assembly WNFL01 (sample SAMN13153351, study PRJNA577476) | soil metagenome | isolation source: 40 cm soil on Douglas fir-dominated hillslope | place: USA:California | collected 2013-09-17
AGCCAGGCGAACAGTCCCAGCTTGGCTGCGCCCACCGCCGCGCCGCCAACCACCAGGGCGGCCAATCCATATTTGGCGACCTTGTCTCCGGGGCGATATTCCGCATAGGTCTGGCCCGTTTTAAACTCGTAGCCTGCCAGCAGATTCCGGAAGGCCGGCAGAGTTTCAGGGAGTTTATCGGGCTCCACAATCAACACCACTTCCATGACGCCTTTGCGCCCCAGCAAGCGCGTGTTGTAGTTGAGAATTTGTCGGCCTTCGCTGGTCGCACGGATGGCCCATTCGAGGTTGTGTGAAGTGGCATCATATTTGGGCGGTTGCTCCCAACCTATAATTTCGAGAGGCGAGTTGCCCATGCGCACGCGTTCCCTATTGGCCGCGGCGGTCCCGCGTTTGATGGCGTCGAGCAGCTTATCGGCATCGAGCTTGTCCTTTTCGTCATCTTTCACGAAACCGACGTCATCGTACTCGAACATGACTTGCCAATCCCCGTTGGTGGGCATCAGCGAACCGTACTCGCGGCCGCTCGATGGTTCGCCGGAGGACTTCATCATCGCCCGCGTCGTTTTCCCATCCAGAAACACATACCCGGCGGGCAGGTCAACTTGCGCGACGCCCTCCAGCGGGGCTTTGGCCGGCCCGCGCAATACGTTGAGCTTGCCCTTTGAGCCCGGCTGTTGCGCGCTCAACGGCAGAACCGCCAGCCCGAGGCTCGCCAACAGGACTGATAATTTGGTATAGGACATGTGACCTTTCGTTTTTTTTGCCTGCCAACGATAACTCGGCTTCAACCGAATAAATTCTGCCGGCGCCGAACAGTGTAATCTCACCTTCCTGCTCTCCATCAGGAGAGTCTGAGCAGGATTCGCTAAAGTTTAATTCTAATGCGCGGGCTTACGCGCCGTTCACTATGCAGACGCAATTCTGCCCGCCGAACTGATTCGGCTGGCGGGTTGCGCATTGCGGATCATCGCGCCATTGGCCGTCCACGAGCAATCGGTATTCGTATTTGCCCGCGGGCAACTCAAGGGTCCTCTTCCATTCGCCGCCCTTGCCTTTCTTTAAACTGACCGGCGCTTGTTCCCAACCAGTGAAGTCGCCTGCCAGCAGGACGGTCTGGGCATCGGATCCGACGTAGGAGAAGGTCACTTTCTGTTTTTCTGTCTTGTTACTTGCCATGTCGTGCCTTGTGTTTTTTCGGGCCGGAAGCCCGTCTCTCATGCGTGAACTCCGGGAAGAATCGCGCGGACGAGCCCATCCGCGCTCCGACCCGTTCACCGACGACCGATTAAGACAGGTCCTGCGCCGAACTCGGTTTGACAGTGCTCCCCCGCTCGACTGGGGTCAATACCTAATATGACGCCCCAGAAGTGACCTCACCCAATTCAAAGCTTGGGCTTCGAAGCGTTTTCAACGAAATTTCCCGCATGATACGATTGGTCCAGCTCAGACATGCCAATAAAGAGCGCCGGGTGGCCGTGGTCGAAGAGAGCCAACTGCGACTGCTGCGGGGAGTCGAATCCATCTACGCCCTGGCCCAATCTGCGATCGCTAAAGGCCGCTCGCTGGAGCAGGCTCTTTTGGACCATCCTGGCTTCGATTCCGTGAATTATGACCCCGTCCATCGCGGCGCTTCCGACTGGCGGCTGCTGCCCGCGTTCGATCATCCTGAGGAGCCGGCCAGATGCCTGGTGACGGGCACCGGACTGACTCATAAGGCCAGCGCTGAGAATCGCCAGGCCATGCACGCCGCCCAAAAGCCCGCCGTCCTCACTGACAGTATGCGGATTTACCAGTGGGGCCTGGAAGGTGGCCGGCCCACCTCCGGAACAATCGGCACATCGCCGGAATGGTTTTACAAAGGTTGCGGCACGATTTTGCGCGCGCACGGCGAGCCGCTGGAGGTTCCCCCATTTGCCCAGGACGGTGGAGAAGAGGCGGAAGTGGCCGGTGCTTATATCATCGATCCCTCCGGCGCGCCGCGCCGCGTTGGGCTGGTCCTCGCCAACGAATTCTCCGACCACAAAATGGAGCAGAAAAATTATCTTTATCTTGCGCCCTCAAAATTGCGCACCTGCGCCATTGGCCCTGAGTTGATCGTGAACGGCGAATTCAGCGACGCTCGGGGCACGGCCCGCATTTTCCGAAGCGGAAAATCCCTGTGGACCAAATCATTCGCGACCGGCGAGAAAAACATCTCGCATACGGTTTCCAATCTCGAACATCACCACTTCAAGTACACCGCCCACCGCCGGCCCGGCGATGCGCACATCCATTTCTTCGGCGCCGACGCCTTCAGTTTTGGAGAGGGAATCGAGTTGGCGGATGGCGACGAGATGGAAATTGAGCTCCCCGGCTTTGGCCGCCCGCTGCGCAACCCGATCAAGATCGATCGTTCACCACAGACGTTGATCCGAGCAGAACCAATTTAACCACATGCAACCTTTTGTTGCATATGCGACAAAAGGTTGCAATGAGGATGAGAAACCACTGGAACAGATAACATTAGGCCAGTCAGGCTGGTTTCCTGGCCACGACATCAATCTCCACCTTGATCGCATTCCAGAGCACGGATTGCACCGTCGTGCGAGCAGGCAAAACCGGCACCTCTTTGAAGAACTCTTTGTAGGTCCCGTTATAGCGATCAAAATCTTCTATATCTGCCAGGTGCACCGTCGATTTGACCACATCATTCAGCGTGCAGCCGGCCGCAGTCAGGATTTTTTTAACGTGGTTCAACGTATATAAGGTTTCCTCTTCGATGGTGCCTCGGACCGGTTGGGCCGTATTCGGATCAACCGGCCCCTGCCCGCTGACATAGACCCACCCATCAATTTCGACCGCTGCCGAATAGGCCCCCGTGCCTTTCTCTTTGTCAGGATGCTTGATTTCTCGTTTAGGCATAGAACTGGGCTTATGATGGAATGCTGCGCTTAAGTAAAGCGCGAAGCGTTTGGAGTGCAGACACCGAGGTGTCCGTACCTTGTGTTGTTCTGCTCCGCGTATTCCGCCGCTTTCCTTATCTCATGAGGGGTGTTTGGCTATCGGCGGGCACGCTCCTTGCCCAACCGAGAGCGGCGGAATACGCGCGCACTCCAAAGGCTCCGCCCTGCTCGCGGTCAACAATGTTGTCCTGCGTCTCCTGAGGAAGGGCCCCGTTGACTTTTCGCAGAATTAAACCATTGGCAATTGGCTGAAAGCCTGCTATATACACCCTCCGCTTCGAATCGGGAGCGGTTGACGCAACCAGGAAACCAAAACACGAATTTTATTTATGTCACAACATCGCAGTCTGCGCGCGGCCGCCACTCTGGGCGGAAAACGCAATGTCCTTAAACGCTTTGAGCGCCTCGAGATCCTCAAGAAACGCGGCCAATGGAAAGAGGGCGACCGCATCACCGGCCTCCGCAAAACCAAGGCCGACGCCTAGAGAAATCACAAGTGACGGTTGACGACGCCGGTCATTCGGATTTCGTCCTTCGCGTTTCTTTCGGGCTTCGTCATTTGTCATTCGTCATTTCGCCGTGGTTCGCCTGCAAAAATATCTGGCTGAAGCGGGGGTGGCCTCGCGCCGGGCGGGTGAAGAAATCATCCGGGCTGGCCGCGTGACCGTCAACGGCAAGGCGGTTTGCGAGCTGGGCTCAAAGGTCGATCCGCAGCACGACCACGTCGCAGTCGATGGCCAGCCGGTCCGCGCCAGGCGCAAACTTTACGTAGCCCTGAACAAACCTCGCGGCCGGGTCTGCTCTCGCAGCGACGAGCTGGACCGTCCGACCATTTACGAACTGCTGCCTAAGGAATGGGCCCATCTCCATTCGGTGGGCCGGCTGGATTATAACAGCGAAGGATTGATTTTTCTAACCAATGATGGTGAATTCAGCCTGCGTTTGACCCATCCCCGGTACGGCGTGCGCAAGAAATACCTGGCCGCCGTCGAAGGCCGTGTCGAAAGCGAGATGTTGCGCCGCTTCACCCAGGGTGTCTCGTACGAGGGCGAACGATTGAAAGCGGAAAAGGCGCGCCTGATCTCGGCCAGCAATTCGCAGAGCGTAGTGGAATTGGAATTGGCGGAAGGCAAATACCGGGAAGTGCGGCGGCTGTTCGAATCGCAGGGCCGCTCGGTCAAGGCGCTCCAGCGAATTCAGATCGGGAAAATCAAGCTGGGCGAGCTGCGGTCGGGCAAATGGCGGACATTGACAGGAACCGAGATTAAATCTCTACTGGTCTGAGTTATGAAAAACAACTATTGGCTGATTTTTGGGTTGATGCTCTCAACGAGCCTGACGGCACAGCAGGCTGCGAATAATCCTCCTGCTGCGCCTGCCGCAACGGCTGCTGACGCCACCGCTGTCGCCAGCCCGGCAAAAACCAACGCCCCGGCAGCCACGCCTGCCAAAAAGAAATCCGCCAGGAAAACCGAAAAGAAAAGCGTGGCAAAGAAAAAGAACGCCGCCGCGGAGTTGAGAACCGTGCCGCTCATAACCGGTCCGGCAACCGTCATCGCCAGCAACGTTAATGTTCGCGGACAGGCCAGGCTCAAGAGTGAGGTCGTGGGCCGCCTGAGCAAGGGCCAGCCAGTCATGGTGGTCGAGGAAGTGACGTTGAAAAAATCCGAGCCGGACGAGCCGTCGGCTTGGGCGAAAATTCTTCTGCCGCCGAATGTGCGGGTCTGGGTCAATGCCTCATTCATTGACGCCACGAACAAAACTGTCATCCCCAAAAAATTGAAGCTGCGCGCGGGGCCCGGAGAAAACTATAGCGTCCTGGGCATGTTAAGGGTGGGCGAGGTGGTTAAAGAAACCAGCACCAAGGGTGATTGGATGGAAATTGAACCTCCCTCAGACGCCTACGCATTTGTCGCGGCGCAGTATCTTATCCAGGAACCTGCGGGAGCCGTTGCCACTCAGGAGCCGCCGCCAACGCCGGCGCCCGTGACTGAACCACCGGCCATTGCCGCTGCCACCACCGACCCAACCGTCACGCCTGCTGTAACGGAGCCCGCAGCGGTTACCAACGCCCCTGAGCCAGCCGTATCCGAGGAACCGCCCCCCAAACGGATTGTTGAACGCGAGGGCATTGTGCGCGGCACCATCAGCATCCAGGCGCCCACCCGTTTCGAACTCATCAGCCCCGATAACAAAAGAACCATCAATTATTTGCACACTACCTCGGTCAACCTGGATCTGCGGCGGTACAAGGGCCTGCGCATCATTGTGACGGGTGAAGAAGGCCTGGATGAGCGCTGGCGCAATACCCCGGTCATCACCGTCCAGCGAATTCAAGTGGTCGAGTAATGCCCCCCGGCAACCTGATCGACGGGCGGGCGATTGCCAGCCAACTTCAGAGCGAACTTGGCCAACGCATAGCGGCACTAAAGGCCCGCGGCCTCCAGCCCGGCTTGGCGTTCGTGCGGGTCGGCGAAGATCCGGCGTCGAAAGTTTATGTCGGTCGGAAGGAAAAAACCTGTCGCGAGTTAGGCATTTTTTCGGAGCAGCACGCGCTGGCCGAACAAACGAGCGAAGCCGAACTGCTTGGGCTGTTGGGCCGGCTAAATGCCGACGCCCGCCTGCACGGCATTTTGGTCCAGGCGCCGTTGCCCTCGCATATCCGGTCGGAGGCCGTTTATAGCGCCGTGCGGCCGGATAAAGATGTGGATGGATTTCATCCGGTGAATGCCGGCAAGTTGATGCTCGGTGATCCAATGGGGTTTGTGCCTTGCACCCCCGGGGGAATTCGCGAGTTGCTGGCCCGCTCGGAAGTGAACACCGCCGGCGCGGACGTAGTGGTGTTAGGCCGGGGCAATATTGTCGGAAAACCTTTAGTCGCGCTGCTGTGCCGGAAAGAACCGCACGCCAACGCCACCGTGACGCTTTGCCATTCCGCCACTCGCGACATCCAGGCGCATTGCCGGCGCGCCGACATTTTGATTGCGGCCATGGGCGTGCCCGAATTCGTGAAAGCGCCAATGGTCAAGCCGGGGGCGGTCGTAATCGATGTGGGCGTGAACCGCGTGAATGATCCTGGCGCCAAAGGCGGCTCGCGCCTGGTGGGTGACGTGGATTTCGCTCGCGTGCAGCCGATCGCGGGTAAAATTACCCCCAATCCCGGAGGGGTCGGCCCGATGACTATTGCGATGCTCATGCAAAACACCGTCCACGCGGCGGAACAAATTAAATAACCGAAAATGCAAGCGACCCGAATTTTACCTGATCTCCAATGTTCACTCCTGTGCGAAGAAATCCGCCAGGAAGTGACCGGCAATTTTTTCCTGATTGGCGTGCTTAATTTTATTCGCGTGCCGCAACTGCCGGTGGTCGCGTTAAAACTTAGCTTGTTCAATCGGTGGACCGCGGGGGTGGGGCAGTTCACGGAGGCCATCCGCTTCGTTGCGCCCGATCAAACCACCCTTCTGCGGCACAATGAAATGAAATTTGCCTTGCAGGACGCGGCCATGCACGCGACCAACGTGACGGTGTTTGGACAAGTCGAATTTAAGACCGCCGGCACCTACTACATCGAAGTGCTGGTCGATGATGTCATGAAACTTCGTTATCCGGTCCCGGTAATCGTCGCGCCACCTCAAAATCAGCCGCCGCCTCCCGCTCCGCCAGCACCGGCAGCTTGAGACAGGGTATTCGCTTCGCCACTCTCGTTGACACCTCGCTCCCAAACCCCGTAGGGGCGGCCTGTTTATAGCCAGATTCTGCCCTCTAAAACAAAAAGAAGAGTTGTTTGGTTCTCGTGCCGGCTTGAGCGAGCCCATGCTAAACAGTTATCCTCCGCCGATGGATGCGTCCTTGGAAAAACCGCCGGTTGCCTGGCAGCCGCTCACCGCGCGCGGCGTGGCCGCTTTTGCCCGGGCCTCCTGGGGACGCTTGCTCCTGGTTCAATTCTTCGTTGCGCTTCTGGCCGCGGCCACCGTCGTTTGGTTCTTGCATGCCGGCTGGTTTCCAACCATTGCCGAGGCCATTCGCCAGTTGCCCGCCGCTGGAGAGATTCGTTCCGGCAGCCTCGATTGGCGGGAAGATTCACCACGGCGTCTGGCGGAAGGACGTTTCCTGGCGTTTGTCGTCGATTTGACGCACCAGGGAGAACTGCGCTCGCCCGCCCATGTCGAAGTCGAATTCGGCAAAACGGATTTTAAGATCATTTCCTTGCTCGGTTTTATGCAGCGAAGTTATCCAGCCGGCTGGATTATCCCCTTCAACCGGGACGAACTCGAGCCCCGTTGGGGCGCGTGGATACCGCCCCTTCTGGCGATCGCCGCGGCTTCAGTGATTGTCGGCCTGATGCTCAGTTGGTTTTGTTTGGCGACGATTTACTCTTTGGCAGCGTGGCTGTTTGGCTTTTTCTCAAACCGCGATTTGAGCCTGTTCGGAAGCTGGCGCCTGGCCGGGGCATCCCTGCTGCCCGGAACGCTTTTTTTATTGGGGGCGATCGTGTTGTACGGCGCTGGCGCGCTGGACCTCGTTCGACTCGCGGTCGCCGCAGGCTTGCATTTGCTCATCGGATGGTTCTATTTATTTGCCGGCGTGTCGTGCCTGCCCAAACATCCGGAGGCCGCCGCCGTGAAAGCAAATCCGTTCATTGAATCTTGAGATCGATTTCTCTAAGCTGATCTTCGTGACAACTTTTTTTCGCATTGCCTTGCTAAGTTGCGTTCTGCTCAGCGGCTGCCTGCCCTCGGGCCAGAGCCAGCTCGATGAGCAGAAGGAGCCCCATTTTTTGGCCGGCAAAAGCCGCGTCAACGCTTTGGATTACAAGGGAGCCATCGAGTCGTTCGAACGCGCTCTCGAGGTAAACCCTAAATCCGCTTCCGCTCACTTCGAACTCGGCTGGCTTTTCGATCAAAAGGACTCCGATCCGGCCTCGGCCATTTATCATTACGATCATTACCTCAAGCTCCATCCCGGCGCGGAGAACGCGGAAACCATCCGCACACGCGTCCTGGCTTGCAAACAGGAGTTGGCGCGAACCGTATCGCTCGGCCCCGTCACCCAGACCATGCAACGCGAATGGCAACAGGTCGCCGAGGAAAACAAGCGTTTGCGCGACGAGTTGGACAAATTGCGCCTTGCCCAGGGCCAGGCCAGCCAAAGCAGCGCGCCGCCCGTCGTCACCTACCTGGCGCAAACCTCCCGGCCAACTCCGCCACCCAGAGGACCAGCCAGGGAATCGAATGCCCCGAGTCCCAGCCGCCAGCCCGCCCCGGCTGCCTCCGCACAACGCCACACCATCAAAGCGGGCGACACCCCCACCGTCATCGCCAGGCGCTATGGCGTCAAAGTCGACGCCCTGATGGCCGCGAATCCCGGGCTCGACCCGCATCGATTGCAAATCGGCCAGGCGCTCTCTGTTCCCTCGCCTTAAAAGTTGGTATTTTGGCCATTCGCGGGAACCAAACACACTTTGCCGCCTCTCACTTCGGGGTGCCGTTCCTTAAGTTTGAACGCCGTCCCCTTCGAGCAGGTCAATCAATTGAGCCTTTGCGGTGGCAGAACGGAGCTTGACGTTGCCAGTGCCGAATTTCCGCGGGCCGCAAAGATTTATTTGACAGCAATCGCCTATTTCCAGTAACAACTTGCAGGTTTTGCGCTTGGCAATCCCTCTAAGGGTGTGTTAAATACTAAATTGTTTATGAGAAAATTTGTCGCGTCCATGGGTTTGGCTGCTATCGGCGCATCCAGTCTGCAAGCGGCCTCGGTCCCAGGCATGGGCGCGGATTCGCCAAAACCCTGGAGCGTCTCGGCGACCCTGCGCGGTTTCTATGACGATAATATCAACACCGTTAAGGATGGTGATCCGCAGAAACGGGACTCAGTGGGATTTGAAATCAGTCCAGCGCTAATGATGAGTTGGGCGCTGCCGCAAACATCGATCTATTTGAGCTACATCTATTCTCTAAGGTCCTACGATCGGGCGCCGGCTGACAACTCGGGTGACCGCTACGATCAAACCCATAATTTCAATTTCGAACTGCAGCATCAGTTCAGTCCCCGCTATCGTACCACGGTTAAGGATTCCTTCGTCATCGGGCAGGAACCGGACTTTTTACGCTCCGGTAACGCGTTCACGACTTTTCAACGCGTTTCAGGAGAGAACCTGCGCAATGCCGGCTCGATCAACTTTGGCGCCCAGATCACGCGCTTGCTCGAATTGGAATTGGGTTACGCCAATACTTTTTTCGATTACGAGGATAGCGGCGGCTTTTTCGGTGACCCGAGCCGCTCGGGCATCCTCGATCGATTCGAGCACACTTTCCACCTCGACAGCCGCTGGCTGGTGCAACCCCAAACCATCGCGGTGCTTGGCTATCAATTCAGGCAGGTCAATTACACCGGTAACGAGGAGATCGGACTTGATGGCAACGGAAATATTGTCCACAGCCAGGATCGTGATGACCGCGAACACTACCTCTATCTTGGCGCCGACCATACTTTCCGTCCCGACTTGACCGGCTCCATCAGGCTTGGCGGCCGTTACATCGATTACTACAGGGATCCCAACGGCAACGGCAACGGCTTTGGCCCCTACGCCATGGGAAGCCTTCATTGGACTTATGCCCCGGAAAGCTATGTGGATGCCGGGGTGAGCCATGATATCAATTCCACCGATGAAATCAGCCCCGGCCCGGGAGGTAGTTTCACTCACAACGCCGAATCCACCGTGTTTTATGCCACGGTCAATCATCGCATCACCCCGAAGTTCTTCGCAAACCTGACCGGCCAATTCCAGAATTCCACCTTCCAGGGTGGCGCTAATGATAGCCGGGACGAAAGATATTTTCTCGTCGGCTTGAATTTCGAATACAAATTCAATCCCCGTTTTTCCGCGCAAATCGGCTATAATTATGATCGGCTCGACTCGGATGCCAACGTCAACTCGATCGTCGGAGCGCGCAGCTTTGCCAGAAACAGAGTCTATATGGGAGTTACAGCCGCTTATTAATTAACCTCAGGTAAGTACGGGGGGCTGGGCTCTTTTGCGACTAGCCCCTCTTTTTTTGAGTTACATATGGATCCACTAAAAGTACCCGCGCCACAGGAAACGAAACTGCATTTCCTGGATTATTGGCGCATTATACGCATTCGTAAGACAGTCATTCTGGCGGTCTTTCTGCTGGTCGTTATTACCGCCACTCTGGTGACTTTCATCCTGCCCGAGTCCTTCTCGAGCACCGCGCGCATCAAAATTGAACGCGACGCCCCGGATATTTCCGGGTTTGCGGACCGGATGGGGGGAAGTGGCTATGATCCTTACTTCATCCAAACTGAATTCGAGGTGATCCAATCCGAGGCTGTCCTCGGCAGGGTAATTAAGAACCTCAATCTGCTCGAGGATTGGGGCAAAAAATACGGCGGCAATCTTAAAGTACCGGAGACGATCCAGTTGCTCAAACAGCGGATGGATCTGCGCCCCGTGCGCAATACGAGTTTCATCGAAATTCGTGTTTTCAGCGAAAAGCCTGATGAGGCAGCCAAGCTCGCCAATGAGATTGCTCAGGCTTACAAGGAATTCCGCCAGGACCAGCGCAAACGACTGAGTTCGGGTGGCATCGACGCCCTCGAAGTGCGCTGGAAACAACAGGAAGCCAGCGTCCGCGAGGCCCAGACTAAGGTGGATCAATTACGGGAGGAATTGAAGATTCCGGATCTGATGGTGGGTGGTGATCAGCCTTTGACCCTCATGTCGGCTGAAACCTTGCGGCGCATCGAAGGCATGCGCATTGAGCGGAAGGCGGGGCTGGCCGGGCAGGAAACGCTCTTGAACAATCTCAAGGAGCTCAGGGAAAAACTCGGCCCCGAGGGCTTGGCCCAGGCGATCCCGACCGCCGTGCAGGACGCCCAGCTCGGCTCCTTACTCGAACAACTCGTGATGGTTGAGCAACGGCTGATCACGCTTGAGAAAGAATTTGGTCCCGCAAATGCCGAAATCCTTAAGATCAAGGGCCAGGCTGCCGATCTGCACAACAAGATTACCAATCGGGTCGATGGCATTTTGAGCGGGTTGGATGTCAGGGTGAAATCCGCAAGAGAAGAGTTGGCAAACATGGAACGGGACGTTGAAAAAGCCCTCACTAACGACATTCAAAAAGCCAGGTCCAGCCGGCCTTATTTCGATGCCAAGCGCAACCTTGAGGAGCTCCAGCGCTTCCGCCAGATCCTTACCATGAAGATCGAAGCCGAGAAGATTGATCAAAACTTGCCCAAAAGCATGATGGTCGAAATCATGGATCACGCCGAGCCGGGCATACGCCCGGTTAGGCCCAATAAGCCGCTCAACATCGCCCTCGGTATTATTATCGGCCTCGTTGTTGGCGTTGGTTTGGCCTTCTTCATCGAATATCTGGATACCAGCGTCAAAACCATTGATGACGTCGAGCGCTCACTCCAATCCCCGGTCCTGGGCGTCATACCGCAAAACGTCGGCCTGGTGCTCGAGGAGGGGGTGGACAGCCCCCATGCCGAGGCCTATCGAGTGCTGCGCACCAACCTGCTGTTCTCTCGCAAGGACGACAAGTTAAACACCGTCGCCGTCGTCAGCGCCGGCGCCGGGGAAGGCAAATCGACCACGGTTTTCAATTTGGCGGCCGTCTTCGCCCAAAGCAGGCAGCGAACCCTCATCGTGGATTCGGACCTGCGCCGTCCCACGCTGCACAAAATGCTGCACGTCACCAATAGCATCGGCCTTACCAATTATCTGCTGAAACAGAACACCCTCGAGGAAGTGATCCAAACCACCAGCGTGCCGACGCTGGATTTCCTGGCCAGCGGCAAATTGCCCAGCAGTTCCCTGGGCATACTCAGTTCGGCCCAGATGAAAGACCTGATCAACGAATTGAAGCAGCGCTACGATTTTGTGTTCTTCGATTCTCCGCCCATCATGGGCGTGAGCGACGCCTCGATTCTCGCCAGCGAAGTGGACATGACCTTGCAGGTCATCCAGTACCGGCGCTATCCCCAGCCTATGAACATTCGCGCCAAGCAGTTGATCGAGAAAGTGGGTGGCAACCTCGTTGGCATTGTGTTGAACAACATCAACATGTCGCAGGACGAGAGCTATTATTATTATAGCGGCTATTACCACGATTATTATTCCCGCAATGACGAGCAGGAGCCCGGCCAGGGCGGCGGAGCTTCCCCGGGAGACAAAGCCGGCATAGATATCAAGTAGGGATATGCGATCCATCCAGGTTAATGACCATCATGAACGTTAGTAAATTAGGGCGTTGGGGGACTGTGTGTGGGTTGCTGTTCACCGGGCTGTTCATTGCGGGCTGTCACACTGACTACTCCCCCCAACAATTCGCCGAGGTTCCGGGAATGACGCCGGCGCCGGCTGTCGCCTCGGCCACCAACGCAACGACCGTCCCGGGCAAGGAAAACGGCGGCACTGAGCGGATTCAGGTTGGGGATTCCCTGGTGATTATGTTTTCGGATTTACCCATTCCGACTTCGCCGATTGAACAACAAGTCCGGGAAGACGGGACCATTACCCTGCTCTTAAACGAAACCTTCTCTGCTGTTGGCAAAACCAGGGGCGAGCTCGCCAGGGAAATCCGCGCGCGGTACGTCCCAGTGCAATGGGTCAATTTGACCGTCACCATCAAACCCCTCGACCGCTATTACTTCGTCGGCGGCGAAGTCAAGGGCCCTTCCCGCCAGCCTTATTTGGGCAAGATTACGGTCCTCAAGGCAATTCAATCCTGTGGGGATTTTACTGACTTCGCCAACAAGAAAAAAGTCCGGCTGACCCGCACCAATGGCCGCATTGAAATCATCAACTGCATCAAGGCGCAGGAACACCCCGAGCTCGACCTGGAGGTATATCCGGGCGACAAAATCCACGTCCCGCGCAAGCTTTTTTAATGGTGCAGATTAAAATCCTCTCCGGAGCAAAGGCGGGGACCACGTGGGTTGCCCGCCGTTTTCCTGTCCGGATTGGACGTTCCGCCACCGCCGACCTGCAACTGCAGGAAAGCGGCGTTTGGGACGAGCATTTGCGGATCGATTTCCAGCCCTCAACCGGCTTCGTCCTGAACGCCCTGCCCAATGCTCTGGCCACCGTTAACGGCCAGGCAGTTCAACAAACCGCCTTGCACAATGGCGACAACATCGAAATCGGCTCGCTCAGGATCCAGTTTTGGCTGAGCGAAACGCGCCAGGTCGGTTTGCGCCTTCGCGAATGGCTCACCTGGGCTGCCATCGCAGCCATTTCTCTA
>WNFL01249939.1_pt2 | contig 13222 bp, 9 predicted proteins | sample 5400361 | NCBI WGS metagenome assembly WNFL01 (sample SAMN13153351, study PRJNA577476) | soil metagenome | isolation source: 40 cm soil on Douglas fir-dominated hillslope | place: USA:California | collected 2013-09-17
CAAAGGCGGTGAAGTATTCACCGCCATTTTTTTGTGTTCGCAAGGAGTTCATGGAACTGCCGCTTCTGGTCAAGGCCCTGATTCTTGGCGTCGTCGAAGGAATCACCGAGTTCCTGCCTGTTTCGAGCACCGGCCATCTGATTCTGGTCGGCGATCTGCTGGATTTCAACGATGAAAAAGGCAGTATTTTCGAAATCGTGATCCAGTGCGGCGCCATCCTCGCCATTGTCTGGGAATACCGCGCAAGACTGACCGCGGTCGTTGCGCGGCTGCACACGGACCCGCAGGCATGGCGTTTTGCGACAAATCTGCTGATCGCTTTCCTTCCGGTTGCGATCCTCGGGATGCTGTTTGGCATGGCAATCAAGGAGGTTTTATTCAAACCGGTACCGGTGGCCGTGGCTTTCATTGTCGGAGGCTTGATCATTCTGTGGGCGGAACGGCGCAAGCACGAGATCCGGGTCGGCCGCGTAGACGAAATGACATGGAGCGATGCGCTGAAAATCGGCCTTGCACAGACCCTGGCGCTGATACCAGGCACGTCGCGCGCCGGAGCTACCATCATCGGCGGACTGTTTTTTGGCCTTTCGCGCCGCGCCGCCACGGAATTTTCGTTTTTTCTGGCAATTCCGGTGTTATTTGCCGCGTCGGCCTATGAATTGTTCAAACACCGCAGCACGCTGTCGGCTGACGATCTTGGAGTACTGGGGGTCGGGCTCGTTGCCGCATTCGCTTCGGCATTCGTTTGCGTACGCTGGTTGCTGCGCTACATCAGCCGGCACGACTTCACCGTTTTTGCCTGGTACCGGATCGGTTTCGGAATAATTGTTCTGCTAACCGCTCACACGGGCGCCGTGAACTGGACAACAAGCTAGGCGCGAATGGTGAATGGGAAATAGCGCAAGGCGGGTTGAAACTGAATGTGCCGGTCATCGTTTGCTGTTCGCGATTCCCGCTTCGCCGGTTCTTAACTCTGGACCCAGGGCAATCCGGCGAACTGCCACCCGCCCACTGACGCGCGATGTCCAAGCGCATCCTTGTCTCCCTCGAATCCCTGGAGAATGTTGTAGCTGTGGGCGTATCCGATCTGGCTGGCCGCCGCAGCCGCGGCGTGCGAGCGACCGCCGCTGCGGCAAAGGAACATGACTATGGCGTCCTTTTCGGCTTGCGCGCTCAGTTCGTCCAGAAAGGCCGGGTTCGGCTGCGAGCTGGGATAGGTCTGCCATTCGATAGGGACGCTGGCGGGCACCCTGCCTACAAAATCCCACTCCGCCCGGGTACGGACATCGACCAGCTTGGCGCCTGGTGCGTTCTGCATTAGCTCGTAGGCTTCAGCCGGCAATAATGCACCGGCGTAGGGCAGCTTCAGCTCCTTAGCCCTCTGCTGGGCCTTGTTCAAAATATCTGATGTATCCTTCATTACGCATCCTTTTACAAAGACTTATCGCGCTGCATGACTTCCAAGTCGGCATTAGAACAGCCGATATCCAAAGATTAGCAGATTCAATTTCCCAAGAAGATTTCTCTTGCCAAGACTATTGCTATGCACTAATTTCGGGCACCCATGGGAGCCGGGCTTTTTTTTAGTGCATAGCTATGCGGCCTGGATGACCTAAGCATCTGTGAATTATCGATTTATTGGTTTTTTTTGCTGGGCATGGTTCCTGCTGAAACTGTGGCTCGCTGAAAATCCCCCGCACTCACTACCCAACTTCAGGAGAGCAAAATGGCGGTAGCAGACGTATTTAAAACAATCAAAGAAAACGACGTGAAGTTCGTTGACCTGCGGTTTACCGATACCCGCGGCAAAGAGCAACACGTTTCTGTCCCCGCTCATGCTTTCGGTCAGGACAAATTCGACGATGGTCACGCTTTCGACGGCTCTTCGATTGCAGGCTGGAAAGGCATTCAGGCCTCAGACATGCTGTTGATGCCCGACCCTGATTCCGCGCGCCTCGACCCGTTCTCCGATGAAGTAACGCTGAACATTACCTGTGACGTCATCGAGCCTACCGACGGCAAGGGCTACGATCGTGATCCTCGTACCATCGCCAAGCGCGCCGAGGCCTATCTGAAGTCCACGGGAATCGGCGACACGGCTTATTTCGGGCCTGAGCCCGAGTTCTTTATTTTCGACGGCGTGACCTGGAACATCGACATGTCCGGCTGCTTCGTCAAGATCTCGTCCGAGGAAGCGCCGTGGTCCACCGGCAAGGAATTCGAAGGCGGCAACATGGCTCACCGCCCCCCGGTCAAGGGTGGCTATTTTCCTGTGCCCCCGGTTGACTCGCTGCAGGACATCCGCAATGCCATGTGTCTGGCGCTCGAGCAGCAGGGAGTGGAAGTGGAAGTACACCACCACGAGGTGGCGGCCGCCGGCCAGAACGAGATCGGCACCAAGTTCAACAGTCTGGTGAAGCGCGCCGACTGGATGCAGATCCTGAAATACACGGTCTGGAACGTTGCCCATTCCTACGGCAAGACCGCGACCTTCATGCCCAAGCCGATCGTTGGCGACAACGGTTCCGGCATGCACGTGCACCAGTCAGTGTGGAAAGGCGGACAGAATCTGTTTGCAGGCAACGGCTACGCCGGTTTGTCCGAACTGGCGCTCTATTACATCGGCGGCATGATCAAGCACGCCAAAGCGCTCAACGCCATCACCAACCCCGGAACCAACTCCTACAAGAGGCTGGTGCCCGGCTTCGAGGCGCCCATCAATCTGGCCTACTCCGCGAAGAATCGCTCGGCGGCCTGCCGCATCCCTCACGTGGCCAGCCCGAAGGCGCGGCGCGTGGAGGTGCGCTTCCCTGACCCGACCGCCAACCCGTACCTCGCTTTCGCGGCCATGCTGATGGCCGGGCTGGACGGCGTGCAGAACAAGATTCACCCCGGCGATCCGATCGACAAGAATTTGTATGACCTGCCGCCGGAGGAAGCCGCCAAGGTGCCGCATCCGTGTCACTCGCTCGACCAGGCGCTCGAGAGCCTGGAAGCGGATCACGCTTTCCTGACGAAGGGCGGCGTCTTCTCAGAAGACATGATCAGCGCGTACATCGAGCTGAAGATGGAGGAAGTCACCCGTTTCCGGATGACCACTCACCCGGTCGAATTCGACATGTACTACAGCTCGTAATTTTCACCTGCACGCCGAAAAAGGGGCGGGCCTTCCCGCCCTTTTTTGTTTGCCATCGTTGATTTTCCGGGGAACTCGCGGATTGATAATCGAAAACACCTGCCTTAGACTCCGCCACAGGATCGCAAGGCGCTGTCGCGCGCCCTCTTCTTCCTCCGTCAACCTGGCAGGTGATACAGATGCATTTTCGCCGTCTCGCCGTATTTCTCGCACTCGCGTTGCTGCAGTCCGTCGCATGGGCGGAAACCTGCAAGTATCTGGACAGCGAAGGCCGCGTGATCTACTCGAATACGCCGAACAGTCCGCCGAAAGGCGCGACCAAAGTGAAATGTTTCCAGAGCCCGTCGCCAAAACCCGCGCCGGGCAACGCCAAGGATTCGGACTCCAAACCGGGGACCTCGGACACCAGGGCAAAGCTCCCGCGAGTAAGCGGAGACACGCAGAAAACACGGGACGACGAGCGCCGTCGCATACTCGAGCAGGAACTTGCGGACGAAACGAAGCAACTTGCGCAAGCCAAAGAACAGCTCGCCGGGCAGGAAGCCGTGCGCAGTGGCAACGAGCGCAATTACGAGCGTTTTCTGGAGCGCGTGCAGCCCTACCGGGATGCAGTGGCGACTCACGAGCGCAACCTCGAAGCGATCAGGCGCGAAATCGCGAATCTGAAGTAGGCACGCGCGATCAGCGCATTCCCCGCACGCCTTTTCTAAGCGCAGCCGCCAACCGTCGCTGCGTCAGGTTTGCGAATCATCGTGGCGCACTTCTTGCAGCGCTTTTCGCCGTTCGTCGCATGACGTTTCGATGACACCGCTGAGCTTTCCCGGACTCGATGCGCTGGCGACAGCGGTCATTCTGCTCGACCTGGACCACGTCGTGCACTACCTGAATCCGGCGGCGGAAAACCTGCTCGCGATCAGCGCCAAGAACATCGTAGGAATGCGGCTCGACAAGGTGATAGCCGATCCCGGACTGATGATCGCGGCAGTGAACTATGCGAGCGAGAACAATTGCAGCTATACGCAGCACGAACTCTTATTGACGATAACCGGCCATACGCGGCTCGAAGTATCCTGCACCGTGACGCCGATGGAAATCGCGGAACTGACCGGTTTTCTGATCGAGTTGGGCCCGCTTCAACAGCAATTGCGGATAGCGCGAGAAGAGCGCCTCATGGACCAAAGCACGCAAACCAGGGAATTGATTCGCAACCTGGCCCACGAAATCAAGAATCCGCTCGGTGCGTTGCGCGGAGCGGCGCAGTTGCTCGACAGGGAACTCGAGCGCCCGGAACTGCACGAGTACACGCAAGTCATCATGAACGAGGCGGACCGGCTGCAGTCGCTGATGGACCGGCTGCTGACTCCTCACCGCCTGCCGCAAGTTACATCCTTCAACATTCATGAGGCTCTGGAACGCGTACGCAGCCTGCTGCTGGCGGAGTTTCCGGATGGCATCACCATCTACCCGGACTATGACGTAAGCCTGCCGTCGTTGACAGCCGACCGGGAGCAGATCATCCAGGCACTGCTGAATATCGCGCGCAATGGCGCCCAGGCAATGCAGGGGAGGGGAAAAATAATATTGCGCACCCGCGTCGCTCGGCGGGCAACGCTGGCAAAGAAGATGCATCGGCTCGCGCTGATGATAAATATCATCGACAACGGGCCCGGGGTTCCGGATGAACTCAAGGACAGAATTTTCTTCCCGCTGGTATCAGGGCGCGAAGGTGGCCACGGTATCGGACTTACGATCGCCCAGACCTTCGTCAACCAGCACCACGGAACGATAGAAGTGGAAAGCAGGCCCGGGGAGACGCGCTTCAGCATTCTGTTTCCGATTTCGAACGACGCGGATAACGGCAATGGCAAATAGGAAATGACACGCGGAATTCCAATTATCGGCGTAACAATTTCCTATTCGCCACCAACCATTGTGTCCATCAACATATGAAACCTGTCTGGATCATCGACGACGATCGCTCGATCCGCTGGGTGTTTGAAAAAGCACTCGCGCGCGAGGACATCGCGTTCAAGGCATTTGGCTCTGCGCAGGAAGCTCTGCAGGCGCTCGCCTCCTCCACGCCGCAAGTGGTGGTAAGCGACATCCGCATGCCCGGTGGTTCCGGGCTTGAACTGCTGCAGAAAATGAAGGAAAAGCATCCGACTCTGCCGGTCATCATCATGACCGCCTATTCCGATCTCGAAAGTGCCGTAGCTGCCTTTCAGGGCGGTGCCTTCGAGTACTTGCCGAAGCCTTTCGATGTGGACCACGCGGTCGACCTGATTCGACGGGCGATGGAGGAAAGCCTGCGACAGGACGACGTGGCGGAAGTTACGCAGGAATCTCCGGAAATCCTCGGCCAGGGCGCATCGATGCAGGAAGTGTTTCGCGCGATCGGCCGGCTCACTCAGTCGCATGCCACGGTTCTCATCAACGGCGAATCGGGAACTGGCAAAGAACTGGTGGCGCTCGCGCTGCATCGCCACAGTCCGCGCGCCGCCAAGCCCTTCATTGCGATCAATACCGCGGCGATTCCGAAGGATCTGCTCGAATCGGAATTGTTCGGCCACGAGCGCGGCGCATTCACCGGGGCGCAAGCGATGCGTCGCGGACGTTTCGAGCAAGCGGAGGGCGGGACGCTCTTTCTCGACGAAATCGGCGATATGCCTCCCGATCTGCAGACACGATTGCTGCGTGTGCTCTCCGACGGGCAGTTCTATCGGGTAGGCGGACATCAGCCGATCAAGGCCAATGTGCGCATCATCGCCGCGACCCACCAGGATCTGGAAAACCGCGTCAAAAGCGGCCTGTTCCGCGAAGATCTTTTTCACCGCTTGAATGTAATCCGCCTGCGACTGCCTGCGCTGCGCGAGCGTCGCGACGACATTGCGCTGCTCGCCAGGCATTTCCTGCAGAAGAGCGCCCGCGAGCTCGGCGTGGAACCGAAGAAACTTTCCGAAGCCGCGATGAAATATCTCACTTCACTGGATCTGCCGGGCAACGTGCGCCAGCTCGAAAACCTTTGCCATTGGCTCACCGTCATGGCGCCGGGAATGAACATCGACGTGAAGGATCTGCCGCCGGAACTGCGTGAGGAAACGCGCGTGGCTTCCGCCGAAAACTGGGTGGCGGCACTCGAGCGCGAAGCGGAAGCCTCGTTGAAGCGCGGCGATAGCGCGATCCTCGATGAACTGACGCGTCAGTTCGAACGCGCATTGATCACGCGCGCGCTGGCTCACACCGGCGGAAGGCGGATCGAAGCTTCGGTATTGCTGGGCATGGGCCGCAACACGCTGACACGCAAGATTCAGGAATTGGGGCTGGGCGAGGAAGCCGGCCGTGAAAAATGACCCGGCCGAAATGACCGGGACGGTCAGAATCCGGCAATAACGGGTGCGTGGTCGGAGGGCCGCTCGTTTCTGCGCATTTCGATATCTATCCGGCTCGACTTGCAATCCCGCGCAAGGCCGTCGGACAGCAGGATGTGGTCGATGCGCAACCCCATCTTGCGCTGGAACGCGTTCATGCGGTAATCCCACCACGAGAATGATTTCTCCGGCTGGTCGAAGAGCCGGAAGCTGTCCTTGAAACCGAGCCCGATCAACCCTTGAAAGGCAGCCCGCTCGGCGGGACTGCACAGGACCTGTCCTTCCCACGCCTTCGGGTCGTGTACATCCCGATCCTCGGGCGCGATATTGAAGTCGCCGAGCACGGCGGTGCGCGCATGTTTCTTCGACTCGGCATCCAGCCAGGTTGACAGGGCTTTCAACCAGTCGAGTTTGTATCGATACTTGTCGGAGTCGAGGCTCTGGCCATTGGGGACATATACGCAGACCAGGCGCACGTCTTTCACCGTCGCCGAGATCACCCGCTTCTGCGCATCGACAAAGCCGCCGACTCCATGCTCGACCGCCAGCGGCGATTCACGCGCCAGGATGGCCACGCCATTGTAGGTTTTCTGTCCGGAAAACACCGCCCGATACCCGGAGCGTTCAATATCCTGCAATGGAAAATTGTGATCTTCGACTTTGGTTTCCTGCAGGCAAACCGCATCGGGCTGCTCGCGCGCCAACCAGTCAAGCAGTTGGGGCAGCCTGACTTTGAGGGAATTGACATTCCATGCGGCGATTTTCATACAGCAAATAACTTATTGATACAATTTAGTCAATAATTCATTTTCTCAATCCGTGGACACTGCCATGGACATCAAAGCCTGGAGTGTCCGTGAAGTTGAGATCGTCATCGATATCGCCGTTCAGACGGCATGCGGCACCTTGTTCACCAGGGACCAGTACAGCCCGACTTGCGAGACCATTTCCAGAAACTTGTCGAAATCGACGGGTTTGACGATGTAGCTGTTCACGCCGAGCTGGTAGCTCTCGACAATGTCGCGTTCTTCGTTGGACGACGTCAGCATTACAACCGGCACGCTCTTGGTTTTGGCATCCGACTTAAGAGTGCGCAGGACTTCGATGCCGTCGATCCTGGGAAGTTTCAGATCGAGCATGATCAGTTTCGGTGTGCCGTTGACCCTGTCCCGATACTGACCTTTGCAGAAAATGAAATCCAGCGCTTCGACTCCGTCCTTGACCCACACCAGATTGTTCGCGAGGTTCTTCTTCCTTAGCGCGCGCATTGTCAATTCGGCGTCCGTCGGATTGTCTTCAACCAGTAGAATCTCCACACTTTCAAACCCGGTCATCTTGCCCTCCTGCTGGCACGGAAAAAAAGAAAGTGGCGCCCCTGTCCAATTCGGCTTCGGCCCAGACTCTGCCTCCATGGCGGGCGATCAGCCGATGAACGATGGCGAGCCCGACCCCGGTTCCGGAAAATTCGTCGGCTCTGTGCAGGCGCTGGAATACCCCGAAGAGTTTGTCGTAGAAACGCATATCAAAGCCCACCCCATTGTCCTTCACGAAAAAAGCGTTCTCCGTCGTCATGAACCCCACTTCGATTTGGGGCGATTGTCTTGTCGAACTGTACTTCAGGGCATTCGACAGCAGGTTGATCCAGACCTGCTTGAACATAGCCGGATCGACGTGGGCTGCCGGCAGGTCCTGGATGTCAGTTGAGGCGTTGGAGCCAAGACCTGCGGCGTGGACTTGGTCCAGCGCGGCGAGCGCGAGTGCCTTCATGTCTGTCGCTTCCGTTTTGAGCAGTTGCCGGCCCAACCGTGAAAACGCGAGCAGATCGTCGATCAGCAGTCCCATGCGCTGGCTGTTTTCGCGTATGACCTTCAGCAGCCGCTGTCCTTCAGCGTCGATCTGTCCTCCATAATCTTCCTCGAAGATCCTGCTGAATCCATCGATTGCCCGTAGCGGCACCCTCAGGTCGTGGGAGACGGAATAACTGAAGCTTTCGAGTTCCTTGTTGGCTGCTTCGAGCTGATTGGCGCGAAACTGCAGGCTGGCGTTGAGTGCCCGGATGGCTTCTTCCGCCCGTTTTGTCTCCGTAATGTCGTCCGATATTCCCAGCAGATACTGCGGCCGGCCGTAGGCGTCGCGCAGGCCAATCTTTCGCGTGCGCAGGATCAGTGTGCCGTTGGGCGTGGTCAGTTTTTCCTCCGGGATTTCCACGACGCCGGGTGCCGCGAGCACCTCCCGATCCTTGGCGGTGAAGAAGTCCGCCTGGTCCTTGGGAAAAAGATCGTGATCGCTCTTGTCGATCAAAGCCTCGCGCGGCATGCCGAGCAGTAATTCCTCCGCCCTGTTTATCCTGGTGAATCGCAGCGTCTTCGCTTCCTTTACGAAGATCATGCTCGGAATGTTCTCGACTACTGCATCGAGAAACTCGTTGGCTTCCCGGAACTTATGCTCCACCTTTTTCAATTCCGTCGTATCGAACATCGTCGTGCGACTCATTACATAGTTGCCGTCCGCATCAAGGAGGGGAACGGCATTGACGGAAACCGGAAATGTGCTGCCGTCCTTGCGGACCATCCTGTATTCGAGATTCGTGGCTTTGGCGCCCTTCAAGAGTCGAGGAAAGTTCTCCTCCACGGTTTGCACGCACTCAGGCGCGATAACGTCGATGAATTTTAATTTTCCGACGACCTCGTCCCGATCGTAGCCGAGCCAGGCGAGCTCGGTATCGTTGATGCGTACAAAAGTCCCGTTTTTGTCGACGGAGTGGTAGCCGCATGGCGCTTCGTTGTACAAACTTTCGATCTCCACGGCCGATGCATGAGCGACTTGCTCGGCGCGCGCGCGCTGCCCGATCTCCTTTCGCAGAAAGACAAAAGCGATGACCAGGATCGTGAAACTGATCAAGGTTCCACCGACGATGATTGCAATGGTCTGACGCAAAACTCGCACGGAGTCTTTCGCGCGTTTTTCCAGCAATACTTCCTCGCGCGCCCGCAAGTCTCTCGCGACTTCCCGGATTTCGTCCATGGTCTGCTTGCCCGCGGCAATCTGTTTTCTTGCCGGCTCGGACACGAGCAGACTTTCGGCGCCCGCCGTCCTGAGAAAAAGGGCCGCCTGTTGCAGGCGCTTATCGGTCAGTTGTTCGAGTTGCTGAATCCGCTTCTGCTGGGCATCGTTGTCGACGATGAGTTCCTTGAGCCGGCGCATGTGTACCGGAATGCTGGCCACTCCATCGGCGTAGGGGACAAGAAAAGATTCCTGCCGCGATATCAGATAACCGCGAACCCCGGATTCCACGTCCTTCAGGTCGGAGAGAATCGCCTCTGTTTCGCGCAGGACGTTCTGTGTGTGCTCCACCCAACTAGCCTTTTCCACAAATTCCTGCAAACTGCGATAGGAGACCGTCGAGATGCCGGCGAGGATGGCCAGCGCAACGCAGAAACCGATGACGGGCATGTTTCGGTTGACAGGGATATTCATGCAGACAGGAGACTTGGGTGATTCAAGGCGGGGGGCGCAGGGGTTGATCAGGCGCTTTCATGGAGTCGTCGTAGAAGCGGTATGTATTCCTGCCGGACTGCTTGGCATAATACATCGCCTTGTCGCCTATGCGGATAGAGCGCCCAGCCAAGTTTCAATGGGACCTGCTCCAGATGGGGCAGCATGCGATCGTAATCTGCTGTGGGTAGTGCGCCGAGAAGATGGTTTCCTTGGGTGTGTGAATTTCGATTGACGCTTTGCGGCCATCTCCTCGGCGTTTGAGATACTCGGCTGACGTTTTTCGACACTTCCGAGGGAGAGCCTTTTTGCCCATCGTCCGACTGAATTCTAGCGAACGCAAAGGTGAACCGAAATTGATTGATCCGGTGTACTCTGTTAGGCACATTTCGCAGGTTTGTAGAGGGGACTAAGAACGGATGAGCTCGCTCTTTAGGGTCTTGATGGTCGAAGACGTCGCGACCGATGCCGAACTCATATTGAGAGAACTCAAGCGCGCAGGTCTCCGTTGTGATGCACACCGGGTAGAAACTGCCGTCGAATACCGACGGGAGCTCGATGAATTCCAACCCCACGTAATCCTCTCCGATTTTTCCATGCCAAATTTTGACGGCATGGAAGCACTCAGGATTGCCAACCGCTTCCACCCCGATATTCCCTTCATCTTCGTGTCCGGCACCCTCGGCGAAGAATATGCCGTCCGCGCGCTGAAAAACGGCGCGACTGACTACGTTCTCAAGACCAACCTGATTCGTCTGCCCGCGACTATCGAAAGGGCAACTCAAGATGCGAAGGAGCGCCAGGCGCGCCAAGCGCTCGAAAAGCAAGTGCATGACAGCGAGGAACGCTTCCGGCAATTGGCTGACAACATCCACGAAGTATTTTGGGTAAATGCGGTCGACTCAGAGCAGAGTCTCTACATCAGCCCTGCCTATGATCAAGTATGGGGAAGCTCCAGCGGGAATGTACAGAAAGTGCACAAAGACTGGGTCCAATCCATTCATCCGGAGGACCGCGCTCAGGTCCGAAAAAGCATTGAGGAAATGACCACTCACGCAATGCCATTCGACATGGAATACCGGATCGTGCGTCCGGACGGAGCTCTACGTTGGATCCGGGACCGAGGATTTCCCATTCGAGACACTGAGGGAAAGATTTACCGGACTGCAGGAATCGCCGAAGACATCACTGAGCGAACGGAGCTGAAAGTCTCTCTCCAAGAATCGGCAGCGGGCCTTCAGCGCGCGCAGTTGATGGCGAAACTCGGGCACGTGATCACAGGTAAGGGCGGCGCATTCGTGAAGTGGTCCGAAACGCTGCCACAGCTAATCGGAGTGAGTCCTGCCGAAATGCCACAAAGCACGCGCGCATGGCTGGACATCGTGCATGCGGATGACCGTGAAAAGTTTCGCAGAACAAGCATCGGAGCGGCTGTGACGGGTACGCGCGCAGACATTGACTACCGGCTGTGTCGCGCCGACGGGGAATTGATCCACGTGCGGCAGGTCATTGAGCCGCTGGAGGGCCAATCTGGACAACAAGATGGCTCGATGTGGTTTTGCACGATCCAGGACGTGACCGAACAAACATTGGCCGAAGAAAGAATCAAGCGTCTCAATCGTGTACACGCAGTACTGAGTGGAATCAATGCCCTGATCGTGCGCATTCGCGACCGCGATGAACTCTTTCAGGAAACCTGTCGCATCGCTGTCGAGCACGGCGGATTCACCGTCGGTTGGATCAGCGTGTTGGACCGGACTAATGGGAAGCTCTCGCCAATTGCAAGAGCGGGGCTTACGACCAGTTCAGATGCTACCGAAAACCCCGTCTCGCTCACACCAGCGGGGACTGCGGCGATTGCATTGCGCGAGAAACGTCCCGCCTTTGACAACAATATTGATCGTGAGACCAGGGCCCCAAGCACCGAGGGCCCAGCAGACACGTTAAAGCGGCGATTCAGATGGGTGCGAAGTCGGTCATCGTGCTGCCCCTGATGGTCGAGGGCAATATCTTCGGAGTCCTGTCGCTCTATGCGCCAGAGCGGGATTTCTTCGACGACGAGGAGGTCCGGCTTCTCACACAGTTGGCTGCAGACGTGTCGTTCGGCCTGGAGTTCATCACCAAGGAAGAGAAAGTCGCCTATCTGGCCTACTACGATCCCTTGACCGGCCTGCCAAATCGGGCCCTGTTCAGCGAATGGCTGGGCCAACAACTTCACACGCGGGCCGATAGTCCGGATCTGGTGGCAGTGGTATTGATCGATGTCGAGCGTCTACGTCTAGTCAACGACACGATGAGCCGCCAGGCAGGAGACGAGTTGCTCCGTCTGATCGCCAGCCGTCTGCAATCTTCGACCAGATGGTCCAATCCTGCTCGGCTGGTGGCGGACTGCTTTGGGGTAGTCATACGTAGCGCACGCGACGCCAGCGAACTTGCCCAACTCATTGAGGCAGGAATGAAAGCCTGCTTCGGCGTGCCGTTCGTGATCAACGGCCAGGAGCTTCGAATCGATGCCCGGGCCGGCGTTTCGGCTTTCCCCGCGGACGGAGTCAGCGCCGAATCCCTGCTCCAAAACGCAGAGGCAGCACTGAGGAACGCGAAGCGGACGACAGAACGATTTGTATTTTATGCGCCTGAAATGACCGCCCGGGTTGCGGAGACCCTGGCAATGGAAACCAAGCTGCGTAAAGCGATTGAGCTGGAGCAGTTCGTCCTCCATTACCAGCCCAAGTTCGACGTGCTCAGCAGCAAAATAACGGGCGTCGAGGCGCTGATCCGCTGGAATGACCCGGAGACCGGGATGGTACCCCCATTACAGTTCATCAACATCCTGGAAGAGACGGGCATGATCTTCGAGGTGGGTCGCTGGGCGTTACGCCAGGCGCTTGCTGACCAGCAACGATGGCGCGGCAAAGGACTGCGGGTGCCGCGGGTTGCGGTAAACGTTTCGGCTCAGCAATTACGCGACCAGCATTTCGTGCAGGATGTTCAGCTTGCGCTGGGTTCCCAAGAGGGCTTGGAGCCCGCGCTTGAGCTGGAGATAACGGAAAGTATTTTGATGGAAAATATTGATCGCAATATCGACCGGGTTAAGACGTTGCGCGCATTGGGCGTCACGATAGCAATCGATGATTTCGGGACCGGATATTCGTCATTGAATTACCTCGCCAGACTGCCGATGGATAAGCTCAAGATCGACCGCTCGTTCGTCGTGGGCATGACC
>WNFL01013954.1_pt3 | contig 13221 bp, 13 predicted proteins | sample 5400361 | NCBI WGS metagenome assembly WNFL01 (sample SAMN13153351, study PRJNA577476) | soil metagenome | isolation source: 40 cm soil on Douglas fir-dominated hillslope | place: USA:California | collected 2013-09-17
GTATCAGCCGCGGCTCGTGTATTTCCCGCAGGTCGAACGGGAATTGACCGCCACGCCGCGCGGAGCCGGGCTTGATTATGAAGAGGTGATGCTGCACACGGCGGACGGCATAAAACTGCATGGATGGTGGGTGCCGGCGCGGCAAGCGCGTGGCGCGGTGCTGTTGATGCACGGCAACGCCGGCAACATCTCGCATCGCATCGGTTACCTGACGATGTTCAGCCGCCTCGGCTATTCGGTCCTGGTGTTTGACTACCGCGGATACGGGAAAAGCGACGGCCATCCCGACGAAGAAGGCACTTATCGCGATGCGGAGGCCGCATGGCAGCATGTGACTGCAGCGCGCAACGTGCCGGCGCGGGATATCGTAATGGTCGGCGAATCCCTGGGCGGGGGAATCGCCACATGGCTGGCGCTCAAGCATCCGCCGCGCGCGCTGGTCCTCGCGTCGACGTTCACGTCGGTGCCCGATCTGGGCGCGCAGATCTACCCGTGGCTGCCGGTGCACTGGCTCGCGCGCATCCGTTATGAAAACCTGGCGCGCATCGGGCAGATCGACGCTCCGGTCATGATTGCGCACAGCCGCGACGACGACATCATTCCGTTCGCGCACGGCGAAGCGCTGTTCGCCGCCGCGCGCGAACCCAGACAGATGCTCGTGCTTGCCGGCGCACACAACGAGGGTTTTATTTTTGCGCGCGACACGTGGATTAATGCGGTGGCGGGCTTTCTCGAACCGGTGGCGATTCAGAAGGAATAGGGCGCAGACGAAGAGCGTTTGCCTTCATCCTTCATCCTTCATCCTTCATCCTTCATCCTTCATCCCTCATCCCTCGCCACCAGCTCGCCGACGTAACGACCGATCGCGAGCGATGACGTCAGTCCGGGCGATTCGATCCCGTAGAGATTCACCATGCCGCGAACGCCGTGTTTAGTGTGGTCCTGGATCACGAAATCGACCGCTTCCTGGCCTTGCCCGGTGATGCGCGGGCGCATGCCGGTGTAGCCGGGCTGCAGCGCGCCATCCTTGAGTCCCGGATAATAGCGCCGGATGGCTTCGTAGAAGCGCGCTTCGCGGCTCTCGTCGAAGGGGTAATCTAGGCTGTCGCGCCATGAGAAGTCCGGGCCGAACTTGCAGCGTCCGCCGAGATCGATGGTCACGTGCACGCCGAGCCAGTCCTGGCGCGCGACCGGATAGACGAGCCGCGATCGCTCGCGCAACGCCCGGCGCACCGTGGCCCGCGGTATTGATGACGGTCTTGCAGACGATGCTCATCGGCTCCGCGCCGCCGACTTCGAGCTGGATCCCGTCAGCGGTAACCGCGCCGCCCGTGACCGGGCTGTTCAGCACGAGCGACGCGCCGTGGTTCTCGGCGTCGCCCAAGTACGCAAGCATCAAGCCGTGGCTGTCGATAATGCCGGTCGACGGCGAGAGGAAGCCGGCAAAACTGACGACCGCGGGCTCGAGTTCCGCCAACTCGTCGCGCGACAGCATGCGCAGATCGTCGACGCCGTTGATCTCCGCCTGATTCTTGTATTTCTTGAGGCCTGCCAGCTGCGACTCATCGGTGGCAACGATCACCTTGCCGATGCGCCGGTGATTGACGCCCCGCTCGGCGCAATAACCATAAAGCCACCTTGCCGATGCGCCGGTGGTTGACGCCGCGCTCGGCGCAATAACCATAAAGCGCCTTGCGGCCGGCGACGCACAAGCGGGCCTTGAGCGAGCCCGTGGGGTAGTAGATGCCGGCGTGGATGACTTCGGAATTGCGCGCGCTGGTGTGCGTGCCAAATGCGGATTCCGCCTCGAGGATGATCACCTCGCGTCCCGCCTGCGCGAGTTCCCGCGCGATCGCGAGGCCGACCACGCCCGCGCCCACCACTGCACAATCGATATTTTCAGCCATTTTTGGTTCGCAATTTTCACGTGACTTGGAATCGAGGCCGCAATATTATCATTGGAGCTGCACTATCCTCACCGCGGTGGCCACGATTTCCCGGAAAATCTGATGAGCGTCCCCTGGAATCCTGCGTTCGCGGAACACGCGGCGCATTTCGAACCCGTGCGGGAGACGGCGCGGCGATTGCGGACACCCGGATGGCCGGGCTGCGACGACTTCAATCGCCTGCTGGCGGCGCGCGCGGTTCCAGTCGTCAATGCGGCGAGCCATACGGTGCGCTTTGTCGCGCAAGCGGCGCGCCCGGACGCGTTCGAAGAGAAATACGAACCGCGGAGTTTTCTGCGCGGCGAAGTCCAGTTTCGCGCGGGCGACTGGCACGACGTCTTCAATGCGCTCGCGTGGCTCACATTTCCGCGCGCCAAGGCGGCGTTGAACGAACGCCATTACCGCGCGCTCGAGCGCCAGCAGGCGAGCGGGGCGGGCAACCGCGCTCCCGCGCAGGACGCGCTCACGCTACTCGACGAAAGCGGCGTGCTGGTGGTGACGGCCGATGCGGAGCTGGGCGAAATGCTGGCGTCGCATGCATGGAAGGAACTCTTCTGGAGCAGGCGCGCCGCAGTCGCACGGGACATGCGCTTTTATCTTTTTGGGCACGGCCTCGGCGAAAAAATGCTGCGGCCCTTTATCGGCGTGACGGGACGCAGCCTGCTCTGCAGGGTACCGCGTGATTTCCTGGAATTGCCGTTGGCACATCAGCTTGATGTGCTGGACGCGCAAGTCGCGACGCGGATCGGCAACGCCCATAGCCCGCTGACGACCCGGGATGTGACGCCGGTTCCGTTGCTAGGCATTCCAGGCTGGTGTACGGACAATGAAGACGAGCGCTATTACGACAATGCCGCGTACTTTCGCCCGCGGCCCTCTAAGTTGCCGGTTCCGGATCGCCGCTGACCGAGCAGCGATTGCGGCCGCGTTTCTTGCTGGTGTACAGCGCCTGGTCGGCACGGTTCATGACGACCGCGAGTTCGGCGCCATGACCGGGGAACGCAGCGATACCGATGCTGACCGTGGTGGCCACGTCCTTGCCATGAGTGTCGAGCGGCATCGCGGCGATGGCCCTGCGAATGCGCTCCGCGACGTGGAGCGCGCCGTCGGCCTTGGTCTGCGGCAGCAGCACGACGAATTCGTCGCCGCCATAACGTGCGATTACGTCGGTTTCGCGCAGGCCCTGCTGGATGCACGTGACCGTCAGTTTCAGGAGGCGATTGCCTGCCTCGTGTCCATAGGTGTCGTTGACGGTCTTCAGGTTGTCCGAGTCGACCATGAGGACGCTGTACGGCTGGCTGTAGCGGATCGATTGCTTGTGCAATCGATCGGCGAGCGACGTGAACGCGCGCACGTTGTAAATGCCGGTCAGCTCGTCGGTTTCGGAAATGATCTTGATGCGCGACAGTGCGGTGCGGATGTCCGCGGACAGCATCGTCGTAATGTAGCCGACGAGCAGCATGGGGGCGAGCTGGCTCATGAAATCGCCCGCGTTGGTGAGCCAGAACAGCGAATCTTTGGTGGTCGAATACCCGATGAAGATATAGCACGCGGCGATCAGCGCCATTTCGAGCAGCGTAATCAGCTTGCCGAGCGTCAGCGCGGACGTGATGATCGTCAGCAGGTAAAGATTGGTGAGCGGGCTCGCGAGGCGACCGGTGTGGTATATGACCCAGGTGATGAACACGATCATTACCCAGGTTTCGATCGCGAGCTTCCAGCGCGATTCCGTGCGGTACACGTTGAAGTAGCGGAAGCCGATGACAAACGCGGAATACACGATCAGGCCGAGATAAATCTGCGCATTCGATTCGTCGGACCGGCCCTGCACCACCTGGTAGAGCATGACCAGGATGACGAGCAGCCACTCGATTTCCGCTACCGTGCGCGCAAAGCCGCGTAATTCCTCGGCTTCAAAGCCAGGCGCCGTGACCTGGCCCCGGCCCATGAATGCGTAGTTCAGAAACCCCCCTTTGGTGCCCTCGCTGGGGCATTCTCGACCACGCCCGATAATAGCGCATCCGCGCGGCCGCTCGCTACGGCTTGCAGAGCGGGTGACAGGCGCCGCGAGGCCGGCGAAGGAAAACTGCCGGCGCGGGCAAGGCGGGCAGCGCGCTTCATTATTCTGCTTTGGCGCCCGATTGCCTGATCACGCGCGCCCAGCGCGCGGCGTCGGCCTGCAGGAACGCCGCGAATTCGCGTTGCGTCAGCGTTCCCGGCTCGGCGCCGTCGGTAGCGAGTCGCTCGCGCGTTTCCGGCGATGCGACGATGCGTGCCGTCTCGAAATTCAACTGGCCGGCGATTTCCGGCGGCAGGCCGGCAGGTCCGAACAGGCCGAACCACTGTTGCGATTCGAAGCCCGGCATGCCGGCTTCGATCATGGTCGGTAACCCGGGCATCGCATTGGAGCGTCGCGGCGAGGTCACTGCCAGTGCCCGCAAGCGGTTGGCATGGACTTGCGGCAGCACGATGACCACGGTTGAAAATGACAGGTCGATCTGGCCGCCGACCAGCGCCAGCACGCTCGGCGCCGATCCTTTGAAAGGGATGTGCGTAATGTCGATGCCGGCCGCGGTCTTGAATAATTCGGCGGTCAGGTGCGGCGGCGAGCCGCTGCCGCCTGAACCGTAGGTCAGCCGGCCCGGACGCGCTTTTGCGAGCGCGATCAGATCGCTGACGGTTTTGGCGGGTACCGTCGGGTGGGTCACCAGCACCAGCGCGGACGAGGCGATGAAGGCGATCGGCATCAGGGTTTTGAGCGGATCGTAGCCGAGCGCGGGATACAGGCTCTGGTTGATGACGNNGGCTGACGACAGCAGCAGGGTATAGCCGTCCGGTGCGGCCTTCACGACGATTTCGGTGCCGATGGCGCCGCCGGCGCCTGCGCGGTTCTCGACGACCACCGGTTGTTTCCACGCCTCGTTGAATTTTTGGGCGAACGTGCGGGCGAGCGCATCGGTGACGCCGCCGGCCGATTGCGCCGCGATGATGCGGATCGGCTTGGCGGGATAGGGCTGGGCGAGCGCGCAGTTCGCCGCCGCGGCGAAAACGGTAAGTCCGAGAATGCCGGGCGCACGCACGAGTTTCAACTGCGCGTCACACGCTCGCCATGAGTTTGCCCCAGCGCAGATCCGGACGGTGGAGCATGCGCGGTCCCGCCGCATGCAGCGCCGCCCACGTCGTCGACGTGATGTTGAGGAATACCGGCTTGCCGAATTCAGCTTCGAGGATCGGCACGGCGTAAATCGCAAACCACAAGCCTCCGGGCATCAGGAGTCCCTGCGCGTTCGGCGCTTCGGACAAGACTTTGCGGCCGAGTTCGAGCGCGAGTTCGTGGTCCTCGGAGGCAAGCGTCAGCTTGTTTTCGGTGAGCGTGCGCGCGCGCGAGCGGCACGCGACCACCTCGATGCCCGCGTCGGCCAGGTAGCGCGTAAGCGCCGTATTGACGGGCTCCGGCCAGCGGGTCGCCAGCGCGACTCTCGCGACCCCGAGATACTTCATTGCCGCGATATGCGCTTCGAGGTCCGTGTCGCAGGCCACACCGGTGCGCTGCTGCGCCTCGTCGAGAATTTCCAGCATTTTTTTTCGGCCAAGCACCGAGGCGATCGGCACGCCGCTGAGCGAAATGCGCTCGGCCCTTTTCTTCGCGAGCAGGTCGAAGCGGTCCCACAAGGTCGGCAAATTGCTCTCGACGCTGGCCAGCGTGTACTCGGTCAGATTAAGCCCGGTGGTGATCAGCACCATGCCTTCGGGCGCGATGCGGTAGAACTGATACGCATCCATGTCGGTGTACAGATGGGGAATGACATAGCCGAGTTGGTACCACGGATTGACGACGCTCATTGCGGGAGGGGCCTTGAGTTGGAGTTTTGCGAAATGAAGGACGCCAGTGCGGCGTCTGCAATGCTGCGATTACGGGCCAAGCAGCGGAGCTTTAATGTCGCCGCCGATATTGAGCGTGCCGCGCGCGATCGACGCCGACTGTGTGCCGAGTTGCACGTTGAGCCGGCCGGTGAGTTCTCCGGCGGGCAGCACGTCGAGCACACCGGTTGCGTTGAGCGGGCCGGCGGCGAGCTTGATGTTGCGATACGAAATGCGGCCGGCGGCAGACTGCACGTCGCCCGCGATTTCGGTATAGGGCGTTTTGCCCCCGCGCAGACCGCTGCGGCTGGTCGATTGGATTCCGCGCACGAGATCGATGTTGTTCAGCGTGCCTTTTTGCAGCGTGAAATTCCCGTTGACCCGTGGCGCCGCGAACAACTCGTTGGGCGTTTGGCCCTGCGTCGAAAACTTGAACGCGGTGTCGAGCGCGCCGCTGGCGTTGAAATCGCGCGTGAATCCGGCCAGCGCGGTGGCGAGATCTGCACCTTTGAGGCTCAGTTCGCCCTCCGCCACGAGCTTGTTTTTCCACTGCACGGTGACCGCGCCTTTGAGCGCGCCCTCGAACACGCGTCCTTCGATGCCGGTAATGACCATCTGGTCGCGCGTGATCGAGGCCGTCGCGGCGAGGTCGGCAAATTCGACCTGGGGGCCGACCGGCGGCGTCCACGCGCGTGCTGTGAAGTTCGCGCGATACTGGCCTTTCTCCTTCAACGGGATGAATTCGAGATTCGCCCTGGCATCGCGGACAGAGAGTTTCTGCCAGCCGCCGTCTTTGGCCAGCGTAACCGTCGCGTCGAGGCTGGGCGCTTCGGCGCCGTGCAGACTGAGCTTGATGCCGGTGATCTTGATGCGCTGCACCTGCAGCCGCGAATTGGCGGGCGCCTGCGCCCACGCGCCGAGCTGCGGCAGCGCGTCCTGGTCGAGCGTGACGCCGGAAAGTTCGACTTCTTCGATTTCCTTTTTTTCATCGAATAGCGTCTTCGGCGATACCGGGATCACCACCGTGTTGATGCGCACGTCCTGGGCTGGGCCGACGGACATATTTTCGATTTTCAGATGCGGGGAAGGGAACAGGGTAAAGCGCAGCCCGCCGATGCTGACCGGCTGCTGCACCCGCTCCGTAATAAACTTTTCGACCGTCGGGATGTACGGCGTAATCGGCATGATCTGCACCACGGCGACGGCCACCGCCAGCAGCAGGATCACGCCCGTGATAATTGCGCGCCCCCACCTGACGGGTTTGCGGGCGGCGGCCGTTTTGTGTCCCCGAGCCGCCGCGTGCTCTTCCTCGAGGGTCAGCTGGGAGGCCGAGGTATCGGCGCGCAATTGCGCGTCGGCGCGGGCTTTGACTTCTGCGTCGAACTCCGCTTGCGTGCGGGCCCTGATTTCGGCCTCGACCTTGGCCTGGATCTCTTTCTCGGAGTTTTGTCGCATCTGGTGCTCCTGCATGACGCGCGCCACCGCCTCTTGCTTCGCGCGGTCTTCAGCCGCCGCGCGAGCGCGCTTTTCCGATATCGCTTTTTGTTCCGCGTGCACGCGCGCCGTCATTTCCGCCTGCGCCTTGGCGACGGCCTGCTCGTGCTGCATGCGCGCCGCTTCGAGCATGCGCTGCGCTTCGTCGCGCATTTTGTGCGCCTCGTCGCGTGATTTCTCGGCGACCGCCGTTTCCTTGCTGGCGGCCTCACGGACCAGTTTTTCGGCCGTCGCGCTGATTTGCAGCGCGGCTTTGGCCTGCGCCTCGGCTTCTTCGCGCTTGCGCTCGGCTTCTTCGCGCGCCTTGCGCTCGGCATCGATGCGGTCGGCCAGCTCGGCCTGCGCCTTGAGTTCGGCTTCTTCCCGCGCCGCCGCGGCCCTGGCCTCGGCTGCTTCGCGCGCCTGGCGCTCCGTCGCGATGCGCGATTCGACTTCGTCGCGTGCACGACGCTCGGCTTCTTCGCGCGCCTTGTCGATTGCCGCGTCGCGCGACTGGCGCTCGACCGCGACCTGCGCTTCGGCTTGCGTGCGCGCGCGGTGTTCGGCCTCGAATTCTTCGCGGGCTTTGGTTTCGGCGATCGCGCGCGCTTCGGCTTCCGCGCGCGCCGTACGGATTTCCCGTTCGCGCGCGGCGATTTCCGAGGCGGCACGCGCCTCGGCTTCTTCGCGCGCCTTGCGCTCGGACGCGATGCGCGCCTCGGCTTCGTGGCGCGCCTTGCGTTCGGCTTCTTCGCGCGCGCGTGCTTCCAGCCGCGACTGCAGGATGTTGTCCTCGAGCACGCGGAATTCGGCGCGCATCCGGGCTTCCGCCTCCTCGCGGGCGATTTGCAGCTCGGCTTCGTGCTGCAGTTTTTCCACTTCCTGCTGCGCGCGACGCTCGGCCTCGCTATTGGCCCTGGCTTCGGCGGCGGCGCGAGCATCCGCTTCGACTTTCATGCGCGCCTCCGCCACGGCGAGCGCGCGCGAGGCTTCGTCGGCCTTCGCGAGTGCTTCCTGGCGTGCAACTTCCGCGGCGCGCGCGAGCGCCTGGGCTTCGGCTTTGAACTTATCCGGGCTTTCCCCCGCCATGCGCGTTTCCGCCGTTGCGCGGGCTTCGGCTTCCGCTTTCATGCGTGCTTCAACTTCCGATTTGGCTGCCGCGGCGGTGGCCGCCATCGCCTGCGCCTGCGCGATGGCTTGTTCGGCGGCTTTGGCGCGCGCCTCGGCCTCGGCGCGCGCAATCGCCTCGGCTTCCATGCGCGCCTGGGCATCGGCCTCCGAACGCGCGCGCGCATTGCTTTCGAGCTTGGCGCGCTCCTCGGCCTGCTTGAGCGCCTGTTCCATCGCGCGCATTTTCGCCTCGAGCGCAAAGCGGGCGCGGGCCTCCGCCTGGGCGCGGGCGCGCGCTTCGGTTTCGGCGCGTATGCGCGCTTCGGCTTCTGCGCGCGCGCTGGCTTCGGCGTTGGCTTTCGCCTGCGCTTCTATGTTTGCTTTGGCTTCGGCTTCTGCGCGCGCCTTGGCCTCGGCATCGGCCGCGGCTTTCGCCGCCATCGCCGCGCGCATCCGCGCTTCGGCTTCGGCTTTCGCTTTGCCTTCGGTGGCGGCGTTGGCTTCAACCTGCGCCTGCGCCGTGTCCTGCTCCGCGGCGCGCGACTGCTCTTCAGCCTTGAATTTCGCGATGGCTTCCTGCCGCGCGTTCGCCTCGGCGACGGCGCGCGCGCGCGCCTCAATTTCCTGGCGCGCCTTAGCTTCCAGCGCGGCCCTGGCGGCGGCATCCGCGCGGCCTTTCGCCTCCGCTTCGGCTTTGGCGCGCTGTTCGGCTTCGTGGTTGAGCGCCGCGACTTTGTCGGGCGAGGTGAAATCGAGGTCCAGATCGCCGTGGTCGTCGTTGGCGGCGGCGCTGATCTCGGCGCCTTCCGAGAAAATCCTGATATAACCGTCGCCGACCAGTCTATTGACGGCGACGGCGACGGCCTCGTCGGACAAGCCGGATTTTTTTGCGAGCTCGCCAGCCTTGGACTTGCCGTCAACGGCTAGAAACACCAACCTGAGATCGCGCGGCAGCCGGATCGATTTATTCCTGACCTCGAGCACGCCTTTCGCGGTCTTCGTGTATATCGTCTCAGAATGCATGGTGAATGGCATGGGCGTTCAGCCGTGAAAGCGTCCGGAGCGCGGCGCAATAGTTTTTGTTGTGAGCATGATGTTGCCGCGTGCCATTGCAATCCTCCGCATGCCGTTGGTATAGCGTCGCTCGCGCACGGCCGGATACATGGCGACCCGTTTTCCCCTGTTGATTACGCTGCGCCATTATAGTTTAATACGTCGCGCAACCGCGAAGACTGCGCGTCTTTTTTTCCCGCAGGGCCGTTGAGATGCGACAACGCCGCGTCGACTACGACGTTACCGACAGCATCAAGACGACCGAGGCCGCTGCAGTCGCTTCCGAGGGCCGTCGCATCTACCTTGATTTGTTTCAAAAAGCGGAGATTGCGACGCTCGACCGCTCATTCGCCGATATCACCGCGCTGTATGCAGGCGAGCACCCGGATTGTCATGCCTGCGATACCGATTACCACGACATCCAGCATGTGCTGGATGTCACACTCGCAATGGCCTGCCTGCTGCACGGATATGAGCGTGAAGGGCGCGAGCACGTCGACGCGCGGATGTTTTCACTGGGCGTGGTGGTGGGCTTGTTTCATGACTGCGGCTATATTCGTAACCGCAGGGACTCGCGCCACGCGCGTGGCGCCGACTACACGCTGACCCACGTCTCGCGCAGCGCCCGCTACCTGCGCCGCCAGCCGCCGAGCGTGGCCTCCGCCTCGCAGGGCCAAGGCTTCCACTAGCGTAGTCTCTTCGGTCGCCGCTGCTCAGGCGACTTTCAGCACGATTTTGCCGATGTGCGTGCTCGATTCCATGAGCGCGTGTGCCTTGCCCGCGTCAGCGAGCGGGAACGTTGCATGGGTGACGGGCTTGATTTTGCCGCTGGCGAGCAGCGGCCAGACCTTTTCTTCGAGCTCCCGCGCGACCTGCGCCTTGAACGCTGGAGGGCGCGTCCGCAAAGTCGAGCCGGTGTAAGTCAGGCGCTTCAGCATCACCGGCATCAGGTTGATTTCGACCTTGGAGCCTTGCGCGAAGGCGAGCTGGATGAGGCGTGCATCGGGAGAGGCTGCCTTGATATTTTTCTCGATGTTGGGTCCGCCGACGATGTCGAGAATGACATTCGCGCCGCCGGCCTGGCGCACGATCTCGACGAAATCCTCCGTGCGGTAGTCGACGACGCGGTCGGCGCCAAGGTCGCTGCAGAACTTGCAGCGTTCGGCGGGACTGTCAGTCGCGATGACTTTGGCGCCGAACGCCTTGCCGAGCTGGATGCAGGTTGCGCCGATCCCGCCCGCGCCGCCGTGCACGAGCAACGTTTCGCCCGCGGCGAGTCTGGCGCCGATGAAGACGTTACTCCAGACGGTAAAGTAGGTTTCGGGCAGGCCCCCGGCGTCGATGAGCGACACGCCCGCTGGCAGCGGCAGGCAGTGCTGCGCGTCGACCGCGACGTATTCGGCGTAGCCGCCGCCATTGGTGAGGGCCGCCACCTGGTCACCGATTTCCCAGCGCTTGGCATCGGCACCGGTCGCGACGACCTCGCCGGACACTTCGAGTCCCAAGAGGTCGGTCGCACCCGCCGGCGGCGGATACAGACCTTTGCGTTGCATCATATCGGGGCCGTTGACGCCCGCGGCGACGACCCTGATCAGCACTTCGCCCGCGTTGGGTTGTGGCACCGGCCGGGTCGCGATCCGCAATACCTCGGGACCACCGGGGCCGCTCGTTTCGATAGCCTGCATTTGCCGCGGCAGATTTTGCGCCATTACGATTTCGCCTCTCTGAAAATACGAATGCGTTCCTTGAGTCCCGGCACGCTCGCGGATTGCGCCAGCGCTGCCATGTCGGCGTTGCGCGTGTCAGTGACGGTATGTTCGTGCAGGCGCGCAAGCGCCGGTAGCGTAAGTGCAGTGCTGGTCTCGCGCGCGGCTTCCGCCAGGGCGGGCCAGTCGTTTTGCGCGGCGACGCGCGTCACGAAACCCAGTTTCAGTGCACTCTCAGCATCGAACGTGCGGCTCGGTTGCAGCACGTCGCGCGCGGCGTCGGCGCCGATGCGGTGCGCGAGCCGGCGCGTGCCGAGGACCAAGCCGAAGCGCAGGCCCGGCATGCGGAAGGTCGTGCCGGGGGCGGCGATGCGGGTGCCGCTGGCGCAGACGAGATCGGCACCCGCGCCGAAAATCCTGCCATGCGCGAGCGCGAGGGTTGCGAACGGCGCGTGATAGACGCGCTGTAGCAGGTGCTCGATGCGAATGAAGCGCAGCACGAGTTCGCCTTCGTTCGCGTCATGGTAAGCGGTGAAATCGAAGCCCGCGCAGAAGTGATTGCCGTTGCCTTCGATTATCAGGAGGCGCGTGCCGTCGGTTTGCGCGTACTCGACCGCGTTGATCAGCGCTTCGACGAGCGAGGCGGACAGCGCGTTGGCCTTGGCGGGCCGGTTGAGCGTCAGCCGCGTGACATGGCCGGCATGACTGCGCAGCAACTCATTGTCCATGCCGTGCGGGAATGCTAAACGGTGAGCGTGGCACGCACGTCAGCCGGCCGGTCCCGGAAATTCGGCAGCGAGCGCGCGGAATAAACCACCAGCGACTTGAGTAATTTGCGGCCGTGCTCGAAAATTGCGGCTTCCTCGTTGCCGGCGCGTTCGATCAGTCGCGTAAAATCGCCGATGAACTGCCGCAAACGCGAGTAATTTTTCATGGAAGCGGTGACGGACGATCAAGCCTGACCGGAAGCCTATATACTAACATGTCGTTTTAAGCATCCGCTCACGCCGCGGAATCCACGCGCCGCACGGCACGCGCGGACCGCAAACCCGAGGGATAACAAGTAATGCGAGTAAATTTATTCGCCGGTGCGCTGGTTTTTGCCGCGACTGCTGCGGTGGGGGCGGATAACTATCCGTCGAAGCCGGTGCGGCTCGTGGTGCCGTTCGCGCCCGGCGGCGGCAACGATATTGCCGCGCGTTTTGTCGCGCAACGACTGACCGAAGCGTTCGGTGAATCGGCCGTGGTGGACAATCGGGCGGGTGCCGGCAGCACGATAGGCACCGATATCGTCGCGAAAAGCGCGCCCGACGGATATACCCTGCTGGTCGTGCACAATGCGATCGCGATCAACCAGACGCTGTACGCAAAATTGCCGTACGACACGATGCACGATTTCGCGCAGGTAGCGATCATCGGCGCCACCACCAATACGCTCGTCGTAAACCCCGGTGTGCCCGCGCGCAGCACCAAGGAATTGATCGCGCTGCTGAAGAGCAAACCCGGCACCTTGAACTATGCGAGCACCGGCGCCGGCGGCACGGCACATCTCGCGATGGAATATTTCCGCCTCGAAACCGGCACCAACCTTGCGCACATTCCGTACAAAGGCACCGCGCCCGGGTTGACCGACGTCGTGGCGAACCAGGTCCAGGTGATGATTTCAGCATTGCCGGGCACCATGCCGTTCATCAATGCCAAGCGCGTCGTCCCGCTGGCGACGACCGGCGCGAAGCGCTCGGCGTTCCTGCCGGACCTGCCGACGCTGAACGAATCGGGCGTGGCGGGCTACGAGTTCGATACCTGGTACGGCTTGCACGCGCCGGCCAGGGTGTCGAAGGAAATCATCGCGAGGCTGAACGCGGAAATCGTCAAAGCGCTGTCGAAACCTGAAGTGAGGGAGCAATTGTTCAAGCAGGGCATAGAGGCACAGATCATGACTTCCGCCGAGTTCACGAAACACGTGCGCGCAGAAGTCGCGAAGATGGGCAAAATCATCAAAGCGTCCGGCGCGAAAGCGGAACAGTAATTGCGCCTCTGTAAAGCCGGCATACTGCGGGGGTCAGAACTCG
>WNFL01258234.1_pt1 | contig 13218 bp, 16 predicted proteins | sample 5400361 | NCBI WGS metagenome assembly WNFL01 (sample SAMN13153351, study PRJNA577476) | soil metagenome | isolation source: 40 cm soil on Douglas fir-dominated hillslope | place: USA:California | collected 2013-09-17
TTATATGTTTGGGCGGGGCGGAAACCAAAACGCCAACTTTAATGACTCCTGCTAAATGGGGCTTACCGAAGAAGTTCGAAATGGCAATAAGGGTTTCGCTGGAAGTCGTTCAAAAGAAATAAACTGGCGCGCCCTGAGAGATTCGAACTCCCGACCTTCTGGTTCGTAGCCAGACGCTCTATCCAGCTGAGCTAAGGGCGCTCCGAAGCACACAGTTTAGCACAATCATCCGAGAGACCAAGCGCGTACGGCCCCCTGACTGTCTCGTTTCCGCCGCAGCCCGCTACATCTCCGGTCGTAATCAGAATCTCTGCTAATGCCTTTCACCCATCCCCAATTCAGGTATTTCCCCGAGTGATTTGCGACATGCGGAAGATGAATATTTTTGGCGCAGTACCGAAGGCGGGAAAAGCCTTGGGAACGAGCCCCCAGTCCTAATTCGTGCCCGAAAGTTGCAACGAAGCAAAACGAGGAATTAAGTTTTGATCAGCGATGTGTCTCCGAGCCGAAGACTGACGACACGTATCCAAACGCACGGTGAGGTCTGGGCTTATTGGCAATGTGGCCGGCGCGCGGATGTGTCGCGGGTTCGCAACGTCAGCACGGGCGGAATGTTTCTGGAAATAGAGCAACCCCTTGCGAAGGGCCAAACCGCGAATCTGCACTTCCTGGTACAAGAAGGCGCCATACAAGTCGACGCCGTGGTGCGCCGCTTTACGCCGGGCGAGGGACTCGGCATGAAGTTCGTTGCGATTGAGAAAGAATGTGGCCGCCAGTTTGCCGAATTGCTGACGAGATTGCGCGACATCGAACGATCCGGGAACTAGCAGACGATCAACCGCAGCCGAAATCTTCGTGGAAGTGATTCGGTTAGCGGGTGACGCGCCCATTCAGCACAACCCAGACTATGTCTCCCCGCGTCGACACGGTCGCATCTTCGACGCGCACGCGGTCGCTCGTCAGCCAGCCTGCCGCGAAACCAGCACTCAGAGCGCCACTGACACAATGAGCCATCGAACCTTGCTGTTTCCATCGCTACCCATGATGGAAATCCTTGTTGTGGGCTTCGATCCCGCGCCACAAAAGAAGGCTCAGCGCCATGATCGTGCAGAGTTCAAATCCCGCGAGCGCAGCCTGATATCCAAAATGCCCGTGAAGCGCGTACTGAACGGAATTTGTTGGCGATGCAATCAGTATCCCCAGTTGATAGGCAAGACCCGGCATCAATCCACGCGCCGCCGCGGCCGACAATTCGTTTAGATGAATCGGAATGACGCCCCAAGCGCCCTGCACGCCGGCCTGCATCAAGAAGGCTCCGAGGACGAGCATCGGCAGGCCGCTGCCATAGGCCCACAAAGGAATAACGCACAAGGCTAGCAGCAATGCCGCGAGCATTCCTTTTCTTCGTCCCGCCATTTGCGACAGTTGCCCAAAAATTACCGCGCCGGCCACCGCGCCGAGATTTGCAACAATCACGATGTTCGCCCGCACGCTGTCCGAAACCTTGTGCACTTCCTTCAAAAAATCCGGATACAGATCCTGCGTGCCATGCGACAGAAACATCATGAACGTCATCAACACTACGAGATACAAGAACAGCTTCCCCACACGATTCTCTTTCCAGGCTACCGATTCCGGGACCTTCGAGCGCATATACAGCGCAAGCAGCGCAGGAAGCGCGCCAACCCAGAAGACCGGACGCCAGCCCCAATGCGGCAAAATTGTTTTCGCCGCCAGGGCCGCGAGAAGGTTGCCGATCGGGTAACCGCTCTGCAAGAGTCCGCTCAATACACCGCGAAGCCGCTTCGGCGCCGCCTCCATCGCGAGTGACGCACCGACGCCCCACTCGCCGCCCATGCCAATGCCAAACATGGCGCGCAAAATCAGGAACGTCGTGAAATTCGGCGCGAATCCGCAAAGCAGCTCAATCACCGAAAAATAAATTACGTTTGCCATCAGCGGCACGCGCCGGCCGTAGCGATCGGCAAGCAAGCCGAACAGCAGCGCACCAAATGGACGCATAGCGAGCGTGGCCCAAGTTGTGAGCACAATGTCTTTCTTGGTTACGCCAAACTGATGGGCCAGCGTATCGAAGAGAAAAATAACGACAAAAAAATCAAACGCATCGAGAGTCCAACCGAGAAATCCCGCGAGAACAGCGTGGCGGCTCTCCTTACCCGCCAATTTGTCCGAAGAGAAATTTGCCATGGGAAGCGCGCAGGATTATGCCACGATTTCCGGCCTGCTTGACGCGTTCTCTTTGCGTCGTTCACACTGCGCAATGCCCAAACGCTCCTCCAAAAACCTGTTCGTCTCGGTCTCCGATTTCGAAGCAGTCGCGGAGGCCAAACTGCCGCCGATGGCCCGTGAATATCTGCAGGGCGGCGCGGCGGACGAAATCACGCTGCGGCGGAACCGCTCCATCTACGATTCCCTGCTCCTCAAGCCGCGCGTACTTTGCGGTGTCGGGACACTCGACACGTCGCTCACCCTCTTCGGCGACAAGCGGCCGCACCCGCTTCTACTCGCCCCGACCGCCTACCAAAAGCTTTTTCACAAGGATGGCGAAATCGCCGCGGCCGCTGGCGCCGCACAGACCCGCGCAATCTACACGGCAAGTTCTTTTTCCGCCGTTTCGATCGAAAAGATAGCCGCGAGTTCTTCGGAGGCGATCTGGTTTCAACTCTACACGCCACCAGACCGAGCCATCTCCACCGATCTGATTCAGCGCGCTGAAAACTCCGGCTGCAAAGCAATCGTACTTACCGTGGATACGCCCGTTTTAGGAACCCGCAATCGCGAAATGCGTAGCAAGTTTCACTTGCCCCGAGGGATGATCCGCGAGAATTTGCGCAAGTATGGAGTTGGCTTAACGCGCGACGCGCACTTTACGTCTACGGGAGTCGCCACGACAGCACTCGACGCTTCCTTGACTTGGGAACACGCCGCCTGGGTGCGTTCGCACACGAAGCTACCCTTGCTTCTCAAGGGCATCCTCGCGCCCGAGGACGCAAAGCTCGCTATCGAACACGGCGCCGACGGAATCATCGTTTCGAACCATGGAGCGCGCAATCTCGACACAACTCCTTCCACACTCGAAGCGCTGCCTGGAATTGTCGACGCTGCCGCCGGTAAAATTCCCGTGCTTGTTGACGGCGGCATCCGTCGCGGCACGGATATCTTCAAAGCACTCGCTCTCGGGGCAACCGCAACGCTTATCGGCAGGCCGTATGTTTACGGCCTGGCAGTTTCGGGATCTGCGGGAGTCGCGCGAGTCATCGAGATACTCCTCGCCGAATTAAGAGCCACCATGGCGCTCTGTGGCCGGCCGGCGCTCGCTTCAATCGACAAATCCGCGCTCTGGGGCCATCCGTCTAGCTGAAAAATTGGACGCAAAAAAAAACCGGGCCGCTGGGGGCAGCGGCCCGGAAGGGGGTACAGCCTGAGGGGGGCACTGGGAAAATCGTCTAATTCACAGTCTGCGTTGTCAGCTCGCAGAGGTTTCGCAACTCCTCGATCGTAAAAAAATACTCTTCGTGCATTCCTACGCGTTCTTTGTGTCCGTATCCGCTTTCCCGGGAAATTCGACAGAGGTCCTTTTCCGTCATTCCTAAGAGCGTTGCGGCCTTCGATTGGCTGATGTATTTGTGCTCAAAAATGTCCATGGCGAATCCTCACGCGGGAATCAGGGCCATCGTGTCTTCTTCCACTGCCAAGATCATCGCCTTATAGATGTCTACGTCCCAGCCGTCCCCGATCCGTATGCGTAGCGTTTCGCCGCCATCCTTCATCACTCGCCCGCGTAGCGGCACTTTAATGTCGCCGAGAGCTACTTGCAGCACTACTGCCTGGCCGATCCAAGGTTGGTACGCGCTGTCCATTTGCTCTCCTGAAGGGACGAACTGCCGACGGACGGAGGATCGCGCGCAGGGCCAATTTCCAGCAATGGTACACAAAGGGTACGGGACTAGGAGAAAGGTACTGCCGTTTCCCGCGCAGTACTTCTGTACCTTCAATTCAGGACGCGCCTCCCATTGGCCCGAACACAGGCCGGCGTCATCCTCACTAGCGTGAATTCCGAGTCTCCAATCCGCAGCAACGCGCCAACCCATCCAGCGGCGGAATCGCGTCCAGGAATCGGCGTCGCCCTTGGTGGCGGCTTTTCGCGTGGTTTCGCGCATCTCGGCGTGCTGCAAGTACTCGAGCAAAATCACATCCCGATCTCTCATATCGCCGGCACAAGCGTCGGGAGCATCTTGGGTGCGGCGTACGCGAGCGGCGCTCCGCTCGCCAAAATCCTCGCGACCTGCCGCAACCTGAAGTTTCGCGACATCGGGCGCTGGCGCGTATCCCGGCTCGGTCTGGCCAGCAATCATCGCCTGTCCGATTTGATGGACCGAGTCTTCGAAGCACGCCAATTTGAGCAACTACGGATTCCGATGGCCGTAGTCGCCACAGATCTGGCTACGTTCGATCCCGTCGTCTTTACGCAAGGAAGTCTGGCCGATGCCGTCCGTGCGAGTTGCGCGTTTCCCGGTCTGTTCGAGCCAGTCGAAATCGGGACACGCTGCCTCGCCGACGGCGGCCTCGTCGCGCAAGTCCCCACTGTAGCCGCGCGCCAGATTGGCGCGGAGCGCGTTCTCGGCGTTTCCGTTGGAATCCAGGACGGCCGTCATGGCGCGCCGAAAAATATCTTTCAGGTTGTCGCTCGCGCTGTGTGCGCGGCGCAAAAACACCAGCTCGAATCGTGGGAGCGTCATGCCGACCTAGTGCTGCGGCCCGATGTGCAACATCTCGCTTGGGACGATTTCGAACGCGCCAGCGACGCCATTGAAGCGGGCGCCCTGGCGGCTAATCGAGCTCTCCCGCGCATCAAGAAATTGCTCGATCGCCGGCCCGAACCAGAAGATGTCTTCCTTGCCGAAGCAAGGTCCCAATTGTGGCTTTCCGAGGTGCGCCGGTGATCCGCGACGCATGGTGGTTTACCGGTGTGAACGCTCTCGTACTGCTTTGGCACGAATGCGGCGAGGATTTGGCAGTTTTTTGCTACCGTATTACCAGGAGCGGTGCGGTGTGGATTCGCTCCCGAGCGGAGAATATAACCGCCTCGTTCTGAATACTCGGTGGACGGCTAACTCTCATTGGATTCCATCCTTCACTTTCTCCGTTCCCTGTACACTTCTGAAGGCCTGAAACAACTCATTCAATGGGTTGGACCGACGACATTTTGCGCAATTGTGTCGGTTATTCTCTTTGTTGAGACCGGCCTGTTCGTTGGTTTCTTCCTCCCTGGCGATTCCTTACTCGTCACAGCTGGCATATTTGCCGGACAGCAGGTAGTTCCGCTCCATTGGTTGCTTATCCCAGGTATGCTTTGCGCGATCATTGGCGATCAACTGGGTTATTGGATCGGCCGCAGCGCCGGTCCAGCCCTCTACAAACGGGAAGACTCATTTTTATTTCGACGGAGTCATCTGCAGCGCGCGCATGATTTCTACGAGAAATACGGCGGCAGGGCTGTGATACTCGCGCGCTTCGTCCCCATTGTCCGCACGTTTTGTCCGCCCGTCGCTGGCGCCGCGAAAATGCCCTATTCACGGTATCTCCTCTTTGACATTTCTTTTGGGTTGGCAGCATGGTTTTGGGCGGATATCTATTGGGTTCGCGGGTTCCCAACATCGACAAATATCTTCATCTGGTCATCGGCACAATCATTTTGCTTTCAATCCTTCCGCCGATTGTTGGACTACTTCGCGCCCGCAGGTCAGAGAGTCACTAACAAATGGCCGCATCTCATCCGCCACTCCAGACCATCATTTTCGATATTGGCCGCGTGCTCGTTCGCGTGGACGTTTCTCGCGCGATGCGATCCCTCGCGCAAGGCATTTCCCTTTCGCCGCAGGAACTCTGGACCGCTATCGAAAAAGATCCGCTTTGGCCCGATTGGCAGGAAGGCCGCTTAGCGCCTCGCGACTGGCACCTGCATCTGGCCAAGCGGCTTGGCGGTTCGCTCTCCTTTGAGCAATTTGCTCAGGCCTGGAATCGCGCGCTCGATCCACAGCCCATTCAAGACAGTTCACTGTTCGAATCTCTGCGCAAGGATTTCAGCCTCGGCCTTTTATCGAATACCGATCCAATTCACGTCGCTTATATGGAAGAAACTTTCGACTTTTTTCACTACTTTCCGAAATCCACTCGCACGTATTCTTGCGTCGTCGGCTCCAGCAAGCCCTCGCCTCTGATCTTCCGCGATGCCCTTCAAGCGCTCCGTGCGAAAGCCGAATCCTCCGTCTTCATAGATGACATCGAAGCTTACGTGAACGCCGCCCGCGCACTCGGCATGCACGGCATTCACTACCAAAGCCCAGCCCAGCTCCGCGCCGAGCTGACCGTCCTCGGCGCAAATCCTCACCCATAGTTGACTCTTTCGGCCTACGTCGCGCCTCCCAAAATTTCAGGGTTAATTTAATCTCCACGTAAAGATTGCAGGGACTAGTACTTTGCCAATTATGGAGTTACCACCACGCTTCAGGCACTGCCCGTAAGTACAGGTTTGGCTCCCCGCTTGCACCTCTCGCAGCTACGAACACACTCCGCAGTTGGCATTCGCAGCGGGGTGACAGCCGCAGAGCGGCTACACAGAAGAGGAGATAGACCTAGTCATGGCCGACGAATATACAGAAACAAAGAGTCCTTCCTGGCAACTGCCCGCGATCGTAGTGTTGGGCTTGGTTGCTATTGGAGGTTTGGCATTTGGTTGGAACGCATCGACCAAGCTCGATGCGACGAAGCAGGATGTTGCCGCGCAACTGAAGACCACGCAGTCCTCGATCGAGCAAGATATGTCGTCTTTGAAGGACCGCCTTACTCAGACCGAAAAGACGAATACGGACCTGCAGGGCGACCTGAAGGTGGTCACCAGCAAGCTCAAGATTACCCAAGGCCAGCTTAAGAAGGCTCGGGAAGAAGCAGTTAAGGCTAACGAAGACACCAGCACCAAGATCACCGCGCTGGACACTTCCGTCCACACCGAGCTTGCGACCAAGGCCGCTACCGACGACTTGAAGAATGTTGACTCCAAAGTCGGCGTCGTCCGCACCGACCTCGATTCCACCCGCGAAGACCTCAAAATGGCCCGCAGCGAGATGGGCACGCTCATCGCGCGCAACCACGATGAGATCGATCAGCTCCGCCGCCTCGGCGAACGCGATTACATCGAGTTCACCATCGCCGGCAGGAACAAGCCCCAGAAGGTCGGCAATGTCACCGTCGAGCTCAAGGCTGCTAACGAAAAGAAGGGGCAGTACAGCGTCAATCTGACCTCCGAAGACCGCCTGCTCCAGAAGAGGAACCGCGCCATGAACGAACCGATCTTCTTCTACCTGCACGGCACCAAGATCCCGCAGGAACTTGTCATCAACAAAGTTGGCAAGGACACCGTCAGCGGCTATGTCAGCATCCCCAAGGCGAATTCGGCTCCGGCCGCTTCGGCCTCCGCTTCTGGCAACTAAGTTTCTCAACCGAACGTCGGGTCGTTACCGGCGATGCGTGAGGGCGGCTCCGGCCGCCCTCTTTTTTTGTTCCCCCGCCGCCCGCGCCGTGTCCCGCTTTCTCGTACAATGAGGTCGATGCCTCGGGAGGCTGCCTCTATTGTTCCGGACAAAGACAGTCGTTTACTGCTCCGTCGACCCATTCTTGTCCTCGCGCGGCAAATTCCTACACGGCTTTGACGGCTTCCAGACTGAATTGGACGAACGCGAGATTCCCTGTATTTGGCTAAGCAGTCGCTCCCGATTGCAGCTCGATGATCCAAGACGTCGCGCTAGTCACACCGAGCCGTTCATCGCGGAAGATGGCTGCGCCGTTTATTTGCCCGAGGATTATTTCCACCTCAAGTCGACGAAGACAGTACGGCTGGGTCGTTTTACGACCATTCCAGTCGCCCAACAATTGCCCGCCGCAGTGGATGCGCTCGAATCCCTCAGTGAAGAATCCGGTGTGCCCGTCGTGCCCCTCCGTTCGCTCAGCCCGCGCGAGCTTTCTCAGAACATCGGTTTGCCTACTCACGAAGCTGAAGTCGGACGCCAGCGCGACTTCGACGAGCTTTTTTTCTTCGCGGGAGCCAGCGACGCAGATATTGCAGGCTTTCGCTCCCTCGCCGCGGCCAGAAACATGTCGTTGCGGGAACACGGTGTTGTCTGGTCGCTCGCTCTCGGCGCCGATTTCCGCCGCTGCATTCGCGAGGTCGGCGACCTATTCGACCGTTCGTTCCACAGTCATGTCAATCGATTCGCCATCGCACCGCCCGCGGATTCTGCATCCATTTTCCCGGCGTGCGACCGCGGTCTTCGCCTCCTCGGTTCTACAAAAGACCTCTCCGAGGTATCGCCCGCAGCGCCACGCTTCAGTGATGTTGCCATTACTGCGCCCGACCTCTGGGAAATCGTACTCTCTGCGCTCGATTCGCGCCCTTGAGTCACACGGGAAACATTCTATCTTTTGGCCCCACTTCACTGCACATATCGTCGAGGCTGTCCTGTGCCGCCGTTCAGTTTCTTGCGCATTATTGCCAATAAATTGCGCACTTCTGCCGTTGCACGCGCAGTTTCAAGCGTGGCATCCCAATTGCACTTTCTTCGTCGCCGAATCTTTTGTGATAGCACGAACTCGCTGAACAGCCTCTCGATTAGTCCTGCGAGTACTAGGAGATTTATAAATGTCTTGGCTCCTTCGCACCCTTCGCTTGCCGGCCCGCGAGACGCACACCAATCTCGCCCTTGCCGTCTCCGTATTCCTCATGAGCCTGATGTCTCTCGCCTTGATTTGGCAGGCCCAGGTCATCGCCGAGCAGCGCGATGCCATCAAATGGCTCGAGACACTGAAATTCGGCAGCTAGCTCACTCCGAAACCTTCTCGCTTGTCTCCCCCGCCGTATTCCCGTCCAAAATTCTCCCAAGATATCGCCCTCGACAATTCTTTCCCTGCGTGTATTCTGTCGATACAGGGGAATTCACGGCTAAGGAAAAATGAAAATGAGGAAATGGTTCGCTCTTGCGCTTCTGGCTTCGATACCTGCACTGGCTTCGGCTCAATCCACGGGATCGGCTCCCCCAACCACGTCCGGGGATTCGACTGTGGCCCCGCAGGGCACTTCACGCAGTACAACCGGAAATTCGCGACATCGTCACCGCCATACTCGCGCCAGTCACCGGCGTCACCACCGCAGGACAAAAACAGCGCCGCAATAGCGCCTAAATGCAAATTGGGGAGCCGGGAGGCTCCCCAATTTGTCTATTTGGCTGTGTCGGTCCCGAAGCACTGCGAACTTTGCGTGCTTTTCGAGTCGATGCGCACCGCGTGCGCGGTGTGTTCAGCGTTTGTTTTGCTCTAAGCCCGGTGGAATCATTCCTTTTTCTCCGGAGCTATTTGAGCTCACCTCTCTTAGCTACGCCTCTGCCAAGTCGAATGCAAGCGAAGAAATGGAGAAATCCTGAGATTCCTCTTACCAATTTTGACTCTGTGGAAATCGCTGTCTATTGGCTTTACTTGATGAAGAGCGATTCACGGAGCTGATCGCGGCCGACGAACGACTTGCTCGTTCTAAACCGGCTGAACAGTTCCTGAATTTCGCGATTCTGATACACGCGTTGTGCGGGGCAAATTGGCGCCGCGGAAATCACCTGCAGTGTATGCGAGTCCGCTACCCGGTATCTCTGGAATATCTCCGGCTTCTTGCTGTGAAACATGGCAAACACGATTCCGCCAGGCCGCAGGTATTCCGTCAAACACGCAACCGTCTGTTTCGCCACCGCAGGCTCCAGGTAGTCCAGGATATCCCACAATAACACCGCGTCGAAGGCTCCCTCTTTGTATCGCAGGTACTCTTCGATGAAACGCGTCGCTCGCCCAGCCGGAGTCACGTCAACAGAGTCCGAACCGTCTACCGCCTTCTTCAGCCGCTCTTCCTCTCCGATCATGAACTCTTTCCAGGACCGTAGCAGGTCGTCCGACGTCACGCGAAATCCGCGTTCGATGAAAAAGCTTAGCGTCGTCTGCCAAGCCGGCCCCAGATCCAGCATCGTGCCACGGCCCAAGCCGTCCAGGTTCCAAAGGAACTCTTTCAGCCCGTTCGACATGCGCGTCATTTCTTGCATTTCATCCCGTTCGACGACGTCATCCGTCCGCCGACTGGCAACCCCGAGGTCGGCCGAGTAACCTTGCGCGTTGTGCCCGCGCCAATTCCAATGCCGAGTTTGCTCAGTAGCCCCATTGTTAAATCGCCGTCCCCGCCGCCATCGAGCCGGCCTTTATTGCGGTTGCGGAGTTTGCAGTCTCAGAACCCTTGCTCACCGGCTTGCCGGCTTCCACTTTTCCGCGCAGGACGGCGCCATCTTCAATGGCCAGTCGATCCGTTTGCACTTCCCCTATCACATGACTCGTGTTCCACAGTTGCACTCGGTCACGCCCGATTAATTTTCCTTGGACGTCGCCACGCACAATAATCTCGCGTGCGTGAATGTCCGCTTTCACTTTTCCGTTCGGCCCAACCGTTACGCTTCCGCCGCTCATTTCCAGTTTGCCTTCGAGCACGCCGTCAACGAACAAATCTTCTTTGCCCGTCACTTCACCTTTTATTTTAATTCCCTGACTGATGCACGCCGCTGCACGCGAAGAAATGGGTGCGCTCGCCACTGTCGTAGAATTCGCTGCGTTTGAATTTCCAGCCGGTGCTGCTACCGCAGAAGTTGTGGGAATTTCGGAAACTCCCTGCGCCTTCGCGTCTTCTTTCTTCCACACGAGACACCTCGACCCAAGTTTTTGGTTTTTCGAAGTCGCATTCGAGTTCGGCTGGAGGGGACGCGACTCGGAATCGTGAAGATAATACAGGGTTTACTCGATGTAAAGGGGAATACGGGGAACCAAATCTAGTGTGTCGCGTGAGCTGCTACACCATATATTGTGGCCGCCTAGCCAGGGGGCCCACAACCAGTTGCGATGTCGGATGCGCATCCTCCTTTCCTCGCAATTCCCACATCGCCACCACCATGCCTCCTACTTCTCCCATAAATTGTTTGATCGACTTTCTTTTCTCAAACCAATGCTCCGGATCGAAATCGCCGTCTCGCGCGCCGGCTACGCTCACCGAAATATTCCCGGGAAAAACGTGCCGAAAAATATATCGCGTGCGTCGTGTGTGGAAGTTCGACGTAACAATAATTACGCGCCTCCATTTTCTCTCGGTTGCAAGTTTTACCAGCGCCTCCGCTTCTTCCCGCGTATTTTCCGCATCATGTGGAAACCGAAATATTTTTTCTTTCGGCACGCCGCGCTCGATCAAATCGTGCTCCATCAGTTCTCCAACACCTGCGTACGGCCGCAACCGCACGCCACTGGCAACAACTACAGGCGCCAGCCCTTTGCGATAGAGCTCGGCGGCCCGCGTCGCGCGATCGGCGTAAAAATTGTCGATGCTCAATTCGACGATCGCATCCGATTTTTCAAGAGGATCTTCGACCAGCCAGCTTTCGCCCGCAAAGCGCAGCAGCGGATGTCGTACCAGGTACAACGTTCCCAGCACAAGGCTCACGCCTCGAGAACCTCTTCATGAACCCGGATCCACCGATCGCAAATACTCGGCCGCCTGTTCGGGAAGCACCACATTAAAGTACGTCTCTTTGATGCTGTATGATTTACTGCGGCTTTCCACGATCGGCAAGATTTCGATGTGCCAATGGAAGTCATCCGGCAAAGTTTTCCAGTACCCGGCAAGTTCGCCCTTTTTGTTTCGTGTATTCGGCGCCGTGTGCACCACCAGGTGATATGCCGGCGCAAACTTATCCAACCGCCTCAGCACTCTTCCCAGTAACGCCGCGAGATGGCGCCGATTCGATCCGGGTCTGGGCTGCTCGAACAAATGATTATGCTGCCGGTGCAGCACCCAAATTTCATACGGCACGCGCGCTGCGTACGGGCACAGCGCGTAGTAATCGCCCTGGACATCCACGATCCGCTTGCCCAACTTTTCTTCCTGCCTCACGATGTCGCAAAAAACGCAGCGCTCCTTTTCGCGGAACCACTCGCGCGACGCCCGTAATTCGTACTTGATCCGCCGCGGCACAAAGATCGTTCCCGTTACTTCGGAATGTGCGTGCGGCCACTCTTCACCGGATAATACGCCTTGATTCTTGTAAACGGTCACGTGCTTCAGTCGCAGATCTTTCTTCAAATCCGCCACGCGCGTTGCCCACACCCAAATCACTCGTTCGATCTCTTCGTCGCTCAACTGCGAAAGCCGTTTGCTATGATCCGGCGTCTCCACCACGACTTCATGCGCGCCTACCGGCCCCATTTTGTCGTAGATTCCATCCGCCCGCCGCCCCGCCTCGCCCTCAATTCGATACAAGGGATCGGGGTGCGGTACGACCCTCACCTGCCACGGCCCTTCCGCGGGCCACGAAAGAATCGTCTGTTGCTTGTCGATCGCCGGTTTCTCAAACGGACAATTGGTCTCGTCGCTCGCTTCACGATGCCCCAGCACCACCCAGCTCTGCGTAATCGGGTCTCGTCTGATTTCCATTCGCGTTGTGTGAGCTCTCTTTTTTGCTTCTAATTGCGCCGCGTTCGGTAGTTTGTTTCCCCACCCCATCCTTGTCAAGCAACCGTCTCACGCGTGCTATTCTTTTTTCGCATGCCCACCGATCTCGATTTCATGCAGCTCGCCCTCGAGGAGGCCCGCACCGCCGCTGCCGCCGGAGAAGTTCCCGTCGGCGCACTTATCGTCCGCGACGATAAAATCATCGCGCGCTCCGGCAATCGTACAATCCGCGACAACGATCCCACCGCTCACGCCGAAATTGTCGTTCTCCGCGCAGCCGCCCGCGCCCTCGTCAACTATCGCCTCTCGGGCACTACGATGTACGTTACGCTCGAACCGTGTTCCATGTGTGCCGGCGCCATGATCCAGGCCCGCGTCGCGAAACTCGTCTACGGAGCAGACGATCCTCGCGGCGGCGCCGCCCACTCCTGCTTCGGGGTCCTCTCCCACCCAAGCCTCAACCACCACGTCGAAGCCGTCCCCGGCATCCTCGCTGAAGAATCCTCCGCCCTCCTCCAATCCTTCTTCGCCGCCCGCCGCTAGTTATTTCTGCCTTGGAGGTTGTAGCGGCCGCCTTCCGGGGCGGGCGCCGGCATGATCCAGCACACTCGCGCGAACCGTCA
>WNFL01122156.1_pt1 | contig 13215 bp, 22 predicted proteins | sample 5400361 | NCBI WGS metagenome assembly WNFL01 (sample SAMN13153351, study PRJNA577476) | soil metagenome | isolation source: 40 cm soil on Douglas fir-dominated hillslope | place: USA:California | collected 2013-09-17
AAACGGATCTGCGAACTGGTACCTTCTGAAGAAACACCCTTTCCTACCATCCAAATCATGCGACGGTCAGATCGATCCGCCAAAGCGTCAAAAACGTCATCCCGCGCAACTTCCACAGACGGTGATGTTAGTGAGGAAGGCGAAGCCGGTGCCTCGAGCAGATCGCAAGGCAGCGGATCGAATGCGAATAAGAAGAAGTATATGACGATGGAGGAGCGGGAGGCAGCATATAATGAGGCGCGATCACGGATATTCGAGGGCTTCGAAGAAAATGCAAGTACCAACGGGACGACATCGAGCGTGAGCGTAGACGGCGACGAAGCCAGTACTGCTCCCACAGAAAGCGATGCGGCACCAAGCCCAAACGTGCCGCGCAAAGACTGGGGATATAACGACAGACGGGCTTGGGGTGGCGGGAGGTTCACGAATGGCAACGGAGATATACCTCGGAATCAACCACCAACGTTTCGTGGAAATGCTCCGCCTTTTACTAACAATGGGTCTACAATGTCTGGTCCTTATATGGGGTTGTTTGACCCAAACGTACCTTCGGCATCGAATCCTGCGCCCTACGACCCGACTGCACATGGCACGCCGCCGCCTTCTGGACCATTCCCGTATGGGTACCAGCCGATATACCCACCTAACTACTGTCCCTACTATCCTGGATATTATCCTCCACCTGTCCCGCCATCGCAACAGAACAACGCAGGACCAGCCCAGGATTCTTCGTATGGGAACTCAGTGCAGTATGGTCCGATGCCCGCGCCGTATATGTGGCCACCACCACCGCATCAGCAACCCCCCCCGCCACCACCACCCCCACCTCAGCAGCAGCACCTTATCCCCAGCCACCCTCTCAACAACCGCCGCATGCTCCACGACCCCCTGCTCAGGCCGGGGAGTTTTTCCCCAATCCCAACAGCGGATACCCGTACTTCCCTCAACACCAATTCCCTGTAACCGTATCTGGCCCTCAACCTCCCCAAGGGCATCAAATACCGCCGCCGCCGCCGACACCGAACGGATGGATGCCCGGCCCTCCACAACAACAGCAACAGTCACCACCATGGAACGGCGCGACGGCGAACGCGAATATGAATCTCCAACCTCAACAGCAGGCCATGACGCCGAATCTCCACACAAACCACAAACCACCGCCGATACGCGGGCCTTGGGGAGGGCACAGCTTCGGACCTGGTGTGTCTATTGGTGGGGTGCCAATCAGCAGTTCGGCTCCTAACTCTGGCATGACACAATCTAACCCCAACTCCTCCACGACGAGTTTGAACTCTGTGCCGTTGGGTGTGCGGTCCCCACCTGAAGGAATGGGCATCAGGGTTATGCCACCTATTACTTTGCCGTATCCTCCCGGTATCGGCGCGATGGGCAGTGGTTACTCGAGTGGAAGCAGTTCGGCTGGGAGCTTGAGAAAGAGGGAAAGGACCAGTAGTGCGGCTACTAGTGCCAGCGGCCATGGTGGGAGGGCAGATGAGACGAGTAGCATTGCTGTAAGTTTACTGCTTCGTACATCAGTGAACGTTAGCTGAGTCGGAAATCCAACAGTCTTCGAGCAGTAGCTCCTCCAAGAGAACATATACGTCTACAACGTCTTCGCAGCACCCATTACCTGAACGGCCTGATTGGGCGATCCAAATCCGACCGCACAACGTGTCGCGCACGCACAGTCACCCTTCGCACTCGAGCTTCCACTCTTCGCGTGCTGCATCTGTTCAGGGTTCGCCTGCAGGACTTTTGCAAGCGAAAGATTTTCCGCCACTCGGTGGCGGAGCCCGTGCACCTGGAGGAAGAGCACCTCCGTCCAATGGCGTATGGGGTGTTCCTAGAATGAACGCAAACAGCACCTGCATGTCTTCGGCAGTCAATGGCACAACCGGCTCGTGCCGGTTGGAGGAGCATGATAAGCAGTTTGAGAGAGGCGCAATAGGCAAGAGTCCGGGCGAACTCTACAACCCTCGTGACCCTAGGCGACGCGAGAAGGAGGTTGCAAGCGCAGTGTTGGCTGATAAGGAAGGCGTAGGAGCCGGAAAAGAGAACTTGGTTCCGGTGGTGGAGAACCCGGCCGCGAGTGTCGAGGGAGTGGTGCAGGGCGTCGAAGCACTCGCAATATCTTCGTGATAGTGGTGAAGAGTGTGGACAGTAAACTCGCTCGCAGTTTTTGCTCCATGGGTTTGCGACTGATCGTGTTCATGTCTAGTGTTTGTGTTCATCGGGTTTCGCATTGGCTTTTTTGTTACATACTCTGCTACTAAGGATAGGTAATCTGACGGTGGTGTAACTTGACGCAGGAACTCGAGGAGTGTGGTGAGTGGTGAAGTGCAGTTAGCGTTCCCTGGGTTTATTTGTGATTTGTGACTGGCCATGTTTTGCGTTCTGGAGTTTGTATTTATCGATTTACAATTTTGAAGGGGTTTGGTTTGAAGGCGGTGTAGCGGTGTCGAGATGTAGCGCTGTTTCATTTCCTACCCTACTTGGATTCCTTCCATCCAGCCCTTAAACCCTTTTGGCCAACGAACGATTCAACCGCACAGTGAAACGAGAAACGAGATGGACGCGTCTGCTTTGAGCATGGTGATGGAACGGCAAGAAACCATCCGGGGTGCCTACAATCAGTATCGGCGTGAATTTCAGGCCGGTCCGAGTCGTGGTCGGGCAAGGACGTGGGCATGGGACCGCTTGGACGAGAAAGATATCCAGGAACTGGTGGAGACAACTCTGGATGCCGAGTGGGAACCGCAAAACAAGGAGCCTGATGCTTACGAACGCAAGCGACGAGAGAGGCACCGACAGAGAGTGAGGAAGTGGGTCATCACCTATTTGGAGGACTCCGGTAAGTACTAGAATATTCAGCCCAGCACAGAACACAGTTGTGAGCATGCCACATGGGCTGGCTCGCGTCTTGGCACACGAAGTTGCAATGTCCTCGTAATGCGCCTATACTGACTCTTGGTGTCAACAGGGAGCATGTTTCGATTACTCCGAATGTCTGAATTTGATACAACTAGGGCTCTCGATGCTCTCCGGCGGACGATAACCTTCCGTATACAGAACCGCTACCAACTTACCTGGTCGCCTCTCCCGTACAAATCACGCCGTTCATTTCCCGCTTCTAATCCACCTTCCACACGCCACTCTGTCCCAAGAGGCTCTGCACGAATGGGTCGCGCATCTCCCACCCCTTCTTTCACCACCTCAATATCCACAGAAGCAACTTCTATTGTAGGGGGTGATGAGGATGAGGATGGACCATTTCTCGACGACGACCCATCTCATTCTCTTATTCAGCTCCACCCAGCATCTTCGAAAGACACCCACTGCTGGCCAATCCTCACATTCTCAGCCAGTGCTTTGCATCTCGTCGCTCCATCCACGGGTGGATGGACATCGTATTTATGGTCTAATTCTACTACGGACGCTGAAGATACAGAACAGCGACTATTATCCCCCAAGGAGCAGGTATTGGCATCCTACGAACGAGTGAGAAGATATATGTCTCGACTCGGGGACGAGGAGGACGTGCCTCTTCAGTTCGTTCTGATAATCGATCTCGCCGGCGCAAATATTAACACCACGGTGAGTGTCCTTCAAATCCCGGTGTGCTCTGCATTCTGGTCTCATGGACTATTTAGGCCTTTGATCTTCTCAACTGCTTCGTGGGAGAACTCGCTTCCCAGTTCCATGGGATGTGCGCCGTCGTCTTTGTGGTCAATTACACATGGGAGTTCAATGCTTTGTGGGCTTTCGTGAGGTTTGTAGTCTAGTGTTTTATACTCGGTATGCTTGCTTATGTTTCGCAGGCGACTACTCCCAAGTACCACACAATCACGTATATTCTTCCCTTCCACCGAGGACCTCGTTGGCTATTTTGGTTCGGAAGCCCTTCCTCCAGGTACTTCAAGTGTTTTTTGTGCGTCCTCTTCTTAGTGTCTAATACCGGCCCAGCGCTTGGCGGTGTCCGTCTACAGCAGGTGCCGTTTGATAGACCAGTATTTAAAACTTATGTGCACGCAAACATCGGGCACGAGCAAGAGCCAACCGTGACAAATGAAGGAACACCGAACCAAAATGGATCCGCTGGAACAATAGGGGATCAAATATCCACCAACGAAAAGGCAGCGATGGTACCTATTTCACGAACCTCATCACAAAACCCATTTTTTGGCTACCCGTCTGTGTGGTCGTGGTCAGCTTCCTCGGGACCAGGACGACCTGCACACTCGCTACAACACGACCGACGACGTAAGCGCGACCTGGTTCGGACGCTGCTATGGCTATTCCTCTTACGGTCCCAAGCTCGTCTCGCGTCTCTTCTACGATTTCTGTCAAGAGTTCTACTCGGGAGTCGATCTACGAGGTGGACAAGGCGCCTGCCCAGAGTACTAGCATTAGTCGTCGCCCTTGTAATGGGGTGGATCGCCAAGCATGAGCTAGTGGTGAATTCTGTGGTTTCCATTGATTGGAACGCCCTCACGGCGTCTTGATCTTTGTACATTTCACGGACGCTTTGCCAGTGAAGGATTTGTAAAGATTTAACACGGGCCATAACCTAACATTCCATATTTGTACACCTATCTAAGACAAGTTGCTCCTTTCCAGTAATCCATGATCGAGATTATTCGTGTTTGACTGAATGTATCTAGTGCCGCATATTGCCTCTCCGTCGAGAACCGATTCGGCCACTCTTATGAGTCGAAGCACGTGTGTTAACATAAGCATCACTGAGAGGGGTTTCAGCTCGGGATTGAGACCGAGTCCTGATGCTAGTTCGAACCGCTGACACCAAAGGGTTAGTGATGACTGTATCAAATGAAAGAACGTGATCTCACTTTGGTAGGTCACGGCCGGAATCAAGTCAGGATTGAGTCTGCTCTTGCGCTGCCGTTTAGGAGTTTGCAATTCGGTCGCCTCTCCAAAGTCTTCTTCCTGGTGACGATCGGAAAAACGCAAGCTCTCCTCTTTGGAATGAGTGACCACCTCTGGATCTTCCTCTCCGTCTTCCTCATGTTCCAGAGCAAAAGTTTGGTCTGCGATCTGCTGGGCAACGCTTTCGCGCCGTTTTGCTCTGCCGGCGGTGAGGTCCATGACGCGAATACGTGGTACCGGAGCGCGCTTAGTGGACTTTGTAAAGTTAAACCCCGGAAGTCGCGTCGGTGGAGGGAAGTCTTGGGAAGGCGCACGCTTTGAAGCTGCTGCCTTGCTCAACGGCGAATCGCGGATTGTGTTGTACTGAGTTGGATTCACGAGGGTTGTCTGCGTGTATTCGGTCTTGCGCCGCTTGCGTTGGCGTTGGCCCTCGCCACCCTCACCACCCTCACCACCCTCGTCACTCTCGACATCACCAACAGCTCCACGTTGTCGCTTTGCTTTGACTTGTGGTGGGGGCCGAGGTATGGGTTGTTCCTCACCAACAAAGCTATGTCCGTCTTCTTTGGGGTAGGCGTCGTCTCCATCGTCTTCGTATATGAATAAGGCCCTAGCAAGTGGTGAGCAGGAGGACGGGTACGAGAGTGTGGTCATACTCGGCATCGCCTCCGTCTTTCCGTTGGACGTCTATAGGGACAGAAAGGTCGCGTCAGCGTTGCCTCTGACGTGGTTGTTCCTTACGCTCTCGTCCATATTCAGATCCTCTGTCGTCCGTTTGATCCGTTTGCAGGAGCTCGGAATTCCAATCGCTTTCAAGCTCATCGATTTCTTCTTCCACTTCCGCTTCTTCTTCTTCATCCTCATCTCGTTCAATTTGCTTCCGTGAACGGGTGCTGACACGGGCAATTCTATTCCGTTTGTTCATGTCCCGGGTGTAGGGATATGTCCCGTAACCGTCCGTCTGAGGGGGAGGATGCTCGTTTTGGTATTGCAGAATCAAATTATCGAACTGTTCTTTGCGTGGTGCCTTGATATAATGGTTCCGCCAGCTTTGCCAGGTGTGGCGTTTGACCCAACTATAAGAGGCATCGATTTCGCCCTAAATCGGATGGGCAAGTGAGACGATTAGCCGGGCGGTTATGGCTGTTATCACGTACCAGTGCGACCAAATTTTTAAAAAGGGTCTGTCCTTGGCGTCCTTCATGCCTCCGAGTTCGTTCCGCTAGATACTTCACTAGAAGGGCGTCCTCTTCAGCAGTGAATGACGTCCTTGATTTTGGATGGTCAATCAAGATAGCGGTAACCAGGACAGCACCTACTTTTGTCCAGGACGACGACCGCTAAGTGGTTGTCGTGATGGTGGTGAAAAGCGCCAGGAAGAACCACTGAGACAGTCTTTGAGCCAATCGAAAGTTTCGACACGGATGTATGTGGTAAAACTATATTGGATTTGTAAATCTTGCAGCGCATCTCCTGTTTTGGCAGTAATAATCGCATCTGCATCCTGGGTGTCCTCTACGACCTTTCCACCGTGATTCTAGAAGGAAAACAAGGATTGAGAAAGGGAGAGAGTGCGGCGCATGAACAACTCACCATGAACTGGATCTTTAGTTCACCCATCTGACGAAGCTCTCGATGTTTCGTCCTATCACAATCAAAGAAGAAAGAATACGGAGTTCCATCACACATACGGACGAAGAGCAGTCGCTTCGCCGCCTTGTTGAGATTGACTGCCTCACCGCTTTGGAAGCAAAGATGAGGATAAGCCCAAGAGACAAATTGGAGGTCCCCCTCTTCTCTCTTGCTGAGCAACTCCGGCGAGTCCTTCTCTGTAGGGTCGACGAGAGCGATAGCAGGTGGTTTTACGCGCGCGACGAGCTCGTCGTGTTTCACGTCCAACGAGTGCCAGTCGTAGCACTTGCCCCCTTTCCGCTGAACGACGCGTCAACAAACAGTTTGCGAGAGAATGTTCGTAAGAACAACGACTCACGCGAATGAAGAGGGCCAGCTCTTCACTCGGTTTCGCCCATCGAGTTGGCCAGATGTAAAAAGTAAGGCGTTTGAAGAGCGTCGGGTGCCTTTCATCGGTCCAGTCGAATACCATTTGCACAAAGATGTGGTGGGAAGGGCGAACGTGGGAAGTGGCGAGGTCCAGAGGGTTGGATTGCGGTCACGTGCAAAAGAAACAAGCATCGTTCAACCGTTCAACCAACAACTGGCATTATCATTATCAGCTTAAGGACAGCGGACAACGGCATCTGGCTCCGAGGTTTGACCTGTGAATAAAAAAGAAAATTGTAGAAGTAGCGACGGATGGGAAGGCTCTTGCCAGACCGCTCCATCGCGTTGCTTGAGATTGGGCTTGAGATCGAGAATAAAGAACCCAATATGATGCGTGCAGCAGCAAATGAATGAATTGTTGTATCGCTGTATGCAGCAACCGATGCATTTGCTCATTGACTGAGCGAGCGCAGACTTCTAAGATGGTGGGTAGCACTAGTTCTGATGCATGGATGCCTTCTAAGGGATACGGCCAACATGCTTGTCAGCTCAGTTGGACGCGCAAAGCCTCTAGCTTGACAATTCCGAGAAAGAACGAACAAATCGATGATTGCTATGATTTGGAGCTAGCATGTAATACAAGCAATGCGCGACGTGAATGAGAATGAGAATGGGACATATGAATGCAAACCGAGAGTGAGAGAGGGGGGGGGAAGGTTCAGACGCATTCGATCGATTACAGGGGAGACAGAGCAGCAGGACGCGTGGGGACGAGGGGACGAGGGACCCCAAGGGAAGGGTAACGAACAGTGAGAAGAGTGGAAACCCAGCGATGAATAAGCCAAGCCCAAGTGCCCAAGTAAACCACATACAGGAATAAATCGCAAGGCGGACATGGGAAAACAAGGAGCGATCCATTCTTCTTCTTCTTCTTCTTCTTCTAAATAGGCGATGGGCCCGACATTGGTGGCCCATCGGCCGACGATTGTGATGGAAATGCGCGTTTGAGGAACATAACGCTCTCATCCGAGACGAGAAGAATCTCTCGTCGACCAGGCGAGAAGCCGGGCACCACTGGCTGCGGGGGAATGCCTTGCAAGTGCTGCGGCGGGATCATAGGGTGATTTTGGTGCATTGGTGGACCCGGAGGGAAGCCTGGCTGCTGCACCTGCGGATAGTGTGACATCGGTCCATTCGGGTGTACGTTGTATTGCATTGGACCAGGGGGGAGTTGATGGGGTGAATGTGGCATCGAGTGAGGGTGATAGTACATTGGTGGAGGTGGAGGGTGTGAGCCGCTCGGTGGCGGCTCAGCGAAGAGGCAGCGCAAGTTGTCGCCAGGGAGAACTTGCTGAATTCTACATGTAATAATATCCCAAACTTCAATAAAGTTGGGCTCAAAGGCGATAACGTAAGGGTAATGGAAAGCTGGAATGTTCATCAGTACAACAAGATGCCAGTGACCATCGTACTCACCAAAGGCAGTCGGCCGCCCCTCCCAAACAGTCTTCCATTCTCCTCTCGCACGGAAGCCTCTTTTGTCGACGAAGACACCCCATTCTGCACTTAATCAGCACGAAGGCTTCCCCGATCAGTGACGGCGAAGACATACCGTCATAACATAGCAAGAATTCCGTATCGACTCGGAAGATCGCCAAGGGTCGGAGGTTATCCTTCTTCTCAATGAACTCAAGGCTAGGGTCGGTCGGATCGACGAGAGGTTGGGTATCCAGCGTTTCTAAATCAACAATTAAGAATCCTTTTGTGCAACCCATGCATAGTCGTGTTTTGAGCATGGTAAGCGAATGAGATTCAACGGGGATGTAGAATTCCTATCGCCGAGTCAGCATCGTCGCCTTATGCGCTAAAAGTCGACAACAGACCTTGAACAACCGGAGGGTATCATTACCTCCTTGCAACAACTTCCGGAACGTTGGCTTGTTCTTTCCTCGTATGGTCTGGTCAATGGGCTCAAACGTCTTGACAGTGGTCGAGAGAGCGCTGGTCTTGACAACGCAAATGAGTGAGCGGTTAAGGCACAAGCCAGCCTTGAAGAAAGAGGTGTGCGAGGCTATTCGCTTGCCTCTCTTGAGCGCGGCGGTGGGGTCCATCGGGTCGAGAGCATCGAGAGGGAACGTCATAACCGTACGTTCTGCGAGAGCAATAAGGACAGTCCGAAGGAGGGAAGGAAGAGAACTGACCTGTTAGAACGACCAGGAGCTGATAATCCTCGAGGATATCTACTTGCGTTACCTCGAGGAGGGCAAGGACTTTGACAGGTTCTCGTCCACTCTCTCTGAAGTCAGAGAAATAAACGCCATCATCTGTCCCGTATGCAATTCTCCGTCCCTGGTCTGTTAACCATGGATTAGTGTCTGAATCTTCACGCCTAACAAAGGGGCAATAGAATACTCACTAAAAGGCGCAGCACAGTTGACTCGGTTCGCACTCGTGAAGAACCCCTCGGAGAATGGAACAGTCTCGAACACAGTGCTCCGTTCCCTCAGCGTCTCCTGTTGCTTCTGAATGTTGTCCATCCACTTCTTCCGCCCAATTGACGTTGTTGCCCAGAGAGTGATAGAATACCCTCGCCAGCCAAGGTACTGGAACGTGATCGGATAGCCATTCCTGCTGTTTTCCGAACGGACCACTACAGCGGGTACCGACACCGCCTTGGAGAGGGTGCTCTTTGCTCGGGCATTCTGTGCACGCATAGTTGAACCTACGTCGTCAGTTGCAGAAGCAACAAGGAGTTCCAGTGGAATTGGCTGCAAGACAAACTCAATCAAGACTTGCTCATTCCCCGACAGACGACCCCTCGTTACTCACCCGACGGTAGACCTTGTGCTGGTCTGCTTTGGTCTTCTGCTTGACCATGAGAACTGCATGGTCGAACAAGAACACTTGAAGTTCTTCCTTGTCACCAGCACCACCACGCCGATTGAGCGATCCCTTGTAGATAAGCTGTCGATGTTCTGCAGACAGTTGCAAATCCTGTGGTTATGGGTCTTGTCAACTCAATTCTTTTCCGCTCCGCAATCAGCACTCACCGCATAGTCCCCTGCTCGGAAGAGCAGCTGTCGTTCCAGTTGATGGAGGTGGAACCGGTTCTCCGCCTCACCCGACTTTTGGTTCACTCTCGCCAGGAAACCACGAACATTCTTGATGACTTCTGGTAGCCGGGCTTTATCAGGTGATCCTTCAGGCGTGTGCTTGAGCACGGCTTCTAACAACAGCGGGTACCTCGCAAGCCTAGTAGTCGGTTTAGTGAGATATCCATTAAGCTCAAGTTTGCGAGATTCCGGTAACCGTTCCGTTTCCTAGCAATACCCACCCAAAAGCATTCAGCACATTGACGATGCAAACCACTTTATAACGCAACAACGACGCACCTCGACAAAAGCCGCAAACGCAGGGTTCGCACTCTTCTCCTTCTCAAATTCGTACTTGCCATACAGCTGGTGCGCACCGTAATCGACAAACGGATCAAACTGCGGCACGTGCTCCTCAAAGATATCACCGATCTCGCCGACGACGGCAAACTGTTTTTGGCGCTTGGTGAGCGCGTCCCGGAGGCGGGTGTTGGTGTCGATAATCGCCTGCAAGTTCCAGAACACCTGCGAGATAAAGTGGTCGCGTTTGTGCGCAGGGAAGATGACATCGGAACTCTGGAGACGCTTGACCCAAACCTTCACGCAATGAAAAATATCGTCAGTATCACCATCTTGATATTAGACCCGACGAACCCACCTCCTTTAGATACTCCATATCGCGCACGAAATCTCTCTCAGTATACATAGCTTCATTAATTGCCTCCTGGCGCTTCTTCTCCGTGTCGCTGAGCGTATCCGCGACCTCCTTGGGGACGGAGTGGATCCACAATGTACCAGCATCGGGCCCGCTCCCCTCGCCAAGGCTCTCCTGCGAGATTTGGGGCTTGAGCTCGTGTCGGGGCCTCGTGTGTCGACATTGCTGCTCCATCCGCCGGGGGCACGTAATCGAATAGCACAGCTGCGTCGTTGAGCACGTCGAGGAGTAGCACTCGGTCAGCATCGTGAAGATCCCCGTCGGCAGCTCGTCCTCCCCCATCACGGTCGCCGGCGCCGCCGACGCTAACGCCGCCGACGCTCCCGACGTCGCCGGTCCCGAGAGGGCCTGGGCCATGCCCAGGATGGAGGTAGCACTCGACCCGTTGGAGACGACTGAAGATGGCGTCCTTGAAGTTAGCGTGCTGCTCGCTGCGGATTCAGGGCTGATGGGTCGTGACGACCGCGAACCGGACGACGACAGCCCACTACTCCTCATTGGCTCCCCGCCAGGTGCAGGCGGCGCGTCCGCGTCACTGGTAAACGCGCTGGGCAGCCTCGCGCGGAACTGGTATATCTCGTTCGGGTTGTCGCGCAGCCGGTGGTCGTACGTGACGTCGTGGAAAAACTTTTGCGCGTCGAGTGCGCGTCCCAGGAGGAGGGCAAGGCTCCGGTCGGTCGTCTTGATGATGTAGCAGACCTTGTCGACCGCCTCGGCGCCGTCGAATGCGTCGGGGTACGCGAGCCCGTCCTTAACGCGCTCCGAGAGGAGCATCCGCGCTCGGAACGCCTCTGCGACCTTGGAGAGCAGCGCGGCGTATACCACCGGTGCGCCTTTCGGTTCACGACGCCTGCGAGCATCTGGGGCGCGCGCGATCGAACCCTGCGACGCGGACAGCGACCGGCCGCGATCCGAGGGTGGCAGCCGCTGCTGGAAGGTGCCCATGGGCGGCATCGTCTTCGCCGACTCGGATGAGCGCCGCGCAGGAGACGATGTGACGTCCGATAGGGGGGAAAGCGGGGAGTACACAGTATCCACGGTCAGATGCTGGCTGGACGGGCCAATCGAGCTGGATGGGGAGGTGGTCGAAGTGGTCGAGATCGAGGGCGTGTATGGTCGTTTGGGAAGTGCCTTGCCGCTTGCGTCTGGAAGAGGGGCTGCAGGGGGGTGAGCGCAGGATTCATTGCGAATGAGCAGGGGAATGCGCAGCGGAGTATAATAATTGCCCCTCATTAGCAGAGACGAAGGAGAGTACGAGTTTTGGTGACATTCGGCGGAACGACGTGGTGGCTCGCTCGTATTCAAGAACCCCGCACGCCACTGACGGATTTTAATACCATTGGGTTGGGCGCAACTAGCGTATCACAAGAGCGTGGTTGCGGTACCACATCCGTTCAGAGGGAAAGCCCAACTAATGGCACAAAGGTGAATCCATCTCGCTAAAGAGAAGTGGGCAAAGGGGTGAATTGATTTCGTCTCGTTGCGATTGATATGATTCCGCCTCCCAGCCACCCTCGAGGCAACGGAAGCGCCCGATCGACCCATCTGGGCTAATCACTGTTGTGCTAGGCACAGGTTGCGTGGACTGGCGGCTTCTGAATGGACTGTTCCGAGAGACCGACGAGCCCAGGGTATGAATTGCCCAAAAACCCAAAAAATTTTTTTTGGATTGTTGCCAAGTGGAGCTACACTCCGCGACTTGGGTGGGGTGGTGGTTCTTTTCTCACCTGTGAAAGGCCTGCTGTGACTGGAGGATGCGTTGTAATTCGGAATCGAGGACGTTCTTCGTGTTGAGTCGATTGTAGCTGGGGGTCGGGTTATCGAGTGGAGGTGAGCAAGCGGAACACGACCCATGGGGGATCACTCACGCGTGCGCTGACCGGCATTTCCGGCCCAGGGAAGCTCCGAGTCGCTCTCATCGAGATCGCGTTGGGCGTGCGAGCCGTTTACGTTAGAGGCGCCGCGATTAAAGTCGAGATCGAGGATTCCGCCGTCTGTATCGACTTCGAGGACCTCGAGACGGGGAAGAGAAGCCCTCGGGGGCTCTGCACGGGGGTGGCTTTGGCGATCATTGCTGTAAACCTGGGCCTGGTACGCCTGGGCGGGGGTCATCCCCTGGCGGGTGAAGTGCTCGAGAGTGGGATCTGGTGGTGGGGCAGGCTGGGGAACGATGTCGCCGGACTGAGGAGTGCCTGCAAAGGAGCGAGGGCGGGAGTGGACCGATGGTGGGGCAAGCTGCTGTTGGGGGATTAAGTTCTGGTTATTGGTATAATTAGAGTAGCCGTTGTTGTAATTGTTATAGGTGTACGACTGGGGAATTTGCTGGTTCTGATGCTGCTGCTGCTGCTGCTGCTGCTGCTGGTGTTGCTGGCGATAATGCGCCGCGACCTGCGAGGGAGCCAGCGACGACGTACTAGCTGGCTGACGGAGGGAGTGCGAGTACCCGAATCCACCGTTGCCCCTGCCGCTGTACTGAATCTGATTCGACTGGGCGAGGTGGTGGGCCGCGCTCGGGCGTCCAAA
>WNFL01083730.1_pt2 | contig 13214 bp, 14 predicted proteins | sample 5400361 | NCBI WGS metagenome assembly WNFL01 (sample SAMN13153351, study PRJNA577476) | soil metagenome | isolation source: 40 cm soil on Douglas fir-dominated hillslope | place: USA:California | collected 2013-09-17
CATTTCGCCGTTGTTGAAGACGCAAGTGTGGCCGCTGCGGTCAACGCCGCGCGCTGCGACCAGCACGTCCTTGGTCTCCCCGCCATAGGCGCCGCCGTTCATGCGTAGCGCGCCGCCGACCGCGCCCGGAATACCGCGGAGAAACGCCAGTCCGGCAATCGCCGCGTCCTGGGCGGCGCGCGCCACTTTCACGTCCGGCACGGCCGCGCCAGCGCGGATACGCGCACCCGGCTCCGCCGCGACGGTGCCGAATCCCCGCCCGAGTCGGATCACGACGCCGGGAACACCGCCGTCGCGGACGATGAGATTGGAACCGAGGCCGACGACCGTGACGGGAATCTCCGCCGGCAGATGCGCCAGGAAGTGCGACAAGTCCTGCTCGTCTTCCGGCATGAACAGAAGCTGCGCCGGCCCGCCGACCCGGAACCACGTGAACTCGGCGAGCGACTGGTCAGGGACGAGCCGCCCGCGCAATTGCGGCATCTGCGCCTTGAGGGCGGGTGAAATATCGAGGAAGGTCATTCACCTATAACGCGCCAGCAGCCGCGCTTTGACGTCGTCCCACCTGGATGCGGTTTCAGGATTGCGGACATGCTCGGCGTATCGTCGCTCCATCTCTTGCTTCTGTTCCGCAGTCAAAGGTGGCATCTCCTCGGGTTCGATGCTGTCCCACAGGTCTTGCGCAAGCTGGATCCGTTCTGCCGGACTAAGTTGAAGCAGTTCGTTCAACAGTGATCTCGTCATGGCCAACGACCGAAACTCGATTTTTCGATTGCCATCGATTCAACATACAAGGTTTGCGCGAGTTCACCAAACTGCCGCTCAACCGAGACTTCACGCCGCAGCGCCAAGCGCCGCCAGCTCGCCCGGCAAAGCGTAAGCCCATTGGGTAATGCTGCCTGCCCCGAGGCAGACCACGTAATCGCCCGGGCGCGCAATGTTCTTTACCAGACTCGCAAGCTGCTGGGGGCCGTCGAGCCCCAGCACATGGCGATGCCCCCGCGCCCGGATGCCGGCCACGAGGCTGTCACGGTCCGCGCCCGCTATGGGGGCTTCGCCGGCCGGATAGACGGGGGCGACGATTACGCTGTCGGCATCGTTGAAACAGGTGCAGAACAGCTCGAACAGCGTCTGCAGGCGCGTGTAGCGATGGGGCTGTACCACGGCGATCACTTGGCCTGTCGTGGATTCGCGCGCGGCGCGGAGCACCGCTTCGATCTCGACCGGATGGTGACCGTAGTCGTCGATCACCGTAATGCCGTTCCAGTCGCCGGTTCGGGTGAAGCGGCGCCGGACTCCGCCGAAGCCGGACAGCGCCTTGCGGATCAGCGCATCGGAGATGCCGAGATCATGCGCAACCGCAATTGCGGCCGTGGCGTTGAGCGCATTGTGGCGCCCCGGCATCGGCAGCATCAGGTTTTCGATGGTGTGCACATCGTCGCCGGCGCGGTCGCGAAACGCTATGGAAAAACGCGAATTGCCGTTCGCATGTTCAAGCCCGATCAGGCGCACGTCGGCCTGCGGGTTTTCCCCGTACGTCACGATACGGCGATCCTCGAGGCGGCCGACCATGGTCTGTACCACCTGATGGTCGGTGCACATCACCGCGAAGCCGTAGAAGGGAACATTCTCCACGAAGGCCTGGAAGGCGGACTGCACCGCATCGAAGGTCTTGAAGTGATCGAGGTGCTCGGGATCAACATTGGTGACGATGGCGATGTCGGCTGGCAGCTTTAAGAAGGTGCCGTCGGATTCATCGGCCTCGACCACCATCCAGTCGCCGGCGCCGAGGCGCGCATTGGTGCCGTAGGCGTTGATGATGCCGCCGTTGATGACGGTCGGATCGAGCTGGCCGGCGTCGAGCAGCATCGCCACCAGCGATGTGGTCGTGGTCTTGCCGTGGGTGCCGGCGATGGCGATGCAGCTTTTAAGCCGCATCAGCTCGGCGAGCATCTCGGCGCGCCGCACCACCGGCAAGCGCTTCGTGCGCGCGGCAGCGAGTTCCGGATTGTCGCGCTTGATCGCCGAGGACACCACCACGACGTCGGCGCCGTCCAGGTTGTGGGCCGCGTGGCCGATCGCGACCGCGATGCCGAGGTCGCGCAGCCGCTTGACGTTCTGGTTTTCGGCGACGTCCGAGCCCGTCACCGAGTAGCCGAGATTGGCCAGCACCTCGGCGATGCCGCTCATGCCGATGCCGCCGATGCCGACGAAATGGATCGGACCGATGTCGCGCGGCAGTTTCATGGTGCTCCCCCGGTCAAGTGAATAGCTGCTCCCGATATAGCGCGGCTTGCATGGAAAGAGGTCCTCAATGTGTCGACGTGCGCCAATTTTAAACCTTGTAAGTGTTAATTAGTTGCTCATGTATCACCAACGTTGTTGATCACGACGCTCGCATCCGGGAAACGAGCCGTAATCTCCAGCTTCCCGCCCAAGGCCTCGATATAGCGGCGCAGGTTGCTGACGTACATGCCCGTGCGCTTCTCCAGCTTTGCAACGGCGGGCTGGCCGACCGCCAGCGCTTGCGCAATCTCCTCCTGCGACAGATCGCGCGACTTGCGCAATTCCTCGAGCGTCATTTCCTCACGCAGCGCTGCGGCTTTGGCCGCCACACAGGCCCGGCGCGCCGGTGTAAAGCCCTTGGTCAGTTCCGTGAATAGCCGGTGTCCGGTCATGGGATCAATCCTTCCTTTCTGATCTCCTCGATGTAAGGGTCATAGAGCCCAATTCGCAAGCTAAGCGACGATCGGACATCGTGGAGGAGGCCCCACCCCGTCCTCCCGAAAACGCTGAAAGACGGGGAGGGAACTGTCTTCACCTGATCGCAATCGGCGCGACGGTCGAGCCGGTGGCGCCTTCGAGCTTGAGCGGGGTGATCACGAAAGCGAATTCATAGACATTCTTGGCCGCCAGTTCGTCGAGCTTCATATGCTCGAGAAGATGGACGCCGTTGACGACGAGCGCCAGCTGATGGATCGGCGTCGAGAGGAGTTTATCCGGGTTGGGGGAGACTTCGACCGGCGTGTTGTCTGAGCCGAGCAGCATCGGCTCCTTGGCGATCAGCCATTGCGCGGCCGGAACCCCGATGCCGGGGTTGGATTTCGTGTAACGGGCGTTGTCCTTGTCCCACAGTTTGCCCCAGCCGGTATGGATGATCACGGCATCGCCGGACTGCAACGTTAGGTTCTGCTTCTTGAGCGCGCCTTCGAGGTCCGCCACAGTGATCTCGTAGGTGTCGCCCAGCATGTCGACGCCCTTATAGCCGGCGACATCGATCATCACGCCGCGGGTCACAAGGGCGCCTACTTTTTCAATGCCGAGCTTCTTGAATCCGGTGCGGGTCGCGATGTCGTCCATCTTGAAGCAGTTGTAGAGCGAGTCTTCGTGGGTCTGGTGAGCGAAGCCGTCGAACTGCGTGCCGACCTGTCCGATCTCGGAAACCACGAGTTCTTCGTTGCTGCCGCGGCGGTTGGTGCCGAGGTAATCGGTGGTGCGCTTCATAAACACTTCAAAGCGCCGCGTGCTCGAAATCGGCATGCCGGCACGGAGCACGTGGGAAAGCTCGATCACCTCGCCGGTCTTGATGAGCTTTGCGGCATTGAGCACGCTTTTCGGCCCCATGAGATTGCCGGCACCCCGCTCATCGGCGGCGCCCCACTTGGACGGGCAGCGTGCGCTGTCAGGCGGCACGGTCCAGCTCGGTGTCTGGGCGATGGCGGATGAGGCGGCGAACAGTGCCGCCGCAATGATGATCGATCCGGCGATGTGTCCGGGGCGTTTCATGACTTCCTCCCGTGGTGGCGCTCCAGCTCATGCTGGCGCCCCTCAAAGATGCGCGACGGAAATGGCGCGTTCAAGACGGTGGTAGTGGACTCTGACATCCCGCCCACTTCGGAATCGAGCGCAGCTGATCCGCTGATCGGGAAAGCGGTAGCACCGCGCGGTGTTGGTCCGACTTGACACATAGCAATACAAGGCATAGCATTACGATGTATAAATAAGAAGGAGTTCCGTATGCCAGTCGCCAAAGTCTATGTGCCTCAAGGAACGCTCACGCCGGATCAGCGGAGCGAGATCGTCAAAGGCATCCACGATGTCATAGTTACCGTGAGAAAGGCGCCAGCTGATTCGCCGACATACGTGCTGATCAATGAAGTCCCGGCCGGAGATTGGGGTGTCATCGGTAAAGTTTATGCGCCTCGGACCTAGTAAAGTTTATGCGCCTCGGACCTAGCGATTGATAGCATCCGGTCCGGAATCCCTTTGCATGCGGGTGTTTCCGCCCGCAGCCCGGTTGCCGCCAAGGCCTACCGGGCGGCGACGTTGCCCATCATAAATGTGAGGTTGTGCAATGAACATCGTCGACACATCAAACAAGAACATGGAAATGGCTGAGAGTCCTGGCGGATTGAGCCGCAGGGCTGCCCTGAAGACCGCGACCGCTGCCGGCGCCGCCGCCGCAGCCAGCGTGTCGGCCGTTCTGGCGGACGCGCCGGCGGCAGGCTTCGGTGCACCACTGGTAGAGATGTCATTTCCTGTGGGCGTGCTCACGCCCGATCAAAAGGCCGCCATGATCAAGAGCGTTACCGACGTCGTTCGCGGCGCAATGAAACTGCCGCCGGACCCGGCCAGGAAGCTATTTGTGGAGATCTTCGAAACGCCCGAGGGCGGCTTCGGCGTCAACGGCCAAGTCGTCGTGCCGGGCGGCAAGTAGCGGCCTGCGCCGCCGCGAAGCCGCGGATTTCGCTTCCCAGACCTCATCCTGAGGAGGCCGCGCTCTTCGCGCGGCCGTCTCGAAGGATGGCCACGGGCACGATCTCGCAAGTGGCCGTCCTTCGAGACGCGCGCAAGAGCGCGCTCCTCAGGACGAGGCTGATGGATGATATCGATATGATTCGGACCATGGAAGCGCTTTGCCAGGCGGCGTACGCGGCGGCAGGCGCGTGCCGCCTAGCACCTTGACTCCAAAGCGCACAAAGCTTAGCAATGCTAGGTATGGAAGGCGAAATGCTCAAGGGCCACCTCGACATGATCGTGCTCGCGGCGCTGTCGGCAGGGCCAGCCCACGGCTATGCGGTCATCGAGGAAATCCGACGCCGGAGCGGCGGCGCGTTCGATCTTCCGGAAGGCACCGTGTACCCGGCGCTACATCGCCTGGAGCAGGCAGGGTTGCTCGCCAGCCGCTGGGTAACGGCCGACACAGGACGGCGGCGCCGGGTCTATGGGGTGACCAAGCGCGGAGACCGGGCGCTTGCTGACCGGCGTGAGGTCTGGGAGCAATTTTCCAAGGCCATCGGAGGTCTCCTTGGAGGAACGCGGCCATGCAAAACCCCGGCTTGATCGACGATTACGTCGAACGGCTCGCCGGAAAGCTCGATTTCGATCGATCGCTGTCACGGCGCGTGCGCCAGGAAGTCGAGGACCATCTCCGCGAGGCCGCCGCGACTGATGCGACCAGCGACGTAGCCGCTGCAGAGCGGCGCGCCGTCGCAAATTTCGGGGACCCTGACGCCATTGCGGCCCAGTTGGCGGTCATATCGCTGGCAACGCACAGCCGGAGAACGAGCAGCGCCGGCATTTTAGGAATCGCTGCGATTTTTATAGCCATGAAGGGCCGCGTTGCCTGGTATGCGGCGGCGCAGTGGACAACAAACATCGATCTGAGGTCGATCGTCGCGATCGTCGGGTCCGTAGATCGATACGCCTTTTGGTTTTCGGTGATCGCCGGCATAGGATGCTGGCTCTACATCGGCACCCGACGCTTTCCGCATGCTTTCGATTCGGTGTTTCGCAAGCAGCTTGATCGTTTCTTGCTTGTTTCGACAGCGATGATCGCCGCGTTGATGACATCAGTGGTCAGCGACGGTATTCTCACGGCGATTCAGCTTTCCGGAACGGGTTTTTCTACCAGTTCCCTGGTTCCGATCTTGTCGATGGCGATCGAGATCTTGTGCGCCGGGCTCCTGGCGCTTCACATCCGCGGCACGACACGACGGGTGACACAGATCGCGGCGTTGTGGAACGCCCCCTCCCTACCCTCCCCCGCTTGCGGGGGAGGGTAGGGAGGGGGCAGAGCCGGCGCCGCTCACACGCGCGTCTCAACCCCCACGACCCCCGGTGGCGGTCTGCCAAGGTATAGAAATACCACAAAAAGTTGTAGGCGGATTTTGACAAAACGAACTAATTTTGGAATTCCCAACGAAATCAATGCCACCCGGTTTGCCCGCCACGGCGATCCTGGATCATTGGACCGCTTTTCCGGCTGGGTTCACCCCCATCGGTGTCATTGCCATCACCAGATCCGCCAGCCGATCCGCACCGTCGAGGATGCCTTGGCCTCGCGCCGCGGCCGCCATTGCGGTGAGCTTTTCCGGAGCGGCGGCGAGCCGTGCGATCTCGGCGGCGACGCGGTCCGGAGTGAAGTGCGTCTGTTCCATCACAATCGCGCCGCCAGCTTGTCCCAGCATGCCGGCATTGGCGCGCTGGTCATGGTCGAGGGCGTGGGGCAACGGCACCAGGATGGCGGGCCGTCCGATCGCCGCGAGTTCCGCCACCGTGGATGCGCCCGAACGCGAGATCACGAGATGGCTCGCCGCGATCCGGGCCGGAAGATCGCGGAAGAACGGCTCAACCTCGGCCGCGACGCCGAAACGCTCATAGGCCGACCTCACCCGTGCGATGTCCTCGTCGCGCGCCTGCTGGGTTACGGTGAGCCGCGCCCGCACTGCCATAGGGACGAGCTCGATGGCGGGAGGCACGACCTCAGCCATGACGCGGGCGCCCTGGCTGCCGCCGAAGACGAGGATGCGCAACGGCCCGTGGGCGTCCGGATAGGGCACAGCAGCTGCTTCGACCACGGCCGGGCGGATCGGATTGCCGGTGTGAGTAACCTTGGCGGCGAGGCGGGGATCGTCGGCTAACAGCCCGCGAAACCCGGTGGCAATCGCCTGCACGCGGTGTGCGAGCAGCCGGTTGGCGCGACCGAGCACGCCGTTCTGCTCATGGACAACGGTCGGGATGCCGCCCAGCACCGCGGCAAGCAGTGGCGGGATGGTGGGATAGCCGCCGAAGCCGATGACGGCCGCGGGGCGCAACCGGCGCAAGAGCAGCAAGGCCCTGATGGTGCCGCGGCAGAGCTTAGACGTGACGCCGGCGATGTGGAAGGGATTGCGCCCGGCGAACGTCGCGCTCGGAACGATATGGGTTGCGTGCCCGGGAAATTCGCCATAGCGGCTCGCGCGCTCGTCGGTCATGAGATCGACCGTCACGCCGCGTCGCGACAGCGCAACAGCGAGCGCTTCGGCCGGAAACAGGTGTCCCCCAGTTCCGCCCGCCGCCACGATGACGAGAGGCGGGCTCCTGCGTTCCTCCATCAGCGCGCACTCCCGGCCGCTCCCACCCTATCCTGGGACCGCGGGCGTCCCGCCGCCTCAACCCTACCCTCCCCAGCTTGCGGGGGAGGCTCGGGTAGGCGAAGAGCGGGCGGGACGCCCGCGGTCCCAGGGTAGGGTAGTGGCGGCTGCAACAGGGCCGTACGCGGACGTTCGCGGGTGAAAGCGAGCAACATGCCCATACCGTAGGCGAGTGAGATCATCGAGGAACCGCCATAGGAGATGAACGGAAGCGTCATCCCTTTGGCCGGTATGAGCGCCAGATTCACCGCCATATTGATCGCCGATTGGGCTCCGAACAAGATCGCGAGCCCGGCGATCGAAAACCGCGAAAATGGATCGTCGTTGCGCATGGCCTTGCCGAGCGCGCGAAGCACGATGAACGCAAACAGGAAGACCAGAACCAGACACAGCGCGATGCCGAACTCCTCGGCCGCCACCGCGAAAACGAAATCGGCGTGGCTATCCGGCAAAATGCGCTTCACGGTGCCTTCGCCTGGACCCTGGCCGAACCAGCCGCCACGGAAAAACGATTCAACCGCCGTGTCGACCTGGAAAGTATCTCCCGATGCGGGATCGAGAAAGCGCTTGATGCGCCGCGCCACGTGCGGGATCGTCGCATAAGCGGCCACGAGACCGAGCGCCGCGGCGCCGCCAAGACCTGCCACCCAGATCAGCCGCATGCCGGCGATGAAAAACAGTGCGCCCCAGACAAGCGCAATCAGCATGGTCTGGCCGAAATCAGGCTGGAGCACCAGCGCGCCGACCACACCGAGCAACAGCAGGAGCGAAAACGTGGTCGCCGGCATGTCGGGTTTGCGCGCCGATTCGGCAAACAACCACGCGCAGAGAACCACGAAGGACGGCTTGAGGAACTCGGACGGTTGAATGTTCAATCCGGCAAGGACGATCCAACGACGGGCGCCCTTCACCTCGGCGCCGACGAACAGCGTGGCGACCACCAGCGCGAGGCTGACAATGAAGACAACGAGCGCAAGACGGCGGATCTGACGGGGAGATAGGAACGATATTGCCAGCATGGCGGAGATTGCCGGGACCAGAAACATGAGATGGCGGTGGACGAAATAGAACGCATCGAGCCCGATGCGCGCCGCAACCGGGGGGCTCGCCGCGAGCGACAGGACGACGCCGCCCAGCATGATGGCGCCCAGCGCCACCAGGCTGAACCGGTCGATCGTCCACCACCATGCCGCAAACGGCGTTCGTTCGACGCGCGAAACCATGATCTAGTTCAACGTTTCCATAGTAAGAATCGTATCGATATCATCCATCAGCCTCGTCCTGAGGAGCGCGCTCTTGCGCGCGTCTCGAAGGACGGCCACGCGGCGAGATCGTGCCCGTGGCCATCCTTCGAGACGGCCGCGCGAAGAGCGCGGCCTCCTCAGGATGAGGTCCGAGGGTTTGATTTCGACGCTGTTACAGTCCTGCGCAAATATGGTTGCCACCTTGTTAAGAAAAAATTTCAATTGCCCCAATTAGGCGATGCCGCGTATCGCAATTTCGCCGCTACGGCCGAGCCGGCGCGACCACCCCGGGAACGCCCTGCACGAGTTTGCGGAACGCTGCGCCGCGCGCTTCGAAATTCTCGAACTGATCGTACGACGCACACGCCGGCGACAGCAGCACGACGGGGTGATCGTAGGCAGATGCCGCGGCATCGCGCGCGGCTTCCTCGACGGCGCGGTCGAGGGTGCCGACTGTGACATTGGCGACCTTGCCGTCGAGCGTTTTGGCGAACTCTTCCGCAGCGGCCCCGATCAGGTAAGCCTTGCGGATGCGGGGAAAATACCCGGAGAGCTGTGCGATGCCGCCGGTCTTGGGCTTGCCGCCCGCGATCCAAAAGATATCGCCGAAGCAGGCCAGCGCCTGGGCGGCGGAATCTGCGTTGGTGGCTTTCGAATCGTTGACGAACAGCACCCGGTCCTTGCGGCCGACCTCTTCCATGCGGTGAGCCAGCCCGGGAAACGACCGCAATCCGGCCTGGATGACGCGCCGATCGATCCCGAGCGCGAGCGCAGCCGCCACCGCACAAGCGGCGTTCTGGGCATTGTGGCGCCCCCGTAAGGGCCCGATGTTGCTGAGATGTGCGACCTCCTGGGCGGTGCCGCCGGTGGCCTCGACGATGCGTTCGGCGTCCACATAGATCCCGTAAGCCAACGGGTGGCGCACCGAAACGCGCACGACGCGCCGGCCGCTGCGCGCGGCCCGGTCAGCGATCGCCTGGCACCGGTTGTCGTCGACGCCGACGATCGCGGCGCCGTCGGGCGGAACGCCCGCGATCAGCCGCTCTTTGACGGCAGCATAGTTGTCCATGGTGCCGTGGCGATCGAGATGGTCCTCCGTCAGATTGATCAGGATCCCGATCGACGGGTCGAGGCTCGTGGCGAGGTCGATCTGGAATGACGAGCACTCGATGACATGCACACGCCCGAGTTGGGGCGGAGCGAGCGAGAGGACTGCCGTACCGATATTGCCGCCGAGCTGGGTGTCGAAACCGGCCTTCGCGCAGACGTGGGCGATCAGCGCCGTCGTGGTCGACTTGCCATTGGTGCCGGTGACCGCAACAAAAGGCGCTTGAGGCGCATGGGCGCGCCGCTCGCGGCAGAACAGCTCGATATCCCCGATCACTTCGACCGCCTTGGCGCGGGCAAGCCCGACCGGCCAATGCGGCGCCGGATGGGTCAATGGAACGCCGGGCGCGAGCACGAGCGCTGCGATCGCGCTCCAGTCGAGTCCGCGCAGGTCCTTGACCGCAATGCCCGCACTTGCCGCATCAGCGATGCGGTCCGGGCTGTCGTCCCAGCCCACCACGTCGGCCCCGCCGGCGGCGAGCGCGCTGGCAGCGACCATCCCGGAGCCACCGAGACCGAACACGGCGACTTTTTTGCCGGCGAAGGTGGTAATGGGGATCATTGCGACGTGTCGCCGTTAGAGGTGCCGTAGGATGGGTTGAGCGCAGCGAAACCCATCATGCCGAGAGACGATGGGTTTCGCTCTGCTCAACCCATCCTACACGCCTTATCGCAGCTTCAAGGTCGACAATCCCGCGAGGGCCAGCACCACCGCGATGATCCAGAATCGGATCACGATCTGCGGTTCGGTCCAGCCGAGTTGCTCGAAGTGGTGATGGATCGGCGCCATGCGGAACACGCGCTTGCCGGTGAGTTTGAACGACACCACCTGGACGATCACGGAGACCGCCTCGAGCACGAACAGCCCGCCGATAATGGCAAGCACGATCTCGTGTTTGGTGATGACCGCGATGGTTCCGATGAGGCCACCAAGCGCAAGCGAGCCGGTGTCGCCCATGAAGATCGAGGCGGGCGGACAGTTGAACCACAGGAAGCCCAGGCCGGCGCCGAGAATGGCGCCGCACAGCACCGCGAGCTCGCCGGCGCCGAACACGAAATTGACCTGCAAATATTCGGCGAAGTTCGCATTGCCGATCGCCCACGAAATTGCCCCGAAGCAGCCGGCTGCGATCATCACGGGTCCGATCGCGAGGCCATCAAGGCCGTCAGTGAGGTTCACGGCATTGCCGGCCCCGACGATGATGAAGGCGCCGAAGATGAGGAAGAACCACCCGAGATCGAGCAGCACGTCCTTGAAGAAGGGGAATGCCAGCGACGTCGCCATGGGGGCACGGCCAAGCACCGCAATCGCGTAACACGCGGCGCCGGCGATGAGGAACTCGATAAATAGGCGCGTTCGTCCGGAGATGCCCGCATGAGTTTGCTTCGTCACCTTGAGATAGTCGTCGTAGAAGCCGATCGAACCGAAGCCGAGCGTCACCCCAAGCACGACCCAGACATAGGGATTGCCCGGGTTGGCCCACAACAGTGTCGAAACAATAAACCCGGACAAGATCATGAGACCGCCCATGGTGGGCGTCCCCGTCTTGGAGATGAGATGCGATTGCGGGCCGTCGGGCCGGATCGGCTGGCCCTTGCCTTGCCTTAACCGCAACCGGTTGATGATGGTCGGGCCGAACAGAAACACGAAAACACCGGCCGTGAACATCGCGCCGCCGGTGCGGGTGGTGATGTAGCGAAATACATTGAGAACCGAGATGGTGTCGGAAAAATTGGCCAACCAATAGAACATGCGATCAGCCCTGTACGCGCACCGGTTCGGGCGCTGTGGCGAAGGAATGGCGCCGCATCAGCGCCTTGACGATGGGTCCCATCCGCGAGCCTGCCGACGCCTTGACCATGATAACGTCGCCGGCACGGACCGCGGCCACGACCTGCGGCTCCAGCTCCACTGCGGTTTTTGCATAGCCGCCACGGCGCGCTGAGGGAAGCACGTCCCACAGCGCCGCCATCAGCGGCCCTGCGCAATAGACGAGATCGATGCCGTTGTGGCGGATCGCGTCGATGAGGCCGCGATGAAGGTCCGCACCGGTCGGCCCCAATTCCAGCATGTCGCCGATGACCGCGATGCGCCGACCACCCGGCCCGAGCGGCGCCTGGCCCAAGAGGGCGAGCGCGGCCCGCATCGACGTCGGATTGGCGTTGTAGCTTTCGTCGATGACGAGCGCCAGTCCGCCCGGCAGTTCGAGTGTGATCCGGGTGCCGCGGCCGGCCGCCGGCGCCTGCTGTGCCAATGCAACCGCCGCCCGCGCGAGATCGGCGCCCACCACGCTGGCGGCAGCCAGCACCGCGAGCGAATTCATCACCAGATGGCGTCCGGGCGCGCCGATCTTGTAGGTGATCGGCTGGCCCAGGATCTTGGCCTCGACGGTCGAGCAGTCCGGGTGCAGTGCGCATTTGAGAAGACGGGCCTCGGCGCCCGCGTGTTCGCCGAACGAGACGATGTTGTGCACTCCAGCTTCTTCGGCCCGCCGCCGCAATCTTGCGAAATGCGGATTGTCGCGGTTGATCACGGCAGCGCCGCCGGGCTCAAGCCCCAGAAAGATCTCCGCCTTGGCGTCCGCGATTTCCGCCACCGAGGCGAAAAATTCGAGATGCACCGGCTCGACGGCCGTGATGATCGCCACATGCGGACGCACCATACGCACGAGCGGCGTGATTTCGCCCGCATGGTTCATGCCGATCTCGAACACCCCGTAGCGCGCCGCTTGCGCCATTCGGGCGAGCGATAACGGTACGCCCCAATGGTTGTTGAACGACGCCGGCGATACGTGGGCTGCTCCGCTTGAGGCGAGAGCCAGCGCCAGCGCCTCCTTGGTCGAGGTCTTCCCGACCGACCCGGTCACCGCCACAATTTTCGCAGCCGAGCGCCGGCGTGCGGCGCGCGCGACCTCCCGCAAAGCTTCCAGCACATCGTCGACCACCATGAGCGGCGCGTCGTCGCCATGGCCATCGCGCCGGTTCCGCGCCACCACCGCGAGCGCGGCGCCCTGCCTGAGCGCGGCGGCGACGAAATCATGGCCATCATGGGCGTCGCCCTTGATGGCGAAGAAGGCCTCGCCGGCCTTAATGGTGCGGCTGTCGATGGAAATCCCGGTGACGGCCTGCGGCAGCGGCCCCACCCGCTCCGCTCCCGTCGCCGCCGCTATCGCGTCGACCGTCCACAGCGGCGCCGTCATGTATGCCCTCCTGCCACAAGCGCGTCCTGCACCGCCTCGTGATCGCTGAATGGCACGATTTTTTGTCCAATGATCTGGCCGGTTTCGTGGCCTTTGCCGGCAATCAACAGCACGTCGCCTCCTGCGAGATCCTCGACCGCACGGTGGATCGCCTCATTGCGGTCGCCGATCTCGTCGGCGCCGGGGGCGCCGCCCAAAATCGCGGCCCGGATGGCGCCGGGCTCTTCGCTGCGGGGATTGTCGTCCGT
>WNFL01087982.1_pt1 | contig 13213 bp, 8 predicted proteins | sample 5400361 | NCBI WGS metagenome assembly WNFL01 (sample SAMN13153351, study PRJNA577476) | soil metagenome | isolation source: 40 cm soil on Douglas fir-dominated hillslope | place: USA:California | collected 2013-09-17
CGCCATCACACGTTCTTCGAGATGCTCGGAAACTTCAGCTTCGGGGACTACTTCAAGCGCGACGCGATCCGCTACGCATGGGAGCTGCTGACGGTCGAGTACGGGCTGCCGAAGGAAAAGCTCTGGACCACCGTCTATGAGACCGACGACGAGGCGTTCGATCTCTGGACGAACGATATCGGCGTTCCAAAGGACCGTTGCATCCGCATCGGCGACAAGCCCGGCGGGCGCAAGTTCGAAAGCGACAACTTCTGGCAGATGGGCGACACGGGCCCCTGCGGCCCCTGTTCGGAGATCTTCTACGACCATGGCCCGGAGGTCGCGGGCGGTCCGCCCGGATCGCCGGATTCCGAAGGTGACCGGTACATCGAGATCTGGAACCTCGTCTTCATGCAATTCAATCGCGACGAGTCCGGAACGATGAATCCCCTGCCCAAGCCCTCGGTCGACACCGGGATGGGCCTCGAACGGCTCACGGCGGTGCTGCAGCATGTGCACTCGAACTACGAGATCGATCTCTTCCAGGCGCTCATCAAGGCAGCGGCGCGCGAGACCCGGACCACGGACCTGCAATCGCCGTCGCTGCGCGTGATCGCGGATCACAGCCGCGCCTGCAGTTTCCTCGTGTGCGACGGCGTGATTCCCGGCAACGAAGGACGCGGCTACGTGCTGCGGCGCATCGCGCGGCGCGGAATGCGCCACGGTTACAAGCTGGGATGCAAGGATGCGTTTTTCTACAAGCTCGTCGATGACGTCGTCGCCGAAATGGGCGACGCCTATCCGGAGCTGCGCGAAGCGAAGGAGCGGGTGAAGGCCACGCTCAAGCAGGAGGAAGAGCGTTTCGCGGAGACGCTGGAAACCGGCATGGCCATCCTCGAAAGCGCGCTAGAGCGCGATCCGAAGCACCTCGACGGCGAGACGGCATTCAAGCTCTACGATACCTTCGGCTTTCCCGTCGACCTCACGGCCGACATCGGCCGCGAGCGTGGCTTCACCATCGACATGGACGCCTTCAACGCGGCGATGGCGGCGCAGCAGGAGCGCTCGCGCGCGGCGAGCAAGTTCAAGGCGGGAGGCGCCCTCGAATACAGCGGCGCGAAGACGCTGTTTCGCGGCTACGAGTCGCTGTCCGAGGAAGGCCGCGTGGCCGCGCTTTATCGCGAAGGCGCCAAGGTCGATCGCCTCGCTGCGGGCGAGGAGGGCGTCGTCGTGCTCGACAAGACGCCGTTCTACGCGGAGTCCGGCGGCCAGGTGGGCGATCGCGGCGAGCTCACCAAGGGCGGTACGTGCCTCACGCTCTTCGAAGTGCGCGATACGCAGAAGGTCCAGCCGGATGTGTTCGGCCACCACGGCGTGGTGAAGACGGGCGAGCTCGCGGTCGGCGATACCGTGGCGGCGCAGGTGGACATGGAGAAGCGCAGCCGCACCATGCGCCATCACTCGGCGACGCACCTCCTGCACAAGGCGCTGCGCGAAGTGCTGGGCCCCCACGTGCAGCAGAAGGGCTCCCTCGTCGACGAGGACAAGACGCGCTTCGACTTCAGCCACAACGCGCCGGTCGGCGCCGAAGACCTTCGCAAGGTGGAGTCCATCGTCAACGCGGAAGTCCTGGCGAACGAGCCGACCGTCGCCCGTGTGATGCCCATCGACGATGCGCAGAAGCTCGGCGCGATGATGCTTTTCGGCGAGAAATACGGCGACGAGGTGCGCGTGCTCGATATCGGCACCTCGCGCGAGCTTTGCGGCGGCACGCACGTTTCGCGCACCGGCGACATCGGGCTATTTCGAATCGTCTCGGAAGGTGGAGTGGCGGCAGGGATCCGGCGGGTCGAGGCGATCGCGGGAACGGTCGCGATTGCCCACGCGCGGGCGGAGTCGGACCGGCTTGCCCGCGTCTCCGAGACGCTGCGCGCGCAACCCCAGGAAATCGAAGCCAGGATCGCGCAGGTCATCGAGAGCGTGAAGGCGCTGGAGAAGGAAGTGGCGCGTCTCAAGGGCCAGGTCGCACTCGGGCGTCTCGACGAGCTGCTCGCGAGCGGCACGCTGACGGTCAAGGGCGTGAAGGCAGTCGCCGTCGCGCTCGATGGCGCCGATCCCGGCATGCTTCGGGACACGCTGGACAAGGTGCGCGACCGCCTCGGGAGCGGCGTCGCGTTGCTCGCGTCGGTGAATGACGGCAAGGTCTCGCTCGTCGCGGGCGTGACCAAGGATCTGACCGGCCGCGTCAAGGCGGGGGAGCTCGTGAACTTCGTCGCTCAGCAAGTGGGGGGCAAAGGCGGCGGGCGTCCCGACATGGCGCAGGCGGGCGGGGTGAATCCCGACGCGCTGCCGCAGGCGCTGAAGTCCGTGGAGGCCTGGCTCGAGGAACGGCTGTAGCCGCGCAGCGCGCGCGAAAGGAGGGTACGTGCCCGACGATCTGATGACGTATGTCTTTAGCGGCCTCGGCCTCCTCGTGGTGATCTGGGTGGTGCGCAACATCATCGTGATGGTCCGCTCGGCACGTCGCTCGGCGGAGGAAGTGGAGCTGGCGCGCAAGAAGCAGGAGGCGCTTTTCGAGGCGAGCTTTCCCGAGCTGCAGCCGCACTTCCATCCGGAAAAGGTGCTGCAGTTCGTCAACGCGCAACGCGCGCGTAAGGCGACGATGGACACGTCGACGTGGAATAACCCTGCGGGCTTTTCCGCGGCGGCGATTGCCGAATTCGCGGCCGATCCCAAGGGCGAGGCCGTGCGCCTTCTCGATGCCGCGGGATCGCTCCTCGCGCGATTCATATTCCAGGAGACTCCCGAGGGCGGCGTGATCCGCATGGGCGCGGGCAAGTTCACCGTGAACCTCAAGGACGCGGCAGTGCGCTATTGGCACCCGGAGCGCGAGTTCAAGTGGTCGCGCCTCAAGGGTTGGCGCGTCCTCACCACGCTTTCCGACCGCTCGATCGACTCGACCGATCGCGGGACGAGCTTTTCGAGCGACAGCTCGTCGTCGTCCACCGCGACCACCGCGGCTGCGGCCGGGGCGGCCGCGGCGCTGGTCGCCGGTGCCGGCGGCGCTTTCGACGGCGGCGGCTCGTCGGGCGCCTGGGATGGGTCTGCGTCCGGAGAATCGCGCACGAGCTACTGATGCTCGCAACGCCCGAGACTCTTGTCGCGCGTCCCATCGCCGGGCTCCTCCCCGTGGACGACCGGCGCGAGCCCCTCAAGGTCCTGATCGCGTCGCTCGCGCGCGGCGGCGCCGAGCGCATCGTGCTCGAATGGCTCGCCGAGGAGGCGCGCCGCGGGCGCGCGATCGAGCTGGCGATCGTGCATGCGCGCCGAAATGCCTTCGCCGTGCCTGCGCGCGTTGTGGTGATCGAACGCGGCGACGAGGCCCCCGAGTGGTTTGTCGAAGAGCTCGCGCGGCGCTGGTATCCGGCACGCGCGGCGGTGAGCACGCACCTGGTGGGCGACGAGTTGCTTTCGGTCCTTTGGCGCGCGGGCATTCCCACCATCCCCACGATCCACAATTCGCGCGAAGGCTGGCGCAACGATCCGTCGCGTTGGAACGCAGGGAATGTCCCGATCGCGTTGGCCTGCGCCCAATCCGTGGGTAAGCAGATGGTCGAAGCCGGCTGCCGCTGCGAGATCGTCGCGATTCGCCATGTGCCCGCGTCGCAGCGCGCGGCGGTCGATCCCGTGCAGCGCATGCGCATCCGCTCGTCGTTGGGAATCGGCCCGAAGACGCTCCTGGTCGGGGTGGTTGGGGCGTTCAAGCCGCAAAAGGATTTTCCGCGCGCGGTCGAGATCGTCGCGCAAGCGCGCGCGCTTCGCGATGCCGGGCTTGTGATCCTCGGAGGCGTGCTCGACGACACGCAGCTCGCCGAGCTCGACCGCGTGCTCACGCGGATTGTCGAGCTCGAAGCGCAGGGAATGGTGAAGTTGCCGGGGTTCGTCGATCCGATCGGTCCGTACTACGCTGCGTGCGACGTGCTGCTCCTCGCGAGCCGCTACGAGGGCCTGTCGATGGCGGCGCGCGAAGCGCTCGCCGCGGGACTCCCCGTCGTCGCCATGGACGTCGGCGGGCAGGCGGAGATCGAGCATGAGCGCCTCACGCTGGTCACCGCGCGCGCGACGGCGAATGAGCTCGGGCGCCTCCTCGCGGGCTACCCGGTTCGCGAGCGGCTCGAGGCCGAGCCGCCGGTGCGCGCGCCGCGAATCTGGAGCCTCGCGCAGGCGTGGCGCCGGCGCACGGGACGGGGCGCCAACACGGTCTTCGTGACGGCCAACCTCAACGCGGGGGGCGCGCAGCGCTCGCTCGTGAATCTCACGCGCTCGTTGCCCGCGCGCCATCGTGTCGAGATCGCAGTCTGCGGCGACACGACGCAAGGCGGGTTCGCGGAAACACTGCGCGAGGCCGCGGTGCCTTGCTACCGGCCCGCGGCCACATCCGACCCGTTCGCGGTGTGCGAGTCGCTGCTGGCCCGGGTCGCGGAGAATGGCGCCGGCACGCTCTGTTTCTGGAACACCGATCCACGCTTGAAACTGCTCGTGTCGAAGTTCGCGCCACGGCGCCTGCGTCTCGTGGACGCTTGCCCGGGCGCCTATGCCTTCGACGAAATGGAAGGCGAGCGCCGCTTCGCCCAGGCGATCACCTATTCGGTGGACGAGTACTACGCGCGCCTCGACCTTCTCGTGCTAAAACACGCGGCGACCCGCTTTCCGGTGTGCCGCGACGTTCGTGTGATCGCCAACGGAGTCGCCGCTCGCAGGAGCGGGTTCAGGCCGGCCGCGCGGCCGCGCTTTCTCGTGAGCGGGCGCATTGCACCGAGCAAGCGGCTGGAGACGATCGTCGACGCGTTCGCGATCTTTTGCGAGACTTTCCCGGCAGGCGAGCTCCACGTGGTGGGCCAAGCCGAGCCGCGCCACGCGACCTATGCCGCCGGCGTCGTCGAGCGCAGCCGCGGCCTCGCCATCCGTTTCCGCGGCGCGCGGCCCGATCTCGCCCATCTGGACGAGGCGTTCACCGCGGCGATCGTGCTCGGCACGCACCAGGGATGCCCGAACGCGGTCCTCGAGGCGATGGCGGCGTCGATCCCGGTGATCGCGAACGCGAGCGGCGGCACGGGCGAGCTGGTGCGCGCGCACGAGACCGGTTGGCTCCTCGCCGAAGAGACGCAGCCCGCCGAGCTCGCCGAGGCGATGTCCTTCTGCGCGCGCGATGCCGCGATCGCCGCGCGCATGGCGGCCAATGCCCACGCGCGCGCCGCAGCCGAGTTTTCGCTCGAGACGATGGCCGCGCGCTATCTCGAATGCTTCGCGCCGGCGGCCGCATGAGCGAAGCCACGGGCCGCGAGCGGATCACGCGGTACCTCCGCGATGCCGGGCTTTCCACGCTCATGGGCCGTGAAGCCGATGTCGAGCTGGCGGTCCGCGACCTTCTCGAAGCCATGGCGGACAAGGTCGCCATCGGCAACGCCGATTCGCTCTATTCGTATCCCGTGCCGATGCTCTCGGAAGACGGCACGTGCTCGGTGGCCGATGAGATGGCGCCCGTCCCCTACGACCTCGCGCCGATTCTTGGCGGACGCACGGAGCAGGCGACGCGGCGGCTCGCATTGCTCGAGCGCTTGGTCGAGCGTTCGCAGGTCACCACCGGCGCGGATTGGGTGGGCGTCTATCAGCGGCGCACGCGGCCCGCGGGGGACGCCGTGCTCGTGAAGCTCGCCTACGTCGGGCGGGCGAGCCGTGCGGAGTTTCCGCTCACGCGCGAATTCGCGGCGCGCAGCACCAACAGCACCGTCGGGCTCACCGGACGCGCGACCGTGATCGACGACGTGTCGAAGCACGTCGAAGCCGGCGGCGGGTTCTATGTCTGCGATGACGGGGTCCAGTCGGAAGCCTGCGTTCCGATCCTCGACGAGGCACGCCGCGTCGTGGGCATCATCGATGCGGAAGCCAAGCCGCGCGGTTTCTTCGAAGCCCACCGGCTCGCGGTCATCGCGGCCTTCGCGATGGTCGCCGCCGCGGTGCTTCCCTAGGCGGCGGCCGACGACTCGCCGACGAAAGGCTTCTTGCCGTCGCGCCAGCGGCGCCAGGCCTTCGGATTCTCCAGCGCTTCGATGAGCGCCAAGTTCATGTCGACCGGTTCGGCATCGAATCCCGCCGCCCGCGCCGCGTGTTGCGCCTGGGTGATGATCACCGCCGCGTTGTGCGCGACCGCCGGGTGCATCGGCGCCTCGATGCCATCGTCCGCGGGGTCCGCGAAAGAGGCCTTGCACGTCTCGACGCGGGTGGAGTGGAAGCGGCGGCATTGCGCCGGCCGCGCCGCGTAGGCCGAGCAGGCCCCGTCGTCGCCGAGCAGCGCGCACGGAAGGTTTACGTGCTTGCGTCCCTCCGCGCCCAACGCGCGCGTCGTCGCCGCGTTCTGCGCGAGCTTCGCGAGGACCGAAGCCAGGCGCGGCGCGTCGAAATTGCGGCGCAGCCACGCGGCGAGCGAGAAGGCTTCGTGCGGCGCGACCTGCACGGGCATGTGGCAGCAGTAGCTGCAGCCGCGCGTGCAGTCGATCTTCACCGCGTGTCCATGAATGCTCGCCTCGAGGATATCGTCCACGCGCCGGTGAAACGTCATCACCGCGACGGCGAGCGCGCGGGGCTCGCGCGCGGCGCGAAAGAGCTCCCGCGCCTCGCGATCCCACGGCGCTTGCCCGGTCATCGGCGCTTCGGGGGCGTCATTTAATTGGGTCGAGCCTTCGGCATCATGTCCGTGATCGAGCCTTCGGCGATCTCCGCCCCGAAGAACACGGTTTCGGAAAGCGTCGGATGGGGGTGGATGGTGAGCCCGATATCCTCGGCATCGGCGCCCATCTCGAGCGCGAGCACGGTTTCGGCGATGAGCTCGCCCGCGTTGATGCCGACGATGCCCGCGCCGAGGAGGCGCTTGGTGCCCTTCTCGAAGATGAGCTTCGTGAGTCCCTCTTCGCGACCCATGCCGAGCGCGCGACCGCTCGCGGCCCAGGGAAACACGGCCTTCTCGTATTCGATGCCCTGCGCCTTCGCCTCGGGCTCCGACAAGCCCATCCACGCCACCTCGGGATCGGTGTAGGCGACGCTCGGTATGGTGCGAGCCTCCCACGCGTGGTGATTCATTCCCGCGATCACTTCCGCGGCGAGCTTGCCCTCGTGCGTGGCCTTGTGCGCGAGCATCGGCTCGCCGACGATGTCGCCGATCGCGAAAATGTGGCCGACGTTGGTGCGCATCTGTCCGTCCACGGGAATCCAGCCGCGCTCGTTCACGTTGATGCCGGCCTTGTCCGCGCCGATGCCCTTGCCGTTCGGGCGCCGTCCGACCGCGACGAGGACGCGATCGTAGACCTCCGGCGCGGGCGCGCCGGCCCCGGCTTCGGCGCCTTCGAAGGTCGCGCGCAAGCCCTGCGGCAGCGCATCGACCTTCGCGACCTTGGTCTTGAGCAGTATCTTCTCGTAGCGTTTCTCGATGCGCCGGGCGAGCGGCTTCACGATGTCGGGGTCGGCTCCCGGAATGAGCCGGTCCATGAACTCGACGACGCTCACTTTCGAGCCGAGCGCGTCGTAGACCGTCGCCATCTCGAGGCCGATGATCCCGCCCCCGATGATGAGGAGGCGCTTCGGGATCTCCTTCAGCTCGAGCGCGTTGGTGGAATCCATGAGCCGCGAATCGTCGTACGGCAATCCCGGGATCTTCGCCGACTGCGAGCCCGCCGCGATGATGCAATGGTCGAACGACACGACCTTGCGGCCCTCCTTCGTCTGCACTTCGAGCGAGTGCGGCGAGGCGAACTGCGCCTTGCCCTCGACGACGGTGACCTTGCGGGCCTTCGCCAATCCGGCAAGTCCCTTGGTGAGCTTGGCGACGACGCTTTCCTTCCATGCGCGCAACTTGTCGAGATCGGTGCGCGGAGCGCCGAAGGTCACGCCGAAATGTCCCATCTCCTCCGCATCGGCGATGACGCGGGCCGCGTGCAGCAACGCCTTCGACGGAATGCAGCCCACGTTGAGGCACACACCGCCGAGCGTCGCGTGGCGCTCCACGAGGACGACCTTCTTGCCGAGGTCGGCGGCGCGAAATGCCGCGGTGTAGCCGCCGGGACCCGCACCGAGCACGAGGACTTCGGCGTGGATGTCCGCATCCAGGCTCGCGAGGGTCGAGCTCAGCGCTTCGCGCAGGCCCGAAGACTGCGACGCGTGCGGGGCTGCGGCGCGCTGCGCCGGCGCCGGCGCAACAGTGGCAGGGGCAGGCGCGGCAGCGGCCGGTTTGGTTTCGGCAGCCCCCTCGGACTCGAGCATGAGCAGGACCGACCCCTGCGACACCTTGTCGCCGAGCTTGACCTTTAGCTCCTTCACGGTGCCCGAATGCGAGGACGGCACCTCCATCGTCGCCTTGTCGGATTCGAGCGTGACGATCGACTGCTCCTTCTTGATCGCGTCGCCCGGCTTCACGAAGATCTCGATGACCGGGATGTCCTTGAAGTCGCCGACGTCCGGGACCTTGATCTCGATCGCGGCCATCAGAGGAGCACCCTGCGCGGATCGGCGATGACCTGCGCGAGGTGCGCGGTGAAGCGCGCGCCCAGGGCGCCGTCGACGACGCGGTGATCGTAGGAGAGCGAGAGCGGCATCATCAGCCGCGGAGCGAACTCCTTGCCGTTCCAGACGGGCTTCATCGCCGCTTTCGAAACGCCGAGGATGGCGACCTCGGGTGCGTTCACGATCGGGGTGAAGGCCGTGCCGCCGATGCCGCCCAGGGACGAGATGGAGAAGGTGCCGCCCTGCATGTCGGCCGGCCCGAGCTTGCCTTCGCGCGCCTTCGCCGCGAGCTCCGAGGTCTCCTTCGCGATGTCGAGGACGCCCTTCTGGTCGGCGCCCTTGATGACCGGCACGACGAGGCCCTGGGGTGTTTCGGCGGCGAAGCCGATATTCCAGTACTGCTTGATGACCAGGTTGTCGCCGTCGAGCGAGCTGTTGAGCGTGGGGAATTTCTTGAGGGCCGCGACGAGGGCCTTGATCAGGAAGGCGAGCGGGGTCACCTTCAGGCCCGCCTTCGCGTTCTCCTCATTGATGCGCGCGCGGAAAGCCTCGAGGTCGGTGATGTCGGCTTCGTCGAACTGCGTGACGTGGGGGATCATCACCCAGTTGCGCGCGAGCGCGGGGCCCGAGATCTTCTGGATGCGCGTGAGCGGCTTCGCCTCGACCGGGCCGAACTTCGCGAAGTCGACCTTGGGCCACGCGGGCAGCCCCAGCTCGGAAATGCCGGCGCCTTTCCCCGCGGCGGGCTGGACGGCGCCTCCGGCGACCGCTTGCTTCACATAATTCTGGATATCCTCCTTGAGGATCCGTCCTTTCGGGCCGGATCCCTGCACGCGCGCGACATCGACGCCCAACTCGCGCGCGAAGCGCCGCACGCCCGGGCTTGCGTGCGCGACGGCGTGCGGCTCGCCTGCGTTCGTCGCGACGGATGCTGCGGGTGCCGGTACGGGCGCCGATGGCGGCGCAGGCGCAGGCGCGGGCGAGGGTCGCGCTGGCGTTTCAGCAGCCGCGGCCGGCGGCTTGGGAGCTGATTGGCCCCCCGCCTGCGCGGGGGCGGTGGCCGCGGTCGGTCGTGCCGACCCCGCTGCAGCCTCCGCATCGAGTGTGAGAATGCTCGAGCCTTCGCTCACCTTGTCGCCCACCTTGACGCGCAATTCCCTGACGGTTCCGGGCGAGGGCGCAGGCACTTCCATCGTGGCCTTGTCGCTTTCCAGCGTGACGAGCGAGTCGTCCTTCTTCACCACGTCGCCCGGCTTGACCAGCACTTCGATGACCGGCACGTCCTTGAAGTCCCCGATGTCGGGGACCTTCACTTCGATCGCGGCCATTTGAATCTCCGGTTATTGGATTCTTTTGACATCGGGGCGGCTGTTGGAGCGGACAGCAAGCTGCCGCTCAACAGCGCGTGGCAGATCAAACGGTCCAAGGTGCGGGCTTTTCGACGTCGATGCCGTACTTCTTGATCGCCTCGGCGACGCGCGCCGCCGGCACCTCGCCGTCCTCTGCCAGCGCCTTCAACGCGGCAACGGTGACATAGAAACGGCTGACCTCGAAGTAGCGGCGCAGGTTTTCGCGCGAATCGCTGCGCCCGAACCCGTCGGTCCCGAGAACCTTGTAGCGGCGCGGCACGAATTCGCGGATCTGGTCGGCGAACGTGCGCATGTAGTCGGTCGAAGCGACGACCGGACCTTTCGTGGGGGCGAGGCATTGCTCGACGTGCGAAACCCTGGCCTTTTCTGTCGGATGCAGGAGGTTCCAGCGCGACACGGCCATGCCGTCGCGGCGCAATTCGTTGAAGCTCGGACAGCTCCACACGTCCGCCGCGACTTCCCAATCGTCCTTCAGCAGCTCGGCCGCCGCCATCACCTCGCGCAGGATCGTTCCGCTCCCGAGGAGCTGCACGCGCGCAGATGTTTTGTTTGCGGCCCCTGCCCCCTCGCAGAGGCGGTACATGCCCTTGAGGATGCCCTCGCGATTCGCGTCCTTGAGCCCCGGGTGCGGGTAGTTCTCGTTCATGAGGGTGATGTAGTAGAAGACGTCCTCCTGCTCTTCCACCATGCGCCGCAGACCATCCTGGACGATTACCGCGACTTCGTATCCGAATGTGGGGTCGTACGAGCGGCAATTGGGAATCACCGACGACAGCACATGGCTGTGGCCGTCCTCGTGCTGCAGGCCTTCGCCGTTGAGCGTCGTGCGTCCCGCGGTCCCTCCCAGGAGGAAGCCGCGCGCGCGCATGTCGCCCGAGGCCCACACCAGGTCGCCCACGCGCTGCAGCCCGAACATCGAGTAGAAAATGTAGAACGGGATCATCGGCACGTTGTTCGTCGAGTACGACGTCGAGGCCGCGATCCACGAGCACATCGCGCCCGCCTCGTTGATGCCTTCCTGCAGGATCTGCCCGCTCTTGTCCTCCTTGTAGAACATGAGCTGGTCGCTGTCCTCGGGCTCGTAGAGCTGGCCGAGCTGCGAGTAGATGCCGAGCTGGCGGAACAGGCCCTCCATGCCGAAGGTGCGCGACTCGTCGGGAACGATGGGCACGACGTTCTTGCCCACGCCCTTGTCCTTCAGGAGGATGCCGAGCATGCGCACGAAGGCCATGGTGGTGGAGACTTCGCGACCCTCGGCGGTCGCATCGGTGAGCGCCTTGAACGCCTCCAGCTTCGGCGCCTGCAGCTTCGAGGTGCGCCGGCGCCGCTGCGGCAGCGGACCACCGAGGTTCGCGCGCACCTCCTTCAGGTATTTCATCTCCGGCGAGCCGTCCGCGGGCTTGAAGTACGGAATCTCGGCCAGCTTGTCGTCGGGAATCGGAATGTTGAAGCGGTCGCGGAACTGGCGCAGCGCCTCGATCGGCATCTTCTTCTGCTGGTGCGCGATGTTCTTGCCTTCGCCCACTGCGCCCATGCCGTAGCCTTTCACGGTCTTCGCGAGGATCACCGTGGGCTGCCCCTTGTGGCGAATGGCCGCCGAGTATGCCGCGTAGATCTTGTGCGGGTCGTGGCCGCCGCGGTTGAGCCTCCAGATGTCGGCATCCGACATGTTCGCGACGCGCGCTTTGAGCTCCGGGTATTTGCCGAAGAAATGCTCGCGCACGTAGGCGCCGTCGCGGCTCTTGAACTTCTGGTACTCGCCGTCGACCGCCTCTTCCATGCGCTTCAAGAGAAGGCCGTCGTGGTCGCGCGCGATGAGCGGGTCCCAGTACGAGCCCCAGATCACCTTGATGACGTTCCAGCCCGCGCCGCGGAAGTCCGCCTCGAGCTCCTGGATGATCTTGCCGTTGCCGCGCACAGGGCCATCGAGGCGCTGCAGGTTGCAGTTGACGACGAAGATCAGGTTATCGAGGTTCTCGCGTACGGCGAGGCTGATCGCGCCGAGGGACTCGGGCTCGTCCATTTCGCCGTCGCCCATGAACGCCCACACCTTGCGGTTCTTCGCCTTCGCCAGGCCGCGGTCGTCGAGATAGTGCAGGAAGCGCGCCTGGTAGATCGCCTGGATCGGTCCCAGGCCCATCGACACCGTCGGGAATTGCCAGAAGTCCGGCATGAGCCACGGATGGGGATACGACGAGATGCCACCGCCGTCGACCTCCTGGCGGAACATGTCGAGCTGCGCCTCGGTGAGCCGGCCGTCGAGGAAGGCCCGCGCGTAGACGCCGGGAGACGAGTGTCCCTGGATGTAGAGGAGGTCGCCGCCGTGGTCCTCGCTCGGTCCGTGCCAGAAATGGTTGAAGCCGATATCGTAGAGCGTCGCCGCCGACGCGAAGCTCGCGATATGCCCGCCGAGCTCGAGATCCTTCTTGCCCGCTCGCAACACCATTGCCACCGCGTTCCAACGCACGAACGAGCGTAGTCGCGCTTCGAGCCCTTGGTCGCCGGGGGACTGCTCCTCGAGATGCGGTGGAATCGTGTTGAGATACGCCGTGTTCGGGTGATACGGCAAGTACGCGCCGGAGCGGCGCGCCTTCTCGACGAGCTCCTCGAGGATGAAATGCGCGCGCTCCGGCCCCTCGACCGCGAGCAGCGAATCGAGCGAGTCGACCCACTCGCGGGTTTCCAGCGGGTCGATGTCTTGAAGGCGGTCCATGTCGTGGCCTCGGCGGGGTCCCAAAAGCGAATCGTATAATGACTGGCTACACGTGCGGAAAACGGTTGGGGGAGAGGACTCGTGCCCTCACGGATCGAAGCGGAGGGCCGGAACGCAGCGTGAAGTCTCCCAAGAAATCATGCACATCGGCCGCGAAGCGGGATTGTTTCTTAGAAAAGCATTTTAAGTTATTATAAAACCGAGTTTTTGCGGGTCGCCTCGGGGAGGTCGACCGGCGCCACGCCCATTGCGGCAAGATGGCTGCACGCACGAGACGAACGGCGTTGAAATAACAAACCGGAAACGGGATGAGCGATAAGGCGCATCAGTGGAGGGAGAGCGGCTGCTGGAGGAAGCGAAACACGCCGGCCGTGATGTCGTCGCGAGGACACGCATGAACATTGCGCAGTCGCTCCAATCGGCGAGTCTCACGGATCCGGGGCGGGTTCGCGACCACAACGAGGATTGCATCGAGGCGCGTCCGGAGATCGGCCTCTATGTTCTCGCGGACGGCATGGGCGGCTATAACGCCGGGGAGGTGGCGAGCGGCATGGCGACATCCCTCATCGCCGACGGTTTGCTGGAGACCTGGCAGCCC
>WNFL01020386.1_pt1 | contig 13211 bp, 15 predicted proteins | sample 5400361 | NCBI WGS metagenome assembly WNFL01 (sample SAMN13153351, study PRJNA577476) | soil metagenome | isolation source: 40 cm soil on Douglas fir-dominated hillslope | place: USA:California | collected 2013-09-17
TGGAAAGCGTGCAAGTCCGCGTGTACGAGGCGGGCTCGAAGGAGCCTCGCGCTACGCACACGGTGACGATGTAAGGCCGGCGACCCTTGTAACGGCGCCGAACGGAACAAGATAGGGAGAGGGTGATGTTCAAGAGCTCGAGCAAGCCGCAGAACCGCATCGACAGCCTGATCGGCGCCACCACGCGCATCGAGGGCAACGTTGTGTTCAGCGGCGGGCTGCGCGTCGACGGCATGGTGCGCGGCAACGTCTCGGCGCTGCCCGATCAGCCGGGCACGCTGGTCGTATCGTCGGAGGCGCGCATCGATGGCGAGGTCCAGGCCGCGCACATCGTCGTCAACGGCACCATCAACGGCCCCGTGCACGCCACGGAGACCCTCGAACTACAGGTGGGCTCCCGGGTCAAAGGGGATGTGTACTACAAGAGCATCGAAATTCACCAGGGCGCCGTGGTCGAAGGGCGACTGGTGCATCACGCCGCGGACGCCAAAGGCGTCGAGCTGAAGCTCGCGTCAGGCGGCTGAGGCGAACAGGAGAGCGAAATGAATGCAGTGACGGAAATGCCGGCCCCGCTGGTCTTCAGCGACAACGCGGCGAACAAGGTCAAGCAACTCATCGACGAAGAAGGCAACCCCGAGCTCAAGCTCCGGGTGTTCGTCACCGGCGGCGGCTGCTCCGGCTTCCAGTACGGCTTCACCTTCGACGAGGTGCAGAACGAAGACGACGCCGTCATGGAGAAGAGCGGCGTGAAGCTGCTCATCGACCCGATGAGCTACCAGTATCTCGTCGGCGCCGAGATCGACTACCAGGAAGGCCTGGAAGGCGCGCAGTTCGTGATCAAGAATCCCAACGCGCAGAGCACCTGCGGCTGCGGCTCGTCGTTCTCGACCTGAGCTGATCTTTCCGCGCTGCGAAAAAAAGGGGCCGAGGCCCCTTTTTTATTTCCCGCTTTTTACTTCGGGCTAGTCACCGAGCAGCGCGAGGTCGCTGTTGGCGAGCAGGTCGAGCCGCGCGAGCAGCGCGGCGGCCTGCACCTGGAATTCCGGAAGCTGCGCCGCTGGCACGGGCTGCGCCGCGGGCATGGCGATCGAGAACGGGTTCCTCGCCTGGCCGGCGATGTGGAATTCGTAATGGAGATGCGGTCCGGTGGCCCAGCCGGTCTGGCCGACGAAGCCGATGGTGTCGTTCTGGGCGACGCGCTGGCCGCGATGCAGACCGGCGGGGAAGCGGCTGAGATGCGCGTAAAGCGTCGAGTACTGCCCGTGGTGGCGCAACACCACCACTTTTCCGAAGCCGCCCTTCTCACCCACGAACTCGACGACAGCGTCGCCAACGGCGCGCACGCGCGTGCCGGTCGCGGCCGCGTAGTCGATGCCCTTGTGCGCCTTCCAGGTCCGGAAAAGGGGATGCTTGCGCGTCCCGAAGCCCGAGCTCACGCGCGAGAACTCGAGCGGCGCGCGCAGGAACGCCTTGCGCAGGTTCTTGCCTTCCGGCGTGTAGTAGCTCGAGCCGAAGCGCACGGCGCGGAAATTCTTCCCCTGGTTGACGAACTCGGCGGCGAGCACCCGCCCGGAGCGAATCGGCCGGCCGGCGAGCCGGTAGGTTTCGTACACGACGGTGAAGCGATCGCCCTTGCGCAAGTCGCGGTGGAAGTCGATATCGCCGGCGAACACGTCGGCGAGCTGGATAGCGACGCTGTCCGGGATTCCCGCGGCGTCGCTCGCGGCGAAGAGCGAGCTGCGGATGATGCTCGCCTTCATCGACACCTGCACATCGAAATCGGCGTGCATCTCGCTCACGGCGAAGCCGTTACCTTCGGGCGCGATCCTGACGATCATGTCGCGCGCGCCGAGGAAGCTGAGGGCGAGCGGCGCGCCGTCGGCGTCCACCTCGGCGCTGACATGGGTCCCTGGACGCAGGTCGCGAAGCGCGCGCAGGCGGGCGAGGCGCGTCGCCGCCCCATCGTCGATCCCGAGGCGGCCGAGGAAAGCGGCGAGCGTATCACCGCGCTGGAATTGTTCCTCTCGCGCGTAGCGCGCGGGCGAAGGCTGCTGCGCGCCGTGAAGCGGTAGCGGTTCGACGAGCGGAGTCTGCCCGACGTCCACCTTGCTCGATGGCGCGATGGTGGAGAACGCGCCGACTGCGCCCGAGATGACGAGCACCAGTGCTGCGAGAGGGCCGCGCACGGGGCCGAACGCGCCGAAGGCTCGCATAGTCGGCTAGAATCCCTTTTTATTCATAAGCCTGCGGAGTCTAGCAAAGGCTCTGTGAGCCGCCTACGGGATATGTCCGCCATCGGGCAGGCCGTTCAGACCATTCGTCGGGGCTGCGAGGAGCTGATCGTCGAGGAAGAGCTCGCGAAAAAGCTCGCCAGCGGCCGCCAGTTGCGCGTGAAGCTGGGCCTCGACCCGACCGCGCCCGATCTGCACCTGGGGCACACGGTGGTCATCAACAAGCTCCGCGACTTCCAGCAGCTCGGGCACCAGGTCCAATTCCTCATCGGCGATTTCACCGGGATGATCGGTGACCCGACAGGCAAGAACCAGACGCGGCCGCCGCTCAGCCGAGAGGAAATCGCGGCCAACGCCGCGACCTACCAGAAGCAGGCGTTCAAGATCCTCGATCCGGAGAAGACCCAGGTGCTCTTCAACTCCGAATGGTCGAACAAGCTTGGCGCGGAAGGGATGGTCAAGCTCGCCGCACGCTACACCGTCGCCCGGCTGCTCGAGCGGGACGATTTCTCCAAGAGGATGAAGAGCAACCAGCCGATCGCGGTGCACGAGCTGCTCTATCCGCTGATGCAGGGCTACGACTCGGTGGCAATGAAGTCCGACGTCGAGCTCGGCGGCACCGACCAGAAGTTCAACCTGCTGGTGGGCCGCGAGCTGCAGAAAGACTACGGCCAGGAGCCGCAGTGCATCCTCACCATGCCGCTGCTGGTCGGCCTCGACGGCAGGGAGAAGATGTCGAAGTCGCTGGGCAATTACGTCGGCATCACCGAGCCGCCGCAGGAGATCTTCGGCAAGCTGATGTCGATCTCGGATGAGCTGATGTGGCGCTACATTGAGCTCCTGTCATTCGCAGCTCCGGAAAAGATTCTTCTCTGGAAAAAAGAAGTCGCCTCGGGACGAAATCCGAAAGAGGTCAAGGTCGCCTTCGCCAAGGAAATCGTGGCGCGCTTCCACTCCGGCGACGCGGCGCAGAAAGCCGAAGCGGATTTCGAGGCGCGCTTTCGCCGCGGCGAGCTGCCCGAGGACATGCCCGAGACCACGGTGAGCGAGACCGCGCTGGTCAAGATCCTCAAGCAGGCGGGCCTGGTGCCGAGCGCCAACGAGGCGGCGCGCATGGTGGAGCAGGGCGGCGTGCGCATCAACGGCGAGAAGGTGAGCGACAAGAACCTGAGCTTCCGGCGCGGCGAGAGCCTCGTCATCCAGGTCGGCAAGCGCAAGTTCGCGCGCGTCAGGATCAGCTAGAGGCGCGGCTGGACGCGGCGCCCGAACCATGACCCAGTACGAGATCTACGCGATCAAGTACGCGCACCACGACCGCCACGCGTCGGAGAACTTCATCGGCGGCGACCCCCACGACGGGCCGATGCCGCTCGATTACTTCGTCTGGCTGATCCGCGGCGAGGGGCGCGAAGTCGTGGTCGATACCGGTTTCTCTGCGGCGATGGCGAGAAAACGCGGGCGGGATCACTTGCGTTGTCCGACAGAAGGTTTGAAGTTATTGGGGGCAGAAGCGAAAGGCATTAAAGACGTCGTCATCACTCATCTGCACTACGACCATGTCGGTAATTTCGATCTCTTTCCCAGCGCAACGCTGCACCTCCAGGAGCTCGAGATGCGCTACGCCACGGGGCGCTACATGGGCCACGAATGCTTCCGCGGCGCGTACGAGGTCGAGGACGTGGTGGGCGTGGTGCGTCGCGTCTACGCCGGACGGGTGCGTTTCCACGAAGGCGACGCCGAGCTTTTCCCCGGCGTCTCGCTGCATCTGATCGGCGGCCACACGATGGGTTTGCAGGCGGTGCGCGTCGCGACGCGCCGGGGCTGGGTCGTGCTCGCGTCCGATGCGAGCCACTTCTACGCCAATATGGAGCAGACGCGGCCCTTCCCGATCGTCTGGTCGGTCGCCGACATGGTGTCGGGCTACGAGCGGCTGCGCGCTCTCGCCGCTTCGCCCACCCACATCATTCCCGGGCACGACCCGCTGGTGATGCAGCGCTATCCCGCGCCCTTGCGGGAGCTGGAAGGAATCGTCGTCAGGCTGGACTGACGCGCACGCTCGCGCCTTTGCGTTTCCACACATCGGGCAGCAGCTCGCAGCCGATGCCCGGCCCCGGCGGCTTCCCGAAGTAGCCTTGCACCGGCTGCGGCACGTGCGTGACGAGCTCGTTGTACCAGCCGGTATAGAAAGCGCGCACCGACTCCTGGACGAGCGCGTTCGGCGCCCAGATCGAGAAGTGCACTGAAGCCGCGTACACGAGCGGCCCGGTGCAGTCGTGCGGCGCGACCGGGAGCTGCCACGCGTCGGCGAGCGCGGCGATGCGACGCGCCTCGCTGATGCCGCCGCACCACGCGAGATCGAACATGACGATGCCGGCCACGCCGGTCTCGAGCAGGTCCTTGAAGCTCCAGCGTCCGGCGAGGATCTCGGAGGCGCAGATCGGCGCCTTCGAATGGGGCGCGTATTGCTTCAGCAGCGCGAGGCTGTCCATGCGGATCGGGTCCTCGTGCCAGAACGTGTCGAACGGCGCGAGCGCCTGCGCGATGCGCTGCGCCGCCGGCAGGCGCCACAACGAATGGAACTCGACCATGATGTCCATTTTGTTGCCGACGGCGGCGCGAATCCGGCGAAAGGGCTCCAATGATTTTTCTAAATCAGAAGAAGAAATATATTGGCCGTCGCTCGCCTCCGCGTAGGGATCGAACGGCCAGATCTTCATGCCGGTGATGCCCTGCTCGAGGAGCGAATGCGCGAGCTCGTCGGCGCGGTTGAGGAAAGCGTCGAGGTCCTCGTAGGGGCCTTGCGATTTTCCGTCGAGGCCCCAGTTCTTGGTGCTTTGTCCGCCGGCGGCGCGGATGTAGCGGTAGCCGGCGCAGGTGTTGTAAGTCCGAACGCGAGGCCGGCTTGCGCCGCCGAGCAGCTGGTAGAGCGGCTGGTTGCAGACCTTGCCGTACAAATCCCACAGGGCGAGATCGAACGCGGACGCGGCGCGCGTCTCGACGCCCGAGCCGCGCCAGCCGAGGTAGCCCGTCAGGCTGCGGGTCAGTGCCTCGATTTCCAGCGGGTCTCGGCCCAGGACGCGGGGCGCGACGTATTCATGCAGGTAGGTCTCGACACTCTGGGCGGCGTAGCTCGTCTCGCCGAGGCCGACCGGCCCCTCGTCGGTGTGCACGCGCAGCCAGACGAGGTTGGGAAATTCGCCCAGCCGCAGCGTTTCCAGTCGCGTGATCTTCATATACCATTTCCCTCCCTCTGGAGGAGGAGAACCATGAAAAAAGCATTGTCGCTTACCGCGCTCGCCGTCAGCGCGCTCTTCGCGGGATCGGCGCTTGCGCAGCAGCCCGCGGTCAAGAACCTCAAGTTCCAGTCGACCTGGCCGGCCAGCCTGACGTTGCAGGACAACTTCAAGATGTTCGCCGAGCGTTTCGACAAGCTGACGCGCGGCGAAGTGAAGATCGAGGCGATGGCCGCGGGCCAGATCGTGCCGGCCTTCGAGATCCTCGACGCGACGCACAAGAAGGTGCTCGATGGCGGCCACGGCGTCGCCTATTACTGGGTCGGCAAGAACAAGGCGGCGACGCTTTTCTCGGCGACGCCCGCCGGCCCGTTCGGCATGGATCACTTCGACTTCCTCGGCTGGATACAGGAAGGCGGTGGCCAGGCGCTCTACGACGAGTTCTACCGCGACGTGCTCAAGTTGAACGTGGTCGGCATGCCGATCGGCGGCGCGAGCCCGCAGGCCTTCGGCTGGGTCAAGCGGCCGATCAAGGACCGGCATCGTCAACGAGATCTATCAGCGCATGGGGATGACGACGGTGAACATGCCGGGCGGCGAGATCGTGCCCTCGGCGCAGCGCGGCGTCATCGACTGCGCCGAGTGGGTGGGCGGCATCGAGGACCTGCGCCTCGGCCTGCCGCAGGTCTGGAAATACCACTACACGCCGGGCATGCACGAGTCGAACTCGATGCTCGAGGTGATCGTCAACGGCGACGTGTGGAAGAGCTTCACGCCGCATCAGCAGGAGGCGTGGCGCGCGGCGCAGATGGAGACCTTCGTGCGCTGGGGCGTGCGCTGGCAGAAGCAGAACGCCGACGCGATCGAGGAGATGCGCACCAAGCACGGCACGCAGATCCTGCGCACGCCGCCGGCGATCCTGGTCGAGTTCATGAAGACCTGGGACAAGATGGCCGCCGAGGAGTCGGCGAAGGACCCGTTCTTCAAGAAGGTGCTCGAGTCGCAGCGCGTCTACGCGGCGAAGGTGGTGCCGGCCAAGCGCTTCATGTTCCCGCCCTATTCGTTCGCGGCGAACTACTACTTCCCGGAGAAGGCGGCGGCCAAGCCCGAGGCGAAGGCGAAGAAATAGCGGGTTGATTGACCCACCAAAACCAAGCGTGTACCCTGCGTTTCGCCTTGCGAAACCCCTTTAGAGGAGGAGGAACGTCATGAGGCCTTTCGTCCGTTCGCTCGTAACACTCGCTTGCGCGGCGACGTTCTCCGCCGGCGCCTTCGCACAAAACGTCACGCTGAAGATGCAGGCGACCTGGCCGGCGAGCCTGACGCTGTACGAGAACTTCACCATGTTCGCCGAGCGCGTGTCGAAGATCTCGGGCGGCTCGCTGAAGATCGATGCGATGCCGGCGGGACAGGTCGTGCCGGCGTTCGAGGTGCTCGACGCGACCAACAAGAAAGTGCTCGACGGCGCGCACGCCTGGTCGGGCTACTGGGTCGGCAAGAACAAGGCGGCGATCCTCTTCACTGGCGGCCCGGGCGGCACGTTCGGCATGGACATGATCGACGCGCTCGGCTGGATGCACTTCGGCGGCGGCATGGAGCTCGCGCAGGAGTTCTTCCAGAAGGAGCTGAAGCTCAACGTGCAGTGGTTCCCGATCCTGCCTTCGGGACCGCAGGCGTTCGGCTGGTTCAAGCGGCCGATCAAGAACCTCGCCGACTTCAAGGGCATGAAGTGCCGGCAGACCGGCATGGCCGCGGAAGTCTGGCAGCGCATGGGCATGACGACGGTCAACATGCCCGGCGGCGAGATCATCCCCTCGGCGCAGCGCGGCGTGATCGATTGCGCCGAGTGGGTGGGCGGCGTCGAGGACCTGCGCCTCGGCTTCCACAACGTCTGGAAATACCACTACACCCCCGGCGTGCACGAGAACACCACCATCGGCGAAGTGCTGATCAACGGCGACATCTGGAAATCGCTCTCGCCGACGCACCAGGAGATCATCAAGTCGGCCGCCAACGAGACCTTCGTCGTCTGGTGGGCGAAGTGGCAGCGGCAGAACGCCGACGCCATCAAGGAACTGCAGGAGAAGCACGGCGTGCGCATCCTGCGCACTCCGCCCGACATCCTGATCGAGTTCCTCAAGACCTGGGACATCATCGCCGCCGAGGAAGGCAAGAAGAGCCCGTTCTTCAAGAAGACGCACGACTCGCAGCGCGCCTATGCCTCGCTGGTCGTGCCGGCGAAGCGCTTCATGTTCCCGCCCTATTCGTTCGTCGCCAACTACTACTGGCCCGAGCAGCAGGGCGGCGCCGCGAAGGGCGCCGCGAAGAAGTAGGCCTCGCAGGGAAAGCGGGGGCGGAGATTCCGCCCCCGTTTCGTTTTCAGCCAGGGATAAAGGGGAAGGAATGGCCGAGCAGTCGCCCAGCCTGATCCGGGCAGTGCGCAGTATCGACCGGTTCACCGACACCACCGGCGTGTGGGTCGCGTGGCTCAACCTGCCGCTGGTGCTCGCGGTGAGCTACGAGGTGATCGCGCGCTATGCCTTCGACGCGCCGACCATCTGGTCGTTCGACGTCACCTACATGCTCTACGGCACGATCTTCATGCTCGGCGCCGCGTACGCGCTGCACAAGGGCGCCCACATCCGCACCGACTTCTTCTACGAGAAGTGGTCGGACCAGACCAAGGGCATGGTCGACTCGATCTCGTACGTCGTCTTCTTCTTTCCCTCGCTCATCATGCTGCTGATCGCGAGCGGCAACGAAGCCTGGTATGCCTTCACGATCCACGAGACCTCCGAGCAGACGCCCTGGCGGCCGATCCTCTGGCCCTACAAGACCGTCGTGCCGGTCACCTGCGTGCTGCTGATGATCCAGGGCATCTCCGAGACCATCAAGAGCGTGTATGCCTGGCGCACCGGGGTCGTGCTCGAGCACAAGGAAAAGATCGAGATATGACCCTCGAGATTCTCCTCGGCCTGGTGATGCTGATCGTCATGATCGGCGCCATCTTCATCGGCATCCAGATCTCCTTCACGCTGCTTTTCCTGGCGCTCTCCTTCGGCTATTTCGCGCTCGGCCGCGTGGTCTTCGACCTCGCCTACTTCCAGACCATCGGCATGATGAAGGAGGAGCTGCTCGCCGCGGTGCCGCTGTTCATCTTCATGGGCTTCATCACCGAGCAGGCGCGCATGGTGCTCGCGCCGGTGCGCGGCTCGCTCTACATCGTCGTCATCCTCACCTCGACGGTCTTCGCGATGGCGACCGGCATCGTCGGCGCCGCGGTGACGGTGCTGGGCATCATGGCCGGCCCGATCATGATCAAGACCCACTACGACGCGAAGCTCTCGGCGGGCGCGATCACCGCCGGCGGCACGCTCGGCATCCTGATCCCGCCCTCGGTGATGCTGATCGTCATGGGGCCGGTGCTCGGCGTCTCGGTCGCCGATCTCTATGCGGCGGCCTTCGGCCCCGGCTTCCTGCTCGCCGGCCTGTATCTCGCGTACCTCATGACGCGGGCGTTCATCAATCCGAAGCTTGGCCCGCCCGTGCCCAAGGAAGAGCGCGTCACCGACCCGGTCGCAATCCTGAAGGAAGTCGCGATCGGCGTGCTGCCGCTGCTGCTGCTGATCGCCGCGACGCTCGGCTCGATCCTCGCCGGTCTCGCGACCCCGACCGAAGCCTCCGGCATCGGCGCCCTGGGTGCGCTGATCCTCGCCGTCGTCTACCGCAGGCTCACCTTTGCGGGGCTCAAGCAGGCGGTGATCAGCGCGACCATGACCTCGAGCATGGTGCTGCTCCTCGCCGTGACCTCGAACATCTTCGGCGCCGTGTTCGCGCGCATGGGCACGGCGAACTGGGTGACCGAGGCGATGACCTCTCTGCCGGTGCCGCCCATCGTCATGCTGGCATTCGTCGTCGTTCTCCTGTTTCTGCTGGGCTGGCCGTTCGAATGGCCGGCGATCATCCTCGTCTTCCTGCCGATCTTCTATCCGGTGGTCGATTCTCTGAAGCCCGCGCTGTCGCAAAGCCTCGGCATTCCGCCCGACCTTTTCATGGTCTGGTTCGGCGCGCTGGTGGCGGTGACGATGCAAACGGCCTACCTGTCGCCACCCGTGGCGATGTCGGCGTATTACCTGAAACAGGTGGTCAAGGAATGGTCGCTGGGGACGATCTACAAGGGCATGTTCGAGTTCATGGTGCTGCAATGCATCGCCATCGCCGTCGTCATGTTCGTCCCGAGCATCGCCACGTGGTTCCCGGAGCATCTCAATACGCAGCAGCGGGCGATCGAGACCGAGCAGGTCGACGACAGCATGAACCGCCTCGAGGAGGATCCGCTCAAGGCGATACAGCCGCAAAACGAGGAGGAGGAACCGAAGAAATAACAACAAGGGGGGTCACCCCATCAGCCGGGCGCGCGCGCCCGGCTTTTTTTTGACTCTGCTACATTGGCTGCATGGGGGAAGAAAAGCCTTTTCGCTTTCTGTCTGGCGCCGAGTTTTCACAGCTGGACGCCGAAGCCAAGGCGCAATACCTGCTCGATGCCACCAAAGCGCTCGCCGCGATGACCGAGGAACTGACGCGGGACATCAAGCGGCGCGACGATCAGGGAAGCTAAGCGGCGGGTCTGCACAGCGCGCCGTGAAATCCGCTTTCGACGCATCCGTTTTTGACGCTCCGGTGGAGCGCGCCGGCACCTGGAGCACGCGCTGGGATCGCCATGCGGGGCGCGACATCATCCCGCTGTGGGTCGCCGACAGCGACTTCCGCGCGCCGCCCGCGGTCCTGGAAGCGCTGGCGCGCCGCGCCGCGCACGGCGTGCTCGGCTATACGACGCCGCCGGAGGCGCTACGCGAAGCGATCGTCGAGCGCCTCGCACGGCTCTATGGCTGGCGCGTCGAGCCGGCGTGGATCGTGTTCCTTCCCGGCGTCGTTTCGGGATTGCACCTCGCCGCACGCAAGCTGGTCCCGGCCGGCGGCCACGTGCTCGTGCCCACGCCCGTCTACCAGCACCTCACGCGCGCGGCGGAACTCGCACCGCGGCCCTTTACCAAGGTGCCCCTCGTGCTCGAGCGCGGCCGCTGGGTGCTCGACGAGGACGCGCTGCGAAAGAAAGCCGATGCGCTTTTCCTTTGCAACCCCCAGAACCCCGGCGGCACCGTGTTCCGTGCGAGCGAGCTCGAGCGCATCGCCGGGCTCACCGGCCGTGGCCTGATCGTTTCCGACGAGATCCACTGCGACCTCGTCCTGGAGAAAGGCCTTCGCCACGTGCCGATCGCGAGCCTCGCGCCCGAGATCTCGCGCCGCACGGTCACGCTCATGTCGCCCAACAAGGCGTTCAACTTCCCGGCCTCGGGTTGCGCCTGGGCGATCATCGAGGATTCAAATCTGAGAAAATCATTCTCGGCGGATTTGAGCGCGCACGTCTTGCCGTCGCCCTCCGTGTTCGGCTACGAGGCGGCGCTCGCCGCCTATCAGGGAAACGGCGGCGAGGGCGACGCGTGGCTCGCCGCGCAGATCGATTACCTGCGCGGCAACCGCGACCTCGTCGAGGCGACGCTCAAGCTGCCGACCGCGCATGTCGAGGCGACCTACCTCGCGTGGATCGACTGTGCCCCGCTCGGCAGCGCCGATCCGCAGGCGCTCTTCCTCGAGCACGGCGTCGCGCTATCGCCGGGTTCCCAGTTTGGCGAGCCGCGTTTTGTTCGGCTCAACTTCGGCACGCAGCGCGCGCGGCTGCGCGAGGCGCTTGCGCGCATGAGCGCCGCCATCGGCGCCGCGTAGCTGGTGCGCCGCGGCGAGCACCCGCTCGAGGTGCGGGTCGGGCACCCCGACTTCGTGCATGTGGTCCAGCGTGTTCTGGATGTAGTCGATGCACGGGCCGCGCACGCCGATGCCCTGGGCGACGAGCCGGGCGCGGCCGTGCAGATCGAGCTCGCGCACGAAGGCGGGATGCGTCGGGTCGGCGACGAAGGCGAGCGCGCGCAGCTTGCGCCCGCCTCGCAGGCGCACCGCCACGAGCTTCGGCTCGTAGACGCGGCGCGGCATCTCGCGGTGCCACAGGCGGCGCAGCGTGCGCGCGACATCGCGCGGCCGGATACGGTAGGCGACGCCCCAGCAAGAGCCGCCCTGGCAGAGACCCATCACCAAGCCCGGTCGCTGGTGCGTGCCGCGGTAGCGGGTCGAGCGGATGCACAGCGCGCGGTGGTAGCCGTGCGCCCTCGCCGGCGAGTGCGCGGCGTAGGTGAAGCACGGCGACCACATAAGCGAGCCGTAGGCGAAGACCCACAGATCGCCTTTCGGCAGCCGCGCCATGAATTCTTGGAGCTGCATCGCGCGAGGCGATTATAGAGAGTGTCGGGCACGGGCAACACGCGTAACAGGTGGTTACAACCCAGCCGTCAACGTCGCCGCGGCAGCCGACGTTATTCACGGCAGATCCCTCGGGATCCTTTCAATAACTCTGGAGGATTGAAGATGAACAAGCTGCTCGTCACGTTGCTCGCTTCCGCGTTCGCGCTCACCGCGTTCGCGCAGGCGCCCAAGTCGGAGCCGAAAGCCCCGGCCAGCGCCGAAGCGAAGAAGAGCGACAAGAAGACCGCCAAGACCGAGAAGAAGTCCAAGGCCAAGGCGAAGGACGAGAAGAAGGCCGCCACCAAGTAAGGCTTTCTCGCCCGACGAAAGCCCGGCTCCGCCGGGCTTTTTTTGTTACATTGCCCGCCGATGATTCGTGCCCTCGTCCTCGTCCTCGGTCTTGCCGCAACGGCCGAAGCACAGGAGCTCAAGCGCTTAAAACCCGATCCAGCCCCGACGCTCGAGCTCGATGCGCTCGATGGCGCGAGGCACAGCCTTGCCGACTACCGCGGCAAGGCGGTGCTGGTGAACTTCTGGGCGACCTGGTGCGAGCCCTGCCGCGAGGAGATGCCGAGCCTCGAGCGGCTGCGCAAGTCGCTCGAAGGGCGCGGCTTCGCGGTGCTCGCGGTGAACGTCGGCGAGGGCCCGGCGGCGGCGCGCCGCTTCCTCGAGCAGATGCCGCTCGGCTTCACCATCCTCATGGATCGCGATACCCGCGCGAGCAGGAGCTGGGGCGCGCGCATCCTTCCCGCTACCTTCGTCGTCGGCCCGAAGGGCGAGCTGCGCTACAGCTACTACGGCGCGCTCGACTGGTCGCGCGAGGACGTGCGCGCGGCCATCGCGGCGCTGATGGAATGAGATTCGCGGCGCTCCTCCTTGCGGCGGCAGCGCTGACGGCGCACGCCGATGAAATGCAGTGGACCGTGCCCTTCATCACCACCCCGGGGGAAGTGGTGGAGCGGATGCTCGAGCTCGCCGGCACGCGTGCCGACGACCTGGTGGTCGACCTCGGCTCGGGCGACGGCCGCATCGTCATCCTCGCGGCGAAGAAGTTCGGCGCGCGCGGCCTGGGGATCGAGCTCGACCAGCGCCTGGTGGAGAAGTCGCGCGAGAACGCGCGTGCCGCGGGCGTCGCCGAGAAGGTGACGTTCGTGCAGGGCGATGTGCTGACGACCGACTTCTCGCGGGCCGGCGTCATCACCGTGTACCTGCTCCCGGGGCTGATCGGCGAGCTGCAGCGGCGCTTCATCGGCGAGCTCGCGCCCGGCACGCGCATCGTCTCGCACGCGTTCGGCATGGCCGGCTGGACGCCCGATCGCACCCACACCATGAAAGTCGTCGGTCCGCATCCGGGCCAGGGCGACGAGAGCACGCTCTACCTCTGGATCGTGCC
>WNFL01159339.1_pt1 | contig 13210 bp, 15 predicted proteins | sample 5400361 | NCBI WGS metagenome assembly WNFL01 (sample SAMN13153351, study PRJNA577476) | soil metagenome | isolation source: 40 cm soil on Douglas fir-dominated hillslope | place: USA:California | collected 2013-09-17
CGTGGATGAGGCCGTTGAGATCGCGCGAGTGGTGCCGGTTATCGAAGGCATCGCCGCCGCGTCGGACACCGCGATCTCCATCGACACCAGTAAGCCCAAGGTGATGGCGGCAGCTGTGGCGGCGGGGGCCTGCATCGTCAATGACGTGTATGCGCTGCGCGCGCCGGGTGCGCGTGCATGGGCCGCGGCATCCGAAGTCGGCGTCTGTCTGATGCACATGCAAGGCGAGCCGCGTACCATGCAGCACAGTCCTCACTACGATGATGTGGCGGCCGAGGTGTGCGAGTTTCTGGCGCGCGAACGGGATGCGTGCATCGAAGCCGGCATCGCTCGTGAGGCGATCGTGCTCGATCCGGGCATCGGTTTTGGCAAGGGGCTGGCTCATAACTTGACGCTGCTGAAGGAACTATCTCGCTTTGCCGCGCTCGGCGCGCCGTTGCTGGTCGGCGTATCGCGCAAGAGCTTCATCGGACGAATCCTCGGCAGAGCCGTCGATGAACGGCTGTACGGCGGCTTGGGACTGGCTGCACTGGCCGTGATTCGGGGAGCGCGGATCGTTCGCACCCACGATGTCGCCGCGACGTGCGATACCATAGGCATGGTGAGTGCCGTCCTGCAAGGAATCGACAGTTGAACCGATATTTCGGCACCGATGGCGTGCGCGGCCGGGTCGGTCAATCGCCCATGACCGTGGATTTTGCTCTGCGCCTGGCGAGCGCCGCCGCTCGAGTGCTGGCTCCCGGCGGCGGACGTGTGCTGATCGGCAAGGACACGCGCGTATCCGGATATATGTTCGAGTCCGCCTTGGAGGCGGGATTCGTGGCCGCGGGCGTCGACGTGATGTTGATCGGCCCGCTGCCGACGCCGGGCATCGCGTATATGACGCAACGCCTGGAGTGCAGCTTCGGCGTGGTCATCAGCGCTTCGCACAACAGCTATCAGGACAACGGCATCAAATTCTTCGACGCCACCGGCAGCAAGCTGTCGGATGAGGCGGAAAACGAGATCGAATGCCTGCTCGACCTCCCCGTGGTGACGCAGGAATCGCAGCATTTGGGCAAGGCGATACGCATCGACCGCAGCCGAACCCAGTACCAGCAGTTCTGCGCGTCGACCATTCCCGCGGGCATGAATTTACAGGGCTTCAAGATCGTCATCGATTGCGCCAACGGCGCGGGCTACAAGGTGGCACCGCGAGTGCTGGCCGATCTCGGCGCGGAGATCGTGCCCATCGGCTGTTCGCCGAACGGCCGCAATATCAACGACGGTTGCGGATCTACGGCGCCGGAACTGCTCCAGCTGACGGTTCCCGGAGTGCGCGCGCAGATCGGGATGGCGCTCGATGGGGACGGGGATCGGGTGGTGATGGTGGACGAACTGGGTCGCTGCGTGGATGGCGATCAATTGCTCTACATATTGGCCAAGGCCAGGCTCGATCGGGGCGACCTCAAAGGTCCGGTGGTCGGCACCGTGATGAGCAACCTCGGACTGGAACACGCGCTGGCCGAGGCCGGCATCGAGTTTCGCCGCGCCCAGGTCGGCGACCGCCACGTGCTCGCCATGCTCAATGAGGTCGGCGGCACCTTGGGCGGCGAGACATCGGGGCACATCCTGTGTCTCGACAAAACCACGACCGGCGACGGCTTGATCAGCGCCCTGCAGGTGCTCGCCGTCATGAAGCAAACCGGCGCCGGGCTGGCGGAACTCAGCCTAGGCATGCGCAAGTATCCGCAAGTGCTCCTCAACGTGCGCGTGGCCAAGCGCTTCGATCCCCTCGGGGAACCCAGTGTGGTGAAAATGGCGCAGGAAGTGGAACGCCGCTTCGATGGGCGCGGGCGCATCGTGCTGCGAGCCTCCGGCACCGAACCCGTGATTCGGGTGATGGTGGAGGGGTACGACGCGAGTCTGGTGAAGCAGGGCGCGCGCGAGATCGCGACGGTGGTCGAAACGGCCGCGGCGCTCGTCAGAGAGCCTTAACCCTCGAGGGCTTGCAGTTAGCCGGCCGCGCGGCTAATCTTCGCCGCCTTTCCCGCAGGGCAAAATGCCCGAAGGTAGCCTATGCGTCGTCAGATGGTCGCGGGTAATTGGAAAATGCACGGCTCTCGGGCCGCAAATCAAGCATTGCTCGCCGAATTGGAGATGACTCTCAAGCCGGAATGGCCGATCGACATCGTGGTTTTTCCGCCTTATGTTTATTTGAGCGATGCGGTCCGCACGTTGGAGGACGGTCGCATATCGGTCGGCGCGCAGGATGTGTGCGCGGAGTCCGGCGGCGCGTTCACCGGTCAGGTATCTGCCGCCATGCTCAAGGACGTGGGCTGCGGCTACGTCATCGTCGGGCACTCGGAGCGGCGCCGCTGGTATCACGAGGAAGATGCCCTGGTGGCGCGCAAGTTTGCGGCGGTCCTGGACTCCGGCCTCATACCGGTACTGTGCGTCGGGGAGACCCTGGATGAGCGTGAAGCGCGCCAGACCGAATCGGTGATCGCCCGGCAACTCGATGCAGTGATCGCGATGCATGGGGTCGGCGGCTTTGCGCAGGGCATTCTCGCCTATGAGCCCGTGTGGGCCATCGGCACGGGCCGCACCGCCTCGCCGGAACAGGCGCAGGAAGTGCACTCCTTCCTGCGTAATCGCATTCACGCGCAAGATGCTAAGATAGGCCGCCATCTGCGGATCTTGTACGGCGGCAGCGTCAAGGCGGGCAATGCGGCGGAGCTGTTCTCGATGCCCGACGTGGATGGCGGATTGGTAGGCGGCGCTTCCCTGAACGCCGATGAGTTTCAGCAGATTTGCGCGGCTGCGGCCGTTCGCCATTGAGAGATTTCTTATGTTGCGTGGATTTATTTTGGGTGTGCATGTCTTGCTTGCGCTGATGATTATCGGACTCGTGCTCCTGCAGCGGGGCAAGGGCGCGGAGGCGGGAGCGGGATTCGGTTCGGGCGCATCGGGCACGGTGTTCGGCGCACGCGGCACCAGCACCTTGTTTTCAAAATTGACGGCCGTGTTTGCGGCGATGTTCTTTGCGACCAGTTTGACGCTGGCGTATCTGGGTGCGCGCCCGACCGCCGAGCCGACCAGTGTGTTGGAGCGCGCAGCGCAGGCCGCCGCCGCCACGCAGCACGCTGCGCCCGCGACTCCGCCGGCGGCACCTGCGGCTCCGCCCGCAGCACCGGCGCCGGCGGTACCGAATCCGACGGAACCACCGAAGTAATCGGTTAATGAGTGACAGTGTTTTCTTGCCGACGTGGCGAAATTGGTAGACGCGCTAGTTTGAGGGGCTAGTGGGGCAACCTGTGCCGGTTCGACTCCGGCCGTCGGCACCATCACTTTTATGTGCACCGCAGGGCTTTACGCAACGCAACACGCTTGCGCCTGATACAATTATGGTCAATTGACGTGGTCGGACGCTGATGATGCTGCGACAGTACTTGCCGATATTGATTTTTATGGGTTTAGCCAGTGTCCTGGGGCTCGCCTTGTTCACCATTGGATGGATCTTGGGTCCGCGCCGGCCGGACGCGGAGAAGCTGTCTCCCTACGAATGCGGCTTCGAGGCGTTCGAGGATTCGCGGGTGCGCTTCGACGTTCGCTACTACCTGGTCGCCATCATTTTCATCGTGTTCGATCTCGAGATCGCGTTCTTCTTCCCGTGGGCCGTCTCGCTGCGCGAAACCCACGCCTTCGGCCTGCTCGCCATGCTGATTTTCGCCTTGGTGCTGGTGGTCGCGCTGGTGTACGACTACAAGAAAGGGGCGCTTGAATGGGATTAGAAGCCGTGTCCGGAGATGTGGGCTCGGTGCGCGGCTTCGAAGTGACCACCGTCGACAAGCTGATCAACTGGGCTCGCACGGGTTCACTCTGGCCGATGACCTTTGGCCTCGCCTGCTGCGCCGTGGAAATGATGCATGCGGGCGCGGCGCGCTACGACCTCGACCGCTTCGGGGTGGTGTTTCGCCCGAGTCCTCGCCAGTCCGACGTGATGATAGTCGCCGGAACACTGGTGAATAAAATGGCGCCGGCGCTGCGCAAGGTGTACGACCAAATGGCCGAGCCGCGTTGGGTGATTTCGATGGGCTCCTGCGCCAATGGCGGCGGCTACTATCACTACTCGTACGCCGTCGTGCGCGGCTGCGATCGCATCGTGCCCGTCGACGTGTACGTTCCGGGCTGCCCGCCCACCGCGGAAGCGCTGCTTTACGGCATCATTCAGCTGCAGAACAAAATCAGGCGCAACAAGGCGATCATCCGATGAGCGCTGCCACGAGCCCCGCGGCGGTGGCGGCAGAGCCCGGGCGCTGCCCGATCAATTGCGTGCGGTACCCAACACGTGCCGCGAATTGACCTACGAAGTCGCCGCGGACCGCCTATTGGAAGCCGCGAGAGTACTGCGCGATGCTCCCGAACTAAAATTTGAATTGTGCATGGACGTGTGCGGGGTGGATTACCTGGAGCACGGCCGCGCCGAATGGAAGACGCAGGATGCCACGTCCTCGGGGTTCAGCCGCGGGGTCGCGCGGGCAACGCCGAGCGAGGACGTCGCGCCCGCCGGGCGGCGCTTCGCCGTTGTGTACCACCTGCTTTCGGTGTCGCTCAATCAACGCCTGCGCCTGCGCGTGTTTTGCGCCGACCAGACGGAGCCCATGGTGGATTCGGTGACCGGCATCTGGGCGGGTGCGGATTGGTTCGAGCGCGAGACGTTCGACATGTTCGGCATTTTGTTCAAGGGCCATCCGGACCTGCGCCGCTTGCTCACCGACTACGGCTTCATCGGGCATCCGTTCCGCAAGGATTTCCCGTTGTCGGGCAATGTGGAAGTGCGCTACGACCCGGAGAAGGGCCGCGTCGTGTACCAGCCCGTGAGCATCGATCCGCGTGTGCTCGTGCCGAAGGTGATCCGTCACGACAATCGCTATGATTCCGCATTGACGAACGCGCCGGTGGCTGCCGACGGGAAACCCCGTGCCTGAGATTCGCAATTACACGATGAACTTCGGACCCCAGCACCCGGCGGCGCATGGCGTGCTGCGCCTGGTGTTGGAAATGGACGGCGAAGTGATCCAGAAGGCCGACCCGCATATCGGGCTGCTGCATCGTGGCACCGAGAAGCTCGCCGAGAGCAAGCCCTTCAATCAGTCGATCGGCTACATGGACCGGTTGGACTACGTGTCGATGATGTGCAACGAGCACGCCTATGTCATGGCGATCGAGAAGCTGCTGGGGATAGAGCCGCCGCTGCGTGCGCAATACATCCGCGTGATGTTCGATGAGATCACGCGAATCCTGAATCATCTGATGTGGTTGGGGGCGCACGGCCTCGACATCGGCGCCATGACGGTATTCTTGTACTGTTTCCGCGAGCGCGAGGACCTGATGGACTGCTACGAGGCGGTGTCGGGCACCCGTATGCACGCGACCTACTATCGGCCGGGCGGCGTGTACCGGGATCTGCCGGACGCGATGCCCCGGTATCAGTATTCCGAGTGGCGCAGCAAGAAGGACGTGGACCGCCTCAACGAACGCCGCGCCGGCGGCTTATTGGATTTCATCGCGGACTTCGTCAGACGCTTTCCGGCCTGCATCGACGAATACGAAACCCTGCTCACCGACAACCGCATCTGGAAGCAGCGCACGGTGAACATCGGGGTGGTGACTCCGGAGCGCGCCATGCAGCTGGGTTTTTCGGGCCCCATGCTGCGAGGCTCGGGGATCGAGTGGGACCTGCGTAAGAAGCAGCCCTATGACGTGTACGATCGCATGGATTTCGACATTCCGGTGGGAGTCAACGGCGATTGCTACGATCGCTACTTGGTGCGGGTCGAGGAGTTGCGTCAGTCGACGCGCATCGTCGATCAGTGCGTGGCGTGGCTCAAGGCCAATCCGGGCGCCGTCATGATCGATGACCGCAAAGTGCGGCCGCCGCGGCGCGAAGAGATGAAAGGCGACATGGAATCGCTGATCCACCATTTCAAACTGATGACGGAAGGCTACTGCGTGCCGGAAGGCGAGGTGTACGCCGCCGTCGAGGCGCCGAAGGGCGAGCTCGGCGTGTACTTGGTGTCCGATGGAGCCAACAAGCCCTATCGTTTGAAGGTACGCGCTCCCGGCTTTGCGCATCTCGCGTCGCTCGATGAAATGGTGCGCGGGCACATGCTGGCGGACGTGGTGGCGGTGATCGGCACGCAAGACATCGTGTTCGGCGAGATCGATCGATGAGCGTGCAGCTGTCGGCGCACGTGCGCGAAGAAATCGATCGTTGGGTGGCGAAGTTTCCGCCGGACCGCAAGCGTTCCGCGGTGATTTCCGCGCTGCACGCCGTGCAGCACGAGAACAACGGATTCCTGACGACCGACCTCATGGATGCGGTGGCCGCCTATTTGGAGCTGCCGCCGATTCACGTCTACGAGGTGGCGACGTTTTATTCGATGTTCGAAACCAAGCCGGTGGGCCGCCATCACATCTCGGTCTGCACCAACATCTCCTGCATGCTGCGCGGCTCGCAGGAAGTCGTCGATCATGTCGAAAAGAAATTGGGGATCAAGACGGGTGAAAGCACGCCGGACGGGCGCATCTATTTGAAGCGCGAAGAGGAATGCCTGGCGGCGTGCACCGGCGCGCCCATGATGATGGTCGACCACGTGTTCCACGAGAACCTGACGCCCGAGAACATCGACAAAATCCTGGATGAATTGACATGAGCCTAATTCACGAGCTTAAGGTTAGCTGATGGAGTACGAGCAGAACCTGGTGTTGTTCGAAGCGCTCAAGCACGAGCGTCCGTGGACGCTGCAGGGCTACCGCGAATTCGGCGGTTATCAGGCCTGGGAAAAAATCCTGCGCGAGCAGACCCCGCGCGAGAAGATCATCGACGAAGTCAAGGCTTCGGGGCTGCGCGGCAGAGGCGGCGCCACCTCGCCGGTGCAGAAGTACGCGGTATGCAATTCGGACGAATCCGAGCCCGGCACCTGCCATGACCGCGATATTCTGCGATACAACCCGCATTCGGTCATCGAAGGCATGGCCATCGGCGGCTATGCGATGACGGCCAGCGTCGGCTACAACTACATTCGCGGCGAATTCCTGGGCGAACCCATTCCGCGTTTCGAGGCCGCCCTGGCCGAAGCGTATGCCGCAGGACTGCTCGGCAAGAATATTCTCGGCACCGGCGTGGATTTCGATCTGCACATGTTCATCGGCGCGGGCGCCTATATTTGCGGCGAAGAGACGGCGCTGCTCGAATCGCTCGAAGGCAAGCCGGGCAAGCCGCGCTTCAAGCCGCCGTTCCCGGCGAACTTCGGTCTGTTCGGCAAACCGACCACCATCAACAACACCCAGAGCTTTGCGTCGGTACCGACCATCATGCGCAGAGGGGCCGCATGGTTTGCGGACTTGGGTCCGGTCAATTCCGGCGGCACCGCAATTTTCTCGGTCTCGGGCCATGTGACCAAGCCCGGCAATTTCGAGTTGCCCATGGGCATTCCATTCAAGGATCTGATGGATCTTTGCGGCGGCGTCTGGAAGGGCCGCAAGCTCAAGGCGGTCATTCCTGGCGGGTCATCTTGCATGGTGGTTCCTGGCGACGTCATGTGGACCGTCAACATGGATTACGACTCGCTCAAGAAGGCGGGCTCCTCCTTCGGCACCGGCGCGGTCATCGTCATGGACGAGACCACCTGCATGGTGCGTGCGCTCGAGCGCCTGGCGCGCTTTTACATGTCGGAGTCCTGCGGTCAATGCACGCCCTGCCGCGAAGGCACGGGATGGCTCGACCGCATGCTGAAGCGAATCATCGCCGGCCAGGGCAGGAGCGAGGATCTGGGCCTTTTGCTCGATGTGGCCAATCGCATCGAGGGCCACACGATCTGCGCGCTGGGCGATGCGGCGGCGTGGCCGGTGCAGAGTTTCTTGAAGCACTTCCGGCATGAGTTTCAATACATGATCGAGCACAAGGGCCGCTCGATCGTCGACGGTCAACCGCCCGCGGATGCGGCGGCCGATGCCGCGGCCGTGGCGGCGTAGGGCGGACGATGAGCGACGACACGGTCAATATCGAGGTCAATGGCGTCCCGCTGAAGGCCCGCAAGGGTCAGATGATCATGCAGGCCACGGATCCGGCCAACATCTATATTCCGCGCTTTTGCTATCACGACAAGCTCAGCGTCGCCGCCAATTGCCGCATGTGCCTGGTGGAGGTCGAGAAGGCGCCGAAACCGATGCCGGCCTGCGCCACGCCGGTGACGGAAGGCATGAAGGTGTTCACCAAATCGCCGAAAGCCGTGGCCGCGCAGCGCGCGACGATGGAATTCCTGCTGATCAATCACCCCCTCGATTGCCCGATTTGCGATCAGGGCGGCGAGTGCGAGCTCCAAGATCTGGCCATGGGCTACGGGCGCGACATTTCCCGCTTCCACGAACGCAAGCGGGTGGTCAAGGACAAAAATCTGGGGCCGCTGGTCTCGACCGACATGACCCGCTGCATTCAGTGCACGCGCTGCATCCGCTTCGGCCAGGAAATCCAGGGCTACCCGCAGATGGGCACAACCGGCCGCGGCGAGAACATGGAGGTGGGCACGTACATCGAGCACAGCGTCGACCACGAACTCTCGGCCAATATCATCGATCTGTGTCCGGTCGGCGCGCTCAACAACAAGCCCTTTCGTTATCACGCCCGCCTCCGCATGACGCTTTCGGCACCAATCTGTATGCGCATGTGCTGCGGGGCAAAGTGATGCGCATGGTGCCGCGCGAAAACGAAGAGATCAACGAAACCTGGATCGCCGACCGCGATCGCTTCGGCTTCGAAGGCATGTACTCGCCGGATCGGGTGTCGCAGCCGATGGTCCGCATCGACGGCGTACTTCAAGCGGTCGATTGGGAAGTGGCGCTCAACCGGGCGGCGGAGGGCTTGCAGAAAGTCGCCGCCGTGCATGGCGCGGCCGCCGCGGGATTCCTGGCGTCGCCGATGGCGACCGTCGAAGAGCTGTACCTGCTCGCGCGTGTTGCGCGGGGCATGGGTTGCGCCAACATCGATCATCGATTGCGTCAACTGGATTTTCGCGCTCAGGAAAACGACGCTCCCTTCCCGGGTCTCGGGCTCAAGATTGCCGACATCGAACGCCTCGACGGCGTACTCGTCATCGGCTCGAATCTGCGGCACGAAATGCCCTTGCTGGCGCATCGCATCCGCAAGGCCGCGGTGAGGAACGCCGGCGCGAAGGTCGCTTTCCTCAATCCGCGGCGCTTCGACTTTATGTTTCCCGTGGCGGCCTACGCCTTGGCGGACTCGGACTTGGTCGGCGAACTCACCGCGGTGGTGCGCGCGGCGGCGGCGGCCGTCGATAAGCCCGTGCCGGCGGGCGTCGCGGCCGCGAAGGTCGACGACGCTCACCGCGCAGTCGTCGGCGCGCTGATGAACGGCGCTCGCCGCGCCGTCATCCTCGGAACCTTGGCGCAGAGACACCCGGCTTACTCGGAACTCAAGGCGCTGGCGGCGCTGCTGGGGGAGTTGTGCACCGCCAGCGTTGGGTGCATCACCGAGGGCGCCAATGCCGCGGGAGCGTACCTGGCGGGCGCGCTGCCGCATCGCGAGCCCGGCGGCGCGCCGGCCGCCACCGTGGGTCTGACGGCGCGCGCGATGCTGGAGTCCGCACTGAAGGCCTATGTGTTGTTCGGCGGCGTCGATCCGGCGTCCGACTTCTCGGCCGAGCCGCGCACATTGAGTTCGGCGGAACTGGTGGTCGCAGTCACCACCCACTTGCCGGAAAGCCTGCGCTCGTCGGTGCACGTCGTGCTTCCCATCGGATCCTTCGCCGAATCCTCGGGCACTTACGTCAATGCCGAGGGACGCTGGCAGAGCTGGACGGGCGCCGCAAAACTGCCGGGGGAGAGCCGGCCGGGCTGGAAGGTCTTGCGCGTTCTCGCGAACTTGTTGAACGTGCACGGCATCGATTACGCGAGCTCCGAGGAGATTCGCGAGGCGTTGAAGGCCCTGTGCGGAACCCGCGCCGAGGCGTCGGACAATGGCGCCGCCGCCGCGGGCGTGGTGAGCACGATCAATGGGGAGACGCCGGCGGGGCCCTGGGTGGACATCCCGCCGTATCAGAGCGACGCACTGGTGCGCGGGTCCGAGGCGCTGTCGAAGACCAAGGACGGGCGCATGTCCCGCACCGTGATCTGAATGTGGGAGTGGAGCCCGCTTCGCGACTGGCTGTCGGGCGTCATCACGCCGTACTGGACCTTTCCCTTGCTGACCCTGGTGCAGGCTGCGATGGTCACGGTCGGCCTCATTCTGACCATGGCGTTTTACACCCTGGCGGAACGCAAGGTCATCGGCTGGATTCAAGCGCGCAAAGGCCCGAACCGCATCGGCGGCCTGTTGATCCCCGGGTTAGCTCAGCCGTTTGCCGACGTCGTCAAACTCATGTTCAAGGAAATCATCATTCCGTCGGACGCGAACGGATTTCTATTCCGCCTGGCGCCCTTCCTGGCACTGATCCCGTCGCTGGCGATTTGGGCAGTCATTCCCTTTTCGCCGGAACACGCCTTCGCCAATATCGATGCCGGCCTGCTCTACATCTTGGCGCTCACCTCCATGGGTGTGTACGGAATCATCCTCGCCGGCTGGGCCGCAAACTCCAAGTACGCCTTCTTGGGCGCCATGCGCTCGGCCGCGCAGATCGTGGCCTATGAAATTGCGATGGGATTCGCGATGGTCGGCGTACTGATGGCGTCAGGCAGCCTCAATATCGGCGACATCATTCACGCGCAGCACGGATTGTTCGGCTGGAACTGGACCTGGTTGTTCCCGCTGATGCTGGTCTACTTCATCTCGGGCGTAAATCGTCGCCGGGTTCCATGTCGACTATTCGGGCATGGCTTTTGCGCTGTTTTTCATCGCCGAATACGTCAATATGATTCTGATCTCGGCCCTGACCGTCATCTTCTTTTTCGGCGGTTGGCTGTCGCCGTTCGACGGCTGGAGCTGGGTGCCGCAGGATTCGTGGCTGGCGAGCCCAGGCTTTTTCTGGTTCGGTTTGAAGACGCTGTTCCCCATGTTCGCCTTTCTCTGGCTGCGCGCGACGTTTCCTCGCTATCGCTACGACCAGATCATGCGCCTCGGCTGGAAGGCCTTGATTCCGGTGACGCTGGTGTGGCTCATGGTCGAGGGCTTCATGGTGTATTTCCATGTGGGGCCGTGGAAGGGGCAACTCTGATGCAGGGTATTCGCAATTTCCTCAAGACCTTTTTGCTCTGGGAGCTGCTGCAGGGGCTGTGGGTCACCTTGAAGGGACTGTTTGCGCCCAAGGTGACGATCAACTATCCGGAAGAAAAGACGCCGCAGAGCAACCGCTTTCGCGGCCTGCACGCGCTGCGGCGCTATCCCAACGGCGAGGAGCGCTGCATTGCCTGCAAGCTCTGCGAAGCGGTGTGCCCGGCGCTCGCGATCACCATCGAGTCGGATGTGGGCGCGGACGGAACGCGCCGCACCACGCGCTACGACATCGATCTTTTCAAGTGCATTTACTGCGGTTTTTGCGAGGAGGCGTGTCCGGTCGATGCCATCGTGGAGACGCGATTGCACGAGTATCACATGGAGAATCGCGGCGAGAACATCATGAGCAAGGATAAGTTGCTCGGCATCGGCGAACGCTACGAAGCGATGATTGCGGCGGACCGCGCCGCCGACGCGCGGTACCGCTGATGTTTCCGACCATCCTCTTTTTCATATTCGCCGGCACGCTGATTGCGGCCGCGCTGGGCGTCATCCTGGCGCGAAACCCGGTGTACTCGGCGCTGCTCTTGGTGCTGTGCTTCTTCACCAGCGCCGTCATTTGGCTGCTGCTCGACGCCGAGTTCCTGGGGATCGTGCTGGTGCTGGTTTATGTCGGCGCGGTGATGGTGCTGTTCCTGTTCGTGGTCATGATGCTGGACGTCAACCTCGAGGAGCTGCGCAAGGGTTTGGCGAATTATTGGCCGCTGGCGATTGCGGTCGCGGGCTTCGTGGTCTTCGCCATGGTCAACGTGATCGTGGTGAAGCACTTGGGCGGCATGAGCATGAGAACCGCGCCGGCGCTGGCCGCGGGCTATTCCAACACGCGGGATCTCGGCACGGCCCTGTTCACCCGCTACGCCTATCCCGCGCAGATCGCCGCCGTCATTTTGCTGGTCGCGAGCGTCGCCGCGATCGTGCTGACGCTGCGCCGTCGCACGGGCGGCAAGCCGCAGAACATCGCGCTGCAGGTTGCCGCGCGCGCGAAGGACCGCGTTCGAATCGTCAAAATGGCCTCCGAGAAAAGACCGTGATCACACTCACCTACGTACTGACGCTGTCGGGGATCCTGTTCGCGATCGCGGTCGCCGGCGTGTTCCTGAACCGCAAGAACGTCATCGTGCTCTTGATGTGCATCGAGCTCATGCTGCTCGCCGTCAATTTCAATTTCGTGGCGTTCTCGCGCTATCTGGGCGACATCGGCGGCCAGATTTTCGTGTTCTTCATATTGACCGTGGCGGCGGCGGAATCCGCCATCGGCCTTGCGATTCTGGTCGTGGTGTTCCGCGAGCGCCGAAGTATCGAAGTCGAAGATCTCGACACGCTGCAAGGCTGAGGGAGCAGCGACATGCAGCCGATTTATCTCACGATCGCGTTCGCGCCCCTGGCGGCGGCCATCATCGCCGGCTTGTTCGGCAAGAGCATCGGCAAGGCCGGTGCGCACGGCGTCACCATCTTGGGCGTGGGTGTTTCCTGCATCCTGTCGTTCTACGTGCTTTATCGGATTCTGATCGAGGGGCAGGCGCCGTTCAACGGCACGGTCTACACCTGGCTGGTCAGCGACGGCGTGGCCATGGATGTGGGATTCCTGATCGACCGCCTGTCCGCCATGATGATGGTGGTGGTGACCTTCGTGTCGCTGATGGTGCATGTCTACACCATCGGCTACATGGATGAAGATCCGGGCTACCAGCGCTTCTTCAGCTACATTTCGCTGTTCACGTTCTCGATGTTGATGCTGGTGATGTCGAATAATTTCGTGCAATTGTTCTTCGGATGGGAAGCTGTCGGCGTGGTGTCGTACCTGCTGATCGGCTTCTGGTACACGCGGCCGACGGCCATCTTCGCCAACCTGAAGGCTTTCCTGCTGAATCGAGTCGGCGATTTCGGCTTCGTGCTCGGCATTGCCGCGGTGCTGCGCTACACGGGGTCGCTGGATTA
>WNFL01246498.1_pt2 | contig 13205 bp, 12 predicted proteins | sample 5400361 | NCBI WGS metagenome assembly WNFL01 (sample SAMN13153351, study PRJNA577476) | soil metagenome | isolation source: 40 cm soil on Douglas fir-dominated hillslope | place: USA:California | collected 2013-09-17
CGCCCGCCGATCACGTTCTCGACCTCGGATGCGCTCATGGCGCGCGGATCGATCACGTCCGATGCGCACGCGAATCCCCACATGGAGCCGTAAACCGGGATGTGCGCGAAATAAGGCGTGACGCGCTTGAACACCTGGCGCAGGTTGGCCATCGTCTGGCGCACGCGCCCGGGATGCGAAAAAGGAGAGCCGATGTGCAGCGTGAGCGCGCCGTTGGGCGTCATCGCGCGCTTGGCGAGTGCGAAGGTGGCAGGCGAATAGAGCTCCATCGACGGGCCCACCGGATCGGTGAGGTCCATGGAGACGAGATCGTAGCGCTGCGCGGTCGTGCGCAGGTAGGCGAGCCCGTCTCCCACGGTGACCTTCAGGCGCGGGTCGTCGAAGACGCCACGATGCACCTTCGCGAATTGCGCCTTCGACACCTCGATCACGTCCGGATCGAGCTCCACCATATGGACCGACTCGAGGCTCGGATGCTTCAGCAGCTCCTCGGACGATCCGCCATCGCCCCCGCCGATCACGAGCGCGCGCTTCGGCCCGGGATGCGCCACCGCCGCCGGATGCACGAGGTTCTCGTGGTAGAAGAACTCGTCGCGCTCGGAGGTCATGTTGTAGCCGTCGAGGCGGAAGATGCGGCCGAGCTCCGGCGTGTCGTAGACCTCGAGCAGTTGGAACGGGGTTTGGCGCCGCTCGACCAGCGTGCCCTCGAAATAGACGCCCGAGGCGTCGTTCAACCTCTCGAAGATCTTGTCGGACATGAAAAAACGGTGGGCGCTTGGCGACGGGCGGTTGGCGGTCGAGGCCCTTACCGCATACCGCTTACCGCCTACCCGCTCTTAGGCGGCGCGGCGCTTGATGGGCAGGTCGCGCCCGCGCATGACGCGCTCGACGAGCACGTCGCCGGGCTTCAGCGCCTTGATGAGGCTGGCGTAGACCGTCTCCGCCTTGCCGGTGTTGTCAGACGTGTAGTTGCAGACGTACACATCGAGCGTCGCGCCGTCGCGCTCGGGCCAAGTGTGGACGGCCAGGTGCGATTCGGCGAGGACGACCGCGCCCGTGGCGCCGCCTTCCTGCGTGCCGTCAACACCGTCGAACTGGTAGAAATGATCGCCCAGGACCGTGAGGCCCGCGTCCTTGCACGTGTTCACGCACAGCGCGCGGAGCTTCTCGGACGAGACGAGCAACTCGCCCTTCTGGCAGTTGTAGAGATCGGCAATGATGTGCAGTCCCTTCACTTCGATACCCCCTTCCAAGCAAAAGTCCACAGAGGAGGGACCCATCGCGCGACCTCGGGCGTTCCGCTAAGGCGGGACGCCCTCAGACCCAGGGCGGCGGATGAAGTCCTTCTTGCAGAGGTTTACCCAAGCGAAAAATATCAAAAATATCGCCGTGAAAAAGTGCGCAAGTATAATCGCATAAAATTACGCCAAGTACAGCACTTTCAAGCGTTTTCACCTCGTTTCCGCCTTACTTTCGCAACGCCTCCATGCCCGACACGCCCACCGCCGCCGCTTCGAGCGCCGACATCGTCAACGCCATCCGCGCGCTCGCCATGGACGCGGTGCAGAAGGCCAACTCCGGCCATCCCGGCATGCCCATGGGCATGGCGGAGATCGCCGAGGTGCTGTGGCGGCGGTTCCTGCGCCACAACCCGAAGAATCCCGCCTGGCCCGACCGCGACCGGTTCGTCCTGTCGAACGGGCACGGCTCGATGCTCCAGTACGCGCTGCTGCATCTCACCGGCTACGACTTGCCGATGGAAGAGCTGCGCCGCTTCCGCCAGCTGCACTCGCGCACGCCCGGCCATCCCGAGGTCGGCTGCACGCCCGGCGTCGAGACGACGACGGGCCCGCTGGGACAGGGGCTCGCGAATGCCGTCGGATTCGCGCTCGCCGAGCGCCTGCTCGCCGCGGAGTTCAACCGTCCGGGTCATTCGGTCGTGGACCATTTCACCTATGTCTTCGTGGGCGATGGGTGCCTCATGGAGGGCATCTCGCACGAAGCTTCCTCGCTCGCGGGTGTGCTCGGGCTGGGCAAGCTCATCGCGTTCTATGACGACAACGGCATCAGCATCGACGGCAAGGTGGAGGGATGGTTCCGCGACGACACGCCCAAGCGTTTCGAAGCCTATGGCTGGAACGTGATTCCCCACGTAGACGGCCATGACACGCGCGCCGTGACGGCCGCCATCGAGCGCGCCCGCGCGGGCTCCACCCGGCCCACGCTCATCTGCTGCAAGACGGTGATCGGCAGGGGCTCGCCGAACAAGGCGGGCACGGATGCGGTCCACGGCGCGGCGCTCGGCGACAAGGAAGTGGCGGCCACGCGCGAGGCGATCGGATGGAAGTACGCACCCTTCGAGATTCCGCAGGAGATCTATCGGGCCTGGGACGCCACGGCCAAGGGCGCCGCGTTGGAGTCCGAATGGAAGGAGCGTTTCGCCGCATACCAGAAGGCGTTCCCCGCGGAAGCGGCTGAATTCAAGCGGCGCATCGCGGGAGAGTTGCCCGCGGCTTGGCGCGCAACGGTCGATGCCATGGTGGCGAAGGCCCAGGAGAAGGGCGAGAGCATCGCGAGCCGCAAGGCCTCGCAGAACGCGCTGGAAGCCATCGGCCCGGCGCTGCCGGGGCTCATCGGCGGCTCGGCCGACCTCACCGGTTCGAACCTCACCATGTGGTCGGGATCGAAGCCCGTCACGGTCACGCAGGCCGGCAACTACATCTACTTCGGCGTGCGTGAATTCGCGATGTCGGCGATCGGCAACGGGCTCGCGCTGCATGGCGGCTTCATTCCCTACCTGGGCACGTTCCTCACCTTCTCCGACTATTCGCGCAACGCGCTGCGCATGGCCGCTCTCATGCGCGCGCGCAACATCTTCGTCTTCACCCACGATTCCATCGGACTCGGCGAGGACGGCCCCACGCACCAGGCGATCGAGCACGTGTCGTCGCTGCGTCTCATTCCGCAGATGGACGTCTGGCGCCCGTGCGATACCGTCGAGACGGCCCTCGCGTGGGCGTGCGCGATCGAGCGCAAGGACGGTCCCACCTCGCTCGCGCTGTCGCGCCAGAACCTGCCATTCGTGAAGCGCGGCGCGGGCGCCGCCGGCGACATCCGCCGCGGCGGCTACGTGATCAGCGACGCTCAATCGCCGCGCGCGGTCGTCATCGCCACGGGCTCGGAAGTCTCCATCGCGCTCGCCGCGCAGAAGAAGCTCGCGGATGCCGGCGTGCCGGTGCGCGTGGTGTCGATGCCGTGCACGAGCGTCTTCGATCGCCAGGATCGCGCGTGGCGCGACTCCGTCCTGCCGAAAGGCGTGCCGCGCGTGGCCATCGAGGCCGGGGTCACCGATTACTGGCGCAAGTATGTGGGGCTCGAAGGCGAAGTGGTCGGCATCGACCGTTTCGGCGAATCGGCGCCCGCGCCGGACGTCTACAAGTTCCTCGGCATCGACGCGGAGCACGTCGTGGCCGCGGTCCAGCGCATTGTCTGACATCGCCGCGCCCCCGCTCGTGCGCGTCGCGCGGCCCGGCGACGCGGGCACGATCGCGCAGGTGCACCGCGACAGCTGGCGCACGACCTATGCCGGCATCCTTCCGCTCGCCGTGATCGCGCGCGAGGCCGCCCGCAAGACAGAGACCATGTGGCGCCGGCGCCTCGCGCTGCAATCGGGGGTAGCCGCGACCTGGATCGCGGAACGCGCGGCGCACGGCATCGTCGGCTTCGCCTCCTGCGGCGACGCGCGCGCGCCGATCGAGGGCCTGGACGCGGAGATCTATGCGCTCTACGTCCTGCAGGCGCACCAGCAGCGCGGTGTCGGGCGCCAGCTCGTGCGCGAGTGCGCGCGCCACTTCGTGCGCCACGGCCTGTTCGGTTTCTACCTCTGGGTGCTCAAGGCCAACCGCGCGCGCCTGTTCTACGATGCGCTGGGCGGCGAGGTGATCGCCGAGCGCAACGAGCGGCTGGGCAAGCACGACTTCGCCGAGATCGCCTACGGCTGGCACGACCTCACGACGTTGGTCGCGCCCGAGCCCTAGTTGCGCGCATGCTGCCGCGCCTCGAGCGGCCGCGGTTGGTACTGCACGTCGAAATGGCACCCGTCCTCGTAGCGGCGCGCGTGCGCCTCGCATAGCGCCGCCACGCTCGCCGGCGAGGGCTTGCGCTTGTCCTCGACCCAGGCCATCAGCGCCTCGAGGAGCGCCGCGTACTCCGGCGTGCTGAGGTAGCTGTGCTCCCCCTCGCGAGTGAAGGTCTGCACGAGGCGATCGGCGGTGCCGGCCGCCTCGAGCGTGGCCCGGTAGGCCGACTCCTGCTCGACGAAGATGATCGGGTCGTCGATCGCGTGGATCGTCAGGATCGGGATCGATCCCTTCCCCGTCATGTCGCCGTCGCGAGCGAATTGCGCCGCGGCCTCACGATCCGCTTCGAAGCGCGGCACGCCCTGGTTCAGCGCCTGGTCGTCGTCGGAACCCGTATAGCGCACGCGCGCGTTCGACCAGGGGTTCTTCCCGCCGAGGCGCTTGTGGACGATGTCCTGCCACATGAACACGCTGAAATCCATCTGGCGCACGAGGATGCGCTCGGGAATCCGGATCACGCGCGTGATGTTGTCGAGGTTGCGCTGCTGCGCCGCCGTGCGCTTGTCGCGCGCAAGGCCCACGCCCGTGCACTCGTTGATGCGGGCCTCGAGTTCCTTGCCCGTCATCTTCGAGGCCGCGGGCAATCCCATCCACACCGGGAAGTCGGGTTCGCCCTCGCGCGGCAGGTTGCGGCAGTAGTAGCGGTAGACCGCGAGCAGGTCGATCCGGTACAGGTAGGCGCGCGTATTGCCCGCGAGCACGCCGCTCGTGAGGAGCGCGGCGTCGTAGTGCGGCTTACCGTCGGTCGCGCCGTTGAACAACTCGATCGTCTTGGCCGCAACGCCGCCACCCCACGACTGGCCGTGGATGATCGTGCGCCGCGGAACGCCGAACTTCGCGATGTAGATGCGGCGCGCGCTCTCGGTGTCTTCCGCCGCCATCGTCATGCCGTAGCCCGAGCGCCGGTACGCCGATCCGGCCCACGCGAATCCCTCCTTCACGACGACGGCGAACCGCTCGAGGTCCGAGACCGGCGTGGTGGGCTTCGGCACGTTGAGGCTGGGGCCCCCATGGGAATGAACGACGAGCACGCCGTTCCAGTTCTTCGGGCGCACGAGCACGTAGTACGCGCCGCGATCGTCCTGGCCGCCGTAGCACGCCGCGCCTTCGGGCATCGACCTCGAACACGGGATCTCGGTCTGCGCGAGCGCCGCGCACGCGCAGAGCGCCGCGAGGCCCGCGGCGAAACGGCCGATGAGTCGCATGGCGAGCCCGCTAGAACGTGTGGCGCACTCCGGCGGCGAAGCCGCGCGGATCCTGGCCCTCGGCGATGTTGAGGGCGCCGGCCCCGAAGTTGCAGAGATTTCCGGTCTTGTTGTTCACGCTCACGTAGTTGGCCTGAAACATCGTGCGGCGCGAGAAATCGTAACGGTAGCCGATGCCGATGGCGTCGCATTCCGGCCGCGCCGCGTTGTTGGCCCCGCCGTCCTTCGAGCTCTGGTAGAGGACCAGCAGGTGGCTGTTGCCGACGAACAACCAGTCGAGGCCGAGCGCCCAGCCCTTCTGCGTCTTCGCGTTCGTCTTCGTGTAGGTGCCGTACTGCCCCATGATCTTGGCATTCCCGAGACGGAAGTAGCCTGCGATGCCGTTGCCCACCTGGCTCACGCCCGTCGCCGCGACCCCGTCGTTGTAGTCGTGCTGCTTTTCGTAGGCGTACGCGATGTAGTAGTCGCCGCGGCCGTACGAGAGCGAACCCCCGGCCTTGTACGGATTGCGGACCGCGGTGCGCGCTTCGTTGGCGGCGTAGGCGAGCCTCAGCGTGAAGCCGGACCATTCGGGCGACCAGTACTGCACGATGTTGGGCTCGCGGTTGCTGAAGTTGCCCTGGTTGATCGCCGTCCCCGTGATGTCCGCGATCGACAGATCCGTGAACGGGTCCACCACCGCGACCTGCGTGAGCTTGAAGGGCATGTCCCATCGGCCCATGGACAGGCTTCCCCAACTCGCATGCTGGAGGCCCACGGCGCTGTTGCGCTGCGCGAAGGCGCCGCTCGCCGCGTCCGGCGAGAAGCCCGTCTCGAGCTGGAAGAACGCCGTGAGGCCGGCGCCCAGGCTTTCGGTGCCGCGCACGCCGAGCAACGACGACTGGTCGGAGACGCGGTTGCGGCGCACGAGCGGCGGCGCCTTGCCGCCCTTGGCCTCGACCACGTCGAACATCACGTACACGCGGCCGTACATCGTGACGGGATCCTCGGTCTGGGCCGTCGCCGTTTGGGGCACGGCGGTGGAGAGCGCCATGGCGGCCAGTATTGCGTTTCTCATTTTCTTCGCCTCTCGCGGGGAATCAGTCGGTGCGGGAGACTCTAGGGGGCCGGTTGATAGATGTAAAATATCTGCGAAGTATGCCCGGCATACTCATTGCATATACCGAAAATGGAACTTCGCCACCTGCGTTACTTCGTCGCCGTCGCCGAGGAGAAGAGCGTCACGCGCGCCGCGGCGCGCCTGGGCATCCAGCAGCCCCCGTTGAGCCAGCAGGTGCGCGCGCTCGAGCACGAGCTGGGCTTCGAGCTCTTCACGCGCGTTCCCAAGGGGGTCGAGCTTACCGCCGCGGGCGAGGTGTTCCTGGAATCGTCGCGCGAGGTGCTCGCCCGCGTGGACATGGCCGCGAAGCTCGCCGGCCGCGCGGCGAAAGGCGTGGTCGGCATGCTCTCCGTGGGCCTCACGAGCTCGGCGGCGTTACACGCGCTGGCGCCGACCCTGCTGCGCGCGTTTCGCGAAACCTATCCCGGCGTGCACCTCACGATGAAGGAAGGCAACGCGGCGAGCCTCACGGACATGGTCCTCGCCGGCAAGGTCGACGCGGCGCTCATCCGCGCGCCGGTCTCCCATCCCGCGGGGTTGGTGTTCCGCACGCTGGTGCGGGAGGAAATGCTCGCGGTGCTCCCGCGCAACCACCGCCTCGCACAAGGCGGCGAAACGGCGATCCCGCTCAAGTCCCTCGCGAAGGAGCCGATGATCCTCGTGCGCAGGCCGGGTGCGCCGGGCCTCTATGCCGACTTCCTCCAAGCCTGCCATCGCGCGGGGTTCGCGCCGCCCATCGCGGCCGAGGTGGACAGCATGATCACGAACGTGACGCTGGTGTCGGCGGGAATGGGCGTGTCGGTGGTTCCCGCCTCGATGCGCGACATCCATCGCGCGAGCGTGGCCTACCGCCGCATAGCGAAAGGCGCGCGCCTCTTCGCGCCGCTCACCCTCGTGCAACGGCGCGAGGACGCCAATCCCGTGACCGCGCGCTTCGCCGCGCTGGCAGGGAAGTCTGCGGCAATCGGATAAAATAGACGGCTTCCCGCGTCATTTTCCCGGAGCACTCCTGCAATGACCGTCCGCGTCGCCATCAACGGCTACGGCCGCATCGGCCGCAACATCCTTCGCGCCCACTACGAAAGCGGCAAGAAGCACGATCTGGCCATCGTCGCCCTGAACGACCTGGGCCCGCCCGAGACCAACGCGCACCTCACGCGCTACGACACGGCGCACGGCAAGTTTCCCGGCAAGGTCGAGGTGGAAGGCGACCACATGGTCGTCAACGGCGAGCGCATCCGCGTGACCGCCCAGCGCGACCCCGCGCAGCTGCCGTGGAAGGACCTGGGCGTCGACGTGGTCCTCGAGTGCACGGGCTTCTTCACGACGAAGGAGAAGGCCTCCGCGCACCTGAAGGGCGGCGCGAAGAAGGTGATCATCTCGGCGCCGGGCGGCAAGGACGTGGACGCGACCATCGTGTACGGCGTGAACCACGAGACGCTGAAGGCTTCGCACACGGTGATCTCCAACGCCTCGTGCACGACGAACTGCCTGGCACCGCTGGTCAAACCCCTGCACGAGAAAATCGGCGTGGTGAACGGCCTCATGACGACGGTGCACGCGTATACCAACGACCAGGTGCTGACGGACGTCTTCCACGAGGACCTGCGCCGCGCGCGTTCGGCCACCATGTCGATGATCCCGACGAAGACGGGTGCGGCCGCCGCGGTGGGCCTGGTGCTGCCCGAGCTGAACGGCAAGCTCGATGGCTACGCGATCCGCGTGCCCACCATCAATGTCTCTCTCGTGGACCTGTCCTTCATCGCCGCGCGCGACACGACGGCCGACGAGGTGAACGCCGTCATGAAGGAGGCCTCGGAGTCGAAGGCGCTGAAGGGCATCCTCAACTACAACAAGGCGCCGCTCGTTTCCGTGGACTTCAACCACGATCCGGCATCGTCCACGTTCGACGCGACGCTCACCAAGGTATCCGGCCGTCTCGTCAAGGTGTCGAGCTGGTACGACAACGAATGGGGCTTCTCCAACCGCATGCTCGACGTCACCATGGCGTTGATGCAGGCGAAGTGAAGAATCCGTTCACGGCCCATCCCCACGAGGTCGGCGAGTCCTACCTCGAGCATGGATCGTTCGCGTGCCGCTACGGCATCAAGATGACCTGGGGCGGCATCGCGGCGCTGATCCACTCCATCTTCCCGTTCCTCTTCAAGAATACGGGAAGTCGCATCACGCGCGAGCTGGCCGATACGCTCGACCTGTCGCGCCCACGCTCGGCGCGCACCCGGCGCGGGGACGCGGTGTGACCTTCCTTCGCATGGCCGAAGTGCCCCTCGAGAGGAAGCGCGTCTTCATCCGCTCGGACCTGAACGTGCCGCTCGACGATGCGGGAAGGATCACCGACGACACGCGCATCCGCGCCTCCCTCGACGCCTACCGCCTCGCGCTCTCGAAGGGCGCGGCGCTGATGGCCACGTCGCACCTCGGGCGTCCGAAGGAGGGCGAGTTCTCCGAGGCCGATTCGCTCGCCCCGGTGGCCGCGCGCCTGGCGCAGCTCCTCGGCCGCGAAGTGCCGCTCGTGCGCGACTGGATCGATGGAGTGGAAGCGAAGCCCGGTGCGATGGTCCTGCTGGAGAACTGCCGCTTCAACAAGGGCGAGAAGAAGGACGACGAAGCGCTCGCGAAGAAATACGCGGCGCTGTGCGACGTGTACGTGAACGACGCCTTCGGCACCGCGCATCGCGCCGAAGCCACGACGCACGGCGTGGCGCGCTTCGCGAAGACCGCGTGCGCGGGGCCGCTGCTCGCCAACGAGCTCGACGCGTTGGGGCGCGCGCTCGCCAAGCCCGCGCGGCCGTTGGTGGCGATCGTGGCCGGCTCCAAGGTTTCCACCAAGCTCACCATCCTGAAATCGCTCGCTTCGAAAGTGGACCGGCTCATCGTGGGCGGCGGGATCGCGAACACATTCATGGCCGCGGCAGGACTGCCCATCGGAGACTCGCTCGCGGAAACCGACCTGTTGGACGAGGCAAGGGAAATCATGGCGATGATGTCCGCGCGCGGCGCCGCCGTGCCGATCCCCGAAGACGTGGTGTGCGGCAAGGCGTTTGCGGCCGATACGCCGGCGCAGGCGAAGAAGTCGCGCGACGTGCAGGCCGACGACATGATCCTCGACATCGGGCCCGCGACGGCGAACGCATACGCCGCGATCCTGCGCGGGGCCGGCACCGTCGTGTGGAACGGGCCGGTGGGCGTGTTCGAGTTCGACGCCTTCGGCCACGGAACGCGCGCGGTGGCTGAAGCTATCGCCGCGTCGAAGGCGTTCTCCATCGCCGGGGGCGGCGACACGCTTGCCGCGATCGCCAAGTACGGCGTCTCGGACAAGATCGGCTATATCTCCACCGGCGGAGGTGCCTTCCTCGAGTTCCTCGAGGGCAGGACGCTTCCGGCGGTGGCAATCCTCGAAGAACGCGGGGCGAAGCAATGACACGCAGCACGAAGATCGTAGCCACGCTGGGCCCGTCCTCGAGCGAAGCCTCGGTGCTGGAGAAGATGTTCCTCGCCGGCGTGGACGTCGTGCGCCTCAACTTCTCGCACGGCACGACGGAAGACCACCTGAAGCGGGCGGAGCTCGTGCGCGAAGTCTGCCGCAAGGTCGATCGGGCCGTCGGGATCATGGCGGACCTGCAGGGCCCGAAAATCCGGGTGGGCAAGTTCAAGGACGGCAAGATCCAGCTGAAGGCGGGAGACCCGTTCATCCTCGATGCCGCCGCGGGCATCGGCGACCCGTCGCGCGTGGGCCTCGACTACAAGGACCTGCCGCGCGACGTGCGCGCGGGCGACGTGCTCCTCCTCGACGACGGGCGCATCGTCCTCGACGTCGTGAACGTGAAGGGCGACGAGATCCATACCGTCACTCGCCACGGCGGCACGCTTTCGAACAACAAGGGAATCAACCGCCAGGGCGGCGGCCTCACGGCGCCGGCGCTCACGCCCAAGGACATCGACGACATCCGCACGGCGGCGAAGATGAAGGTGGACTACGTCGCGGTGTCGTTCCCGAAGAGCGGCGCGATCGCGAAGATCGAGCGCGCCGAGGCGATCCCGGCGCTCGCCGACATCATGCACGCCTGCGACGGCATCATGGTTGCGCGCGGCGACCTCGCGGTGGAGGTGGGCGATGCCGCGGTGCCCGCGCTGCAGAAGCGAATGATCAAGGAGGCACGCGAGCTGAACAAGCTCACCATCACCGCCACGCAGATGATGGAGTCGATGATCTCGAGCCCGGTGCCCACGCGCGCGGAGGTCTCGGACGTGGCCAATGCGGTGCTGGACGGCACCGACGCCGTGATGCTGTCGGCCGAGTCGGCCTCCGGGCAGTACCCGGTCGAGACGGTCCAGGCGATGGCGCGCGTCTGCATCGAGGCGGAGAAATCGCAGCCGGTCACGCTGGAGCGCGAGTTCCTCGACCGCGTGTTCGGTCGCGTGGACCAGTCCATCGCCATGGCCGCGCTCTTTACCGCCTACCATCTCAAGGTGAAGGCGATCGCCTCCCTCACGGAATCCGGATCCACGGCGTTGTGGATGTCGCGCCTGAATTGCGGCGTGCCGATCTACGCGCTCACGGCGCAGACGTTCACCCGCTACCGCTGCACCCTCTTTCGCGACGTCTATCCCCTGATGGTGAAGTACGTGGGCCACGACCGCGAGGAGCTGCTCGCCGAGGCCGAAGCGGTGCTGGTCGCCAACGGCGTCGTGAAACCGGGCGACCTCATCGTCCTCACCATCGGCGAGCCCATCGGCAAATCGGGCGGCACGAACACCATGAAGATCGTCAAGGTCGGCGAGCAGCGCCGGCCGTAAAAGGAGAGTGAGATGGACACGAAGCTGATGATGGAAACCGCGCGCGCGATGGTCGCGCCGGGCAAAGGACTGCTTGCCGCCGACGAAAGCGCGGGCACCGCCAAGAAACGCTTCGACACGGTGGGTGTCGAATCGACCGAGGAGAATCGTCGAGCCTACCGCGAGATGCTGTTCACGACGCCCGGGCTTTCCGACTTCGTGAGCGGCGTGATCCTCTTCGACGAGACGCTGCGCCAGAAGACGAAGGACGGCGTGAACTTCGGCGAGTACCTCAAGAAGAACGGCATCATTCCCGGAATCAAGGTGGACGCGGGCGCGCACGACATGGCGCTGCACCCGAACGAGAAAGTGACCGAGGGCCTGGACAAGCTCGCCGAGCGCATGAAGGAATACTTCTCGCTGGGCGCGCGGTTCGCGAAGTGGCGCGCGGTGATCACGATCGGCGAGGGGATCCCGACACAAGCGTGCCTGCAGGCGAACGCCCATGCGCTCGCACGCTACTCGACGATCTGCCAGGAAGCCTCCATCGTGCCGATCGTCGAGCCGGAGGTCCTCCTCGACGGCAATCACACCGCGGAGAAGAGCGAGCGCGTGCACGAGCGCACGCTGGAGACGCTCTTCCACGAGCTCTTCCGCCAGGACGTGATCCCCGAGTGCCTCATCCTCAAGGCGAGCATGTGCGTCTCCGGAAAGGAGAACGCGAAGCAGGCGGGCGTGCAGGAAGTGGCCGAGCGCACGCTGCGAGTGTTGAAGCGCACGGTGTCCGCGGCGTTACCCGGGGTCGTGTTCCTCTCGGGCGGCCAGAGCGACGAGAACGCCACCGCGCACCTGGACGCCATGAACCGCATGGGCGCGCCGTGGCCGCTCACGTTCAGCTACAGCCGCGCACTCCAGGCGGTGGCGCTGAAGGCCTGGCGCGGACAGGCGGGCAACGTTTCCGCGGCGCAGAAGGCGTTCCACCATCGCGCGAGGATGAACAGCCTCGCCGCGAAGGGCCAGTGGAACGCGAACCTGGAGAAGCAGGCCGCCTGACGGCGCGCATGACTCCCGTCCACGAAACGTCCATCAAGAGCCTTCCGCTCGTGGGCCGCGGCAAGGTGCGCGACATCTATGCCGTCGGCGACGACAAGCTGCTCATCGTCACCACCGATCGCCTGTCGGCCTATGACGTGATCCTGCCGACGCCGGTGCCGGAGAAGGGCCGCGTGCTCACCGAGCTCGCCAACTTCTGGTTCGGCCGCCTCGCCTCGATCGTGCCCAACCACCTCACCGGCATCGATCCCGAATCCGTCGTGGCGCCCGGCGAGCGTGGCCAGGTGCGTGGGCGTTCCATCGTCGTGAAGAAAATGAGGGCGTTGCCCATCGAGGCGGTGGTGCGCGGCTACCTCGAGGGCTCGGGCTGGAAGGAATACCAGGAGTCGGGAAAAGTCTGCGGCATCGCGCTGCCGCCGGGGATGCAGCGCGCATCGAAGCTGCCGCAGCCGATCTTCACTCCGGCCACCAAGGCCGAGGCGGGCCACCACGACGAGAACATCGCATTCGAGCGCGTGGTCGAAATGCTCGGCGAGGCGCGGGCGAAAGAGATCCGCGACACCGCCATCGCGCTCTACAAGGCGGCCGCCGAATATGCGCTCTCGCGCGGCATCATCATCGCCGACACCAAGTTCGAGTTCGGCGTGGACGCGGCGGGCAAGCTCCACCTCATCGACGAGGCGCTCACGCCGGATTCCTCGCGCTTCTGGCCGCTGGACACCTGGCGCGTGGGCGAGAGCCCGGAGAGCTTCGACAAGCAATACGTGCGCAACTGGCTCGATTCCATCGGCTTCGCGCGCCGGCCGCCCGCGCCGCCCATGCCGCCGGAAGTGGCGCAGAAGACCTCCGCCAAGTACCAGGAGGCGCTCAAGCGCCTGGCGGGATAGCCATGGCCCGCATCGACGCGCGCGC
>WNFL01419213.1_pt1 | contig 13205 bp, 7 predicted proteins | sample 5400361 | NCBI WGS metagenome assembly WNFL01 (sample SAMN13153351, study PRJNA577476) | soil metagenome | isolation source: 40 cm soil on Douglas fir-dominated hillslope | place: USA:California | collected 2013-09-17
CAACAAGTGAAAAAAATGCTGCGTTAGACGTTTTCCTAGATGGATTTCTTAAAATTCTATAAACAAGAAAGAGAAATGACAGGATCCCAAAAAACCCTGTTGTTGCTAAGAGCTCTAAGACAAGACTTGATGATTGTCCAAAAGTGACATACCACAGTGTTGGGTTGGCATTAAATGCTTGTTGCTTAAGCCTTGTGAAGTCTGTAGCATAGGTGCCAGATCCACTTCCAAAGAAAAATCCTTGGGCAATTCTTCCTGCATCCTGAGAAATTGCAGCAAAGGCAGTTTGGAACCCTGTTTCGAAAGGTAGAATAAGTGGTTTTTGCGAAGTAAAGAGTTCAAATACTGTAAGAAGTAGGCCAGCTCCTATTACAGCTGTTGCAACAGCAAAGCTTATTGCTTGCTCGTTTGGCTTTCTTTTGAGTATTGGAAGAGCAAATCCTAGAACTATAGGTAATACAAATCCAAGAATCATAGCGTGTTCCAGAAGTGACCCGGAGGGGGTAAAGGTCTGGACATAGGTTATTGGGAATGGAAGAGGGTAAATTTTGAAGAATGAGAAAATATGAATTACAGAAAGCAGACAGGTTCCTATGGTGAGGCTTGAAGCCATAAAAGTAAATGATTTGTGGTCAACAGTATTTACAAAAGCAAAGTAGGATAAAGCGGCAAAGAAGATAGGAACAAATGCTATAAGTGCATCCTTCATATTAAGCGAAAACAAAGAGGATACTAAAAGTGCTAGCATGAAAAGAAGAATAGGTAAGTCAAAAGGTGTTCTTCTTACAATCACTGTTTGTTTTAGAACCATTTTTGTTGCCCATAATAAGAGTGCAATAAATGTGGCAACAGTCAAAAGTAGTTGCTTTGGAAGCACGAAAAAATCCGTTGTTAGATTAGTAAATATAATAGGGAATAGAAGAAAGAGCAGACCCCATACTATTTGAGAAACTTTATCTACCTGAATCTCTAATCTCTCTCTTTTTTTCAACTGTTCTTCGGTCATATATTGGTTATACTACTGTACCAATTAAAAAACTTATATGTCAAGAACATGTTTTATTAATAGTTATATAACCCCTAAGGATATATATAGATAAAAACTATTAGCAATAGATGAAGCTAATTGCTAGAAGTATTAAGGCTTATATTATTATTTTTCACATTCCAAATCTATACATTCCATGATAAAGATTAGGTATAAGATATAAAGCTTTTGCAATATTTTTTTGTTCAACTGTGTATTTGATTTTATCCTGATATATAAGTCTAATATTAAAGAGTTTCAAAAAAAGTAATTATTTATGCGTACAATTTATATAAACACAACGTAGTAAAATAATTACATTGAAATCGTCTTCATTCCGTGAAATGGAGAAGGAACTAAATAACCTATAACTTTTAATAATATTCTGTCAAACCATTTTTTGACCCAAAAAAGTCTAAAAAACGCATGTATTGAGTCTTAGTCTTCGGAATGACAATTCACGCCAGGTATCAATATAGGATAAAAAGTTAGAATAGTAAAAGCTAGCACTCTCAATGTGTTTCTGTTATCAAAATAGTTACTAGGTAGATGAGTAAAAAAGCACTTGGATAATTGTAGTTATTTTAGTTTCATAAATTATATCCTTTGAGTATTTAATGTAAGTTTTATTTTTTCGACAATGCTCTTCGAGTCCACTACTCAAAAATAATCCCCAGAGTCGAAGGCTTTTCAATGGATGTGAAATAGTCGAGAAGTTTGAAAAAATCGTTTTAGTTTCAAAGTTTCAAAGTTTCAAAGGCAAGTCCGACGTGACAAAGATTTGTCCATTTGGACTTCATCTGCCGATTAGGGGGACTCGGTGTAAAAAGTTTAAGAATCTTCATGGAGCTTTTAGGGTTAGTAACTATACTAATTAATTTAAATTTTTATTGTTCGAGCATGACGGTCTACGATATGGTATCCGTCTTGTCGAGAACTGTCATCCCCGATTTAGTCGGGGATCCATGGATTCCCGCTTTTCCTCCAGAGGCGGACTGTCGCGCGGGAATGACACTTTAATTATTACTTGACTCAATTTATCCTGAGTATGCCGAAGGATTCGAAGAATAAATTTGGGAGTCTTTTTCTAGGATTTCTTTTTGAGAATATTTCAATTCCTTGACTAGTCTTCAACTGAACTATTGTAATTTATCGCACATCATTTTTGATTGAACCTAATCCCTATTTCTGAAGAGACTTTATAATTTATTAACTAATTAAACTCAGCACTTCGACTGCAAGCACTAACACAGACATTGTTTGACATATGTGAAATGACTCAGAAAAAAAAGAGATTTTGGAAAGTCATCAATATTAGAATTACTTCCTTGATTTCCCTCTCCTTTTGGGAGAGTGTCAGCCCCGATTAAATCGGGGTCAGGGTGAGGGTTGGTTTGGGCAGGAGGTATCTCGAGCTTTCTACTGAAATGCTATAGAAAATGTCGGCATAATTTGCATCTTGAGTAGGCACAAGATCAATTAAGGGCAAGAGTAAGAGTGTGATATAGATTGATATCTAATGTTATACAAATTTGAATACGTAAATTTATCTACCTATTTTAAAAAATACTTCCTAGGGCATTCTAGGGACCCTTCCTAGTTTTTGTTGAATTGATAGTCTTTTCGTTTTAGGAATTTTATTGTCACTTGCATCATCAGTGTGACAGAGAAAAATTATTTTTGGAGAGGTATTGTTTATAGCGATTAATGTTCTAAAGAATGTCTGAAGATAATAACATTTATAAAAAATAGGAGATTTTAGCTAGTTTATCATTTTTATATCTATAATATCTTATTGTAATACATAATTTTAGTTAGATATAGTTTGATGCTTATCGATAAATAATATGTGGGATTATCACTGGGGGAACAGTAATAATTATAGGATATCATATGTGAGCTGAATTTGAAGATAGATTTACTGAAAAGTTGTTTAGGTAACTTCTCAAATATCTTTAATCTATTTCCATTCATTAAAACGTGGTCAGATTTTCGCCAATTAGGAAATATTTATCAGTCTCTTATAACATTTGATAAATATACGCTAAAAATAATAAGATTTAGCCTCAATAGCTTATAGGTAACCTATAATTATCAATTGATTTCAAATGTTAATTGAAGCTAACTATGAAATTGACCTAGATTAATAGATCAAATTAATATATATAAAATACATTATAAAAAAATATAGCAATGGTTATTTTGAGGCCAAAAACAGGTTTTATCAATTCTAAGAGGCAAGTGATACCTAATATTTCTTTTACTTTGGCCTGATTGGAAAGGCTAAAGTAAATATTCCACTATAAGTATGAAAACTGTGTATGATTAGCTTTAATTTTCTAAAGATCCTTAATGTCCATCGGTAACTCCATATTTAGGTAAAAATATCATTTTAAAATAAAAACTACTTTTATCACTTGGATATACGGAGAATGTGTAGGCTTACTTGGTTTATTAATATTTATTATTTTCGTAAAAATTATTTAAAAATAGGTTAATACAAAGCTATAAAATCGGTAAATAGAATAATTAATTAAGATAGGATATTGAGGTCTATGACTTTTTATTCTTCATTTCTCTACCAAAAAAGTACGAAAGAGGAGAAACTGCAAGTATAGAACCAAGTTTTATATAGCTCTCTAGTGAGTCATTCTTTAATGCTTCAGGTAAGGTAATTAATACAGCCCCTATTGCAAATACAAATACTATATTAGGTTCAAAAATAAATGCAAGACCAAAGCCTAAAAAGTAAATTAGATAAAATACAGGAGAGTATAGATTTCCGGTGATCCCTATTATAAGAAATAGTATAAAAGTTAATATCATTATGCCTATAGATTGAAGAATACTGTTATTATATGATCTCTTTATATATATAAAGTATCCCAAGCCAAATCCTAGCGCCAGAAAAACAATCATTGGAATTGTGTAATCAGAAAGTCCTGTTTCTTCCCAGATAAATATTAACCCGAGTGTAAATAGTAATAATGAACTTTGCAAAATTAATTTCATGATATATATAGATATAAAAAGATATAACCTGTTATATTTACTCTGCTAAAATTCATACCTAGCTTGGTGAAAAGCTGGAATAGCATTATTTGAATTATAGATGTGGCTAAATAAAAAAACAATAGAATAGATTTTACATATAAAAAGAGATATACTATATGCATGGATAAAAAAACAATTAAACAAAAAGAGCAAGTAACCTTAGAGAAATATAATCCTTCTGAAATTGAAGCTAAATGGAGAAAAATTTGGGAGGAAGAAAAAGTATATCGCCCTGATATTGATAAAGCTAAGAAGCCCATCGGCCTTGCTCCCAACTCCGCTAAAGCTTCGATGGGCAAACAGGGCAAGTCTTTTTATAATCTAATGATGTTTCCGTATCCATCTGCAGAAGGTCTCCATGTAGGCAATATGTATGCTTTCACAGGATCAGATATCTATGGACGATTTCAGAGAATGCTGGGAAATGATGTTTTTGAGCCAATTGGTCTGGATGGATTTGGTATACATTCAGAAAATTATGCTATCAAAGTAGGTCGAACCCCCCAACAACATGCTCAAATCTCACAAGAGAATTTTTATAGGCAGCTTCATATGATAGGTAATGGATTTGACTGGTCACGAAAGGTTGAGACCTATGATCCTAAATATTATAAATGGACTCAGTGGCTTTTTATCCAGCTCTTTAAAGCAGGGCTAGCATATAGGAAGAAAGCTGAAGTAAATTTCTGCCCTAAGGACTTGACTGTTCTGGCAGATGAACAGGTTATTGATGGGAAGTGTGAAAGATGCGGATCAGTGGTTGAGAAGAGAAAGCTTGAGCAGTGGTTTTTTGAGATTACTAAATACGCAGATAGGCTACTGGATAATATAGATGCTCTTGATTGGTCTGAGAAGGTCAAAATCGCCCAAAAAAATTGGATCGGGAAATCTCAGGGCGTTGAGCTTGAATTTAAAATTAAGAATTCAGAATCAAAAATTAAGGTATTCACTACAGCTATTGATACGGTTTACGGAGTAACTTTTATGGTTATATCACCTGAGCACCCATTAATAGAAGAGATCTTGAAAAAAAATCAGGACAAAGGGAGAAAAATCGAAATAGAAGAATATATCAAAATATCACAGAAGAAATCAGAAATTGAAAGAGAAGCAGAAGGAAAGGAAAAAACAGGTGTGTTTTCTGGAGCCTATGCGATTAATCCATTTAATCAGAAAGAAATTCCTATTTGGATAGCTGATTATGTCCTTATGGGTTACGGAACCGGGGCGGTAATGGGAGTGCCTGGACACGACAAGAGAGATCATGAATTTGCAAAGAAGTTTGGCCTTGAAATAAAACCAGTCATAAAACCAAGTAGTAAAACACTAGAAATAGTTAAGGACGATGGATTCTGGGATTATATTGATATAAAGAGTATATTTAAAGATAAGTCTGAGTTATTTAATTCTGCTGAATTTGATGGATTAACAAGTTTGGAAGCAAAAAAGAAAATGGAGCTAATGATTGAAGAAAAAGGGTGGGGAAAAAGGGTATCTACGTACCATCTTAGGGATTGGCTTATTTCAAGGCAGCGCTACTGGGGTCCACCCATACCCATGATTCACTGTGAGAAATGTGGCTGGTCTCCAGTGCATGAGGATCAACTTCCACTATTACTGCCTGAACTAAAAGACTGGAAGCCTACAGGAAAAGGAGAAGCTCCATTAGCGCAGTTAACAGATTGGGTTAACACAACATGTCCTAATTGTGAAGGGCCAGCAAAAAGAGAGACTGATGTAACCGATGTATTCCTTGATAGTAGCTGGTACTTCTTGAGATACCCCTCAACTGATATAGAAAATAAGCCTTTTGATATAGACAGAACTAGAAAATGGTTGCCTGTAAACATGTATATTGGCGGAGCAGAGCATTCAGTGCTACATCTTTTATATTCCAGATTTACTACTATGGCTCTTCATGATCTTGAATTATTAGACTTTGAAGAGCCATTTGCAAAATTCAGAGCACATGGGCTTCTTATTAAGGAAGGGGCAAAAATGAGTAAGTCAAAAGGTAACGTGATTATTCCTGATGAATATATTAATAAGTTTGGAGCTGATACATTGAGATGCTATTTGATGTTTTTAGGGCCCTACTTACAAGGTGGCGATTTTTATGACTCAGGAATAGAGGGAATGCACAGATTTTTAAAGAGAGTATGGTACTTAATAACAGTGAATTATGAACGAAGGACTGAGAACAAGATTCCCGAAGAAAGGGTTAGATTTATGCATAAGACAATTAAGAAAGTAACTGAGGATATTTCCGAGCTCAGGTATAATACGGGAATTGCAGCAATGATGGAGTGGCATAATTTTCTGACGGAAAAACTAAGAACAAATGACCAAGAACTAAGTAAAGAAGTGGGACTTACTGGGGAAGAGGCAGAGACTTTCCTTAAGCTTCTTGCTCCTTTTGCGCCATTTATGACAGAGGAGCTTTGGCAACAGTACTTTGCTAGTGATAAGAAGTTTGAATCAGTGCATAAGGCATCCTGGCCAGTCTATAATAACAATTATCTCATAGATAATACTTCTACGATTGCTATACAAATTAACGGTAAGCTAAGAGAAACAATCACTGTTGAAGAACCAATTTCAAAAGAAGAAGCCATAGGGATGGCGCAGGCTCATGAGAAGATTGCTAAGCATCTTAACGGTATGAAAATTAAAAATACAATTTACGTCCCAGGGAAAATAGTTAATTTTGTTACTTATTGATTATATAGACTATTTTTGTCATTCCGAACTTGTTTCGGAATCTTTTTTAGATCCTGAAATAAATTCAGGATGACTATATTCAAGTAATTATTAATTTTGCTATGGATACTGCTCTTTCCATTGTTCAAAAAATCCCAAGGAAATTTTATCTTCCCTCAGCACTCTTTATATTAGGTTTGATACTTTTTGGATATGGTTTGATAGTAATGTTTTCTGGAAATAATCCTTCAAATTCTCGAGATTCAGTAATATCTGTCACGCCCCCAGCCCAAGTAGTTAAGCAGTCTTCAATTAAGATTGATATTGAAGGAGGAGTGATGCATCCAGGACTTTATGAGATGAATTCAGGCTCTAGGATTCAGGATGCACTTGTTCTAAGGCAGTAAATTTAGCCACTAAAATAATAGATGGAGCAAAGATTTATATTCCATTTATTGGACAACCCAATACTCAGCAGGTTGCCGGAGCTGCAACTGATAATAGTATAGGAGTTAATATCAATACAGCCTCAGCCCAAGAACTAGACAGCCTTCCAGGCGTAGGTACAATTACAGCCCAGAAAATAATTGATAATAGGCCATTTAGCAGTGTAGAAGATCTTCTGACAAAAAAAGTAGTTAATAATAAGGTTTACGGAGAAATCAAAGATAAAGTGAGTGTATATTGATTCAGTCTTTATTCTTCGAGCGCAGCCAAGTCAGACTTGGCGCAGTCGAGAAGTACAAAGCATAGTTCTCGATTCACTTCGTTCGCTCGAACAATAAAACTAATTTCAAACCAGAATATGTCGAAACTCCTTCTCGCTTTTTACTTATTTCTTATAATACTTCTGTCAGTCAGGCTTTTCCTATTTTTTTCTTTAACCCCCAAGATAACGGAGGGTGAAAATATAGCAGTTAGCACAACTCTTCTGTCAGAACCTTCTTTTATTAATAATAATCAACAATTTTCTGTTAGAGTAGGGAATGCTTTCTCTTCAAAAAAAGTCCAAGTGTACGCTGCCTCTTCGCCTCTTTATCATTATTCAGATTCACTTTTTATCACCGGGAAGATAGCAAAAAAGACTCTAAAAAATAATCAGGTTATATTAGTCATGTATTTTCCAAAAATCAAAAATGATATTAGCAAAAACTTTGTGTTAGCGATAAACTACTTTATTCGCCAAAAAATAACCAGTTCATTTGGTGATATTCTATCTCCAACTTCCTCTAGTCTTCTTTTGGGTATAGTATTTGGAATCAAAGATAATTTCCCTAAGTCTTTTATGAATAACCTTCAAGTGAGTGGAGTACTTCATGTTATTGCTGCATCAGGCATGAATGTCTCACTAATAGGCACATTCATGCTCACCTTTTTTACTAGGTTTACTAAGCGCCAAATAGCCATATCTCTTAGCATTTTTGCTATTTTATTTTATAGCTTATTATCTGGTTGGCAGCCTTCAATACTCAGAGCATGTTTTATGATGCTGGCCGTACTAGCGTCACAACTTTTTGGAAGACAATACAGTAGTATCTACATTTTAATAGTTGTAGGTGTTTTGATGATTATTTTTACGCCAGAACTCATATTTGATGTTGGGTTTCAGCTTTCATTTTTGGCAACACTAGGAATTATTGTAATCAAGCCTATGTTCCCGGCAGTACCACTACTTTCTGATGATTTAGGCACTACAATTGCTGCGCAAATAGCTACTTTGCCTATTCTAGTTGCAGTATTTGGAAAATATTCACTTATTTCTATACTTGTAAATGGGATTGTTTTATGGACAATTGCGCCCCTTATGATATTGGGGATTTTAGCAGCAATAGCTAGCTTCATTTTTATACCTTTCACAGTCCTAGCTCTTAGTATTTGCAAGCCAATTCTTTGGTTTTTTGAATCAATAGTTAATTTTTTTGGATCAAGCAATCTTTACTTAGACCTTAAGGGAGTAACATGGCCATTTATTGCCGGATACTACCTAATCCTTTTAAGCATGACCCTGCTTTTAAGAGATAGAAAGACTGCATCAGAAGAGATATAAAGATAACGTAAAATATCAGAGAGATTCAGGATTTAAGATTCAAGATTTAAGAATTAAAGCTTTTATTCTTCGAGTGAGGAATATAATGACTAATCGAGAAAATATTTAAATTGTCATTCCCGCGCGACAGTCCGCCTCTGGAGGAAAGGCGGGAATCTATGGATCCCCGATTAGATCGGGGATGACAGTTCTAGACAAGCTCGAACAATAAATAATTTATGGAGGTTAATTAACAGACTTGCTAGCAGTATTAATAGCTGCCTGTTTAAATATATCCGATTTTTCAGGCGAAGAAGGAATTTGGGTACTTACTGCGGAGCTCTGACCGGCTAGGGGAATAGTAAATGTAATAGTAGTACCTTTGCCAGGCTCAGAGTCTAGGAGTATTGTCCCTCCTTGGGCTTCCACAATGCCTTTACAGAAAAATAATCCAAGGCCTGTGCCCTCATTTCCGGGAGTCATAGGTCCAGTATTAGCTTGAGAAAATTTAGAGAATAGCGTTTTCTGCTTTTCAGGAGGGATACCAATGCCATTATCACTGACTGCTATCATTATCCCTGGATTTGCATTTTGGCCTAAATGGTCGTGGGATAAAAGTCTAGCGTGAATATCAATCTTTCCGCCAGAATTAGTAAATTTCATGCTGTTAGAGAGTAGATTATTGAGAATTTGAGCTGTTCTGACAGGGTCAACAAATCCTTTGGGTAGATTTTCCTCAAGATCAGAGTTGAGTTCAATATTTTTCTTTTTTGCCTCGGGCAAAAACATAGAGACTGTTTCATCAATCATCTTCTTCATATCAATTGGTGATTGGAAAAGTGTGAAATGTCCTGATTCCAATTTTGCAACATCAAGAAGGGAAGTAATGTCTGTTAGCATTCTCTTTGATTGACTGTCAATGATATTTATCAGTCGCTTCTGGTCTTCGTTAAGGTTTTCATCTTTAACCATCAGCTCTGCTGCTGCTTTAATGGCTGTTAAAGGAGATCTAAGTTCATGCACCATTGAATTGGTAAAATCTTCTTTCATTCTTGCTAATGATTTTTCAAGAGTGATGTCGTGCAGAAGCACTGTCACTCCTATTACATGGTTTTTAAGAGGGGAAGAGTCCAGGGCAGAAACAGTGCCAACGACAGGAGTAATAATGACCTGAACTGTATATTCTTCAAGCACGACCTCCTTTTCTTTAATCGTCTTATTTTCCTCCATAGCTTCCTTTATTTTGGCTGCAAAGTCATAGGTTTTGGAAAGCTGAGTAATGACATCAAAAAATGAAGGGCTTTGAATATGATCTATATGGAGAAATCTTTTAGCTGAGCTATTAATAATTGTCAGGTTTTGCATGGTGTCTACCATAAAAATTCCATCCTCTAGGCTTTTTATCATGGCAAGGAGTTTTTCTTCTTCATTTGTAATTACCTCTTTTAGTCTGGACAGTGCGCTTGATGCCTGGTTGGCAAGCTGATAAAGCATGGTCATTTCTGTTTCTTTGTAAGCCGCTTTTTTAGTAGATGAGACATTAATAAGTCCAACGGCCTTAGAGTTAATCATTAGAGGAATATTGAAGTATGAGCCAAGCGTTGCAGTACTGGCTTCATCTGGAATTATTCCTGTCCTACTTTCATCAACATGAAGTGGGATTGTAGCTTCAGTCATGGAGCTTAAAGAAGTTAACATATTCCTTTTTACTTCATCAATAAACTTTGAATTGACATGCTCTTCAATATTTGCTTTAAAAAGAAGCTTTTCTTCTTGAATGATTAAAGATGACGCTGTAGCGTAGGGAAATATATTTTTTAGGCTTCCAATAATAGTATCTGTTACCTTCTGAAGATCCAGTGAATAGCCTATCTTCTCTTGTATGGCTCGCATTATGGTATTTTCATATAGCCGTCTTTGGAGGAGAGCCTCTCTTTCCAGATTAAGCTTTCTATTATGTCTCTCTTTTATGGCCAAGACAAGAGATAAAGAGAGAAATAGAACCGTTGAAGCAATAAAAAATAGCGTAGTCAACGAAGTTGTAGATAGATTAGATAACATGATTAATTTATATTACACCCCACTCGTGAGCGGAGCAAATGTCTTCTGGACTAGCACGTCAGAAAGCTGCGAGAACTGAACAATAAGAGCCTGAGTTATTTTTTCAGGGGAGGCTGAAAGGGAAGTCACTGTCCCATCATTAGCAACTATGATTTCCTTAACATTCCTGGCTTTAAGAAGAGTAATTTCAGGTCCCAAAATGACCATATTTTTTTTGATAACCTCGGAAAGAAGAGATTGATAGTTGGCAGGAGAAGGAGACATATACTAACCCGCAACAGGTTGATCCTGTGTCGGTGTTTGCTGATTTCCTTCTTGATGTAATTGCTGTACTTTTTGGATAAGGTCCTGAGGAGCTATTTGGTACTTCATGATGTAGTCAAGTGAGCCCAGCTTCATTGCTTCATCTATGAGGTTTTGTTGGTTGAAGTTAGAAAGAATTGCTACGGGAATATTTTTAGTCAGTTCTTCTTGTTTTAGTTGTTCTAAAACCTGATTACCGTTCATATCAGGTAAAATTTGATCTAAAAGGATTACATCTGGCTTGTCAGCTTTTGCTTTTTCTAATGCAGAAAGCCCAGTTGTTGCTGTAACTACTTCAATATTTCCTTTTTTTAGGGCTTCTTCAAAAACTAATAATATTGCTTGCTCGTCATCCACGAGTAATACTTTCATACTATAAGTAAGGTATCAATTGCAGAGAGCAATGTCAAGAAGGTGAATGGGGGCTGGTTATAATTGTGGCTTTTAGACCAAATCACTCTGCCTCTTGACAAAGTTAAAAACCTGTAGTAAAGTATAACTTCTGTAAGTCCGCCGCTTTTAGGGCACTCTCGTGTGAGGGGCCCTTAAAGAGGCGGATTTTTGTTGACCCTACTGTCATTCTGGCTTGTCCAGAATCTTATTAATAGTCAACAACCCTTCCGAAGCTTTAGCGAAGGAGGGTGCTTCCTTAAGAGAAATAAGATACGGACGATTATTGTGGATATAATTAGCTGTATGTTAATGCGATTAGGAGGGTTGCCTCAGATTTTGGTTCTCGATAAACCCTGACAATAATAATATAATAACCACATGAGTCCAAAAGATAAAATATTAGAAGAATTAGGAAAAATTGTTAAGGAATTAACAGATGATGGTTCGGCAAGCTCACCACAAGAAGAAGTGAAGATAGAGCTCTCTAAGCCCTCAGATCCCTCCCATGGAGATTACACTACTAATGTAGCTTTCAGTCTCTCCAAAAAACTGGGAGAAAACCCCATCCAGGCAGCGGAGAAAATCGCATCCAAGTTTGGTAATTATTCTTCGAGCGAACGAAGTGAGTCGAGAAGCGAAGAGAATAATAGTTCTCGACAAGCTCGAACAGTAAATACTTTTTTGAAGAAAATAGAAGTGGCGAAGCCGGGATTTATTAACTTCTATTTGCCCGAAGAATTTCTTATCACTCATCTAAGTCAATTGCTAGAAGACCCAAAAAAGGTTGCCCTGATGGGAAATGTAGTAAACGAGCCAAATGGGCCAAAGGTTCCAAATGGTAAGTTTGCCGGGAAGAGGGTAATTATAGAATTTACTGATCCTAATCCCTTTAAAGAATTTCACATAGGTCATGTATATACAAATACGGTTGGAGAATCATTGGCACGTCTTCATGAAGCAATGGGAGCTACTGTTCAGCGTGCTGATTATTACGGAGATGTCGGAATGCATATAGGAAAAACTTTGTGGGGGCTTCAGAAAAAATTTGTAGAAGATGGAATTAGCTTTGAAGATCTAGGTAAAAGATCTCTAAATGAAAGAATTGAATATTTTGGAAAATCATATGCTAAGGGCTCTACTGTTTATGAAGATGATAGAAAAGCTCAGTTGGAAATACAAAAAATTAATAAACTAGTATATATTGCAGCACAGAAGATGTGGAAAGCGGAAAAAGGGATATCGCCCCAAGTAGATTATCTCAAGGGAGGAAAAGTTGATGAAAAAGAACTGGATGAAATTTATGAACTCTATACAAAGGGGAGAAGTTGGAGTCTTGAGTATTTTGATGGGATTTATAAAAGACTGGGGATGAAATTTACTGGTGACTATCCGGAAAGTTTGGCAGGTGAAAAAGGATACGTGTTGGTCAAAGAACATATTAAAGATGGGGTATTTAAAGAAGATAATGGTGCTGTTATTTTTACCGGAGAAGAGCATGGACTTCATACTAGAGTATTTATAAATAGTCTGGGACTTCCTACCTATGAAGCTAAAGAGTTAGGTCTAGCTGTCTGGAAAAATGAAGAATTTCCATATGATTTTTCAATTATTTTGACCGGAAATGAAATCAATGAGTACTTC